>WNGD01000293.1_pt1 | contig 51285 bp, 40 predicted proteins | sample 5400671 | NCBI WGS metagenome assembly WNGD01 (sample SAMN13153369, study PRJNA577476) | soil metagenome | isolation source: 40 cm soil or saprolite under grassland replicate 2 | place: USA:California | collected 2016-06-15 | reverse complement strand
GCGCGACGGCAAGTTGCGCGGGCGAAATCGAGAGCCGCCGAGACGGACGTTCCACCGGGAATGACCCAGTCTTTCGGGTAAAGCGACTTATCTTTCTCAAGATCGACAATTACCGCCGTGATTCGGTCGACCATCGCCGCCGTGGTGCGATGAAAACCATCTTTGACATAACGTTCCCGGTCCTGCGGAGTCGTGGCCAGCTCGCCCATGACAACGATCAAATCTTTTTGCCCGGCCAGGATTTCTTCCGAAAGAAACTTTTCGATTGAAATCGATCGGGCAAGGCCAAGCGCAGCAGTCAGCTCATCGACACACCCGTAGGCGTCAACGCGCGGATCGCTTTTCGGCACGCGCCGGCCGTACATCAGCGAGGTCTCGCCCTTATCGCCCGTCTTGGTTACGATCGACATGGCTTTTTACTGGCAGGGCGACGTTCTACCAGCCGACGAATATTTCCAGGACGACCATCACGGCTCGACAGAGTTTGGACTTACCCAGAAAGTGATCAGCCGATGGCTGGCTGCGGCTCAGCTTCTTCGATCGCTGGCGCGCCGATGGGCTCGCCTTTTTCAACAAGCTTGATCTCGCGATGCTGGGGAAATCCAGTGCCGGCGGGGATCAAGTGGCCCATGATCACATTTTCCTTGAAGCCGCGCAGCTTATCCACTTTACCAAGCGTGGCTGCTTCGGTCAGCACGCGGGTCGTATCCTGGAACGACGCGGCGGAAATAAAGCTGTCGGTTTCGAGTGAAGCTTTCGTTATCCCAAGAAGCACCGGTGTGGCTTCGGCCGGCTTACCGCCTTGCTCAACCACGCGCTGATTCTCCGCTTCGAAGTCGATTCGATCGACTTGATCGCCCCACAACAACGAAGTGTCCCCGGGATCGGTAATTTTCACCTTGCGCAGCATCTGGCGCACGATGATTTCGATGTGCTTGTCGTTGATCTCCACGCCTTGCAGGCGATACACCTCCTGCACTTCGTTGACCAGATGTTCCTGCAGGTCCTGAGGTCCACAGACTTCGAGGATTTCGTGAGGAACAACCGGGCCCTCGGTGAGTTGCTGGCCTTTCTTCACGAAATCGCCTTTGAAGACGATGATATGTTTGGTGAGCGAGATTAAATGCTCTTCCTCCGCCCCAGTCTCCGGATCTTTTAGAATCAGACGCCGTTTTCCGCGGGCAGTTCCGGCCATCTCGACGGTGCCATCGATCTTGGCAATCTCAGCCGCGTCCTTCGGCCGGCGTGCTTCGAACAATTCGGCCACGCGTGGCAGACCGCCAGTGATGTCCTTTGTTTTTGCGACTTTACGCGGCGTTTTTGCGAGCAGCGCGCCCCCGCGCACCTTCTGTCCTTCTTCGACGATGACGTGGGCGCCGGCCGGAATCGAATAACTGGCGAGCACCTCCTTCTTATCGTCCACGATGATAATCTGCGGATGCAAATCCTCTTTGTGTTCGATAATGACCGTGCCCATGAGGCCGGTCGCTTCATCGACATCGCGCTTAATCGTGACCCCGGCGATCATGTCGCGGAATTCGACCTTGCCAGCTTTGTCCGTGAGAATCGGCACGTTGTAAGGGTCCCATTGCACAAAAGTCTCACCTTTCTTAACCGAGGCACCATCATCTTTAGAGATCATTGAGCCGATAACCACATTGTAACGCTCAAGTTCGCGGCCTTCTGCGTTGTGCACGCCGATCGAGCCGTTCTTATTCAACACGATCCAACTGCCATCGAGAGCCTGCACCGTTCGCAGATCGTTGAATCGAACAGCACCATCGTTTTTCGCCTTGATGATAGGCTGCTTGAAAGTTTGGCTGGCCGTGCCGCCAATGTGAAATGTCCGCATCGTCAATTGTGTTCCCGGCTCGCCGATTGATTGCGCCGCGATGATCCCAACTGCTTCGCCGAGTTTCACGAACTGGCCCGTAGCGAGATTGCGTCCATAGCACATCGCACACACACCGCGACCGCATTCGCAGGTAAGAACCGAACGAATCTTCAAGCTCTCCACACCCACGCGCTGTAGTTCTGCGGCGATCTTTTCGTCGATCAACTGATTCGCTTTTACGATTTTCTTCTTCTTCTCCACCGGGTCGGCGATCGTCTCGCAACTGACGCGGCCAATAATGCGCTGACCAAGATCGACAACCTCCTCGTCACCCTCGTAAATCGAGCGCACGACAATCCCATTTACGGTGCCGCAATCGTCTTCGTTGATAATCACGTCCTGCGACGCGTCCACCAGTTTGCGCGTCAGATAACCTGAATCGGCAGTTTTGAGCGCCGTATCGGCAAGGCCTTTGCGCGCGCCGTGAGTGGAGATGAAATATTCAAGCACAGTGAGGCCTTCACGGAAGTTCGACGTGATCGGACGCTCGATGATTTCTCCCGAGGGTTTGGCCATCAAACCGCGCATGCCCGCCAGCTGCCGCACCTGCTGACGGTTGCCGCGCGACCCGGAATCGACCATCAAGAAAACGGGATTCAGTTCTTTGCGCCCCTCGTTATGTTCGAGGGTGCGGAACATCACGCTGGAAATCTCGTCTCCGGCATGCGTCCAAATGTCGATGATCTTGTTGTAACGCTCGCCATCGGTGATGATGCCCTTGCGATATTGCTGCTCAACCTGCCGGATCTGCTTGTAAGCATTTTCGAGCTCCGTCTGTTTCTCTTTCGGAATGATCATATCTGAAATTCCAATCGAGATTCCGGCCTTGGTTGCCTCGGCAAAACCAAGCTCTTTCAATTTGTCCAGCGTCGCGACCGTCTCGGCTGGTCCCGCGATCTGGTAACAGCGCCAAATGATGTCGCTCAGTTGTTTCTTGCCCGCAGCCTTGTTGAAAAATCCAAGCTGCTTCGGCCAAATTTCATTGAAGACGACACGGCCCGCCGTGGTCTCGATAACTTTGGCCTCAGCATTTCCGTAAATCGTTTGCCGGCCAGAATCAGGGTTCTTAATTCGGATACGGTCGTGCGTATGGATACTTCCTTCTGCCATGGCAAATTCCACTTCGGCCGCATCGGAAAATAACGAAAGACGCCCGTCGCCATCGCTCTTGGCGGTCCGGCGCGGATTTTGCGTGAGATAATAACAACCGAGTGTGATGTCCTGCGAAGGCGTAGTAATCGGCTTACCACTTGAGGGAGAGAAAATATTGTTCGGCGCTAGCATGAGCATGCGCGCTTCCATTTGCGCTTCCACGGATAGCGGCACGTGCACGGCCATCTGGTCGCCGTCAAAGTCGGCATTGTAAGCGGTGCAAACCAGCGGATGGATTCGGATCGCTTCGCCCTCGATCAGTTGCGGTTCAAAAGCCTGAATTGACAATCGATGCAAGGTGGGCGCGCGATTAAGCAACACCGGATGACCCTTGGTTACTTCATCGAGAATGTCCCAGACTTCAGGCGTCTGGCGCTCGATCATCTTTTTCGCGCTGCGCACCGTGTGCACGTAGCCCAGGTCCTTCAAGCGCCGGATGATGAACGGCTCGAAAAGAACCAGCGCCATCTTCTTGGGAAGACCGCATTGATGAAGTTTCAGTTCGGGGCCGATGACGATAACGGAGCGTCCCGAGTAATCGACACGCTTGCCGAGCAAGTTTTGCCGAAAACGTCCACCTTTGCCTTTGAGCATGTCACTCAGTGACTTGAGCGGTCGGTTGCCCGCGCCCGTGACCGCGCGACCGTGCCGGCCATTGTCGAACAAAGCGTCCACTGCTTCCTGCAACATGCGTTTTTCGTTGCGAATAATGACGTCTGGGGTCTTGAGCAGGAGCAGGTTTTTGAGCCGGTTATTGCGATTAATAACCCGGCGATAAAGATCGTTTAGGTCCGAGGTTGCGAAACGTCCGCCTTCGAGCGGAACCAGCGGACGCAAATCCGGCGGAATGACCGGCAACACATCGAGAATCATCCATTCGGGACGTGCGTGTGAACTCTGAAAGCCTTGAACGAGCTTGAGACGTTTCGCCAGTTTCTTGCGAATCTGTTTGCTCTTCGTGGCGCCCATGGCTTTTTCGAGCTCTTTGTTGAGCTTGTTGAGGTCGATCTCGACGAGAAGTTTTTTGATCGCTTCCGCGCCCATGCCGGCGACGAAATCTTCGCCATACTGCTCTTGGGCCTCGCGGTATTCGACCTCGTTTAAAAGCTGCGCCTTCTGTAGCGGCGTCTTGCCTGGATCGATGACAATGTAATCCTCGTAATAAATGACGCGTTCGAGCTGACGCGCGCTCATATCGAGCATGAGCCCGATGCGCGAGGGCATGCATTTGTAGAACCAGATATGCGAAACGGGCACCGCCAATTCGATGTGGCCCATCCGTTCGCGCCGGACGCGCGCGAGCGTGACTTCGACGCCACACCGGTCGCAGATCACCCCTTTATGCTTGATGCGCTTGTATTTCCCGCACGAGCACTCCCAATCGCGCGTCGGACCAAAAATGCGCTCACAAAAAAGGCCGCCCTTCTCCGGTTTAAAGGTGCGGTAATTGATTGTCTCGGGATTTTTGACTTCGCCTTTGCTCCACGAGCGCATCGTGTCGCTCGACGCAACGCCGATCGCGACTTGATCGAAGCCCACGGGGCGCTCTTCGCCCACTAATTCACGCCAGGAATGTTCGTTCATGATTTATCCACGTAATTTGCTGATCTAAAATCTAAAATTATGCGACGTTCTCCAGAAAACTGCTGGGCGCCTGGCCGCCGACCTTCACGTCGAGACCGAGGCTCTGCATTTCCTTGATGAGCACGTTAAAAGATTCAGGTGTGCCCGCTTCGAGTGAATTGTCGCCCTTGACGATCGATTCATAAATACGTGTCCGGCCTTGTACGTCGTCGGACTTTACCGTTAGCAACTCCTGCAGCGTGTAAGCGGCTCCGTATGCTTCCAGTGCCCAAACCTCCATTTCGCCAAAGCGCTGTCCGCCATATTGGGCCTTACCCCCGAGCGGCTGCTGCGTAACGAGCGAGTACGGTCCCACCGCGCGAGCATGGATCTTGTCCGCCACCAAATGGCCAAGCTTCATCATATAAATGTAGCCAACCACCACATCCTGGTGGAAAGCATCGCCTGTGCGTCCATCAAAAAGCTGGGCTTTACCGTCTTCCTGCACCCAGGTAAAACCTTCCTTTTTCTTCGCATCATGGAGGTATTCGCGAATCTTTTTCTCCTTGATTCCATCGAACACCGGTGTCGCGACCTTGAATCCGAGCGCCTTGGCAGCAACCCCCAGGTGAGTTTCCAGAACCTGCCCGACATTCATTCGGCTCGGTACGCCTAGCGGATTAAGCACAATTTCAACCGGCGTTCCATCCGCTAGGAAGGGCATGTCTTCCTCAGGCACGATGCGCGCAACGACGCCTTTGTTCCCGTGGCGACCAGCCATCTTATCGCCGACGCTCAACTTGCGCTTGCTCGCGATATAAACCTTGACCTGCTTGATGATTCCGGGGTCGATATCATCGCCACTCTCTACCCGGTCCATCGCGCGCTCGTGTTCGAGCTCTAACTCCGCGAACTTGGGCTCATACGAGCCAATGATTTCGCGGATCTTATTGCGGATTGGGCTCGGATCGATCTCGATGTGATCGTGCACGATTGCCAGCTTTCGCAGCAGTGTTTTGGTGATTTTGCGATTGGCCGGAATGATTATCTCACCAGTCTGAGCGTTAACAACGTCGAGAGGAATTTTTTCGCCCAGCAGGATATTTGAAAGCGAATCGGTCAGTTGTTCGGTCAGCTCGTCTTTTTTCCGCTTATGTTCTTCACCGATCGTTTTGAGCTGCCGCCTGGTCTCGGCCGGCGTGAGTTTTTCTCGCGAGACTTCGCGGCGCGAAGAGACCTTTACATCCATCACGATTCCGTAAGTGCCCGAGGGAACGGTAAGCGAGGTGTCTTTGACGTCCGCGGCTTTCTCACCAAAAATCGCCCGGAGCAGACGTTCTTCCGGCGCCAGTTCAGTCTCACTCTTCGGCGTGATTTTGCCGACCAGGATGTCACCCGGCTTCACCTCTGCGCCTACTCTTACTACGCCGTCGGAACCCAGGTTGCGTAAAGCCTCTTCGCTGACATTGGGAATGTCGCGGGTGATTTCTTCCGGACCGAGCTTGGTGTCGCGCGCTCCGATCTCGAATTCATCGATGTGGATGGAGGTGTAAATGTCCTCCTTCACCACTTTTTCCGAGATCATAATGGCATCTTCAAAATTGTACCCGTTCCATGGCATGAACGCGACGAGCACGTTCCGTCCCAGCGCGAGCTCGCCATGATCGGTGTTGGGGCCGTCGGCGATAATTTGACTGCGCTTCACATGCTGCCCCTTGCGCACGATCGGTTTCTGATTCACGCACGTGCCGGCATTTGAACGCATAAATTTGCGCAATTCGTAAACATGAATTCCCGCTTCGGGATCGGTCTTCAGCTTCTTTTTGCTCTCGGGCAGATGCCCATCTTTAGTGATAACAATCTGGTCCGCTGTAACGGACGCGACTTTGCCGCTCTCGGTCGCCAGGAGAACGGCATGCGAATCTCGCGCTACTTTTTCCTCCAGCCCGGTTCCCACGAGCGGAGCCTCAGAAACAATGAGCGGCACGCCCTGGCGTTGCATGTTAGAGCCCATCAGCGCCCGGTTGGCGTCGTCGTGCTCGAGGAAGGGAATGAGACCTGCAGCCACCGACACCAGTTGCTTGGGCGATACGTCCATGTAATGCACCTTCGACGGATCGACTTCGAGGAAGTCGCCACGGTAGCGCACCGAGACCTTTTCCCCGGTGAAATGCCCTCGTCCGTCAATGGGAGCATTCGCTTGCGCGACCAGGAAATTCTCCTCGCGGTCGCCAGTGAGATAATCAATTTGATCCGTCACGCGACCCTTTTCGACTTTGCGGTACGGCGTTTCGATAAAACCGAATTCGTTGATGCGGGCGAATGTGCTCATCGAGCTGATCAGGCCGATGTTTGGGCCTTCCGGCGTCTCGATCGGACAAATGCGGCCGTAATGTGATGGATGAACGTCGCGCACTTCGAAGCCAGCACGCTCTCGGCTCAGGCCTCCAGGTCCGAGAGCTGACAAACGGCGTTTGTGCGTCAACTCCGCGAGCGGATTGGTTTGATCCATGAACTGCGAAAGCTGCGATCGGCCAAAGAAATCGCGGATGACCGCGCTGAGCGCCTTCGGATTGATCAGCTTTTGCGGGGTCATCCCGTCCACGTTGATGTCAAAGAGCGTCATGCGCTCTTTGACCAGACGCTCCGTTCGAGCAAGACCGACGCGGCACTGATTCGCCAGTAATTCGCCGACCGTGCGTACCCGGCGGCTGCCCAGATGGTCGATATCGTCAAGCGTGCCTTCGCCCCGGCGCAAATTGATCAAATACTTAATGGCCGCGATAAAATCTTTGTCAGTCAAAATCCGCTCAGTGGCATCGACGTTGATCCCGAGTTTCTGGTTGATTTTGTAGCGGCCAACCCGTCCCAGATCGTATTTCTTCGGATCGAAAAAGAGCCTCTTGAGCAAAGCGCGCGCATTCGCCACGGTCGGCGGATCACCGGGGCGAAGACGGCGGTAAATGTCCTTGAGCGCTTCTTCCTGGTCGTGCGCCGGATCTTTCCTGAGTGCCTTCACGACTGTGTCATCGTTCGAAATATCGATCACTTTCACTTCGTGAATCTTCAGCGCCATGATCTGGCGAACGGTCGCCAGGGTGAGCGGTTCGAACGCGCGAGCTACCGTCACCTCTCCGTCACGGATCTCCGCGGTGAGCACTTTGGTGGCCAGCATCTCTTCGTCGAGTTTCTCGCTCAGCTTCAGATTCTCGATGTTGTAGAAGAGCTTGATGACGTCTTCGTCAGGGCCGTAGCCGAGCGCGCGTAGAAAGGTCGTGGCGAGAAATTTGCGGCGCCGTTTGCGTCGATCGAGGTAAATATAAAGAAGATCAGCCGTATCAAATTGCACCTCGATCCACGAACCCCGGTCCGGGATGATGCGGAAGCTGTAGAGCACCTTGCCGTTCACGTGAACGGTCGATTCGAAAGCGATCCCGGGGGAACGGTGCAACTGGCTCACCACCACACGCTCAGCGCCATTGATGACGAACGTGCCTTGCGGAGTCATGAGCGGGATTTCGCCCATGTAAACTTTTTCTTCCTTTGTGCCTTTTTCCTCGCGCAACTGGAACGTGACGTGCAATGGTGCGCTGTATGTCTGGCCTTCGCGCTGCGCCTCCAGCGCGCTCAATTTCGGCTCGCCAATTTCATAGTGACTGAAATCGAGCACTGCTTTTTCATCATAGCTCTCAATCGGGAAGACCTCCTTAAAAACAGCCTGGAGCCCTTGATTTTTCCGCTTTGAGAACGGTACGTCTTTCTGGAGAAAATCGATGTATGAATTGAGCTGAACCTCAATCAGATTCGGCGGTTCGATGCCTTCCTTGATGCTTCCGAAGTAAATGCGTTCCGACATAATCACTAGGACCAAGAGCTAAGCCTCGCAACGGCCACACCAAATCGCGACCGACGCGGGCAAGATTTTACTGGATCAGCGACGAGCGAGAGGCGTAAAAATGGCACCAAAACAGCGGCCTGTCAAATTGACGACCACCATTTTGCTGCCAGTCCTGTGCTTTGCCGCTGAGCGCTGGGTTAAAAATACGTCTGCCTGCTTTTAACGAAATTTACGTTAGGCAAAAACGGCCGCTGCGCAACTACTTTGTGCGACAACGGCCGAACAAAATCAGTTTATTTGATTTCGACCTTTGCACCAGCGGCCTCGATCTTTTTCTTGATCTCGTCCGCCTCCTCCTTCGTCACGCCTTCCTTGATTGTCTTGGGCGCCCCTTCCACAAGCGCTTTGGCTTCCGCCAGGCCCAATCCGGGCACAGCGCCGCGAACCTCTTTAATCACAGCGATCTTGTTCGAGCCCATCTCTTTCAGAATGAGGTCGAATGTGGTCTTTTCTTCAGCTGGCGCTGCTGCTGCGCCTCCGCCGGCTCCCGCCGCAGGTCCAGCCGCGACCGCCACCGGTGCGGCTGCGCTCACACCCCATTTTTCTTCAAGCTGCTTAATCAATCCAGCAATCTCCAGCACTGACAAGTTGCTGAGCTGCTCCACTAATTTATCTGTATCTGCCATTTTTGTTTCCTCCCATTGCCGCCTCCGAAAGCCTTCGCAGAATTAAGGCTGATAGCCATCAGCCCGGACAGTTTTCGTTTTTGTTTTCTGTTATTGTAGGGTAACCGCTCCGGTTACCGTTCGGCAGAGCCTGCCTTGAGTTAACCGAAGGGCGAAGCGCCTGCCCTACAAAATCATGCCATTGCCTCCGCTGGTTTTTCTTCCTTGTGCGCCTTTGCATTGAGCAAGCGCGCCAATGCCGCGCCGGGCTCATTTAGCAAACGGACGAGGCGCGTTGCCGGCGAGAAGAACAGTCCCAGTAATTGCGCCTGCAAAACTTCGCGTGGCGGCAGCTCCGCCAACGTTTCCAATTCGGCCGCGGAAAGAACGGCGCGATCGACAAAACCAATCTTGAGCGCAGCGACCTTGAATTCGGTCGCGAACGTTTTAAAAATCTTGGCGACTGGCGCCACATCTTTTTCTCCCGTAACAACTGCCGTCTGGCCAACCAGTTTATCGCCGACATCCGGAAAACCGGAATCGGTCATGGCGCGCTTTAGGAAATTATTTTTTACCACGTGCACTTCCGCGCCCACTGGCGCAAGCCGGTTCCGGAGTTCGCCAAAGTCGCCCACTTTCATTCGCTGATAATCGGTCACAAGCACGAAGGGCGAGCGTTTCAACTTCTCTGAAAGATCGGAAACGATGCTGGCTTTTTCTGGTCGCATATTGTCGGTCTAATTGTTGTTGATCTAAACCTCAGACACTCAAATACGGGGCTGGATCGACGCGAACTCCCGGGGACATCGTCGCACTAATTGTTACGCCTTCAAGATAACGGCCTTTCGCCGTCGCCGGGCGCGCCCGGACAACTGCTTCGATCACTGCGTTTCCATTTTCCATCAGCGCTTGTTCGTCAAAGGAAAATTTTCCAACAGGTACCGCGACATTGCCATTCTTGTCGAGCTTGAATTCAACGCGGCCGGCCTTCACTTCCTGCACCGCTTTCGCCGTGTCGTCGGTTACCGTACCAGTCCTGGGATTGGGCATTAATCCGCGCGGTCCAAGCACTTTTCCAAGTTTTCGCACTTCAGCCATGGCCGTCGGCGTGGCGATCGCAACATCAAATGCCTGAAAACCCTCCTGGCATTTCTGAATCATGTCTTTCAACCCGACAAATTCTGCGCCTGCCTCCTTGGCTGCTTTCGCTGCCTCGCCCTCGGCGAAGACGAGCACGCGCACCTGTTTGCCGCTGCCATGCGGAAGCGGACACGTCCCGCGCACCATCTGGTCAGACTGCTTTGGATCAACGCCAAGCCGAAGTGAAACCGTCACGGTCTGATCAAACTTTGTCGGCGAAAATTTCTTCAGTGTCGCGATTGCGCCGGCAAGATCGTATGGCTTTGTCCGATCCACTTGCTGAGCGGCAGCGCGATAACGTTTGCTTCGATTTTTTTGCATTTTTCTGTGCAGTTCAAACGCCCGGCTACTTGCCGCAGTAACAAGGCTCCTGCTTAAGTGTTAGGCCGCTCAGTCCAACAGCGGGATGTGGAAACTAGCGGTATTTCATGCGTTGTCAAAATCAACTTCCCTGGGTACCGCAACGGCGCGCTAGTCAACTGGGGCCGCAACGTCTGACGGCTCTATTGGTTTAGCACCCATGGACACAATCGGCGGTCCGTTCCTGACGATTTTCCCCTCTTTCATCACGAAGAAAACGCGCTCGGTCGCGGTGATGTCGGAGGCTGGATCGCCCGGCATTGCGACGATATCGGCCAGTTTCCCTTTTTCCAGCGTGCCGACTTTTTGCGCAATCCCCAGGAGTTCGGCGTCATTTGCCGTGGCCGATTTCAACGCATCGATCGGCGTCATCCCGAGATCGACCATCAGTTTAAATTCTTTCGCGTTCTGTCCGTGTGGAAAAACCGCCGCATCAGTCCCAAATGAAATCTTTACGCCCATTTTTACGGCGTTGCGAAACATGTCCGATCGGGCGACGCCGGCCGCTTTCGCTTTGGCCTGCAATGCTGCCGGATAATTGTCGAGCTTGCTCATGATCCATTCCGTGGCCATGAGCGTCGGCGTAAGGAACGTGCCTTTGTTTTTCATCCGAGTGAGCGTTTCCGGTTTCATGAAGGACCCGTGCTCAATCGAATCAACACCCGCCTCGATCGCTTCGCGGGCGGCTTGATCGCCATGACAATGCACAGCCACCTTTTTTCGCAATCGGTGCGATTCGTCCACTAGCGCCGCCATTTCGGCGGGAGTTAGCTGCGGAGTATCTACTTCATCAGCCAACGAAAGAACGCCACCCGACACGGCAGCTTTGATCACGTCGGCGCCATTCTTGACCTCAAACCTCACGGCCTTTCGGATTTCCTCGGGTCCATCTGCGATTCCGTCAGTGTAATCCGGCTCGCGTCCGAAAAGGAAATCGCGAAACCCGCTAGTCGGGTCGAAGTGGCCGCCCGTAGCGCCGATTCCTTTGGCCGCCACCAGCATGCGCGGACCGACGATTACACCCTTGTTGATCGAATTGCGCAGCGCCACATCGACAAATTCGCGGCTGCCGACAAACCGGCTGCCCAGGTCGCGCACGGTAGTAAAACCGGCTTCGACCGTCGCGCGTGCGAAGGTTGTCGCTCGGATTGCTTGCTCGGAAACATTGAGATCAAGCTCGTGCAGCCGGCGCACATTGTAATCTCCCGAGTAATCCAGCGTGAGATGCGTGTGTGCATCCATGAATCCCGGCGCAAGCGTCGCGTCACCCAGATCGATCACCTCCGCACCGCTTGGTATTGGCAAATTGCTGCCAACGTCAGCAATCGCGTTTCCCTGCACAATGACCACGCCATTTTGCACGAGCGTTCTCGACTTCCCGTCGAACATCCGCGCGGCTTTGAGCGCGATGACGTGGTCGGCCGCCTGGATTGGGATCGCGCAGATGGTGAAGGCAAAGATTGCGAGAACAAGCCGTGCCCAAAATCGACAACAAGCCGGGACATTCATTCCCGCGATATAAAAGCTTCACGCGAACAAAGCAAGACTGCGCGATGCTGCAGTCCGTAGCGTGTCATGCCGAACGCAGTGAGGATCCCACAGTCGGAGCGATCGTCACACAATTGCAGTTAGCACGATGAATCAGCCGCTGAGAGATCCTTCGTTGTGCTATGGGTTCCGCAGTTTCGCCGTAATTTCTGCAAGCCCCTGTCGTGCCGCGGCGAGGCCGGGATCGAGCGCAAGCGCCTGTCTAAAGGCAGCAATGGCGCGCTCGTGCTGGTTGAATACCGTGAGATAGCGTCCGCGATTGATCAGCATGCTTGTATAGACCGGTAATACCTTCAGGTTTACGACGTCATCTTTCTCGAACCGCAGGGTACCGTCAGCCAGACCGCGGGTCTGGAGGCGCAGGTCGGGCGAATCGTGAAAGCTCTGGTCGCCCGCGAGGTTGAAAACCAGTCCTTGCGGAACAAGTTGATAGTTTTGAGTGAGCCATCTGGTCAGCTCGCCGTTAACTGTGTCGGCGAATAGCAAGTCTCTCGTAGTGTAAACTGGCGCGACTTTACTCTCGTTCGTCACAATCGACTGGATCATCTCCTCAAATGCCGCACTGATCCTTTGAGTGAGCGCCTGGTTTCTGGTAAAAGCCCCAGGATCGCGCTCCCATTCTTTGAGATTCTCAACAAACGCATCGATCTTCTCGCGTGAGCGCTCAATCAGACCAGGATAAGCGTGTCGCAGATAATCGAAATACCACGAACGACGCAGAAGATTAATATCCACGATTTTCACATCGCGCCGGCGCTGTTCTACCTCCTGCGTGTAGAACGTCGGAGACACGACCTGCCAATCCAGCGTGAGCAAAAGGCCGTTAGGCTCGATCGCATGGAGGAGATTTTCGACGTAATCGTGCGCAATGAAGTAATGCCTGCGATTGTTGAACGGCCAATTGCCGGCGAAAGCTATCCCGGACGTGAGCAGCACCGCAATTGCAGCGACGAGATACGGCCTCCCAACCGGTACGCGCTTGGAGACAGCAAGCTGGATCAACCAACGGATGCCAAATCCCGCGGCAATCGCGATCGAAATAAACGTGGGCAGATAGTACGCATCTTTGTCTTCTGCAATTTCGTAGCTAAGGGCGTAACCCAAATCTGCAATGACAATAAGCATAAGAAACCAGAAAGTTGTGCGGTCCCGTTTGAAAGCGCTCGTGAGCCCTGCGAATGAGAGGACGAGCGGCAGGGGCAGCCAAGGCAAGGCAAATTCGCGCAAGACCATTCTGCAGAATTCAACAAACTGCTTTCCCATTGTCTCTGGTGCAAAGGAAAGGAACACCTGATACTGCCGGCCAGTGATGTGCCACCATATTTCTTGCAGCGAACGCGGATGGCCCCAGCTAATGACGGGCGAGCGTGAGGCTGCGAGCGGCAGGTACGTATAAACAGCGACCAGAGCGCCAATCGAAATCAGCGCCGCGTATAGAAGTCGTCTGCTTGTGAAGAATCTCAGGCCCTCCGTCCTATAAACGATGACGCCTACCGCCGGAAGTACTAGCGCCACTGTGACGTGATGAACGCCTAGCCCAAGCCCAAATACGAGCGCAGCGGCATAAAGTAGAGTATCGTGAACGGTGATCTGCCTAAGGCGGATGATTTTACCGGCATCCAAGGAAATGCCGCTACCACTTCTCTCTGCGACGATACACCGCCGCCACCGGAGCATCAGAAAGAAGATAACGAGAATAAGTAGCGTGTTGAGAGCATAAACTTCGGTGATGGTCGCATAAGACCAAAGAGTGCGGGAGAATGCCATAAGCAAGCCCGCGCCGGACGCAGGCGCAAGAACCAAAAGGCGGTCGACGCCGAAATCCTCAGCCTTTTTCCTCTGCTGCGCGCCCTTCTTCCTTCGCTTCGATGTGGCGAGATAGGAAGCCATAATCATTAACTCCGCCACAACAAGAGTGAGCATCGCGCAAGCGAGCGCGGCAAAAAGGGCGGAAGAAAAATTGATGCGCGCCGCAACGTTTCCCAAAGGCACGAGCGATGCGAGATGGGCAAGAATGACCCAAAGGGGAACGCCGGGTGGGTGTGCGATCCCCAAGCCACGAGCGACCACAATAAGCTCGCCGCTGTCGGTCAAGGTAACCGTCGGAGCCAGTGTCCAACTATAAAGAAGGAGCGCCGCAAGAAACACCGTGCCGGTACAGAGCAGCTCTACGCGGGACGAAGGGTTCGGCCCAGTATTCATTCGCTGGTCAGACTTTGAAGCTGTCCTTGAACCCATCGCCCTCCCCAGGTGTTTTTTTGGTGGGATAGCTTGCTGTTTGAAAGCCCGCGAGTCCTGACGCTATCGTCTCGCAAACCTCGTCTTCCTGTAAACGATGGATCAAAGTAAGAAAAGATGAAACTCAACAGCTTAAAGCCGTCGAGTCTTGACGGGCTCGTTTACGCGATGTTTCCTTGAGATGCGACGCAGCAGCGTTCGTGATGTAGGCGACCAGCAAATCGCTTTGGCTCAGCGAAACTTTCTTGTGGCGACAAACGTTCGTGGTTCAATCATGGCATGAACTGCGTTCGGTCTCTTGTCATCCTGCTGTTCGCGTCGAATTTCCTCGGGGCGCAGACTCCGCCGCCGGCGGCTTCGCCTTCACCGCCGCCGACACAGCCGCCTGCCGACTACGATCTCCGATGGGGTGTAAAGATTCCGATGCGCGACAAGGTCGAACTGAACGCGACGTTGTATTTGCCGAAAACCCCGGATGGATCGCCGCCACCGAAGACGCCGGTGATCTTCACTCTTACGCCCTATATTTCAGACACCTATCATGCACGCGCCGCGTACTTCGCATCACACGGCTATGCGTTCGCGCTTGTCGATGTTCGCGGTCGCGGAAATTCCGGTGGCGAATTCGAGCCGTTTGCAAATGAGCCGCGCGATGGGCACGACGTAGTCGAGTGGCTCGCCAAACAACCGTTCTGCGACGGTAAGGTCGCGATGTGGGGCGGCTCCTATGCGGGCTTTGACCAGTGGGCGACGACGAAAGAGTTTCCGCTCCATCTTGCCACCATCGTGCCGGCCGCTGCCGCGCATCCTGGCCTCGATTATCCTTACGTCAACAACGTCGGGATAAGCTATGACGTGCAGTGGTTCACTTTCACCAGTGGCCACGCCGGACAGGAGAACCTTTTCAGCGATCAAAAATTCTGGAGCACGAAGTTTCTGGACGCCTACAAAAAACACATCGCGTTCAAATCTCTCGATTCTTTCGTCGGCAACCCGTCCTCGAATTTCCAGCGCATTCTCAAACATCCAACCCAAGATGCTTACTACGGCGCGATGATTCCGAGCGTCGAACAATTCAAAAAAATCACGCTACCGATCCTGACAATCACCGGGCAATACGACGGCGATGAGCTCGGCGCTCTGACGTTCTATCGCGATCACGTCGCAAATGCCTCTCCTGAGGCGCGGGCAAAACATTTTCTGATCATCGGCCCGTGGGACCATGCCGGAACGCGTACGCCTACGGATGAAGTTGGCGGTGTGAAATTTGGAAAAGACGCGATTGTCGATCTTAATGACTTACATCGACACTGGTATGACTGGGCGATGAAAAACGGGCCGAAGCCGGAATTCCTCAAGAATCAAGTAGCCTTTTACTTGCTCGCGCCTGGAAACAGCGGCACCAATGGCGAATGGAAATACGCCGATAATTTCGAAACTCTGGTCGCGAATCCGAAAACGTTTTATCTCGATTCCAAAAATGGCGACGCGAATGGCGTCTTTCGTTCCGGTTCCCTCACTGAAAAGCAGTCGAGTCAGGGCTCGGATACATTCAGTTACGATCCGCTGGATACCACGCGCGGCGAGAGAGTTGATGGAACCGATCCAAAAGAGAAAACCGCTGGCATCGATCAAACGTATGCGTTGAGTATCGGCAAAGATGGTTTGGTATATCACACTGAGGCGCTGCCTAACGAAACCCCGCTTGTCGGTTGTCCGCAGTTGACGCTTTGGGTTTCCATCGACACGCCTGATGCAGACTTGCAAGCGCATCTCTACGAAATTCAACCGGACGGAACGAGTATCGCGCTCTGGAGCGATATTCGCCGGCTTCGTTATCGAGAATCTTTGCGTGAGGGGAAGCTGGTGAAGCCGGGCGAAATTGTGCGCTGCGATTTTAACCCAGGCCTATTCGTTGCTCGTCGATTAGTGAAGGGCAGCCGGCTTCGCCTGGTCGTTTCGTCCCCCAATTCAATTTTTTTGCAGAAGAACTACTGTTTGGGCGGAGTTGTTGCCGAAGAAACGGCCAAGGACGCGCGCACCTGCCATGTGCAGATCTATCACGACGCCGCTCATCCCAGCGCGATTCAACTGCCAATCCGCGAACCAACCATTTCGCAAAGGTAGGGCGAGAGAGTGATGGCCAGGAAAATTCGTGTTGGAATACTATTCGGAGGTCGATCTGCTGAGCACGAAGTCTCTCTGCAGTCAGCCAAGAATATCATCGACGCTATCGACACGAACAAATACGAACTCGTACTGATCGGCATTGATAAGAAGGGGCAATGGCATCTCAATGAAGAATCCCGATTTCTCCTTCCGACAACTCAATCGGAATTGCCCGAGCTACCAGAGAGCGGTGAAAACCTCGCGCTAGTTCCTGGGAAGCAGGACGAGCAACTTGTAGCGCTTTCCGGGCAGCAGAGGCTTGGCTCTTTGGATGTGATCTTTCCTGTTCTCCATGGCCCGTTTGGCGAAGATGGCACCGTCCAAGGACTGCTGAAGCTTGCAAACATCGCGTTTGTCGGTGCTGGCGTCCTCGGTTCAGCCGTCGGCATGGACAAGGATGTGATGAAGCGGCTGCTAAGAGACGCTGGAATTCCCATCGCCAGATTTATCGTAGCCAGCAGATATTCCTCGAAGGAAATTGGTTTTGACTACGCGCGAGGCCAACTCGGTCTGCCGCTTTTTATTAAGCCTGCAAACCTCGGTTCGTCGGTCGGCATTCAAAAAGTCAAAGATGGCGAGGAATTCGAGAGCGCGGTCCGTGATGCGTTCAATTATGACAACAAGATATTAATTGAGGAGTCTATCGACGGTCGCGAGATGGAATGTTCCGTGCTGGGCAACGATAATCCCATCGCATCAGTTCCAGGCGAGATTTTGCCCCGCCACGAATTTTACTCGTACGAAGCGAAATATCTCGATGAGAACGGCGCTGTCTTGGAAATACCGGCGAACCTGCCGTCGGAAATTTCGGAACGTATCCGCCAGCTGGCTATCAAAACGTTTTCCGTGCTCTGCTGCGAGGGAATGGCGCGGGTCGATTTCTTCTTGAGAAACGACAGCGAAATTATCGTTAACGAGATCAATACCATTCCTGGATTCACCAGAATAAGCATGTACCCAAAGCTCTGGGAAGCGACCGGTGTCTCTTACAGCGAGTTAATCGACAAATTGATAGAACTGGCAATTGAACGGTTTGAGCGCGAGAAACGATTGAAAACCGATCGCACATGATCCTCCGAAAATTCGTACGGATGTCACTGATCTTAAGAGCGTTGATAATCATAGGCGCGCTTGCGATTCTAACTACGCAAGCGTGGGCGGATGCAGAGATCGTAATCGCGATCCGCTACTTGCGGGCCGAAGGGACCAGCCACTCGCATCTCTATCTCTATCGCGAGGATGGGAAACTGCTGCGGCAATTAACGAGCGACAACTCAGGGCAGGACTCTGGCCCAATCTTCGCATCGGACGGCAAGATGATCGTGTTCACACGCGAAAAGCCTAACGGCGTCAGCGAATTCTGGAGTGTCGATCCGCTTCGCAAAACATTGAAAAAATTAGGTGCTGCGCCGGATTGGTACGCGCAGGCCAAAAGCTCTCCCTATTTCACAAATATCGAACCGGAGGAATCGCCGTCGCCCAGTCTGCCGACGTCACCTGAGGAATCTGCGTCACCCGTCGAAACGCCCACACCAACTTACAAAGCGCCTGATGGTTCCGTCGAATTGGTATTACGCGAAGATCCAAACGATGAGGACGATCAGATTAATGCGCCTAGTCACGGGAAACATTATCTCCTGCGCGATTTGAAAAGAGGGAGCGAAACCGAGTTTGTGAAAATTCCAGACTTTGACGGTGCAGTTGAAATTCTGCACGAAAGACAAAATCCGGAAGAGCATTTCCTTTTCTCGGGAAGCTTGCGACTGGCGTTTTTTGAAGTGCATTTGGACAGCAGCGAGGGTAACACAGTTCAAGCACTCGATCTGACTCGGCCGCGCTTCGTTAGGCTATCGCCAAACTGGGCCACGTTCACCGAAAATCGCTACGTGCCGATTCTCGGCAGCAAGAAAACGGCAAATTGCTCTTACATGGAACGTTGGGACGAAAAGCTGAACAAAATTCGTTACGCCCGCGAGAAATCCGCTGCGCTTTGCTACGGCATGTCCATGTATCGGCCCGGCCTCGCGCCGGCTGCAATTACAGTGCGCAGGAGCGCCGATTAATCTTCCGTGAAAACAGCATGCGCAGCGGTTTGTCTCATGGCCGCTCTTTTAAGCAGTTCGCCCGCGGCAACTGAGTCGTTCGATAAATTGACGGACGATTTTTGGGCATGGCGTGCAAAGTTCGCGCCGTTCACGGGGGATGACGTGAACCGGATGGAGCGGCCAGGCGGCGTTCGCGATTGGTCGACAGCGGGGATCGACAATCGGCGAAAAGATCTCGCCGGTTTCGAAGCGCGCTGGAAGAAGATCGATGCACGCGGATGGATGATTTCGAAGCAGGTTGATTACAAATTAGTCGGCTCAGCGTTAGCACGCGTGCATTGGGAGCTCGATATCAATCCACGCTGGAAACGCGATCCGCTTTTCTATATCGACCAAACGCTTACCGCGCTGACTGAAGCGCTGACGGTTCCCGCGCCGTACGACGAAGCGCGCAGCCGGGAGATTCTTACTCGCATCGAAAACATTCCGTCGATCCTGCATGAAGGCGAAGCAAATCTCGAAAAACCGCCCGCGCCGTTTGCGACCGTCACGGTTCAAACGCTCGATGGCGTGCGCGAGCGCCTCCGCAAAATGGAGAAAACGCTCCTGGGATCGACAACGCTCAAGGAGCAGGAATTGAACGGCGCATGCGATCGCGCGGCGACTGCACTCGAACATTTCAGCGCAAAACTTCAGGAACAACTGCCGACGTTGCCGAAAGAAACAGCCCGCGGTCGCGATCCTTACATTTTCTTTTTGAAAAACGTCGCGCTCTATCCGTATTCGCCGGAGGAAATTTTGGCCATGGGCCGACAGGAATGGGACCGCGCGGTCGCCTTTGAAGCTTACGAGAAAAACCGCAACAAAGACGTTCCGCCGCTGAAAATCGCCGACAAGATCGACAATTGGATCGCGGACGCGGCGGCGAAGGAATTACAAATCCGCGAGTTTCTCGAGAAGCGAGACGTTCTCAGCGTGCCCGATTGGATTCAGCATTACACGCTGCGGTCGACGCCGGAATATTTGCGCGCGCTCGGTTTCACTGAGACCGACGACTTCACGTCACCGTCACGTTTGAAAGAAAACTGCATCCGCTACGTCCCCCAACCTTCCTCGAATCTCGGTTATTTCTGGCGCGCGACCGCGATGGATCCGCGACCAATCATCGTGCACGAGGGAATTCCCGGCCATTATTTTCAACTTTGTCTTTCCTGGAAACACGAAGACCCGATCCGCCGGCATTACTACGACTCCGGCGCAAACGAAGGGATCGGCTTTTACGCCGAGGAAATGATGTTGCAGGCTGGGTTGTTCGACGACAGCCCGCACACGCGTGAGATCATTTACAATTTCATGCGCCTCCGCGCGCTGCGTGTTGAAGTGGACGTGAAACTCGCGCTTGGCGAGTTCACGCTCGAGCAAGCCGCCAAATATCTACAGGAAAAAGTCCCGATGGACACGAGCACGGCGCGTCAGGAAGCAATTGCTTTTTCTACTGGCCCCGGTCAAGCGCTCACGTATCAGATCGGCAAACTTCAAATTATCAAATTTCTTGCGGACGCACGCATGCAGGAGGGCGAAAAATTCAATCTCCGCGACTTCCACGATTTCGTATGGAAAAATGGCAACGTCCCGATCGCGTTGCAGCGTTGGGAATATTTAGGAGTGGATGGAAGATAGGCTTCCAGCCTGTCCCGGCCGACAAGCATCTTGCTTGTCGAATAAAAGACGCCAGGCTGGAAGTCCGGCCGCCGAGTCAGGCAAGATGCCTAACCTCCGAAGTTTGCCAATCTAATCGACGATTTCGAGGCCCATTTGGCGGGCGGTACCGGCGATGATCTTGAAGGCGGCTTCTTCGTCGCGCGCGTTCAGGTCTTTGGATTTCGTTTTGACGATGTCCAAGACCTGTTTGCGCGTGACCTTGCCGACTTTGGTTTTGTTCGGCTCTTTGGAACCGGCGGCGATATTCGCAGCTTTCTTCAACAAGACTGCGGCCGGCGGACTCTTGGTGATGAAGGTGAACGATTTGTCTTTGAAGACTGTGATGACGACCGGGAGAATATCGCCGGCTTGTTTCTGCGTGGCAGCGTTAAATTCTTTGCAGAATGCCATGATGTTAACACCGCGCGGTCCGAGCGCAGTGCCGACGGGCGGCGCCGGGTTCGCCTGACCAGCGGGAATTTGGAGTTTGATTTGAGCTACGACTTCTTTTGCCATTGTGTTTCGTTGAAGCGTTTTAAATCGTTAAATCGCCGAATAGTTAAAGCGGAATTTTAGCCACGTTCAACCTGCCAATATTCGAGTTCCACCGGTGTAGCTCGACCGAAAATCGTGACGGAGACGCGCAGTTTGCCGCGCTCAGGATCAATTTCTTCGACGATGCCAGTTTGGTTCTGGAACGGTCCATCGGCGACTTTTACCGATTCGCCTACTTCAAAGCTCACTTTCGGTTTCACCTTTTCCTCGCGCTCTTTCATTTGCGCAAGCATGCTGTCCACCTCTGATTGCCGCATTGGGATCGGTTTGTCTTTGGTTCCGGCAAAACCGATCACGCCGGGTGTATCGCGGATGAAATACCAGGTGCGTCCGACAAGTTGATTGTTTTCGTCGAGCAGATGCATGTTGACGATCAGATAGCCGGGGAAAAATTTGCGCGTCGTCTCGCTCTTCTTGCCTTTTTTGATTTCCGAGACGCGCTCAGTCGGGACAAGCACTTCGTAGATCAAGTCGCCCATTTCCTCCGTCTTGACACGCTTCATGATGCTCTCGCGCACCTTGTTTTCCTGTCCGGAGAGCACGTGCACAACGTACCATTGATCTTTGCCTGCGAGTGTTTGTGCCATAAATCAGTGCAACCGGGTGAAAAAGTGGACAAAGTTCACAAGGACAAAATCGAAAAGGGCGACGTAACCGCCCAGCAATAACATTGCGATGACAACCACGAGCGTCGAGTCCGTGAGCTCCTTATAGCGGCGGAATCCCTTTTCCTTCGGGTCCCACGGCCAGGAAGCTTTCTGCAGCTCGATCTTCACTTCGCTGAAGAAGTTTTTCGCCTTGGTGAACATCAATAATCCAATTCGTGATTTGTTGAAGCGTTGAAGTCGGGCTGACAACATCGAGCATCCAACATCGAACGTCCAATATCCAAGTGTCGGAGTTCAGGATTCGATGTTGAGCGTTCGATGTTCAATGTTCGGTGTGTTTTCTCATATACACGCCAGGAGGGACTCGAACCCCCAACCGACGGTTTTGGAGACCGCTACTCTACCAATTGAGCTACTGGCGTATTAAAATTTGTCATCCTGAGCGAAGCATAGCGGAGCCGAAGGACCTTTCGCTCAAACAGTGAGAGATGTCTCGACTTCGCTCGACATGACAGAACGAACTTTAATCCAAAATTTCGGCGACGCGACCGGCGCCGACAGTTTTTCCGCCTTCGCGAATGGCAAAGCGAATGGTTTTCTCCATCGCGATCGGCGTGATCAGCTCGACTTCAATCGAGATATTGTCGCCGGGCATGACCATTTCAACGCCTTCAGGCAGTTTGACCGTGCCAGTAACGTCCGTGGTGCGGAAGTAAAACTGCGGCCGATAATTGCTGAAAAACGGCGTGTGCCGGCCACCTTCCTCTTTGCTCAACACGTACACTTCCGCCTTAAACTTCTTGTGCGGCGTAATCGATCCTGGCTTGGCGATAACCTGGCCGCGTTCGACGTCTTCCTTCTTCAGGCCACGCAACAAAACGCCCACGTTATCGCCCGCACGCGCTTCATCGAGAAGTTTGCGAAACATTTCGATATCGGTCGCAACCGTCTTGGCGGTGGGACGAATTCCAACCAGCTCAACCTCCCCCATTTTCTTGAGGATACCGCGCTCGACACGACCGGTCGCGACTGTGCCGCGGCCTTCAATGTTAAACACGTCTTCGATCGGCATCAGGAATGGCTGATCGATCGGCCGCTCAGGTACCGGGATGTAATCGTCGATGGCTTCTACGAGGGCGAGCACCTGCTTTTGCGCTTCCGCATCGCCATTGAGCGCCTTGAGAGCGCTGCCCTTAACAATCGGGATTTTATCTCCCGGAAATTCATATTGCGTCAGCAGATCGCGCACTTCCATCTCAACGAGATCGAGAAGCTCCGGGTCATCGACCATATCAACCTTGTTCAGGAAAACGACAACAGATGGCACACCGACTTGCCGGGCGAGCAAGATATGTTCGCGGGTTTGAGGCATCGGTCCGTCCGCGGCGGAGACAACCAGGATAGCGCCATCCATTTGCGCCGCGCCGGTGATCATGTTCTTGACGTAGTCGGCATGACCAGGGCAATCAACATGCGCGTAGTGGCGCTTGTCGCTGGAATACTCCACGTGCGCGGTGTTGATCGTGATGCCGCGCTCTTTTTCCTCTGGCGCGTTATCGATCGATTCGTAGGCGCGCACTTCGGCCATGCCCTTCTTTGCCAGCACCATGGTAATTGCTGCCGTCAGGGTGGTCTTGCCATGGTCCACGTGACCGATCGTGCCGACGTTCACGTGCGGCTTGTCGCGTTTAAATGCTTCCTTAGCCATTTTAATTCTCCTGGTTAATTAAACTGTCTGCTTTTCTCTGGATTATTCACTGCTGGTCCCGAGCCCATTCTAGAGCCCATGACCGGGATTGAACCGGTGACCTCGTCCTTACCAAGGACGTGCTCTACCAACTGAGCTACATGGGCCGTTCTTCCCGCAGGCGCGGGACGACCCGGTTTCACTTTTTGCCAAAGAGATAAAAGTCCCAAAGCCGCATCAAATTTGCAATTTGAACGACCAAGGGACCACCTCGTTCCAGCAAAAAGCGTCCGCAAGCTAACCGCACGTATAAGTGTGTCAAAGAAATTTCTTTTGGTTGGCAGCGGTGCGTGACGCCATCGCGGACATCGTCGCGCGACGTCCCGCCTATCGAATTCTTCCGCTGCTCGGCTCCGCCTTGCCGCGGGTCACTAGACGCACGATCACCGCGATGACAATCAATATGCCGATTGCAATTCCGACATTGAGCGGCGTAATCAAACCCGGTCTTTGGGGAGTCGGTGTGGGCGGCGCTGTCGGAGGCGGCGCATTCTTCGCCGCCAGCATCGCCTGTACATATTGCAGGCGCTGGACGGTATCGTAATCATCCGGTTTTAGCTTTAGCGCGGCTTGGTAATCAGCAATCGCCTTCTCATACTGCTGCATGGAGGTGTATGTGGCGCCCCGTTTCACCAAATGCTCGGCGTCGGCCGGATTTTTTTCGATCAACACCGTGTAGTCCGCGACGGCCGCGTCATAATTTTTCAGATTTCGGTTCGCCCAGGCGCGGCGATCATAATTTTGTGGATCATTTGGTTCCTTCTCGATCGCCTTTGTAAAATCTGCGACCGCCTTGTCCCACTGGGTGAGCCCAATTTCAGCAAAGCCACGGAATTTATAGGCGTAGCCATCATCAGGCTTCAGTTCAATCGCCTTGTCGAAGTCTGGCAACGCCGCATCAAACTGGCTTTGCATCACCTGCGTGTTGCCACGCTCGCGATATGCGACTTCATCGTTGGGCGCGACTTCAATCGCCTTTGAAAAATCAGCGATCGCATCCGGCAGGCGGTTACTGGCGCGATAGGCGGTTGCGCGGTTTGCATAGCCACGAGGGTCTTTTGGATTCTCCTTGATCGCTTTCGTAAATTCAGCGATGGCCGCGTCGTACTGCTTCTGCTGGGCTAACTCGATCCCTTTCTGCATATGTCCCGCACTGGCCGCTGGAGGTTTGCAGAAGCCGGTTCCAGCGGCTGTGAACCAAAGAAGTGACGCGATCGCGATGATGATTGTTGGCTTGTTCAAAATATTCATTTCTCCTTCCAGCTTACTTTTTGAGCGATTTATCGGTTGTAAGCGAGCAAATTAACGCACCAAAAGAAGCAAAGCGATGCAGAGACCGGATTCCATCCAAGATATTGTCAATCTACGCGGTCGCACAAATCTCTCAGAAGGTTACGCGGCAGTCTTCGCCACGATCCTTATCTGGTCGACGCCATCGCTCTTTCAATACTACTTGAATCGTTATTACGATCCGTGGGCACAGAATTTCTACCGCTATCTTGTCGCTTGCCTGGCCATCGCGCCATTCCTGATTTACCGCATCCAACGCGGTGCCCCACCGCTCAATTGGCGCGCAGTGGTAATCTGTTTTATCCCCTGTCTGCCTAATGTGATCCATCAAATCACGCAGGTAATGGCCCTCTTTTACATGGGACCAGGTGTTTACACGATTTTCACCCGGGCCTCGGTGATTTTCACCGCGCTGCTCGCGCTCGCGTTTTTCCCGGAGGAGCGCCACGTGATTCGTCAATGGCAGTTTCAATTGGGCACGGTTCTTGGATTAATTGGCGCTTTTGGGGTGGTGTGGTTTCAACCAGGATGGAAATCGGGGCACATCGCGCTTCCTGGATTATTTATCGCGTTTACCGCCACATTTTGTTGGGCGCTATATGGCATCCTCGTAAAACGCCCTTCCGCGCAGCTTGGCTCGATTCGCAGTTTCGGGTTAATCAGTCTAATCACTTCAGTCCTGTTGTTTCCGCTCACCCTCGGGTTTGGGAAGGTTGGCACTCCGCTTCATGCCGGCGCGCACGTTAACCTGGTCTTGATCATCTCCGCGGTGAGCTGCATAACGCTGGCGCATATATTGTACTACGTCGCAATCCGAGAGATCGGCGTGGCGCTGGCGCAAACGCTTCAGCTTCTCTGCCCCGCCGGCGCGCTGGGGTTATCCTCCTGGATTTATGGTGAACGTCTCACTCATGCTCAGCTTTGGAGCGCAGCGATTCTGCTCCTGGGCGCATTCCTGGCCATGCGCGTAAAGCCGGTTGCCACGACCGAGGCGGCAGAGAATATCTGAGGCCGTTAAAACGTTAGAAAGGGTTACAAGGTTAAAAAGTTACGTCACCGTCTGGGGTGCCTTTGAAACGTTGTAACATTTCAACGTTTAACCTCTCTTGAGCACCTGCGCTTTCCGCACGAGCTCGATGAACCCCGCGCGGTCGCCAGTGGCATCAGCGCCTTGCCCTTCCTGCGCCCATTCGAGCACTGCCACGAGCGTTCCGTTTCCTTTGTATTCGGAATCGCGCAGGATCATTCCAAACTCAGCGACCGCTGCCGCAAATTTCAAATCTTGGGGGGCTTCCGCAAAAGCGACTCCCTCGTCCATGATAGCGCGCTCGACCAATTGAGTCTTATCATTGCCCGGCGCCCTGAGCCGCAGTTTTGTGCTGAACAACCGCTCCGCTGCCTGCGATGTGACACTGGGGGTTTGCGTGTGAACGGTCGCGCTCTGTTTCGCTACTAGCACAGCTTCATACAAGGCTGTTACCGTGTATCCGGCGTCGATCCGAACCGATCCGACTCTCTCCCCACTCATATTCTGTTTCCGAGACGGCTGCCTGTCGTAACCGATCAATCGATACAACGCAACACGCCCGGGATTAAACTCGACATCAATCGTTGTGTCCCCTTCGATGACATTCGCCTCACGCCCTTTCAACCCAATCCGTATGAGCCGATGCGAGGGTTCCCATGGGCAAGTCGCCACATCGACATTGATCGAAAACGGTTCGCCCTGCGCCGGCTGCGGGTAATCGTAATGGAAATAGTTAATCATTTGCTCGATGCGCACCGCGTCCCTGGGCGGAAGGACCCCGGCATTGATTGAGCGCCGGAGATTCAGATAGGACGCTGGGTTCACGATGATTGGAAAGCTCGAGCGCGGATTGCTCGACACAGTTACAAATGGGCGTTCACTGGCGTAAGCGTATGGACCTGTGTCGGTCTCCTGGCTCGGATTTCGGCTGGCTGCCGGCTCCTCTCCTTCAATAACGGCAAATTGATTCGATTCGGGTCGACCATTGGCAGTCGCACGCGAAGAAGAGCCTGGCAAAAAGAGTACGCTGCCAGACCTGTTAGTGCCAAATGCGATGGCCCCGATCACAGCCAGAAGCGCCAGAGCGGCCGCGATCGCAAGCGGTCCGGCTTTCGACCAAAAGGGGTCCTCGTAAATCCCTATAATCTTTGTGCGGACAATCGGCTCTGCCTTTCGTGCTGCGCCGTATTCCAATCTCAAAGCTCGCGCCAGCTGCTGTGCGTCGGCCACAAATCGCTGCGCCTCGGGAGAATTGGCGAGCGCGCGAGCAATTGCCGATTTCTCCGGCTCGTCCAATTCGTCCAGCGCAAACGCCGTTAATTTTGGATCATCTGGGCTCATCTTTTCATTAGGTGGATTTTGGTTTGAACGGAATAAAGTCTCGTGCGAGCGCTCCGTAGCGTTCTCGCAGCGTTTTCAGCGCGGTGTGAAGCAGCACGCCAACGTTATTGACTGTGGTCTGCATGATCTCGGCGATCTGCAGATAATGGAGATCGCTTTGGAATTTGAGCTGAATCACTTCCTGCTGCCGCAACGGCAGCGTGGCAACAATACGCAATAAAAATCCGGCCGCTTCCTTCTGCTCGAGCTGTTCGAAGGGCATCGGCTGCTCGCTTTCGCGCGCTTCAATCAGTTCCTCGTCGAGATACGTCATTCGCCTTTCCTTGCGGCAAACATTGAGCGCGCCGTTACGGCAAACCGTGAAAAGCCACGTCGCTGCCTTGCCATTGGACGACGGCGCGTCGTTGCGTTGAAATTTTACAAATGTTTCCTGCACCACATCCCGCGCTCGTTCCCGGTCGCCAATGATGCGCGTGGCAAACTGAAGAAGTGGAATTTCAAATCGCTGTACAACCTCCTCAAACTTTTGGCGTTCTTTTATGCTCCCACTTCGCATTGATTTTTGACGTCCTCTGACATACGAAAAGGATAACACGTCCGTGACGCTCGACGCTAATAACGCGCTCCGCTAAGCGTGTACGTAATCGGCACTTGGACGCTCGTCACACTCCCCGGCTTAAAACGCCACCTTCGGAAAGCCTCGATCGTTGCATTATCCAAGATGACGCTTCCACTGCTCTGCGCAATGCGAACATCGATCACGCTGCCCACTGCTGGAGCGACTGTGAGTAAAGCGATACCCGACCCTGTTATTCGCCGGCGGCGCGCTTCGTACGGATATTCCGGACGCGGCGCATACATCGCCAGAGCTTTCACCGAACCAAACCGCGCCACTGTTTCTCTCGCGGTTGACCGAACAACAAGCGTGGCGGGTATTTTCTTGTGCGTGCGAACCGGTGACAGCGTTGGATTTTCCTGCGGGAACGCATTTTCGTCAGGAAGGACCTGCTCCGAAGGGGGACGCATCACTGCTTCCTCCGGCGGCGCCTGTTCCGGGTCCTTGTCGACCACCTCGACGTCGATTCCAGCTGGTTTGAAATCTTGCAGGGTAATTTTGTCGGATTTGCCTTTCGCGATGACGATTGCCCCGACATGGATCGCAGCCGCACAGGCAAATGCAGCCCAGATCAACCAGCGCCGTCGTCGTCGGTAGAGGGCATTCATGTTTTATCCTTCCAATTAGAGAGACACCCTGGGCTCTAAAAACTTAGTTGGCATGTCTCTACTCTTCTCTGTTGCTAAACATGCAGTGATGCCGTCTCCGAGAGGTCAACGCGCGATTTGGAGAAAAATTAAGAACTTTTATGTCGAAAAATAATGCGATGCTCATCGAGGGCCGCTACAATCGGCATCCCGATCGCAATGAATCTGAAAGCGTATCTCAGGTCCCGCCGAAAGGAGATTGACCGGGCGCTCGACAACTATTTGCCTAAGACGAACGTCAAACCAGCGACGCTTCACAAGGCGATGCGCTACAGTCTTTTCGCCGGCGGCAAACGGTTGCGACCGATTCTTTGCCTTGCGGCCGCTGAAGCTTGTCGGGGTAAGATCAGCAACGCGCTTCCCCTCGCGTGCGCGCTTGAATGCATCCACACGTATTCGCTCGTGCACGATGATCTCCCAAGCATGGATAACGATGATTACCGTCGCGGGCGTCCCACTTGCCACAGAGTCTTTGGCGACGGCATCGCCGTGCTCGCCGGAGACGCGCTCTTAACGATCGCGTTTGAAATTGTTTCGAAGGCGAAGCCGGCGCCACGGTACGATATGTCGACCTTGTTGCGCGAGATCGCGGTTGCGGCGGGCAGTCAAAAATTGATCGCAGGTCAAGTGGCCGATCTCGAAGCCGAAGGCAGGAAGGTTAAACGGGATCAGCTGCGCTTTATTCACGAAAACAAAACGGCGGCGATATTAAAAAGTTCGGTCCGGCTCGGCGCAATGAGCGCCAACGCAGACGCCAAAAAGCTCCGGGCTGTCACGCAATTTGGGCACGGGCTTGGGCTGGCTTTTCAGGTCATCGACGACATCCTCGATGTAACGCAGAGCTCCGAGATATTGGGAAAAAGTGCTGGCAAAGATATCGCGGCGAAGAAAGCGACCTATCCCGCGGTGATTGGTCTGGAGAAATCGCGCGCCGAAGCCAGGCGGCTGACGCGCGAGGCGCACGATGCCTTGTCGGTGTTTCGCGACGGCGAGGCCGAACCGCTGCATTGCCTGGCAAATTATCTCCTCGAACGCGAGTACTGAATTTTGTAGACGTTGCCCTCTGGCAACGCCGGCACTGATCGGCCAATCATGTATGCGTCGCATTTCGCAGAGCGAAACGACTACAGCGCCAGCGCTAAATTTGGATCGATCTCTTCCGTCAGCTTCGATTCAAATCCGGCTTGCGCGCGCAACAACGCGGCAAATGCGATCATCGCCGCATTATCAGTGCACAACCACGCTTCGGCGCTCTTGAATCCAAATCTTTCCCGCCCACAAGCCTCACCCAATTGTCGCCGCAGTTCACGGTTGCAGCTCACTCCACCGCTCATCGTCACAAGATCGACATCGTACTTCTGCGCTGCTGAAATTGCCTTGCGCACCAGAACGTCGATAACAGCCTGTTGAAATGATGCGCAAAGATCATTTATCACGCGCTCATCCCGAGCGGAAGCGACGGACCCCTCACAGGGTGATTGATCACTCTTTGGCTCTCGGTAATCCAAGCTCCGAGTGTAAGGTCCCCCACCGTCTGCGCGGCTCGGGATGACGCCGAGCTTCGGCAATAAATATCGCACCGCTGTTTTTAATCCGCTGAAACTGAAATTCTCCGAGTCAAGCATGCTGCGCGGCAGATCAAATCGATCTGGATCACCGGCTCGCGCGCGTTTTTCGATTTCGGGGCCGCCGGGATAACCGAGGCCGAGCATCTTGGCGACTTTATCGAATGCTTCGCCAGCAGCATCATCGACTGTTCGCCCGATCAACTGGTAATCACCCAGCCCATGCACTCGAATCAACACGGTGTGTCCGCCGCTCACAATAAGCGAAACGTTCGGCCTGATTTGGACGTCGCCATCTGCACTGCCGAAAAATGGCGATAGCAAATGGCCTTCGAGATGATTGATCGCGAGGTAAGGTTTGCCAAAGCCAATCGCCAATCCCTTGGCAATCGATGCGCCAATCATGAGCGAACTCGCCAGACCGGGTCCGCTCGTTGCCGCAAATACATCGACCATCGACATGTTGATCTTTGCATCAAGTGTCGTCCGTTCCAGAAGTCGCGGCGCGTGCACCAGATGATTGCGCGCGGCAATCTCGGGTACGATCCCACCATATTTTTCATGCTCGGCGATTTGGGAAGCGACTTCGCTCGCGAGCAACTCCGAGCCGGAGTGGCTGTTGCGCCCGCGCAAAATCGCGACGGCGGTTTCGTCGCATGAGGTTTCGAGTGCCAGAATTGTTTTCACGGCAAACAAAATACGCGGGTCATCCTGAGCCCGCCACCGCGGGAGTAGGACCTCACAAGAGATGCTGGATCACGCTGTTTAGATAGCGTGAAATTAAAGCTAATGGGAGGTCCCTCGCCGTCGGAGCCTGCCCTGAGCGAGAAGTGAGTCGAATGGGCGGCTCGGAATGACAGCGGTGTCTATTTCTTTACCGCTTCCGCTTTCGGTGCGTTCTGTTGCGCGTAAATCATGACGCCCTTCAGCGCGTCTATTGCGCGCAACATCTGTGGATCTTTAGCCTTGATAATGCTTTTCTCGTCCTCGGGCTTCACATTTTCCGCATTGCGCAACGCAAAGAGCGCGCGCTCCTGCTCGGCGGTCATAGCAACTCGAATATTCGGGGCCACACCATTTCCCTGAATGACCTGCTTACCCGGCGTATAGTATTTTGCCGTGGTAAAACGCACCGCGGAGCCGTCGGGCAACTGCATCACATTCTGCACGGAACCTTTCCCGAAGGTGGTTTCGCCGACGAGGATGGCACGATGCAGATCCTTGAGCGCTCCGGAGACGATCTCCGCGCCGCTGGCGCTGCCTTCGTTAATCAGGAGGGTCATCGGAAAATTCGGACGCTCTTTTTTTACACCGGAAGTCGAGTAATCATGTTGCTGAGAAGCAATCCGGCCTTGCGTTGAGACTACCTTTGTGTTGGGCGGCAAAAATTGAGCACACACATCCACCGCGCTATTCAATAGCCCCCCTGGATTGTTCCGGAGATCGAGAATGAGCGCCTGCATACCTTGCTTCTGCAATTCATCGAGCGCTTTCGATAATTCCTCGGCTGTCGGCTCATTGAACTGAATCAGCCGGATATACCCGATCTTGAATGGGCCGGTCAGCTCCGCGTCCAGCAACCTCACTCCCTTGACGCTTTGGACTTTGATCTCCGCGCGCTCCAGAGTGTAGTCTTTGATTTCCTTAGTCGAGGGGCGCAGCAGGGTGAGGGTGACTTTGCGCCCGGTTGGCCCGCGCAAAACATTAATGGCGTCCTGCAGGTCCATTCTTTCTGTTGAAATGCCGTTTATTCTCAAGATTTGATCCCCCGACAGAATGCCAGCTTTGGCCGCAGGTGTGTCCTCCATCGCGGTAACAACCGTCGGCAAGCCGTTTTTCATCGAAACTTCGATCCCGAGACCGTTAAAGCGGCTGCGCGTGTCATCTTGCATGTCGCGGAAATCATTCGGGTCCATGAATTGGCTATGAGGATCAAGCGACGAGATCATGCCTTTCATTGCCGCCGTGACGAGATCGTGATAGCTCGTCTTGTTCCCATCCACGTAATCCTGCCGGATCAATTCGATCGCCTTTGCGAAAATGGAAATTTGCCAGTAACCGTTATCTTCTTCATTCTCATTCTTTCCCGGCTGCGCTTCCTGCGCGCGGACGCCAGACAAAACGCCAAGCAGCAGCAGAGAAACCAACGACAGTCGAACAATGGGGCGTCTCATATTTTAGCTAGGATTGGAAACAACTCGACCATCGCTCATTCGGAAATTTTTGGCAACGCGCAAAGCGCTGTCTTAACTTTGCGCCGCGAATGAAACCTGCTTGTACCGTGAAACCTTCCTCGTTCGTCCTTTCTCTAGTCGCTCTTTGTCTCTTCTGTGGAAACACCTTCGCCGCGCAAACAGAGGATGCCGAGTACGAAGCGGTGGCCGAGGAATACATCAAAACCTATCTTGCGGCCCACCCTCTCGAGGGAACCGCTCTCGGGCTTCACGAATACGACGGCAAAATCACCGATTACAGCCGGCTCGCGCTCGATGCTGAGCTTTCCCGGCTACGGCGGTTTGACGATCGCCTGAGCAAGTTTGACCAAGGCAAGCTAGGTCCCCGCCAATCCATCGACCTGCGAATTCTGCAGGCGGCCGTTAAGAAGGACCTCTTTGAAATGCAAGAGATGTCGGTCTTCGAGCGGAATCCGATGGTCTATGCGCGCGCGGCTGATGTGAATGTCTATATCAAAAGAAATTTTGCACCTCTGGAGGATCGCGTTCGCAGTCTGATCGCAATCGAGTCTCAAATTCCAAATATCCTTATCGCGGCGAGAACAAACCTGAATGACGTGCTTCCCAGGCCGTATGTAGAACTTGCCATTCAGATCGCCAGAGGTTCCTCGGATTTTCTAAAGAGAGACCTCGTCGCCGCTGTAGCAGGACTAAAGGACGAACGGCTCCGGGTCGCGTTTCAGGAATCCAATCGCAAAGCAGCCGGCGCGCTCACCGATTATGCAGCGTGGCTGGAACGCGAAAAACTTCCCAAAGCCTCGCTCGATTTCGCTCTGGGCGAGCAAAAATTCAGGCGCCTCCTGGTCCAAACCGAACTGGTCGATCTTCCGCCGCAAAAAATTCTCGAGATCGGCATGGCGCAATTAAAAGCGGAACAGGAAGCGTTTGCCGACGCCGCAAAGAAAATCGATCCAAACAAGTCGCCGATTGAAGTTTTCAAACAAATCCAGAGCGAGCATCCGACACCTGAAAATCTCATTCCCGATGTAGCCAAAGACCTGGACAAAATTCGGAAATACGTATCGAGCAATCATTTGGTCACCATCTCGTCGGATGTTCGCGCCAAGGTCAAAGAAACCCCGCAATATCTGCGCGCTACTTCCTTTGCCTCAATGGACACCCCAGGTCCATTCGAGAGGCGCGCGACCGAGGCCTATTATTACGTGACGCCGACGGAGAACGACTGGCCGGACAAACAAAAGCAAGAATGGCTCACCGCCTTCAATTATTACACTTCGGATATCGTTTCGATTCATGAAGCCTACCCTGGTCATTATGTGCAGTTTCTGCACCTAAACGTATCGCCAGCGAGCAAGATCGAAAAGATTTTCGGCAGCTATGCTTTCATTGAAGGCTGGGCGCATTACTGCGAGAAAATGATAATCGACGAAGGCTACGGCAATCCAATCGGCACGACGCCCAGCGAGGACGACACGAAACGCGCCGCCAAATATCGCCTGGCGCAAGCCGACGAAGCGCTGCTGCGCTTATGCCGCTTATGTGTGTCGATCAAGATGCACACTCAGAACATGTCGGTCGAAGAGGCAACAAAGTTTTTCCAAGACAATTGTTACTACGAGGAAAAACCGGCGCGCACCGAGGCGATGCGAGGCACATTCGATCCCGGCTATCTCAATTACACGCTTGGCAAATTGCAGATTTTGAAACTGCGCGACGATTACAAGGCACAGCAAGGGGACGAGTTCTCATTGCAAAAGTTCCATAACGAGCTGCTCAATCACGGCATGCCACCCATTCGTCTGCTCCGCGAGATCATGCTCAAGGACAAAACGAAATGGGACCAAGTGCTGTAGCCGTCGCCCTGTGGCCGACGTCGCGGTTGTCTGTTTGGACGCTCAGCGCCGCGCTTCGCACAGCGAAGCGGCTACATGCTTGCCTCACCACGGAATCTCCTTCCGGTCACGCAAGAATTTGCCGGTAAGCTTCTGCGGCGCATCGGTGGCGAGCCAGACGATCGTGTCCGCGCCCTGTCCCACCGAGCGGGTTGCGTTTTTGCCGCCCATGTCGGTCTGCACCCAACCCGGGCAGACAGAATTCACCGCAAATTTCGGCAGTGCCGCCGCGAGTTGCGACGTAACGCCGTTGAGCGCAGTCTTCGAGATGCAGTAACCCGGCGCCCAGCCGTCCGCACCACCAGTTAACTGACCGCCGCCGCTCGAGACATTGATCACGCGCGGCGTTTTGCTTTTTGCGAGCAAGGGCGCGAATGCGCGCGTCACCCGCAGAGCGCCGAGCGTGTTGGTCTCTAGCGTCTTTCGTAATAGCTCATCGCTGATTTCCAGGACTGCGCTGTCTCCGTCCACAACAATCCCGGCGTTGTTTACAAGGACATCGAGATGATCCGCAATTTTCGAGAACGCACGCGCAGCGGCAGTAACGCTGGCATTGTCAGCGACGTCGATTTCGAGGAACGTTGCCTTTCCGCCGTTCTTCGCGATCGCGTCCGCTGCTACACGTCCTGCGCCACGATTCCGCGCTCCTACGAAGACGTGAAAACCCTTGGCCACAAGTTGACGCGCGACCTCATGGCCGATCCCTTTGTTCGCTCCTGTGATCAACGCTGTCTTCATCTGCGGTGATTCCTACGCGCTGATCTAGTCACCATCTTCCCGATCCTGCCCCGACAACAGGTTCTTCAGCAGCGGCTGCGGATTGCTTGGCAACTCCTCAACATCGCGCAATTTCCTCGTGATGGCGCGGGAGCGAACATCGACATCTTCCATCTTTCGTGAGGCTTGATCGATTTTCTCCTTCACCGCCGATAATGTTTCACCGAATTTTCCGAACTCGGTCTTAACGCCCGCGAGCAAATTCCAGACCTCGCTCGAGCGTTTTTGAATCGCCAGCGTGCGGAAACCCATCTGTAAACTGTTCAGTAGCGCTACAAGCGTCGTCGGACCGGCAAAAACCACGCGGCAATCGCGCTGCACCTGTTCCGCCAACCCAACGCGTCGAATCGCTTCCGCATAAAGTCCTTCCGTCGGCAAAAACATGAGCGCAAAGTCCGTCGTTTTTGGCGGATTGATGTACTTCTGACAAATATCTTTCGCGCACTTTCTCAATTGCGTTTCCAAACTCTTCATTGCCTCGTCAATTGCGACTAAATCGCCTTTCTCCTGCGCGCCGAGCAAGCGGTGATAATCTTCCGTCGGGAATTTCGCATCGATCGGCAGCCAGACCGGCGTACCATTCTCCTCCCCCGGTAATTTGATCGCGAATTCGACGTTCTCATTGCTCTCCTCACGTGTCTTGACGTTGCGCGCGTACTGTTCCGGCGTGAGTACCTGTTCGAGTAGCGCGCCCAATTGCACCTCTCCCCAGCCGCCGCGTGCTCTCACATTTGTGAGGACTTTCTGTAAGCCGCCGACGTCGCTCGCGAGCTGCTGCATTGCGCCCAGTCCTTGATGAACTTGCTCAAGTCTGTCGCTCACGAGTTTAAATGATTCGCCGAGCCGCTTCTCCAGGGTGCCCTGTAATTTTTCGTCAACGGTTGCGCGCATCTTGTCGATCTGCTTCGAGTTGTCTTCCTGCAATTGCGTCAGCCGAAGATCGACAATCGAGCGCACGCTTTCGAGGGATTTGGTTAATTCCTCGCGCTGCGCTTTGGCCGCGTTCGCGCCCTCTTCGCGGCCGCGTGCCATTTCTTCACGCAGCACCCGCTCTTCGCGCTCCTGCGCACGCTCGAGCAGCTCGATTTTGCTGAGTAGTGTTGCATCAGCCCCTCCGCCAGGCCGCGTGAGCAAAAAGATAATCGCGGCCAGCAGTCCGCCACCGATCAAACCGGCGATTACATACAGCAGTGGAGTCACAATGCGTGAATACTCGAATTACAACGCGCCTTCAAATATGCTTGTCATCCTGAGCCGCGAAGACGGCGAAGGACCTCACACAAGCCCTTGGATCACGCTAGTAGATTGTGTGAACTCCAAGCCATAGGTGAGGTCCTTCGACATGTGCGCCGCTCGGGATGACAGCGGGCAAATCAGAATCGCACTTTCACGCCCCCATACGCCGCGCGCCCCAATGCGGGAAACCCGAAAACTTCTGCGTAATGCTCGTTCGTCAGATTATCGATCCGGCCGAAGATCGACATGTGCGGGTTGATTTCATATTCGGCCGCGATATTCACGAACGAATAATCTTCGATGTCGAAATTCGGTCCGCCAAAATTCAATTCTTCACGCGCATTCACGAACTTTGCTTCCGCCGTCGTGCGCAGCTTTTTGCACCAAAGATACGAAACCGAAACATAAACCTCGTTGCGGGGCCGGCGGGGCAACCGGGCACCTTGCAACTGTGAAACGTCCTTCGAGGACGTTTTCTCCGCGTCCAAATAAGTGTAGCTCGCCGTGAACACAAGATCGGCAATCGGTTGCATGCGCACCTCCGCTTCCAATCCTTGCGTCCGCGCTGCGCCGAGGTTAAGCGTCTGAAAAAGCCCGTTGAATCCGATCACATTCGACAAGTCGTTGTGAAAATAAGTCGCGCCTAGAGCGACGCTCCGGCCACCGCCGGACCAGAGCCGCTGCTCGATGCCGATGTCCCAGCCAAGATCTCGTTCCGGTTTCAATCCGAAGTTGTTCCCGAAAATTTTGTCCTGGCTGCTTGGTGGACTGAATCCCGTCGCAACGCTGGAATGCAGCGTTGTGTTCGTCTTGTCGATCTTGTAACTGCCGGCAAAACGATAAGTCCAAACACCACCGAACTGATTGAAGTGATCGAAACGTACACCGGCGACGAAGATCAAGTTTTCGATTGGCGTCAGAGTTGATTGCAAGAATCCAGCGACTTCCTCCGTGTGATCGCTCACGAATGTTGGTTGAGGCCCAAAAATTTGCAGAACAAACGGGCGTTCCTGTCCAGCATTAACGCGGCTGTAAAAAAATCCGCTCGTTAGTGTGAGCCACGAAGTTGGTCGCAAATCGTTCTGGTAATCGATTTGCGTCCGTTCAAATAACGCCCGCGTCGGACCAACGAATCCATCCTCGTTCGGATCGTTCAGTTGTCGCTCGTGATCATAACTGAAAATGAATTTGTGGTCCCACCAGTCGGCTACCTTCCAATCGACGTGAGGGCCAATCAGCCACCGTTCCGTGAGGAAGTGATCAATGGGACGTGGATCAAAAATCGTGTTCGGATTTCCCGTGTCGCTCAGTGAATAAGTGAACAAACTACCGATGCGCAAATCTTCGTTAGGCGACCAGCCAATATCGGTGATCGCGGCTGTGTTTCGGTAATTATTGTTTGGACGCGCGTTGTCCGTGTCGAGGCGGCTTGCGCCAATCGAATAATCGAAGTTGTCGATCTTTCCGTCGCTCTGGAGCCATTCGCGGAACGTATCGTAGGAGCCGCCCTCGGCGCTTGCCGTGATGCCCGGTGTCCCTGTGCCCTGTTTTGTAAAAATTTGAATAACTCCGGCCAGCGCGCGCGGCCCATACAGAGTGCTCTGTGGTCCGCGCACGATCTCGATCCTGTCGATGTCGTCGGTGGTCAGATCGGCGAAATTAAATGCACCCTGCAAACCTTGATTGATCGGGATGCCATCGAGTAAGACCTGTGTGTGCTCGCTACGCAATCCACGCGTGAAGATGGAAGTTAATTGGCCGGCCGTTCCGGTTTGCACAACGGATAATCCTGGCACTTCGCGCAGTGCGTCGCTCACGCGCTCGATTTGCTTTTGCTCGAGATCTTCCGAGCTAATCACGCTCACGCTAGCGGGCGATTGATCGAGGGGAATATCAAAACGCGTCGCAGAGACGACGACTGGCTCGGATTCCGTCGTTTCCTCCTGGTCAGTGGAGGTCGATCTTACGGCGTCTTGCGCGTGAATTACGCGCATGGCCAGCGTTAGATTAAGAACTAAAAGCCATACTGAGCGATTTCGCATACAAGTTTCCTCCAACTCCGAGAGTCGGACTTGTTTGGCCGAGGCCGCATCGCCCAGCTCTCATTCTTCTTTTCGCGAAGAAGTTTTTTCGTTCTTCTTGTAGCCGGAATCGTTGATCCCGGTCGCCGCGATCACCGATCGCAGCTACAGAACGAATGAGGTAGACCGGACAAATATTCTGGCTCCTGGCCTTCGAAGAAGTTGAGAGCTTTAGTTGAGAGATGAGAGCCAGGCGTTTCCGCCTCTCTCAAATCTCAACACTCAAATGGTCTTCACCTTCTTCCCGCCTTCACCGCCCGCGATTGCGAAGCGATTGGCCCATAGGGAAGTTGTATCCAGTTACAGCAGCGCAACTGCTCCCGATTCGCACGGGATTTCTTGCGCCGATCCACTTTTTCAAGCTCGCAAAGAACTGGATCGAGAAGTAGCTCCTTGCGCTCCGCGCTTCAAGACTTATTTAATCAATCGCGTTACCGGCTTTTCTTATGTTCTCGACTAGCGCTTCTCCGAATCTGGTCATCACCGGCGGGGCCGGCTTCATCGGCTCCAATCTCACGCTCACCCTGCAGGAAAGATTTCCGGCTGCGCGTCTCACCGTAATCGATGACTTTCGCTCCGGCGATTTCAAGAACCTGGCCGGCTATCGTGGCGATTTCGTGGCGCAGAATCTAGCAACACTCGACTGGCACGAACAATTCGGCGACGAAAAGTTCGACGCTATCTTTCATCTCGCATCGATAACCGATACGACTTTGCACGATCAATTCGTGCAGGTGCATGACAACGTCGGAAGTTTTCGGCGGATCTTAAATTTTGCGCGCCCAACGAAGACACGAATTATCTACGCTTCCTCCGCAGCAACCTATGGCCCTGCGACTGAGGCCAGTGTGGAATCAAACGGCGCTGCGCCGGCAAACGTTTACGCCTTTTCCAAAGCGATCATGGACAACATCGCAAGACGCGCTGCTGCGGAGTCCCCCGATTGGATCATCATCGGCTTGCGCTACTTCAACGTTTACGGGCCACGCGAAGCGCATAAAGGAGTGCCCGCGAGCATGGTTTATCATTTGGCAAAACAGATGAAGGCGGGCCAGCCGCCACGCATTTTCAAACACGGCGAACAAAAACGCGATTTCGTTTACGTGAAGGACATCGTGGAAGGGAGCATTCTTGCGCTCGGTGCGTCGACAAGCGGTATTTACAATCTCGGCACTGGCCAGGCGCGCTCATTTAACGAGCTTGTCGATGTTCTCAACAAATGTCTCGGCACAAATTTTCAGCCTGATTACATCGACAATCCGCACGCGCATTATCAAAACTTCACTCAGGCTGATCTCACGAAGGCGCGAAGCGCGCTTCGCTACGAGCCGCGATTTCCACTGGAAGAAGGCGTGCTCGACTACATGCAGTGGTTGTACGGGTAGCGCGCGCGTCTCGCGTGCCCGGCGAGCGCGTCCTCGCGATCGCGAACTTTTCCTGTGCGATCAAATTTGATTCCGATGATTTGAGTCAAAGGAAAGATTGTTTCGGCGGGACGCCGAAACCAGACACGCGGGACGCGTGCGCTACCCTTCCCAGAAAAATTTCGTCGGGCGCTGGATTTCCGATGGAAGACTTTTGTGAACCGGACAATTGAGCGCGGTTTGCTCGAGGACTTCCCGCTGCGGATGGTCCTTTGGTAATGGAATGTGAATTTCCGACGGTAACCCAATGATCCGACGCGGCGCGTCCTTCGACATTTCCTTTTGCACGGACACAGTCATTCCACGGAGATCAATACCAAGCTCCTGCGCTTTGATTCCCATGGTCGTGGTCATGCAAGTGCCGAGAGCCGTGGCGACGAGGTCCGTGGGCGAAAACTCTTCTCCCTTGCCTTTATTATCAGTCGGCGCGTCGGTGGAGAGTTTGGATTGCGACGGGCCATGCGTGGCGTTGCAATGCAAATCACCTGTGTACTTAATCGATATATTGACCATAAATCTAGCCACAGATTAACACAGATTTTCACAGATTCAGAAAATCAAAATCCGTGTTTCATCTGTGCTCATCTGTGGTTGTAGTAATCGGCGTCTCCTGAATTTTGTCCGCGTGCTTTGCAAACTCCTCACAAAAAACGCGGGTAAGATCGACATCGTGGAGAATGATCATATCGGTGTCGTGTTTCTTTCGATCATCATTCTGCCACCCCTCGTTCCACCAGCAGAAGCCGATTACGGCCGGCCATCGATTTGAAAGCAGATTTTCTAGCGCGGCTTTTGTCCAGCTCGCTGCGTCAATATGCCGATTATGCAAATCGCAACCAAATTCGGCGATGATGATTGGTTTCCCGGGCGCAATTTTCGTAAGGCGTGGATAAGCATCGCGCATTTTAAACGCGAAACTCTCGGTGCCGTCGCGGGTCGTCGGAGTCGTTGGTCCATAAGCACTGAGCGCGACCCAGTCGCAATAATTTTCGCCCGGGAAATAGTTCTCGAAACGGTTCCATTTTTTCTCCGGCTCATCGAGCCAGTTTACGTGCCAGATCCACTGCAAATTATCGGCGCCTTCCCCGCGCATAAGATCGACAATATGCCGGTAAGCGGCGACGTAGCGCGCGGGACCTTCTTTTGCGCCACCATTCCATTTACCGTTCCAGCTAAACCAGTTTCCGTTTGGCTCGGTTCCCCACTCGATTAGAATTGGAGAGCCAAAATCCCTCGCGTCACGCGCCCAGGCGCGGAGATCGATGTCGAACTCGCCCGCGATAATTTTCTGAAGCGAAAAGGCCTTCTCTGAACGTCCCTGGTCGACGTCGGATCGCAGCATCAAACGGATATACGGAATCTTTTTGAGATCCCGGATCCAGCTACACGTCGCGGCCCGAAATTTGCGGGATTCAAACCAGTTGTCGGAGAAATAGACCCACGCCGTTTGTTTGCCGATGCCTTGTTCGTACCGCGCGACATCGTCAGGCGTAACATCGTGCTCAGTCGGATCGTGTTCGTCAGTTCCGATGCCGCCCCAATACAAGCCGTGATAAAGTTTCCCGTCTGGCGGCAGCGCGATGTGAGCGCTTTGCGCGTGTAATATGGCAGCAGAAGCTATGAGCAGCGGGAGAATTCTCACCCGACAATTGTAGAGCAGGTGCTTCGCCTGCCAAATTGGCTGGCTTCAAATGGCAACCGAACTCCGTGCCTTATGCGAAACACCTCAAGTATGAAGAAGAAAGTTACAGGAAAGGACTTAACGAGGGAAGCGCCGCGCAGTCCGCGCATTCGCGTTGGCGGCTATGCAATTCTTGGACGCACGATCGATAAATGTCGCGCGCTCGTTGCGGGGGAGATCGGCGAATACCACTTCGATTGCCCGCTTGACAACATGCTCTTCGGGTTCAAGGGCGTAGCGGGCGACGATTTCAAAGCGCAAATCGAACAAGGCGCAAGCGACCAGGAGATGGTCGAATGGCTAAATACAAGCGGCGAGGATAAAACGCCCGAGGAAATCAAACGCTGGGGCGAAGAAGTGGAGGCTAGCAGTCTCTACAACCATCCGGAAAAGCGTGATTTCTTCAGCGAAGAGACCAAGAAACTCGGACTCGATCCGGCAAACGCGACAACGTTCGAGTGGCTCGAGACTGACGACAGAGTAAGTCACGCGCAGAAAGCGGCATAGGTCGCGCGCGGAGCAAGTAGCGCATGCGTCTCGCCCGCCGCGGCGCGCCGGAGGCTCACGCTACCTTTACGTCTTGATGAGCGGCGGAGGAATGTCCTCCGTCGGCCCCTCGTCGATCCCGCTGCGCAGTTTGCTGTGGCGTATGCCGTAAAGGAAATAAATGCAAAGGCCGATCGCGAGCCAAACAAAGAAGCGAATCCATGTTTCGATTGGCAGACTCAGCATCAGCACAAAGCAAAAAAATACGCCCAGAAGCGGGAACAACGGCACCAAGGGCACTCGGAATGGGCGCAGGCGGCTGGCATCTTTGCGCCTTAAGATAATCACCCCGAGGCAAACCAGGACAAAGGCAAAAAGCGTTCCGATGTTCGTGAGGTCCGCAAGGGATCCGATATCGGTAAGCATGGCGACGCCACCAACGAAGATGCCTGTCCAAATCGTCGTGATGTACGGTGTGCGGAACCGCGGGTGAATTTTCGCAAAATAGGGCCACAGCAAACCGTCGCGTGCCATGGCCATAAAGATGCGCGGTTGGCCGAGTTGGAAGACCAGCAGGACGGAAGTAATTCCAGCCAACGCTCCCGCAGAGATGAGCGCCTGCGCCCAAGGTCGGCCAGCGAACGCGGTTGCGACTGCGGCCGGGTCGCCAAAATAAGTGCTATATTTTCTCATCCCGGTAATCACGCCCGCCATTAAAACGTAGAGCATCGTGCAAATGATCAGGCTCGCGATGATTCCGATCGGCATGTCGCGCTGAGGATTTTTTGTTTCCTCGGCAGTCGTCGAGACAGCATCGAATCCGATGAAAGCGAAGAAGACAATGGCCGCACCGCTCATCACGCCACCGACACCGTTCGGAACAAACGGCTGCCAATTGGTCGGGTGAATCAGGAATGCGCCAAATGCAATGACAAACACGACGACGGCGACCTTGATGATAACGATGGTCGTATTCGTCCGCGCGCTCTCACGAATTCCGTAAATCAAGAGCGCGGTCACCGCTGCGACAATGAGAAGGGCCGGAAGATTCACGGCAATCGGTTGTCCGGCAATGACTGGCAACGTAGTCGAAGAATAATTTGTGAGTGTGTCGCCTCCTGTCGCGACTATTCCGCTCGCAGTCCGCCAATCATTTACCAGCCAAAGCGGAAATTTCAGACCAAAGAGGCTGCCGCACAGTCTAACGAAATACCCAGACCAGCCGACTGCCACCGCCATATTGCCAACCGCATATTCAAGAATGAGGTCCCAACCAATGACCCAGGCGACAATTTCACCAAGCGTGGCGTATGAATAGGTGTAAGCCGATCCCGAAACGGGAATCATCGCGGCCAGTTCAGCGTAGCAAAGTGCCGCGAATCCGCACGCGATCGCGGCCACTACAAACGAAAGCATGACAGCGGGACCTGCACCCGGCCGGCCAAATACCAGGGGCGCATGGGTTATCCACGACTGAACAAAATTCAGCACCGGTGTTTTCCAAATTGACCCGATCGCCTGTGCTTGTTCCCCGGCCGCCGCCGTTCCCGCCAGCGCGAAAATTCCGGTTCCGATGATCGCGCCGATGCCGATGCAGGTGAGATCGAAAGCGCCAAGTGCACGCTTCAGCTGTCGCCCAGGCGCAGCCGCTTCGGCCATCAAGTGGTCCGGACTCTTGGTTCTTAGAAGTTGAGACGCCACGTCAGGTAGAGATCGTGTCATTGCGCCCTTTGCGCGGTCAATGCTTTTCGTGGCACAGCCATCTTTGCTGCGGAACGACCACGCGTCTCAACTGGTTGGCCGGCGCACCGGCTTGAAAGAGCAAGCGCCCCACATTCCGAATAGACGTGCGAGGCAGCTTTTCCTAAGCTCCCATAGGTGGCCGACGAAATAACAAAGCTCATTTTGGGCGACACTGCGATTTCGGAAATTGAACAAGCGTCCCCGCGTCGACGGCGATTCTTCGGCAGGCGAAAAACGCAGCGCCCGCCGATCACGCATTGCGAAAATTGTGGCGCACAATTGCACGGACATTGGTGCGCGCAGTGCGGCCAGCCAGCAATCGATTATCGCCGCTCTTTCCGGTATGTGATCGTCGACCTTCTCGATGAGTTCCTGAATTGGGACTCGAAGTTTTTCAGAACGCTCGGCCTCCTCGTCATTCGCCCGTGGAAACTGACAAATCAGTTTCTCGCCGGTCATCGCGTGCGTTATGTGCATCCGCTGCGACTTTATCTTCTCGCAAGCATTCTCTTTTTCTTTGCAGTCAATTACTGGGCGAAATCGCTTCACCTGCAGCCAGGCAAAATAACGTCTAAGGACCGCGCCGAAATCGAATCGGCTTTGGACGCGCAAAATTTGACACCGGAGCAGCGCGCCAAAGTGGAACGCAGCCTAAACATGGCGAACATATCGCCAGAAGTGGCCGCCATAATGGCCGCGAAAGGAAAAGATACTACTCCAGAGGAGACTGGTATTCCGCAAGCCACACCAACGTCAAGAGAAACCGCAACGCCCCCGGCCTTCTTCCAGTCCGGCAATCCATCAACACCATTTGAGAAATGGATAGAAACACGTGCGAAAGAAAAGATCGGCGAACATGGGACTAATTTACAGCTGTTTGCCAAAACGCTGATCAGCAATCTTCCCTACATGATGCTTTGCTGCATTCCCCTCTTTGCGCTGGTGCTGAAGATCCTCTATATCCGCCGCGAGGTCTTCTATATCGATCATCTCATCTACGCGCTGCACATCCATAGCTTCGCTTATCTCGCGACCATCTTGATTATTCTGGCGACCATTGGCTTAAGCAGTGTCGCCTCTGGTGCATTCGGTGGGTGGATCATCGCTCTTCTCTGGATCACGTTTGCCGCCCAAATTTTCCTGTCGATCCGCCGTGTTTATCGGCAGGGCTGGTTCATCAGCATTTTTAAATTCCTCTTTGGCGGGTTTGTTTATCTAATCGTGCTTGTTGTCGCAGTCGCCGCGACCTTCTTCGTTACGCTGGCTCTGCCATGAAGAAAACGTCTTCTGGATGGGGCCGTTCTGGCACAATGGAAGATCGAGAAAATAATTCCGGCTGATTTTTGTCTTGTTTTGCACATCCGCAAACCTGCCATAATCTTCCAGGTAAAGCCTCACGAAAGGAGCAAGCATTATGGCCATGTATGTTGGTCTTATTCAGTTTACCGATCAGGGCATCCGCAACATTAAGAAAACCATTAAACGAGGCGACGCCGCGATGGCCGAAGCCAAGAAAATGGGCATGAAGATCGTGGAAGAATTCTGGACGATGGGCTCTTATGACGTGGTAATCGTGGTCGATGCGCCCAATGACGAAACCATGAGCGCTTTCATGCTTAAAATTGGCTCACTCGGCAACGTGAAGAGCCACACGATGCGCGCCTTCCGCCGGGAAGAGATGGAAGGCATTCTGGCCAAAATCAAATAACCGCTGTAGAGGCGGCTTTGTTCGCAGCAAGGCGCTAAAGCTGCGCGAGGGCGGGTGCGAAGCGTTCTGGACCTTTGACCTGCTTGTTGAGCCGTAGTCTTGACCAGCTCTCTGTCTGCGCACCACAGTTGCGATCCCCTCGATTGAAGGGACGGTCACTTGGCGTCTCAGTCTCGCGAGATTGTAAACGCAGAAAAATCGCCATGCCTCTGACAACGAAAACTAAATTCGTACTATTCGCACTGAGACTTCTGCTCGCCCTGCTGGCTGTTTTCCTTACGAGTGGGTGCAACAGGTTTCGCGAAGACGCGCACGCTCGGAACGTGGCCGTTCGCGTGAAGACCGAGTTCTTGCACGCGTGGGACAATTACGAGCGCTATGCCTGGGGCCACGATGCGTTGCGGCCGTTGAGTAAAACTCCCCACGATTGGTACGGGCAGTCGCTTTTGATGACCCCGGTCGATGCCCTCGACACACTCATCCTGATGAATCTCGATGCCGACGTCGCAAAGACGAAGGAGCTCATCGTTAACGATCTCTCTTTCGATCGCGACATTTACGTCAAAAACTTTGAGATCACGATTCGGCTGCTCGGCGGCCTGCTTTCCGGATATCAATTAACTAACGACAAACGCCTGTTGCAGTTGGCCGAAGATTTGGGCAACCGGCTGCTCCCGGTGTTCAATTCGCCAACCGGGCTGCCTTACATGTATGTCAACCTGCGCACGGGTCAGGTGCGGGATCCGGTAACGAACCCGGCGGAAACGGGCACACTGCTTCTGGAGTTTGGCACGCTAAGTAAACTGACCGGCAGGCCGGAGTTCTACGATAAAGCCAGACGGGCGCTCGTCGAAACCTACAAGCGTCGTTCGCAACTCGGACTCGTGGGGCAAAAGATTAATGTCGAGACCGGCGCGTGGACAGAGACCGACAGTCACGTCAGCGGCGGCATCGATTCCTATTACGAGTATCTCTGGAAATGCTGGCTTTTGTTCGACGACAAAGAGTGTCGCGATATGTGGAACGCGAGCATCCCGGCTATCAACAAATACCTCGCGGACGACACGCACGGCGAATTGTGGTACGGGCACGCCGATATGCAGACGGGCAGGCGCACGCGAACTATTTACGGCGCGCTCGACGCGTTTTTTCCCGCGCTGCTCGTCCTCTCAGGTGATCTCGGACGGGCACGTCGTCTGCAAGCTTCTTCAGTCAAGATGTGGAACCTGTACGGAGTCGAACCGGAAATCCTCGATTACAAAACAATGACCGTGATCGCCCCCGCGTATCATCTGCGTCCCGAAATTATCGAATCTGCTTATTACCTGTACCACTTCACCGCCGATTCGGAATATCGGCGGATGGGCGAGAAGCTCTTCAATGATTTTGTGAAAAACTGCCGCGCTGAAGCCGGCTACGCCGCGCTTGCCGATGTCGTCACGAAACAAAAGCGCGATGAAATGGAGAGCTTCGCCCTGGCCGAGACATTTAAATATTTCTACCTGCTCTTCGCGCCGCCGCGGGCATTAGATTTCGACAGGAATGTCTTCAATACCGAAGCCCACCCGCTCAGGCGCACCTGGTAAATTCTTCATTCTGCGAAACCGCGTAGCCGCTGTGCGGCACGCGCACGCAACCAACAAGGATGTGCCGGCGCGCGCGCGTCACACAGCAAGGCGGCTACAGAAGTTATCGCCCGAGGCGAACGTCCATCCAAACTGCGAGTGACAAGACTGCGCCGCGCGCGATGAATTTAAATTCCGGTGAAACTGCGAGCAGTGTCATGCCATTCAAAAGGCACGCCATGATGAGCGCGCCGAAAAGAACCCCCAGGACGGTACCCCGTCCTCCCTTCAAACTGACTCCGCCAATGACACACGCGGCGATGGCGTCGAGCTCCATCAGGTCGCCCACTGTGGTTGTCGAAGCGCCCGAGTAGGAAGTCTGCATGAAACCGGTGATCGCGACGATTGCGCCCATGATGCTGAACGAGCCGACCACGACTTTCGCGACCGGAATGCCAGAGATGACCGCAGCTTCCTCGTTGCCGCCGATGGCGTAAAGATAACGTCCGAACGGCGTGTGGGTCGTGAGAACATACACCGCGAACGCAATGACGCCGAGAATGCCCGCAGATAACGGGATGCCGCGGAATTTGTTTGTGACGACCACAAAGAGAAAGATCAGTTGCGCGGCGAGAAACAATTTCAGGAAAACAACTTCTCGGTCTTCGACGGCAAATCCGTAAGCCTGACGCGCTTTCCGGGCGCGAAGTTTTGCGAAAATCAGAGCGGCAACGATCAGGGCTGCGAGCGCGTATCCGGCCCACGGCGGCAAATAAAACGTAGTGAGAACGGAATAAAGATTGGCGCGGCCGCCTTGGACGATCGGGATCGTGGAATTGTGAATGACCAGCCAGAACAGTCCTTTAAAAATAAGCAAGCCGCCGAGAGTGATGATGAAAGCGGGTATTCTCTGGCGCACGATCAAGTTGCCCATGCAAAACCAGATGAGAATGCCGGTGAGGAAAGCGGTGCCCATTGCCAGCGGCGCCGGCCAGTTGTGCTCGAATACGAGAACACTCGCGATACCGCCGAGAAGACCGACGCCGCTCCCGGCGGACAAGTCGATGTTGCCCGGAAGAATGACGAGCAACATTCCCATCGCGAGCGTGGCGGTGATCGACAGCTCGGTTATGAGCAAGGAGAGATTCCGCGCGCTCAGAAACTGCGGCGACACAATGGCGAAGAACGCGCAAATGACGACAAGCGCGATGACCAGCGAGAAATCGCGAAGTGATCTTTTTGATTGCATCAAAAGAATGACGAAGCAGTGAACTACGTAACTCTGCTGCACTCATTCCAAAACGCGTCTTCTAGCGCGAGATAAATAAAAACCGCTGTAGCCACGGCCCTGTGGGCCGTCTCCCTGATGTGAAAACACAACTGGAAGCAGACCGGCCACACGCCGCTGGCGACGCCGCATCATGCACGATCGATATAGACAATCTCTCCCTGATAGGGCCAATCCTCTGCTGATTTCACAAGTCCAGCGCGCACCGGATTTTCACGGACATAATTCCACTTCTGCGAGTAACTCTCATCGCTTCGTAAAAGGTGATCGAAAAATCCTTCCTCCCAAAGCTGCCTCCTTGCTCGAGACAACTCGGCGGCCTTTGCCAAGGCCTGTTTCAACAGGCTGATCCATGGGCCTAATCTAAAAACCTGGCTTCCGCGCACGAACAGATGAACGTGATCAGGCATGATTACATAACGGCCAACGGCGATGTTGAAGTCACGCTGGGCACGCTCGGAATAAGCGACGAACGCCGCATGAACTTCATCGCGCGTGAGATATGGCTTCCGCAAGTGAGTGCAAAAGGTGACAAAATAGAGAGGGCTGGTGTCAAAGAGACGACCGAGACGCGGAGGGCGGCGTCCGAAATCCTGCTTCACGAGGACACCTGTAGCCACGGCCCTGCGGGCCGTCTAATAATTACGAGTTATTCCGGGCCGTTCATTGACCGGCCACAGGCCGGTGGCTACAACATTCGTGAAATCGCATTAGTTCGTCCTTCGTCATTCGTCATTCGTCATTGGTCATTCGTCATTTCAGGTGAGAACCACCTGCCTTTGTCCCATGGCTGCGGCGAGCAGTTTTTCCTGGGTCGCTTCGTCGCGATCAAATTCACCGCCGCTGCGACCTTCGTGCAGAATCACGATGCGATCGCTCATCCCAATCAATTCGGGCAGCTCGCTTGATACGAGGAGGACAGCTTTGCCTGCATCAGTCAGATGATTAATGATTTCGTAGATTTCCAGTTTGGCGCCGACATCAATTCCCCGAGTCGGTTCATCGAGAAAAATCACAAGCGGCTCGGTCATCAGCGCCTTGCCGAGGACAACCTTCTGTTGCGTGCCGCCGGAAAGTTTCGCGACCAGCGCCTCGAGTGTCGGCGCTTTTAAGCGCAGCGATTGAAACAAGTGGTGGTTCTTTTGAAACTCGAGTCCTCGATCGATTAGACGCTTCTTGGTCAGTTTCGCCACCGAAGAGAGCGAAAGATTGAATCCGATCGTTTTGTCCAGGATCAATCCGTAGCGGCGACGATCTTCGCTCACCAACACCATGCCGTGGCGAATAATTTCTTCCGGCTTTCGTTCCCTCAGTTCGCGGCCATTGAGACGGACGGAGCCGCTTAACCGCGTACCCCACGCGCCAAACAAATGCATTAACAGTTCGGTGCGACCCGCGCCCATCAGACCGCCGATGCCGAGCACTTCACCGGCGCGCAACGAGAAATTGATGTCGATCAGAAAAGGTTCTCCGGAATGAGGATCGGCTACCGAGAGGTTTTGAACTTCAAGCGCTGACGGGCCCAGCTTCGATCTGCGGCGCGGAAACAGGTCGCTGATTTCACGCCCGACCATTTGCTTAATGACTTCTGCTTTGTCCGTTTGGTTGGTCTCGAACGTAGCGATGGATGCCCCATCGCGGAGCACGGTAATCCGATCGCAGATCGCGAAGAGTTCATCGAGCTTGTGCGAGATGTAGATGCTTGCGATTCCTCGACTCCGGAGATCACGCAGGATATCGAGCAGGATAAGGACTTCGTGTTCTGCCAGGGCCGCGGTCGGCTCGTCCAGAATCAGGATGTTGGAATTTTTTGAGAGCGCCTTTACGATCTCCACTAACTGTTTCTGGCCCATTCCGAGCTTCGCGACTGGCTCGCTCGGATCGATATCGACCTTGAATTTTTGCAAGAGCGCTCGCGCCTCGTGATAGACCTTGTGCCAGTCGATCAAACCTCGTGGCGTGCGCGGCTCCGAGCCGAGGAAAATATTTTCGCCGACTGTCATTTCATTAACGAGCGCGAGTTCCTGGTAGATGACGGCGATACCGGCGCTCTGCGCATCTGCCAGCGAACGGAACTTCGCGAGCTGTCCGTGAACGAAAAAATCTCCCTCGTATGAGCCGGACGGATAAATGCCGGAGATCAGTTTGATCAGCGTCGATTTGCCAGCGCCGTTTTCGCCGCAGAGCCCGTGGATTTCGCCCGCGCGCAGATTAAAGCTAACGTCTTTCACCGCGACAACGCCCGGGAATTTTTTCGTGATGTTCTCTGCCTGAAGCACGACCGGTTTCATGCGCGATTCCTCAGAGCGCAATCAACGCTGCTGCGCCTCGGGCTGATTGCGATAGACGTCCGTGGCTTTGTGAAAGCCGTCTTTCACCACGGTGTCCATCATGTTTTCTTTTGTGACCACGACTACATCGAGCAGAATTGAAGGCACTTCAATTTTCCCATTGTTGATCTTGCCGAGAGCAAAAACCGGTTTGCTTCGGGCCATTTTCGCCCCGGCCTCCGCGGCTTGTTTGGCGAGTTGTGAAAGCGGTTTGTAAATCGTCATTGCCTGGGTGCCGTTGACGATCCGCTGACAGGCACTCAGCTCGGCATCCTGACCAGTGACGAGAATCTTGCCGGCGAGACCTTCTTCGCTTAGCGCCTGAATCGCGCCGCCGGCGGTGCCGTCATTCGACGCCAGGATGGCATCGAAATTTGCGCCGGCTTTGGTAATTGCCGCGCTTGCGATCTTCTTCGCATTTTCGGGTTTCCAGTCCTGCGTCCAGTCTTCATGCACGACTTCGACCTCACCCTTGTTGATCAGCGGATTCAGCACCTTGTCCTGTCCTCGCTTAAAGAGGAGCGCGTTGTTATCGGTTTTCGCGCCATAAATTCGGACGATCTTTTTCTTTCGATCCTTCGGCAGATGATCCACCAGAAATTGGGCCTGCAGTTCGCCCACCTTCTCGTTGTCGAACGTCATATAAAGATCGAGATCGCAATCGGTGATTAACCGATCGTAGGCCAGCACGGGAATTCCGGCGTCATGCGCCATGTTGACGGCTTTGGCCATCGCGCCGCCATTATGGGGAACGATGACAAGTACATCGACACGCCGGCTGATCAACGCTTGCACGTCGCTAATTTGACGCGTGTCGTCGCTGTTCGCTGATTGAACCAGCACATCGGCGCCAAGTTCCCTTGCACGCGTGACAAACAGGTCGCGGTCTCCCTGCCAGCGTTCCTCTTTCAACGTATCCATGGAAAGACCAATGAGAGGTCTTGCACGCGCCCGGACGATTTCGGTAGAAGAACCGCTGCGCGAAATAACAAAACCGGTAATCAGGCTGACGACACACGACGCGACAACCAGAAAAATCCTGAATTTCATTTCGACCCCGGAAAAATCCGTTCGTAGGGTAGTGTTGAGAAACAAGAGACGCGAGGCGTAACCTCGAAGCCCAGGGATTACATCCCGCCAAACGGTTTGCCGGTGGCTGTCTCAGCCGCA
>WNGD01000387.1_pt1 | contig 51312 bp, 52 predicted proteins | sample 5400671 | NCBI WGS metagenome assembly WNGD01 (sample SAMN13153369, study PRJNA577476) | soil metagenome | isolation source: 40 cm soil or saprolite under grassland replicate 2 | place: USA:California | collected 2016-06-15 | reverse complement strand
CCGCGCCTGAGCAGATCGAGTACATGGCGCAGGCGGGCATGCCGCTGACCAGCGAGCACAGGCTGACCTTCACCGAGGTCGAGCCGCCGCGCCGGCTCGCGTATCGCGACCTGGCCGACTTCATCCCCGGCGTCGAGCCATACGAGGTCGAGACGGCCATCGAGCTCCATAAGGTTCCCGAAGGCGTACGCATCGTCCTCACCTTCGACGCCATGCATGACGACCAGTGGACGCGGCTGGCCAGGCTGGGCCGCGAGAGCGAGCTCAGCCGGCTGGAAGCGCTTCTTGCTGCGCGTCCGTGAAGATGCGCCCTCGAAGGAGAGCCCGTTCGGCGGTGTTCCGCGTCAGCTCCAGGGCCCGGAGCTGTACGGGCGGTCGATAAAGACGTATTTCATGTCTTCACCTCCTGGTTCAACGACCAACGAGACCCGTGCCGTTTCGACATCTGCGCGAGAATGACACTCACCTCCCCACTCGTGGGCAGGTCGGCCTGCGCAGCGGGCCCGAAGGGACGTTCAGAGGAGGAGGTTGTCATGGCCGACAGCGTCTACCGAGTCACTGAGCTAATCGGTACCAGCAGCCAGTCCTGGGAGGCGGCCGCCCGATTGGCCGTCGAGACCGCGGCCAAGACGCTGCGCGACCTCCGCGTGGCCGAGGTGGTCGAGCAGGACATGACGATCGAGAACGGCAAGGTGACCAGCTACCGCGTGAAGCTGAACGTGTCGTTCAAGTACCTGCCCGAGAAGTAGTCGTTCAGGGGGCCGTGGCTGCCTGCAGCTGGCAGCCGGCCGCCCTCATCTCCTCCAGCGCCTGCTGGCCGGTGGCCTCGTCGACCGCTGCGCACAGGTTGACCAGGACGCGCACCTGAAACTGGTTCTTCCGCGCGTCGAGCGCGCTGGCACGCACGCAGTAGTCGGTGGCGATTCCGCACACGTCGATGTGATCGATCCGGTGCTCCTTCAGGACGTCGAGCAGCAGGTGTCCACGTTTGTCATATCCGTCGAACGCCGAGTAGGCGGCGGCGTTGCGGCCCTTGGTGACCACTTCCTGGATGAATTTCTCCCGGACCAGGTTCTGGATCGTCGGCACGAACGCCGCCCCCGGCGTGCCCGCCATGCAGTGCGGCGGCCACGTGTTCTGAAAGTCGGGTTGGTCCGAGATGTGGTCCGGGGCGTTCTCGTGGTAGTCGCGTGATGCGACCACGAACTGGTACTCGTTCCTGAAGTGGCGCACGTGCCGGGCGATCATTGCCGCGACCGTCAGGCCACCCTTCACGCCCAGGCTCCCGCCCTCGACGAAATCCGCCTGAACGTCGACCACGAGCAGCGCGTTTCTCATGCTTACACTGGCCGTGTATGGCCTCCGTGATAGTAGCGGGCGCGCGCACGCCCTTTGGCAGGTTCGGAGGCGCTTTCAAAGACGTCCCCGCCAAGACCCTCGGCGCGCACGCCATCCGGGCGGCCCTGGAGTGGTCCGGCGTCGACGGCGCGGACGTTGACTACGTGATCATGGGCCAGGTCCTGCAGGCGGGCGCCGGTCAGATCACGGCCCGCCAGGCGGCCATCGAGGCCGGCGTCCCCGAGCACGTGCCGGCGCTCACGATCAACAAGGTCTGCCTGTCCGGCATCAACGCCATCGCTCTGGCCGACCAGCTCATCCGCGCCGGTGAGGTCGAGGTGGTGGTCGCAGGCGGCATGGAGTCGATGTCCGAGGCGCCCTATCTCTTCCCCAAGGCGCGGTTCGGCGCCCGCATGGGCAACACCGAGATGGTCGACTCGATGGTCCATGACGGCCTGTGGTCGACCTTCACGAAGCAGCACATGGGCGAGAGCTCGGACGAGGTCAACAACGAGCTCGAGATCAGCCGCGAGGACCAGGACGCGTGGGCCGCCCGCTCGCACCAACGCGCGGCTCGCGCTTGGTCGAACGGCGGGGTGCTGAAGGAGGAGGTGGTTCAGCTCGACAAGCTCGAGCGCGACGAGGGAATCCGGCCCGAAACGACGGTCGAGACGTTGAGCAAATTGTCCCCCGCCTTCCACAAGGACGGCACCATCACCGCCGGCAACGCGTCGCAGATCTCCGACGGTGCGGCCGCCGTGGTCGTGATGTCGAAGGACCGTGCTGCAAAGCTCGGCAAGGAGCCGCTCGTCGAGATCGTGGCCCACGGCATGAGCGCCGACCGCTACGCCTGGCTGCATACCGTGCCGGCGCTGGCCCTGAGCAACGCTCTCAAGAAGGCGGGCCTCGAGGTGGGTGAACTCGACCTGGTCGAGATCAACGAGGCCTTCGCGGCCGTCGCGCTGAACGCGACCCGAATGCTCGCGCTCGACGAGGATCGCGTAAACGTGAATGGCGGTGCTGTGGCGCTCGGCCATCCGATCGGCGCCAGCGGCGCACGACTCGTGCTCACCGTCGCGCACGAGCTCAAGCGCCGGGGGCTGCGAACCGGCGCGGCCGCCCTCTGCGGAGGTGGCGGCCAGGGCGACGCGCTGATCGTTCGCCGTCACTCCTAGACAGCGTTGGGCGAACGGAAAACCGCGCCGTACGGCACCTGGGCATCGCCCATCACCGCAGACGTTCTGCTGAAAGGCGCTGTGCACATGCGCAACCAGATGCTGCGCTGGGACGGCGACGACCTCTACTGGTCGGAGCTGCGGCCGTCGGAAGGTGGTCGCATCGTCGTGTGCAGGCGCACTGCCGATGGCGCCATCAGCGATGTCACACCGGAAGGACTCAACGCTCGAAGCCGAGTCCACGAGTACGGCGGCGGTCACTTCGCCGTGAGGAACGGAACGGTCTACTTCACCAACTACGCCGACCAACGCCTCTACCGCCAGGACGCCGACGCCGCGCCGCGGGCCATCACTCCCGACGCGGACGTGCGTCACGCCGACATGCTCGTCGACCACGTGCGCGATCGCGTCATCGCGGTGCGCGAAGACCACACGACCGGTGCATCCGAGGCGGTCAACACCATCGTCTCCATCGATGCGCTCGGCCAGCGCGAGCCGATCACGATCGCCGACGGCAATGACTTCTACTCATCCCCGAAGCTCAGCCCTGACGGCGCACGCATCGCCTGGCAGACCTGGCACCACCCGAACATGCCGTGGGACGGCAGCGAGATCTGGATCGGCGAGCTCGACCGCGACGGCAACCTGACCTCGTCGCGCAAGGTCGCCGGCGGTGACAGCGAGTCGGTTCTGCAGCCCGAGTGGTCGCCGAGCGGGGAGCTGTACTTCATCTCCGATCGCAACGACTGGTGGAACCTCTACCGCGCACGTGGTGAAGGCGACGAGCCGGTGTGTCGCCGTGCGGCCGAGTTCGGTGGGCCGCAGTGGGTGTTCGGCCAGCGCTACTACGCGTTCAACGGGCCGGACGAGATCGTCTGCCTTTACTCAGAAGCGGGCGGCACCAGGCTTGCGCGCATCGACCTCGACACGGGCCGGCTCCATCACATGGAGCTGCTGTACACATCGCTTGGCAACCTCCAGGTCTCGGGCGGCAAGGCGGCCATGTTCGCAAGCTCGTCGACACTGGCCGAGCGCGTGCTCGTGGTCGACCTGGAGACGACGGCGCAGGAGGTCGTGAGGATGTCGAACCCTGCGCACATCGACACTGCCTACTTCAGCGTCCCGAAGCCGATCGAGTTTCCGACCGAGCGCGGCCTGACCGCCCACGCATCTTTCTACACGCCCCGCAACCACGACTACGATGCGCCGGACGGGGAGAAGCCTCCGCTGGTGGTGCGCTGTCACGGCGGCCCAACCGGATTCGGCGGTCCGACGTATGCATTCGAGTACCAGTACTGGACAAGCCGCGGGTTCGCGATCGTCGACGTCGACTACGGTGGGTCGACGGGTTACGGCCGTGCTTACCGGAAGCGCTTGAACGGCAACTGGGGCGTGGTCGACGTCGAGGACTGCATCAACGCCGCGCGCCATCTTGTGAAGCAGGGCCTCGTCGACCCGAACCGGGTTTCGATCACCGGAGGATCGGCGGGCGGCTTCACCGTCCTGCTGTCGCTGACCAAGCGCCACTTCTACGGCGCGGGCGCCAGTCTTTACGGGATCGACGACCTCGAACCTTTCGTCAAGGAAACGCACAAGTTCCAGTCGCGCTACTGCGACCGCCTCATCGGACCTTATCCCGAGCGCGCCGACCTGTACCGCGAGCGATCCGCGATCAACTACGTCAACAACATGACGAGCCCAGTGATCCTCTTCCAGGGCAAGGAGGACAAGATCGTGCCGGCCAACCAGGCCGAGACGTTTGTCGAGGCGTGCCGGAAGAGGCTCATGCCGTACGCGTACGTGCTGTACGAAGGCGAGCAGCACGGCTTTCGGCGAGACAAGAACATCCGCCGGACATTCGAGGGCGAGCTCAGCTTCCTATGCCAGGTCTACGGCTTCGAACCCGCGGACGAGATCGAGAAGGTGAAGATCGAGAACCTGGGTAATGTGTGACTTCGTCGGCGTGGCGGAATGGCAGACGCGCCAGCCTTAGGAGCTGGTGCCCGAAAGGGCGTGGAGGTTCAAATCCTCTCGCCGACACCATGGCGTGGTTCGGATGGCGAATTTTCGTTCGCCGGTCGCCCCGAACCGGCCCCGGTGGCCTAAAGTTCAGGATTCGTGGGACAGGAAGCCCCGCACACGAACGGCTCGCGCCCAGCTGCAACCAACGGTCACCAGAAAGTCGGCGGATACCGCCTCCTCCGCGAGCTCGACACCGACAGCCTCGGCTCGGTCTATGAGGCGGAGCACCCGCGCCTGCACCGTCGCGTGGCGCTGCGGACGATCGGCACCGGGGTGGCGCGCGACGTCAGCTTCTCCCGTCGCTTCCTCCTCGAGCTGCGCTCGTACACCGCGCTCGAGCACGAGGCGATCCCGCGCCTCTACGAGCTCGCCTACGACGGCGAGTCGCCCTACCTGGTCACCGAGCTCGTCGCGGGGCAGACGTTTGACACGATGCTCGGAGACGGCCAGCGCTACGAACCCCTCGGCATCATCTCGCTGCTGCGCCCGATCGCCGGCGCGCTCGATTACGCGCATTCGCGCGCGACCATCCATCGCGACGTCAAGCCGGCGAACATCCTGCTCGCGCACGACGGCCGCACGCTGCTGACTGGTTTCGGCCTCGGCACGGTCGCGTCATTCAACACCGGCCCCGGTGCCAGCGGTCCGGTGGCCCCGGACTACGTGGCCCCTGAACGCCTGGTCGGTCGCGAAGTCGACGGGCGCGCGGACGTCTACTCGCTGGCGGCGGTCATCTTCGAGGCGACGACCGGCCGGCGGCCGTTCTCTTCGAAGAGCTGGATCGAAACGCTCAGCCGCCGCCTCTACGAGCCGCCGCCCAACGTCCGCGAGGTCGCGCCGGACCTTCCGCCCGCATTCGCGACGGCGCTGCAACAGGCGATGGACCGCGATCCGAACCGCCGGCCCGCGACGGCCGGCGACCTCCTCAACCGACTCGAGCTGGCGGTCACCTCACGCAACGGCAACGTCGACGGCGCGGGATGGCTGAAGGGCCCTGCGATACGAGTGCGCGGCATAGGCGTGGGCGCCGCAGTACTGGTCATCGTCGGGCTCGCAGAGGCCGTCTGGCTGTTCGAGGGCTCAGGGCTCAAGATGGCGCAGCACGCGCTGCACCGTTTTCTCGGAGTCGGCTAGAGCGCCCGTCCGTCGACCATCATCACCGAGTTGCACGTGAACAACCGGTCGACGATGAATCCAGGGTTGACGTTCGAGGGATCCTGCCCGATGGCTGCGCTGATCTGCTGGACGAGCTGCTGCACGGGGATGTTCATGCCGAACGCAGTGCCACTGACCGGCATGATGTCAAGAATCCCGTTGTGGACGACGAGCACGACGGAACCGGTCCAGCCGGCGCCGTTGAACGTGCCGCGAGCGTCGATGATGGCGCCGGAGATTGAGTTGTTGCTGATGGTGAGCTTCAGGTTGGAAACGCCCGTTCCCGACTGCTGCACGGCGGCCGCGAGTTCCTGCGCCGAATAACCGCGATGCACGGCGGCGTTCTGCGAGATGTCCACGCTCACGCATGACTCGACAGAGGCAACCGCGATGAACGGCTCCTCACCCGCAGTGCCCAGGCCACTGACTCCGTCCACGACGATCTTGTAGATGCCTGGAGGTGCGTTGTGCACCTCAACAGTCGGCAGCTTTCCGGTAGCGGAGTACTTCTCGTTGTCGGGTGCCACGACCGTCAGCTTCATCGCGCTGCCTGGGTAACCAAGCGAGGCCTTGACCAGGCTGCCGCCCGCGTAGCTGTACGTGTAGGTCTGCTGCTCGCCGTTGTGCAGTGGCGCACCGATGAAGTCCTGCTCGGTGCCGGGAGTCGTGCCTATCGAGACCGCGTTGGAGGCGTCGAGCGCGGGCCCGAAGGGGTCGTTCGGATCGGGTGCGATCGGAATCGGGTTGGTGATGGTTCCGTCCGCCTTCGCCGTCGCCTGCTGTCCCGCGTTGATCGTCACCGAACCGTTTGCGTTGTGGAGGATGACGGTGCCTGCGAAAACCTTGACCGTCATGTTGCCCTGGGCGTCGATCAGGATCTCGAACTTCGTGCCCCGCACGCTTGCCGTCGCCGACTTGCCTCTAACGTCGAACGTCGAGCCTGTCGCGAGGTGCTGGACGTTGGTGAACGTGCGCCCGATCTGCTGTGTCAGCGTGACGTCGTGCAGGTTGCCGTTCTTCGTGAAGTGCGCGGAGTCCAGGCTGATCGTGGTGTCGCTCGCCAGCCGCATCAACGTGCCGTCGGGAAGCGTGACCGCCGCCCGGCCCTTGGTGTCGGTCTTCACCAGGTCGTGGGCGTGGATCACGGCGCCCGTGGGGGCCGGTGTAAAGTCGCCGCCGCCATGCGACGTGGATGCGTTGGGCTGGTAGACGGTCAGGGTCGCGGAGGCGTTGACTTCGGCCTGGGCGGCGACGTTCAGCCACACCAGCGCCCCCGCCACGATGAGCACCAGGACGACCAGAACGATCAGGAAACGGCGGCCGCCACGCCCTTTGGGAGGGGCGTTTTTCGAGGGTCGGGCGGCTACGGTCGCCATGTTGCCCGGGAAAGATAGCTCATGGGATTCCGATTCGCCGCGATTTCTCGGAACCCGTCAGGGCGCTCGAAGGTTCAGGTCGCGGTGAGCTGGAAATCGACGACCAGACGGGCCGGATTGCCGAGCACGAAGGCGCGCATACAGGCAGGCTTGCTTAGACCCAGCCCCCACGACACGTATCCCTCGAAGTCCTGGATCTGCCGCGCCTCCTTGATGACCTGGTACTCGGGATGGATCAGGTCCGTCGAGCCGGTGAAGGTCGTGGCGCCTGTCGCGGAATGCACACTCACAATCACCCCCGAGGTCCCGCTCAGGGTCACGTTCTGGCCGCTCGCGCCGAGCGGAAAGACCGGCTTGGCCTGCCTCCTCACAGTGTAGGTCGGCACGATGGAGTCGAACTGCAGCACGAAGCGGTCGAACTCCTGCTCCTCGCCCAGGCGGGCGGTGATCGCGTTGGCCACGCCTGTCGTGCCTCCCGACGCGTCGGCGCAAGCGAAAGCCGGGAGGCTCGTGCCCGGAGGAGTGGGCGAGACAGGGGGCGCGGAGATCCGCGGTCCTGACGCGTTCGCGGCGTTCGTGCCGCTCGAGTCGTTGGCGGCGCTCGGCGTCAGCTCCGCCCCGCAGGCGGACAGGATCGCCAGCACCAGGACCGCCAGGCCGGTTCGCATCGGCCAATGGTATGGTCGAAGCCCCTCTCGAGTGCGCCGAGGTGGCGGAACAGGCAGACGCGTCGGTCTCAAAAACCGATGTCCGCAAGGACGTGCGGGTTCGACTCCCGCTCTCGGCACCACGCCGGTATAGAACGATCCGGGAGCGGATTAGGTTGCAGACCCCGATCGACCCCCCGAACTCGACCGAGATCGAGCTCTCGCCCCGCCGGCGCGTATTTCTGCTCGCCACGCGGATGGGCGAACAGGGCGTGGTGGACTGGTGTCGAGAGCTCCTGAACGGCGCTGTTGCGTACAACGATCGACGCCGCCCGTCGATCACCTGGCTCGGGGGCCGTCACGCCGCCGGTGAGCTGCGCCGCGGACGCTTCGAAGACCGCGGCCAGGACCACTGGCCGCGTGTATGGGCCGCGCGAGGACTGCTGTACGTGTGGCGGCCCGACGCCGAAGCCTCGGTCCTTGGCGGCCTTCACGACCCCGCGTGGCGGGTGCGCGAGATGTGCGCGAAGGCGGTCCGCCGCCATGGCATCCGAGCAGCCGAGCCCATCCTGGCCCGGCTGCTCGACGACCCGGTTCGGCGCGTGCGGAGCGCGGTCGAAGCTGCGCTTACGGAGTCGGGACGATCCCAGGGATGACGTAGGCCTCGATCATCGCCACGATGCCGACCGCGGCGGTGAGGATGAGGCTGTAGCCGATGACGCGGCGGAAGATGTCGCCCTCGGCGCCGACCTTGTTCACGCCCGCCGCTCCGACCGACAGGTTCTGCGGGCTGATCATCTTGCCCATCACGCCGCCGGACGAGTTGGTCCCGGCGGTGAGGATCGGGCTCACGTTGCCCAGCTGCTGAGCCGTCTGCGCCTGCAGCGGTCCGAACAACGTGTTCGACGACGTGTCGCTGCCGGTGAGGAACACGCCGAGCCATCCCAGGAACGCGGCCACAAACGGGAATACGCCCCCGGTTTTGGCGAAGGCGATCGCAAGGCTGGCTGTCATGCCCGAGTAGTTCATGAGCTGCGCGATCGAAAGGATGAGCGCGATCGTTGCGATGGGCAGCGCGAGCTGGCGCACGGTGCGCCCGTATACGGTGAAGAATTTGAGCTTCGCCCCCGCGAGCATCATCAGCAGGTAGGCGACCAGACACGCGTAAAGGACGAGCGATCCCGCCGCGGCGAGGAAGTTCCAGTCGAACGCCAGCGGATACTCCGTGTTGGACTTGGTCGCGATCGGCTTCTCGCGGTCGATCAGCGACACAGGCTTGCCGTTCTTGACCTCGTACGTGCCGGGCCAGTAAAAGTTCCAGTCGGGGAACTTGAAGGCCTGCCGGTCCTTGGCGGGGTCGGGCCCGATCCACGGCACCTTGCACAGCGCGAAGGCAGGCGAGCCGCACTTCAGGTCGGCGGTGATGTTGGCTGGCGTGTGCAGCGCCGTCTTCACGTCGCCGACCGGATGGCCCGACCACCACGGCAGGTTGCCCATCTGGCCGACCAGGATCACGACGACGAGCACGACGTACATGCCGTACGCGCGCGCGATGCGCATAGGCGAGTCGACCGGGTCGTCCTTGCCGCCTATGACGCGCCGTGGTGAGGTCGCGGACGCCGGCGCTTCGTGCTCGAACTGCCACGTGTCCTTCGGCCGCCACACGCGGAGCAGGAGCGCCAGGCTGCCCATTGAGACGAGCGCGGCGATGATGTCGGTCAGCTCTGGCCCGACGAAGTTCGAGACCAGGAACTGCACCACCGCGAACGAGATGCCGGTCACGAGCACCGCCGGCAGGATCTCGCGCATCCGGCGGAAGCCCGCCAGGACGACGATCAAGTAGGCGGGGATGAGGATCGAGAACAACGGCAGCTGCCGGCCGACCATCGCCGACAGCGCGAGCGTCGTGTTGGTCACCGGATGGCCGATGATCGGCGCCACGAGCCCACCCAGCGTGACGACCGGGATGCCGATCGACCCGAAGGCGACCGGCGCGGTGTTCGCAAGCAGTGCAAGCACGGCCGCCGTCACAGGCTCGAAGCCGAGGCTGGCGAGGATCGACGCAGTGATGGCAACCGGCGCGCCAAATCCTGCGATTCCCTCGAGCAGCGCACCGAACGAGAACGCCACCAGGAGCGTCTGCAGCCGCCGGTCGGTCGTGAGGCGCGTGAGCGACCGCTTGATGACGTCGAAGTCGCCGCTCGCCACGGTCAGGTTGTGGAAGAAGACCGCGTTGAGCACGATCCAGCTGATGGGCCAGAGGCCGAACGCCATGCCTTCGGTCGCGGTGCCGACAGAGATGCCAAACGGCATGCCCCAGATCAGCCAGCCGAGGACGAACGCCGTCAGCATCGCCGCCAGCGCGCAGAGCCACGCGGGCAGGCGCAGTACGGCTAGGGTCACGAAGAGGACATAAAGAGGCAGGCCGGCGACCAGCGCCGAGAGAAGGATGCTGCCGACCACCGGCTGGTATTGCTGGTGGAACGTCAAGAACAAATCCACGTCTTTCCCCCCATCGAGACGCGTGCCGAAACCGAGTTCAATTCAAACCTTTTTGGTATCCGTTTGCAAATTGACCTGCCGCGAAGGCGCCGTTACCAGCTTCCTCCGCCGCCCCCTCCGCCACCACCACCTGAGAATCCGCCGCCGCCAAATCCGCTCGAGCTGCCCGAGCTCGGCGGTGAGGTGGCAATGGCGCTGGAGATGCCGCTGTTCATCGACTCCAGGCTGCTGGACAGCAGCGCGGCCTGGAACGGCGCGTTGCCGACGTACCAGGAGTTGGACGCGCTCGTGTCGATGCCTTCGAACGCCTTCGCCCAGCGCGTGACGCATCCGAACACGATCGCGTAGGGGAGAAGCTGGGTGAAGATCTCGGCCTTCTCGGCGAACTGCTGGCGATATTTCTCCGCGGTGTTCATGTAGAGCCTGAACCCGAGCGTCTTCTGCATGACGTCCCGACCGGCCGCGGTGCGGCTCGCCATCGCGCCATGCGCGGCGACGAGGATGGCACCGACCAGGATCACCGCGACGCCTATCAGCCCTCCGCCGAAAGTCACTCCGAGGAGGAACGTGAGAGCGGCGCCGACCACCGCGATCAGGATGCCAACGCCGGCAGTCGCCAGGCGGACGAGGTCCGGCCGGGTGGGGAAGAATCCACGGCGCACAGCATCCGAATACACGTTGCTCTCAGCCGACCGGAGCGTCGACTGGAACTTCCCCTTGAGCTCCGACACCTTGACCTGCTGCCGCCCCGCAAACAGGCCGTCGAGCAGCGTCGCCTCGTAGGGCAGAAGGCTGCTGGTGTCGCCACCCTTCCATGTGAGCAGCCAGTCCTTCCGGCCGGGCACCTCGCTGATCGTCAGGAACCCGCGCACCGCGAGGTCGACAATCGTTGCGGTCACGTCCTTGGTGTCGGCGCTCTCGTCGAGCACCAGCCCCAGTTGGGCCGGGCGCAGGTTCTGCGGCGGTCCGAACTCGACGATGACCGGCTCGCGCTGGAACAGGGGCTCCAGCTGGTCGCGCGGATCATTGGTGAGGTAGTACTGGGTCAGGTATTCGCGATCGCGGCCGTGGAGCCACCAGAACCGAACGATCAAACCGATGCCGGCGATGAGCACCAGGAGGCTGATGCCGACCGTGAGCGGATTGATCTCGAAGGCGTCGCGCGGGAAGACGCGCTTGCGACCCTCCAGCAGCGGCGCCGGGACGTTCACAGCGCCTTTGTTGAGCGCCGTGACCACCGACATCTCCTCGCCGGATTCGAGGCTGCGGGTCGACCGGTAGGTCGCGGTCGTCGAGCTGCTGCTGAACGTGCATGCTTCGCGGGAGCCCTGCGGTCCCTCGAAGCAGGCCGCCTTCTGGAAAGACCCGTCAGGAAAGATGACCGTCGCCGTCACTGATTGCTTCGGCACCGGCCACAGGTCGCCGTCGACGTTCCAGAACAGCTCGTCGTGATCCGCGAACCGGTTCATAGCGCCTCGTATCGAGTAGGTGATGACGTAGCGCTGAGGGCCGCTGACCAGCCGGGCCGGATCCCCGATCTTGATCACCTCGGTGTCGCTGGCGCTGGAGATGGTGTACGGCACGCCCTTCTCACCGTCGGTCACCGATTCGACCGTCATCTCGTAATAGCGGTCGCGGGTGTCGTCGTAGCGATATCGCAGGGGGATCGTGCGGAAGATGCCGTGTTTCTGGAGCGAGCCGAAATCGACGCGGACGTCCTCCGCGATCCTGAGCGATGCGTCCTGCTCGATGTGGATGTCGGAGTGGAACGAGGTGATGACCCAACCCTCGTCTGCCCGCGCCGGTGTGGCTGCGATGGCAGTCAGCCAGAGCGCCGCAAATGTCGCGAGGGCGGCCAGGACCGCTCGGCTGCGCATGTCGCAGCTCGCGGGCAGCGACCTGAGATGCCGGCCGGAGCTTCGGCGCCCATGCGGACGCATCTGCGTTGTTGCCTCCTGCGCTCCTCGCTTACGCATCAACGGATGCGCTCGCTGCGGTGCTCGTCGGCGCCTAGCATCTGCGCCGCCTGGATCGCCGAATCTCTCGGTCGTCCCTCATGTCGCAGCCCGTATATTGCCAAGTCCGATGACCGAGATCCGGCACGACATCCGAAACGTGGCGATCATCGCCCACGTCGACCACGGCAAGACCACGCTCGTCGACGCGCTGCTCAAGCAGAGCCACACCTTTCGCGAGAACCAGGAGGTCGGGACGCTGATCATGGACACGAGCGACCTCGAGCGCGAGAAGGGGATCACGATCCTCGCCAAGAACACATCGATTCGGCATGGGGAGGTGACGATCAACATCATCGACACGCCCGGTCACGCCGATTTCGGCGGCGAGGTCGAACGCGTGCTCAACATGGCCGACGGCTGCCTTCTTCTCGTCGACGCGGCCGAGGGCCCGATGCCGCAGACCCGTTTCGTCCTTCGCAAGGCGTTCGAGGTCGGGCTGCGCATCGTCATCGTCATCAACAAGGTCGACCGGACCAACGCGCAGCCGAAAGCGACGCTCGAGAAGCTGCACGACCTGTTTCTCGAGCTGGCGGAGGACGCCGACCAGCTCGAGGCGCCCGTCGTCTATGCGATCGCCAAACAGGGTCGCGCCGGGCTCGAGCCGGACGCCCTCGAGCCAGACCTCGAGCCGCTCTTTAAGACCGTCGTCGAGCACGTGCCGGCGCCGGTCGCGCAGCCTGGCGCCTTTCAGATGCTGGTCGCCAACCGCGCGTACGACGACTACACGGGGACGATGGCCATCGGCCGCATCTCCCGGGGCACGGTCCGGCCCGGCGACACGGTCGCGGTGCTCGGCGCGGAGGGTGACGCTCGCCGCGTGAAGGTGGTGCAGGTGATGCTCTACCGCGGCCTCGACCGCGTCGCTGTCGACAGTGCGAGTGCGGGCGACATCGCGGTCCTCACCGGCCTCGAGGACGTGGCGATCGGCGACACGCTTGCCGACCCCGAGACTCCGGACGCCTTGCCGCGGATCGAGATCGACGAGCCGACCGTGCGCATGACGTTCGGCGTGAACACGTCGCCTATCAGTGGTCGTGAGGGCAAGTTCTCGACCACCCGGCAGCTCCGCGCCCGTCTCTACAAAGAGCTCGACACCAACCTCGGGCTGCACGTCGAGGACACCTCACAGGCCGAGCGGTTCCTGGTGAGCGGACGCGGCGAGCTGCACCTGGCCGTCCTCATCGAGACCATGCGCCGCGAAGGCTATGAGCTGGAGGTCTCGCGGCCGGAGGCGATTGTCAAGGTCATCAACGGCAAGCGCATGGAACCCGTCGAGCGGCTGACCGTTGACGTCCGCGAGCCGCATCTCGGCGCGGTCACCGAAGCGCTGGGCAAGCGCCGCGGCGAGATGATCGAGATCGTCTACGACCACAAGGGCGGGGTCCGCCTCGAGTACCTGATCCCGACCCGCGGTTTGATCGGCTTTCGAAACGCATTCCTGACCCTGACCTCGGGCGAAGGCGTCATGGGCTCGATCGGGATCGGCTACCGGGACTGGATGGGGGAGTTTCGCGAGCAGCGCAACGGAGCCCTGACCGCGTCGTCGGCCGGCACCTCGCTGACCTACGGGCTGGCCGCCGCCCAGGAGCGGGGCATCACGTTCATCGAGCCGGGCGAGGAGGTCTACGAGGGGATGATCGTCGGCCTCCAGAAGCGGCCCGGCGACATCCGCGTCAACGTGTGCCGGGAGAAGAAGCAGTCGAATGTGCGCTCTTCGACCTCCGACATCTCAGTGCGGCTGACGCCGGCCACACGCCTGAGCCTGGAGCAGTCGCTCGACTTCCTGACCGACGACGAGCTTCTGGAGGTGACCCCGAAGCACCTTCGGCTGCGGAAGAGACACCTCACGGAGGTCGAGCAGTCCCGAGCTCGGAAGCGGGCCGAGGCGGCGGGAATAGGCTCCTGAGGTTCTGGGTATACTGTGTGTAGCCGGCGAAGCGCCGGCGCTCACGCGCAGGCTTCTATCTTCTCGAACGGGCCCGCCAGTTGAGTTGGCCCCGCCGTTCGAGAGATAGGAGATGGAAATGCCAACTGGCACCATCAAGAAACTGGTTTCGGATCGTGGCTTTGGATTTATCAAGGCCGAGGACGGACAGGAATACTTCTTCCACCGCAGTGGCACCGAGGGCGACTTCGACGGCCTCCAGGGCGGCGAGAAGGTTTCGTTCGAAATCGAGTCGAGCCCGAAGGGCCCGCGCGCCAAGAGCGTCCGCATCGCCTAAGAGCGAAACCAGACGAGCCCCGGAGCAATCCGGGGCTTTTTTATTTCTGGGCTTAACCCTTCCTTCTCGAAGAACGTAGATGCCGCCAGCTACGCCGTCGCTTTCATCTCGTCGTCAAAGAACATGACGCGACCGTTTCGTGCAGGGCCTCGCGCTGGGAGGGGTTAAAGACTAGGCGCGCAAGCGCTTCATCAGGCGCGGGATGTCGAGCTTTGGCTGCGGGTACTGCGGGTCCATCTGGCGCAGCGTTTCGATCAGGACCATCGTCACCGCCCAGTTCCGATAGACCTTGTCGTCGGCGGGGACCACGTACCACGGCGCATGCGGCGTGGAGCAGCGCGTGATCGCGTGTCCGTACGCGCTCATGTAGTCGTCCCAGAGCAGCCGCTCGTCGATGTCGTGCTCGTTGAACTTCCAGCGCTTGTCGGGTTTCTGGAGCCGGTCGATGAGCCGCTTGCGCTGCTCTTCGTACGAGATGTGGAGGCAGAGCTTCACGACCGTCGTCCCGCCCCGCGTCAGTCTTTTCTCGAAGGCGTTGATCTGGCTGTAGCGCCGGTTGATCGCGGCTCGCGGCGCGAGGTTGTGCACCCGGGCGATCAGCACGTCCTCGTAATGCGAGCGGTTGAAGATGCCGATGTCGCCGGGGACGGGCAGCCGGCGGCGGATCCGCCAGAGAAAGCCATGGCGGCGCTCCTGGAGGCTGGGCGCCTTGAAGGGCGTGATGAGGACGCCCTGCGGGTTGAAGTTGCGCATGACGTGGGTGACGGTCCCGTCCTTGCCGGCCGTGTCCATGCCCTGAAGCACGACCAACAGCGAGCGCCTGCGCTCGGCGTATAAGCGTTCGTGAAGCTTGAACAGCTCGTCCTGGTGCCCCTTGATATCAGCCAGGGCGCGCCGCCGGCCTCCCTTCAAGCCCGGCATCGCATCCGGATTCACGCGCGCCATGCGGAACGGGCCCGCGCTCAGGTCGGCGCGGAGGAACTCTCGGATCTCCCGCCTCGCCACGCGGGGAGGTTACTTGAGTTCGACAGGGATGACGTCGAGAGTGAGCATCTGGTCGCCGCGGAGGACGGTCAGCGGAAGGCTCGCGCCGATCCTGGCTTCGACCATCAGGCGCTGCAGGTCGCCCGCCTTGCTGACTCCGACGTCACCGACCGAGACGATCACGTCGCCACTGCGCAGCTTGCCGCCGGCGGCCGGGCTGCCGCTGACCACCTCGTGCACCTCCACGCCGGCCTTGCGGCCGAGCTTCTCGGCGACTGGCGGCGGCAGCGGCCTCGTGCCTCCTGCGATGCCGAGGTAGGCGCGGCGCACTCGTCCATTTCGCATCAGGGCGGCGAGGATGGCCTGCGTGGTCGAGTTCATGGGCACCGCGAGACCAAGTCCCATGCCGGCCACCGCGGTGTTGACCCCGATCAGCCGCGCCTTCGAGTCGGCGAGGGCGCCGCCGGAGTTGCCCGGGTTCAGCGCGGCGTCGGTCTGGATGACGTCCTCGATGAACCGCCGGTTCCCGTTCCCGTCGGCGGTCGCCAGCGAGCGGCCTAACCCGCTGACGACCCCGGACGTGACGGACCCGGAAAACCCCATCGGGTTGCCGATCGCGACCACCAGCTGGCCGACCTTGAGGAGGTCGGCGTTGCCGACGTGGATGGCGTTGAGCTTGGCTGCGCGCGCACGCGCGATTGCAAGGTCAGAGAGGGGATCGGCGCCGACCACGTCGACGTCGTACTCCGCGCCGTCGATGAAGGAGGCCTTCGCCGCGCCGCCGGCAGCGACTACGTGGGCGGAGGTGACGAGGAACCCGTCCGGGGTGATGACGACGGCCGAACCCGCGCCGCCGAAGCCGCGGCCGCCGCGGCCCAGACGGATGCTGGCGACCGAGGGAAGCACCGTCTCGGCGACGGAGGTGACGATCGTCGAGTAAGCGTCCAGGGCTTCCTGCTCGGTTGTTGTCTCGACCATGGTGCTTACAAGATTACCAAGTAACAGAAAGGCTAAACGTGGGCCTTTGCCCGGAGGGCTCTGAACTCCTTTTCGAACTCGCCCACGATCTTCTCCGGGTCGGGAACCAGGCCTTCGTCGGTCGCCACCCCGAGCATCACGCCCCCCGCGTAGCTGAGGATGCTGACGCCCAGGCCGAGCCGGCCGGACTGGGGCACCCAGAACATCACCTTGTCGATCTTGCGTCCGGCCAGGTACAGCGGCTCGCGCGGGCCCGGCACGTTCGTGAGCACTGCGGTGGCCTTGCTGCCAAAGAAGCGGATCCCTGCTTTCTCGACCTCTACCGGCGTGAGGCCCATCAGGTTCAGCACGCCGTAGGCTATCAGCGCCTCTGGCGAACGCTTGAGCTCGTCCATCTCCTTCTTGATCGCGCGCAGGCGGCGGACGGGGTCGGCGATTCCGATTGGAAGGGTGAGGAACACGAGGCCGAACGCGTTGCCGAGCTTGTGCGCCTCGTCGAGCGGCCGGAGGTTGACGGGTACCGAGGCCCGGATCGAGACCCCTGACGTCGCTTCGCCACGCTTCTCCAGGTAGCGCCGCAGCGCGCCCGTCGCCGTGGCGACCAGAACGTCATTGACCGTGGCGCCGTAGGCCTTGCCAATCGCCTTGAAGTCGTCGAGGGGAACGGGATTGGACCACGCGGCCCGCTTGCGCCGGCCGAGCTCGCCTTTGAAGGCGGTCGGGGGATCGGGCGGCAGGACGACGAGCCTGCCTAGTCGGTAAGCACCCTGCGCACCGAGTCGCGCCAGGTCCACGAGCCGGTCGGGGTTGTCGAGGAGGTTCTGGCCGGCCGTCAGGCCGCGACCGATGGTGGATGGTATCCAGTCCAGAAGGCCGGAGTTGTTCGAGTGGTTCGAGCCCTTCCGGGACGGTCTTGGGTTGGGCGTCGAGTCGGTGAGGGAGAGCATCACCCGCACGAGCGCGATGCCGTCGGCGATCGAGTGATGGATCCGCGCCAGGACGACGGAACCGGCTTCGTATCCATCGATCAGGTGCACTTGCCAGAGAGCCTTGGTCGTGTCGAGCGGGGTGCTCATGAGCTCGCTGACCAGCTGGCGCAGCGCTTTCTCGCCACCGGGCGGGGGCAGCGCAACGTGACTCACGTGGTCGTCGATGTGGAACCTCGCGTCGTCCTGCCAGTGCAGCATCCCCGCGCGCATGCGCGGCCGCACGACGCGCTGGTGAAAACGCCCGAAGGGCGCAAGCCGTTTGTCGAGCAGCGCGCGCAGTCGCTTGATGTCGACCCTGCCGTCGAGCGCCATGACGCCGGTGACCATCATCAGGTTGGTTGGGTCTTCCATCCCCAACCAGGCCGCGTCGACGCTCGACATGGGGACGAGCCTGGTCACCGTCCCGTGATCCTACGCGGGATAGACGGAGATTTCCGTGGCCTTCACCGCCACCCAGACGTCTGCGCCGGTGGCGAGGTGCAGCTCGCGGACCGCTGACGGCGTCACCTCCGCGACCAGCGGAACCCGTCCGCTCAGTCGCACCCGGACGCGTTCGCCCTGGAGGTCGAGGCCTTCGGCTCGGGCGCGCCAGACGTTGCGCGGCGTGCCCTGTGGCTTTTGCAGGTACAGGGCTACTGCGCGTGGGTGGATGACCGCGAACACGTCACCCTCACCCGCTTCAGGGGCCGCGATCGACTCCCCGCCGGCCAATCCGATGTGATCGCCTTTGCCTTCTCCGCGCAGGAGGTTGACCCCGGCCAGGTCGGCTACAAATCGGGAGCGAGGTCTCGCAGTCACCTCACCTGGCGACCCGCTCTGGACGATCCTGCCGTGCTCGAGGACCACCAGGCGGTCGGCGAGCGCCATCGCCTCGAGCGGGTCGTGAGTGACGAGGATGCGAACGCCGCGGAAATTCGAAAGCTGGCGAGAGAGCTCGCGCCTGACCTCTGCGCGAATCGTCACGTCGAGTGCGGCGAGGGGCTCATCGAGAAGCAGGAGCCGAGGCTTCGTGACCAGCGTTCGCAGCAGCGCGACGCGCTGCGCCTGGCCGCCCGACAGCTCGCGCGGCAAGACACCGGCCTTATCGCCCAGTCCCGCCCTGGCGAGCGCCTCGCGGGCGACACTCGCTGCATCGCTCTTGAGCCCGAACGCGACGTTCTGCAGCACCGTCATGTGCGGGAACAGCGTGTGGTCCTGGAAGACGAGCCCGATGCGGCGCTGCTCCGTCGGGACATGCCGCCCGCTCGTCGAATCGTCGAGGACGTCACCGTCCAGCGATACACGTCCTTCTATGGGGAGGAGGCCCGCAAGGGCGCGGAGAAGCGTTGTCTTGCCTGCGCCGTTGGGTCCGAGCACCGCGACCGTTTTCTCTGCGTCGACCGCGAGCTCGACGTCGAGCGCGAAGCCGTCCCGCGCGACCTTGATTGCTGCGTCGAGGCTCACGGCCAGCCGAGCCAGCGGTCACGGAGCGAGATGAGAATGACGAGCGACACAGCCAGGAGGATGAGGCTCAGGACAAACGCACCGTCAGGCCTCGTTTCCAGCGCAACGTAAACGGCGAGAGGGACCGTCTGGGTGCGGCCGGGGAGGTTGCCCGCGAAGGTGATGGTCGCGCCGAACTCGCCGAGCGCGCGCGCCCAGCACAGAACCGCACCGGAAAAGATCGCCGGCCGCAGCAGAGGCAGCGTGACGCGCGAGAACACGCGCCAGCCCTTCGCACCGAGCGCACGCGCCGCTTCCTCGTAACGCTGGTCGAGGCTCCGCAGGCCACCCTCGACCGCGATGACGAGAAAGGGCATCGCGACGAACGTCTCCGCCATCACCGTGGCGGTGGTCGTGAACGGAATCTGCAGCCCGAACGCCTGGTACAGCGGTGCGCCGATCAGGCCGCGCCGGCCGAACGCGAGCAGCAGAGCGACGCCGCCAACGACCGGCGGCAGCACCATCGGCAGCGTCGTCAGCGCGCGGAGCACAGAGCGGAGCAAGCCGTTGGTTCGCGACAGCACCAGCGCGAGTGGAATGCCCAGCACGAGCGCGACCAGAGTCGCCGTGAGCGAGCAGAACATGGAGAGCTCGAGGGCGGTTGCGGTCTCGGGCGCCGCGAGCTCTCGGCCGACCTGGGCCCACGGCGCACGGGCGACCAGGCCGGCAAGAGGGAGGAGGAAGAACAGCAGGCCCGCCGCGGCCAGCAGGAGAAGGGGCGCCGGGATTCGCGCCTGGCTCACACCTTTTCAAATCCGGCGCCGGCCAGGATCGCCTGTCCTTGTGAAGAGAGGACGAATGCGATGAACTCTTCGGCGGCGCGGCGATGGCTGACGCCGGCGATCGAGTAGTCGGCGACGACGTTCTGGCTGTCAGGGATGGGAATGCCGTCGACTTTGCCGCTGGTGAGGACGTCGCTGACGTACACGATGCCCGCGTCGGCTTCGCCAAGGGCAACCTTGTTCAAGACAGCTGTGACCTCCAGCTCGAGGCTCGCCGGCTTCACGGCAACGCCGGCCTTGGCGAGGGCTTGCTGGGCGTATTTGCCTGCGGGCACTGAAGGATCCGCGAGCACGACGACCAGCCCAGGGCGCGAAAGGTCGGCAAGAGTGTGAATGCCCTTGGGGTTGCCCTTGCCAACGGCGATCTCGAGGCGGTTGTGGGCGAATATCTTCGCCGGACCGGTGAGCAGTCCGGCGTCCTGAACGGTCTTCATGTGGCCGCTGTCGGCAGAGGCGAAGACGTCCGCTTGGGCACCCTGGGTCAGCTGCGCGGTCAGAGTTTGCGTGCCCGCGTAGTTGAACCTCGCATCGACATGCGCCTGGCGAACGATCTTGTCGAAGGGCGGCTGCAGCGACGCGGCGGCGAACACCGTCAACATCGGACGCTGGGTGGTGTCGACGGAGGACTGACAGGAGGCAAGCGCCGCAAGCCCGATGAGGGATGCGACCGCCGCCCTAATCACGTGGTAGCTCGACACTCACGTTGGTCGCTTTTACGACCGCGATCGCGGGCATGCCCGGCTTGAGATCGAGGTCGTCGACCGCCTCGCGTGTAAGGAGGGAGACCAGGCGATGCGGTCCGGCCTGGATCTCGACCTGTGCCGCGACGCGATCCTTGATGACCCGCGTGACGATGCCCGCGAAGCGGTTGCGAGCCGACTGCCGAGCAGGCTCTTCACGCTTCGCTTTTCTTCTTGGCTTGGCAATCGCGGCCAGGGATTCGCCGTCGATCAGTCGCTGGCCGCCCGGTGTTCGCACGGCAACCAGCCGGCCGTCGTCGACCATCCGGCGCACCGTGTCGACGCTCACGCCAAGGGTCTTCGCGGCCTCCCCAAGCCGATAACGAGGCATTTCGCCAAGAATCCTAGCATTCACTAGTTTGTTCAGGCGATTGCCTCGTAATCACCACTCTTCCGGCGGCCCGTCCCGCTCCCGCCGGCTCCCTCCCGCGAGCCGACCGACCGTACCGCGACGGTAATGGGTCCTCTTCACAACCACAACCCAGCCTGTTTAGGACCTCTCGTAAGCTCGCCTCTGATGCTTGGGGTTCGTGACATGAGCCGGCACGTCGGTGAGTGGATCTCCGTTCGTGCGCACGTAGAGCGGGTCCCGCCGCGCCTGACGCTGACCTTCACGTTTGGCGACCTGCCTGACGGATGGTCGCGCTCCGAGCGTCGCGCCAGCACATGGGCCGGCCTCGCCGGTCTCCTCCTGCTGCTGCCCTTCATCGCGTTGATCGGCGCGGGCCTCCTGCGAGGCATCGGAGCAAGCGGGCCCTATGACTGGCTCACCAGCTCGCCCGCCGCCATCCTCGCCGCGACGATCAGCCTTTTCATCGGCATCCCCGTCGCAATCGCGATGAACCTGTGGCGCATCACCAGGGTTGGACTGCATCGCGACGCTGGGAGCCTCGACGGTCTACTGGCCCTCGAGTTCGCGCCGCTCCAGCTGATCGTCGTGGTTGCCGCGCTAGTCATCGGTGGCGCCTTCGTGGCCCATCTCGCTGCGGATTCCTACGCCTGCCTCAAAGGAGTCCAGACCGCCTGCTAGCCGCCGCGGGCGCTTACGAATTCTTCACATCCGTCTAATGCCAGCCGCCTCGCCCAGGGGTTGAATGAGTCCATGGGCGTCGCATCCAGCACCAACGACGTCGTCTCGACTCCCGCTCGCACTCGCGGCATCACCCGCCGCCAGGCGCTCGCCGCCGCGGTTGCAACTGGCGTTGGCGTCGGGGTCGTTCGTCTCCTCGGCGGCTCGATGGAGCAGATTGCGGCGCTGAAGACCGGCGCGACCACCGACTGGATCTCGCCGCTGCAGGCCGAATCCGCCCGCGTGATGCAGCTGCTGCGGCGCACAAGCTTTGGCTACACGCCGTCTCACCTCGAGGCGGCCCTCTCCGACGGATTCAACAAGACGGTCGATCGACTCATCGAGACGCCGCCCGCCCTACCGCCCGCGCTGGCAATCGCAAGCACGCCCGGCGGTCGGTTTCCAGTCCAGCAGCTCCAGCAGTGGTGGATCGACCACATGCTCACCACGCCGACGCCGTTCGCGGAGCGGATGACGCTTTTCTGGCACGGCCATTTCACGAGCGATTACCGCAAGACCGCCGACGACACGTTCATGTACTGGCAGAACCTCACCTGGCGCCGGATGGCGCTGACCGACCTGCGGTCCATGCTCATGAAGGTGACCGCGGATCCCGCGATGCTTCGCTATCTCGACCTCGCGACCTCGACCGGACAGAACCCCAACGAGAACTACTCGCGCGAGCTGATGGAGCTCTTCACCATGGGCGCCGGTAACTACACCGAGGACGATGTGCGTGAAGGCGCGAAGGCCCTCGCAGGCTGGCAGCCACCCCAGCCCGATTCCATCGCGACCGTGACCGTCGACAAGAAGAACAACGTGACGCGCCGGCTGCCTGTCTACTCGAGCCAGAAAGAAGGCGTCTTCAACCAGCGGCGCGCATACACGGGAAGCGTCACGTTCCTGGGCAAGACAGGTCCACTCGACACCCAGGGTGTGCTCGATCGAATTCTCGCCCAGCCCGCCACAGCGCCTTTCATCGCCAACAAGCTCGTCCAGCACTTTGTGACCGCGCGCCCGAGCGCCGGCTACATCAAGGGGTTGGGCGACACTTTCCGCCGCAGCAAGTACGACATGAAGACTCTGATGCGCGCGATCTTCACCAGCCCGGAATTCGTCTCCGAGAAGAGCTACCGCAGCCTGGTCAAGACCCCGACCGAGTTTATGGTGCACAGCGCGCAGGCACTGGGCCTGACGTCACTCACAAAACTGATCACCGGCTCAGGATCAGGGATGGGCCAGAGCTTGTTCGACCCTCCGGATGTGAACGGGTGGCCGAGCAATGAGGCCTGGATCTCGTCCAACACGGTGGTCGAGCGGGTCAACTTCGCCACGGCCGCGCTCGGCCAGGTCAGGGGTTCGCTGCCGTCGGTGTCGGAGGCGGTTCACCGGCATCTCGACGGAGTGCTCAGCCCGCAGACTTCGACCCTTCTCAACCAGACCGCGGACGATCGCGCGCGCTGGTTCGTCGTCCTCGCCTCGCCGGAATTTCAGCTCAAGTAGGTGCACGCAAGATGAAGAGAGAAGTCGGCATCAACCAGCTCAAGCGCCGCGACTTTCTCAAAGCCGGCCTGGTCTTCGGCGCCGGTGCTTCTGGTCTTGCAGCCGGCTATGCGGCTGTGCCGGACGCATTCGCGCGCGCGGTCTACGCGGCGAAGAAAGAAGGCATGACCAACGAGAACATTCTGGTGATGATCCAGCTCGCAGGCGGCAACGACGGCCTGCGCACGATCGTCCCGCTCGCAGATCCTGCGCTGCATGACTTGCGGCCCAAGCTGGCCGGGCCGATGGTTTCGCAGGCGCTCCCGCTCAACTCGCAGTACGGGCTGAATCACAACCTCGGCGGAATCAAGGGGCTGTGGGACAAGGGAAAAGTCGCGATCGTGCAGGGGGTTGGGTATCCGAAGCCGACGTTCTCGCACTTCGAGTCGATCCGGATCTGGGAGACGGGCGATCCGACGCGGCGCCAGGTGGACGGCTGGCTCGGTCGAACCCTGGCCGAGAACTACGACTCCAAGGGCCACCCATTGACCGGCTGCGCGTGCGGAGCCACCGATGCGCCGGGCGCGCTGCGTGACCTGCAGGCGACGCTGACGGTGATCCAGGACCAGAAGAAGTTCGGGTTCACCGGCGGGAGCGAAGTCGAGGCCGCGGTCGGCGCGCTCTACAAAGCTACGCCCGGAATCTACGGCGCCCTGTTCGACACCGCGATCGCGACCGCAGCCGAGACGATGGCGACATTGCGCACCTCGGCCTCGAGCTATCAGCCGATGGCGGACTACAGCGACAAGGTCAGGCTCGTGTACTCGTCGAAGAACCAGCTGGCCGCTGCGCTGCAGCTCGCGGCCGAGATGATCGTGACCGGGACGGGGGTGAAGCTGCTCCACGTCACGCTCGGCGGTTTCGACACTCACTACACCGAGCTCAACCGCCATGACGACCTGATGGGATACCTGGATTCCGCGGTTTCGGCTTTCTACCAGGACCTGGCCGCTCACAACATGGCGGACAGAGTGCTCATCGCGACCTGGTCGGAGTTCGGGCGCAGGCCGAGGGAGAACGCGAGCGGAGGCACCGACCACGGAGCGGCGGCGCCGCTTCTGTTGATCGGCGATCCGGTGCAAGGCGGTCTGTACGGAGAAGAGCCGAGCCTTACGAGCCTCGACAACACCGGAAACCTCAAGTACTCGGTCGACTTCCGGTCGGTGTACCAGGAGATCCTGTCCGGTCATCTCGGCGCGGACTCGGCCAAGATCCTCGGCTCGTCGTTCGACCGGGTTTCGTTCTTGAAGGCTCCGGTCGCCGTCTGAGCGTGCGCGTCTTGCTGCTGAAGGCGGCGGCGACCGTCCTGACCTTGGCCGCGACCGTGGCCTCGGCCCTGTACGTGACGGCGCATCTGAAGAACCCCGCGGCGCCGCTCCAGCCGCCGGTGCTTGCGGGCAATGGATCGACGGCGAGCGCGCTCGGGGGCCAGTTCACGGTGGGCCCGTCGGTACACGAGAGCGACGTCGAGCCGATGACTTCGACCTATGCCTCCTGAAGCCGTCCTCGAATCGCATCACTTCGAGGCCCTCGGCACCAGCTGCAGCCTGTTCGCCGTCGGTCGGCCGCGCGCCAGCTTGCTGGCGGCGGAGTCCTGGGTCCTGCGATTGGGCGACCGGCTCACCCGCTTTGCGTCCGACAGCGAGCTGTCGCGGCTGAATGCACGGACGGGTGAGTGGGTCGACATCAGCGGCGAGATGGAGGAGCTGCTGCGCGAGGGCTTGCGCGCCTACGAGATGAGCGCCGGCCTCGTCAACGTCGCGGTGCTGCCGTCGATGCTGGCCATCGGTTATTCACGTCCGCTGGTCCGGGGTCCGGGTGTGGCCACGCTGCACGCGGTGGAGTCGCTGCCCAGGTTGGGCGACGTGCTCGAGGTCCATGCCGGCCGAGCGCGACTGGAGAGTGGCGCGGGGATCGACCTCGGGGGCATCGCCAAGGGCTGGATGGCGGATCGACTCTGCGAGTCGCTCGGCCCAAACGCTGTCGCCAACATCGGCGGCGACCTCCGTGCGGTCGGGCCAGGCCCGCGTGGCGAAGGCTGGCCGGTCGGCGTCGGAGACCGGACCTTGCTCTTGCGTGACCACGGCGCCGCGACGAGCAGCACTCGACGCCGCCGCTGGGGCGACTTGCATCACCTCATCGACCCGCGGAGCGGGCTGCCTGCGCGGAGTGCCCTGGAGGAGGTCTCCGTGGTTGCGTCGAGCGGGTTCGAGGCAGAGGTCGTCGCCAAGACAGCGCTGTTGCTGGGGCCGGAATTCGCACCGGCGTACTGCGCCGCGCACGCGATGGCCTGGTGGTTGGGCGGCGCTGCATGACGGCTGATCAGTTCTTCTGGGTGCTGGCGCGCGTGGTGGGACTCAGCTCGTACGCCGCGCTCGCGATCGCGCTGGTCACCGGGATCGCCCTGCGCACCGCGGTGTTCGACTGGATGGGGAGCAACCGGATGGTGCGGTCGGTGCACGAGTACACCGTCGTGTTGTGGATCCCGCTCGCGCTGCTTCACCTGGTCTCGCTTCTTCTCGACCAGACGGCGCGGATCGGCCTGCTCGACATCGTCATTCCTTTCCACTCGAGTTACGGCTCGTTGGCGATCGGCCTGGGCGCGCTTTCCGTCGATGTGCTGCTCGTGGTCACGGTAGCCTCGTACCTCAAGCGGCGCATACGCAAGGACGTGTGGTTGTGGATCCACCGGCTGGCCTATGTGGCGTTTGGGCTGATCTTTCTGCACAGCGTGCTGAGCGGGACAGACTTCAGTGACCCGATCGTGTCGGCGATCACGTGGGGCTCAGCGGCCGCCCTCCTGATGCTTGGCCTGGCCCGACTCCTCGGCGGCCGCCTGCCGGCATAGGCGGCCCGCTCCGCGGGCCCACCCTCCTCCCGCCGGATCCCACCCCCAACCCGCGCACCTGCGCCCGAGTGAATCAGAAAAAAATTGGGGAGGGAACCCTGCCCGTTAAGCCGCGACCCAGTGTCGGATATGCATGACGCGATTCCGCAGCTGCTGCTCGGCCTCGAGCGGATCGTCGATCTCCTTTCGCTCGCGGTGCCATCGCTCCATCGCTAGATCGAGCTGCGCGGTCTGCAGCCGTGACACCTTCAGATAACCGCGCAGGCCCTGGCGACTCAGCGCCTGCATGCGCTGCCGCAATCGCTGCCACGGGCTGGCAAGGATGGGCACCTCCTCAGGGAGGATCGCGCCATACCCTGTAGCCGCCTCCTTGCGCATCTGATCGAGCAGGTTCTGGCCCTCGTATCGGATCCCGAACAGCAGCAGCGCCAGGAGCGCTGCCGTGAACGGCCCGGTCATGATCAGCGTCCGCAGGTGAATCTCGACCAGACCGAACACGGTGCTCTGGATCGGAAAGATCGTCGCCCACGCGTCCCAGGAGAAGTGACCGGCGATGGCGATGATGAATCCGGCCACGATCGCCAGCGTCTTCTGCCTTCTACTCTTCAGCTGGCGCGCGATGCCGACCCCCGCGCCGATGAACGCGGTGTACGTCGCGTGGCCGAAGAACAGTCCCAGCACCTGCCGGCCGTACCACTGGATCCCCGCTGCGATCCAACCGTAGCCCTCGACCGAGAAGATCGAGTAGAGGTTGGTCATGTAGCTGATCGACTCGAGGAAGTTGAAACCGAGACCGACGGCGGCGCCGTAAACGATCCCATCGACCACGTCGTCGAACTCGTTGCGCATTACAAGGAAGAGGAGCAGCACGGCCAGGCCCTTGGCCAGCTCCTCGAGGATTCCCGCCATGAAGGCAAGCGACGTGTCGAGCCCCGGTCCCGGCACGAGGGCATGCTGCGCCGATGACTCCCAGATCGTCTCGCCCCAGATGACCAGGCTCGTCGCCACGATCGCGCCCCACGCCGCCGCCACCAGGACGAGCCGCCAGGGCTCCTTGTGGTTGCGGTCCATGCGGCGAACCACAAACAGTCCGAATGCGGTCGTCGGCAAACACCACAGCGCGCAGATCGCCGCCACGGCCGGACCCGCGGACTGCGTGAACAGGAAGACGTCGATCACGAGCAGCCACAGCAGCGCGCCGAGGCCTATCAACACCGACGCGCGGATCAGGTGCTTGCGCCGGCTGGCGCGGTCGCGATCGAAGGCGCGGACGAGGATGAAGGTGCCGAAGGCGATCAGAGCGACGGCGAGCAACCCGTAAAGCGAGGCACGCCCTGGAATCGAGTCCAGGTACAGGTAGTTGAGGATCGAGCTCGCGACCAGCAACACGACGACCAGTGCGGCGAGGGCGAGCGCGATGCGATAACGCCCCGGGCGAAGAGTCGATCGCGGGTCGGCTGCGGGTGGCGTGGTGGTCGTGATCACGAGCGATCGACCACCACAAACCGCCGGCCCAAAACCTCGACCGGGACATCGTCCTTCAGGCGCTCGACCACGAACGTATAGCGGCCGGGCAGCACGAAGCGATGGCCCTCGGGCACTTCCACGGGCACGATGGATTGTTGGGCCAGGTCCGCCGGTCGTCCCGGCCCCACATGGCCTTCGACCGAGCCGAAGGAGTCATACCAGCGCGCGTCGACGATCAGGTCCGAAGGAAGCGACGACCAGTCGACCACCGCCGCAAACACGTCTGTTCGCGAAAATTCCGACCGGTCGGGCCCAACTGTTTGTTTGGTCGCCGGGTTGAACGCGTAAACGCCCGCGATATAGGCCCGGGTACCGGAGCTCTGTCCGAGCGGCTCGAAGTAGGCGAACTCGACCAGGCCGATGGCAAGGATGACCACGCCGACCGTGGCCAAGACGAGCAGGGTCCGGTACAGCACCCGCAGCTGGTCGTAGGTGACAGCGCTCAAACGCGCTCAGTCGAATGGATTTGCCGGCGCGTTGTCAAGAAAGGACACCAAGGAGGTTGCATCAAATGCCACAACGCGCGTGGAGCGACAAGCGCGAGCGCCAGTATGAGCACATAAAGGAAGGCTTGCTCGAGCGAGGCGCCGGCGAGGACACGGCCGAAGAGATAGCCGCCCGCACGGTGAACAAAGAACGCGCCCGCCAGGGAGAGGCCGAAGAATCAAGCCGGACCTCCGTCCAGGACATCTCGTTCGGCCGCCGTGGGGGGCTCAGGTCGCATCGCGGCTCCGGCGGTAGGACATACGACCAGCTGCGCAACGAGGCCAAGGCACGTGGCATCAAGGGGCGCTCGCGCATGAACAAAGAGCAGCTCGAGCGAGTCCTCAGCCGTTAGCCACTAGGCGATCTGGAACTCGTTGTTGCGCAGGACCGGCACCCACGCGCCGGTCCGCTCCTTGCCGTCGACCTCGACCCCCCGGTCCGCCGACCATGAAGTCGGTGTGCACAGCTGACCTGTTCAGGCCTTCGGCGCGGTCGTTCTCATCGGGCACGCAGAAATCGAAGCCCGCACCGTATGCGATGTGACTGGTGGCGTTCTCATCGAAGAGCGTGTTGTAGAAGATCAGGCCTAGCTTGCCCACCTCCGAGGATCCGTCTACCAGCGACACTTCGCCCAGCCGGCTGGCGTTCTCATCCAGTGCAAGCTGTCCGCGCACGACGTCAGCACCACTGCTCGCCTTGACGTCGACGATGCGCCCCTCGTGAAACGCGAATTCGAGGTCGCGCACAACCGTGCCGAGAATGTGAAGTGGCCGCGTCGAGCGCAGACGTCCTTCCGCGCGGCGGCAGTCGGGTGACGTGAAGACCTCCTCCGTCGGAATGTTGGGCACATGGCTGAGTCCGAAAATCGTTTCAGTGTCCGCACCGTCCCATCGCGAGCTGTCCAGCAGTCCGACCGTGAAGTCGGTGCCCGGTCCGCGATAGCGGAGAGAGTCGAAGCGCCTTTCGTTGAGCGCGCCGGCGATCGCCGCCAACCTCTCGATGTGATCCCGCCACGCCGTCACAGGATCCGGACGGTCGAGCCGGACCGCCTTCTCGATCGCGTCCCACAGCGCTTCCACGTCTGGTTCGCCAAAGACCTGGAGCGCCCAGGCCTGGGTCGGTGCAGGGACTATCGTCCACGTCACCACTCGTTCGCTGACCATGCGGGTCCACTGAGCTTGCAGCTCGCGCGGTAGCGCGCGGCCAACAAGATCCCCTGGAAGGTCGGCAAGCAGCTCCGGTTCCGGATCGCCGCTCACCTGTATGAATGCGCCTTTTTCTGCCTCGAGACTGCTGAGCATGTTCAAGGCCCACGGAGGCGTGTAATCCAGCGACTCGTCCGGGCCGAGCTCGATGAGCGCTCGGGTGAAATGTCTGTCGACGTAGGTCGGTTCGACGATCCGAGCGCCGGCCCGATACGCGGCGCGCGCGATCTCCCGCATCAGGGGGCGTTCTCCAAAAGGCCGAAGATGACCACGAGCTGGCCGGGTTGGACGTTGGCGCCGACTGAAACGGTCAGCTCGGCGAGGCGCTCCATCCGCGTCTGTCGATCCACGCTGCGCTAAGGCTAGTGGGCTGGTGCGGCGGAGAGGAGTTGAACCTCCACGACCTTGCGGTCACTAGCTCCTGAAACTAGCGCGTCTGCCATTCCGCCACCGCCGCTCGCGAGGCGAAAAGTGAGTATACCCACGGCCCAATCGGGCCCATTTGGCCGGTTTGGCGTCAAACGGGTCTAACAGAGCATCTTGATTGGCGCTTTTGGCGCCAAACGCGCCTATCGGTCGCCGGAAAACTCGCCGCTAGGACGCCACGAACAACGTGTTCCAGGCCGCCTCGAGGAGCTCAGGCGTGAGCTGAGGTCGCACTCCCCGCGCTGACGACACGTCGACCAGGCGCTCCAGCAGGTCGCGGGGATGGTTGCCGCGCAACGGTCGCCCACCGTACAGGGTCTGGATCATTCCCAGCGCCTCGGGGGCGGACGGAATGGTCAGCCGCTCGCGTTCGCGCTCGAAGATCCGGCACCACATCTCCCACGTCGGGTCCGGCATCAGCACCTTGTAGGCGAGCCGTCGCAGGTACGCCTCGTCGAGCAGCTCGGCTGGTTTGAGGTTGGTCGACAGTGCGAGCTGAGCCTGGAACGGCAGCTCGACCTTGCGCCCGCTCGCGGTGAGGTTCAGGAAGTCCGTGTCCTGCTCGAGCGGCACCAGCAGGCGGTCCAGGATCTGCTTCGGGGACACCCGCTGCCGGCCGAGGTCGTCGATCAGCAGCACGCCGCCATTCGCCTTCGCCTGCAGCGGCGCGCCGTAGGTACGACTGCCTTCCTCCCAGGTCGGGTCGAACATCTCGAGCTGAAACTCGCCGCCCACCTGGACCAGGGGACGCGACACACGCCGCCATCGGCGATCAGCCGGCTGGTTTGGCTCCATGCGATGGATTGCGCCGTCGAAGATCGTCATCACCTCGCCGCCGCCAACGTCGAGCGCGACCGGGAGCACGATCGGTCCGCCGAGCAGGCTCGGAATGCGCCGCGCCAGCGTGGTCTTGCCGTTGCCCGGTGCGCCATAGATGAATATGGACGAGCGTGAGTTGACCGCCGCTCGCACCGCCTCCATGACCCCGGGCGCGAGCTCGATGCCGGAGAGAGCGAGGCCCACCTTGACCAGGTCGAGCGTCCCGGGCTTGGCCGCCTCGGCAAGCACGGCCTTGTACTCCGCCATCGAGACGGGAGCCGGTCCGGTATAACGCGTCGTGGCGTCCGCGATCTGATCGCTGCGCGCGCGGCCTTGCTTGGTGATCGCGTAGGCCATTCGCTCCGGCAGCGGCCGGCCCAGCCACGGACCCTGCTCCTGGGCGAGGCCCAGGGCATCCAGGAAATTGGTGCTGGTCAAGTTTTTGAGGATGGGCTCGATGGCAGCGAATGGCAGCGCAAGCGCCTCCGCCACTTCGTAGCCTGTGATCCGCGTCGCCGCCCCCGCCATCCGCAGCACCATGCCCTCGATCAGGGTCCGGTTGATCTCGGGTGGCGGGGGAGGCTCGATCTGGTGCGCGGTCGACGGGACAGTGGACGGTACCGGCCGCGGCGCATCGACGTGCTCGAGGATCGCGGCGAACAGCTTCTTTCCGAATCGCGCGCGGTCCGCGTGGTCGGGCGGCTCGCCCTCGCGGCGGCGCGCGATCCAGTCGGGAACTTCCTTGAAGATGACGGTGTTGCCGATCAGCAGCTGCACCATGTCCGGCTCGTCGGCCGCCACGCGCACGGCGATCCGGATCAGGTAGCCCTGGCTTTTCAACGCCGCCCAGCTCCGTTCCCACGCCACGTCATTGCGCCCCGACCACGTCTGGCGCACGGTTCGGTCGCGCGCGATGGTCACGTCCTTGCGGCTCTGGTAGCGCCTGCGCACGAGCTCGGTCACGTCCTTGTCGACGTCTTCTGCGACCAGCGCGGCCAGCGGCAGCGCGCGGTCGTCGACCGCGGGCCGGTTCTTGATTTCGAAGATGGTGTTCGCGGTCGGGGCCAGGGCGCGGATGACGCTCGCGTGGCGCGGACAGAAGGGCGTGCGCTCGATGAACTGGATGTGCCGGCGGCACCACCACGTGTTGCACTTCCGTCCCGTGGTGTCGGTGTAGGCGCACGCCCAGCCGCGTCGCTCGTTGCAGTCGGCGTACGTGCACACGCCGGCGGGCTTCTGGCCGTCGGTGCGTGCGGGCAGAGGCTGCGCTGTCTCGTCGACCTCTTCTTCGACGTCCTGGTCGGCGATCGCCTCGACGGGCGGATGCGCGACAGCCGCCTTGGGCATGTAGTGGAAGGCGCCCGCGAATTCCTCGCAGGTCTGGAAGCGCTGGCCGCAGTCCTTGGCAGTCGCCTTCCAGATGATCTCCATGATCGGCGAGGGGATCGCGGTCGAGGCGCGCGGCCGGTCGAAGACCTGAGAGTGCAGCACCGCCGGCAGCTGGCCCATGAAGGGCGGCTCACCGTGCAGCAGCTCGTAAAGGATCATGCCGAGCGAGTAGATGTCCGCGGTCGCGTCGACCGGGTCGCCCTTCACCTGCTCGGGCGCCATGTACGCCGGCGTTCCGACCATGCTCCCCGTCGCCGTCAGCCGGTGCTTGTCGTCGATCAGCTTGGAGATGCCGAAGTCGAGGATCTTGGTCTTGCCGCGGTTCGAGATCAGAATGTTGTCCGGCTTCAGGTCGCGGTGCACTACCTGGAAGTCGTGCGCGACGCCCACCGCCGAGAGCAGCTGCTGGATGAGGTCGACCGAGACGTCGACGCTGAACCGCCCGTATTCATCGAGCCACGACCGCATCGACCGGCCGTCGACCCACTCCATGACGATGAAAAGGACGGGGCCGTCCTCATCGAAGTCGTAGACCCGGACGATACCCGGGTGGTTGAGGGCCGCGACGGTGGCCGCCTCGCGGTGGAAGCGCTGGCGGAAGCTCGGGTCGCTGGAGTACTGGTCGGACAGGACCTTGATCGCGACAGGGATCTCGAGCCGCGGGTGGGTTGAGCGGTAGACCACCCCCATCGCGCCCCGGCCGAGCTCGGCCTCGATCGGATACTTCCCCAGCTGTGTCGTGCTCACCTTTGCGGGGTTAGCAGTATGCCCGAGAGCGCCGGGGATACCTCCCCGATAGCAGGCCTAGGAGAAGACGCTCAGGGGAAGGTAGAAGGAGACCCCCCAGTTCGGCTGGTCGACGATCTGGCTGATCCGCAGATCCCCGGCCAGGCTGCAGAGGATGTAGGCGTCCTCCCGGCTCAGGCCGTGGTCCGCGACGAGCCAGTCGATCGTGTAGCGCACAGAGTTGCGGGCGTTCTCCATCAGGTCCGGACCCAGCGCGCAGACCGAGTGGTAGCCGGCGACGTCGCTGCGTGGCTGGAGGGGCGCCGCCGGCGTCTGGAAGTGGTAGCTCCAAGGCCGTGGCGAGGCGCCCTTGACCACTCCAAAGCGGAGTGAAAAGGTCATGGGGCATTCGATCCCCGTAACGCAGACTTCGCCGTCTCCCTGCGCCGCATGACAGTCACCGGCGGAGAACAGCGCGCCGGGCACGAAAACCGGCAGATAGAGCCTGGTCCCGGCGGTCAGGTGGCGCGTGTCGATGTTGCCCGCGCCCTTGGTCGGCGGCAGCACGTCGATCGGCCCAGCCTCGTCAGTGGCCACACCCATCGTCCCGCAGAAAGGTGCGATGGGGATGTTGATGTCATGGCGCAGCTCGGCAGTTGTGCGGTCGCCCAGGTCGAAGTAGCGCACGTACGGCTCGGTGAAATCCGGCGACAGCAGACCGAGGCCGGGAAGGATCGCGCTCCAGCCCCACGAGCCTGGCCTCAGCTCGAGGATCTCGACCTCGAGCGCATCGCCGGGCTCCGCTCCTCGGACGTACACGGGCCCGCCGAGCGGGTACAGGCGGTCGAAATCCAGCTCGCCGAGCTTCGAGGCCGGGTCGCCCTTCTTGAGCTGGCCGGCGGTGACCTCTTCGGTGTCGAAATGGACCACGTCCCCGGAGTCGATCTCAGCGGCAGGTGGCAGCGAGTTGTCCCACTTGTAGTGGAACTTGTCGCGCCCGATCCGGTGCTCGCGGACGGCGGCGCGGGCGCTCACTTCCGCGCTGCCTGCTGTGCCCCTTCCTGGATCGGTGTCGCGTTGGCGCGCAGCACCTTCTTGTCGAACTTGCCGACCGACGTCTTCGGCACCTCGTCGATGAAACGGACCTCGTCGGGCATCCACCATTTCGCGACCTTGTCCTTGAGGAAGTCCTTCAGCTCGTCCTCGGTGACCTGGCCCTTGAATTCGGGGCGCGCCACGGCGTAGACGACGGGGCGCTCGTCCCACTTGGAGTGGGGAAGGCCGATGACCGCTGCCTCGAGGATCTTCGGGTGCGCCATGACGGCGTTCTCCAGCTCGACGGACGAGATCCACTCGCCCCCTGACTTGATGACGTCCTTGGTCCGGTCGACGATCTGGATGTAGCCGTCGGGCGAGATCTTGGCCACGTCGCCGGTGCGGAACCAGCCGTCCTCTGTGAGCTTGTCGGGGTCATAGCCGTTGTGGTAGCCGCGGGCGATCCACGGTCCGCGCACCTGGATCTCGCCAAACGCCACGCCATCCCACGGCAGCTCCTCGCCGCTCGCGGGGTCGGTGATGCGAATCTCAACGCCGGGCGCGACGCGGCCCTGGGTCAGGCGGAGCTTGAGCTCCTCTTCGGGCGTGGCGTCGGCGTGCACGCGGGCCACGCTGCCGAGCGGAGACGTTTCGGTCATGCCCCACGCGTGCAGGATGCGCAGCCCCAGCGAGTCCATGGTCTCCATGAGCGCCTGCGGCACGGCCGAACCGCCGCAAACGACGGTGTGCACTTTAGGCAGGCGCTTGCCGGTCTCCTTCAGGTATGCGGCCAGCGCGATCCAGACCGTGGGCACTCCGGCGAGGTAGGTGACCTCCTCCTGCTCCGCCAGCTCCACCAGCGCCTTTGGATCTGCCGAGAAACGTCCCGCGAAGACGATCTTGGCCCCCGCCATGCCGGTCGCGTAGGGCAGGCCCCAGCTGTTGGCGTGGAACATCGGTACGACCGGCAGGAGCGTTTCGCGCTCGGTCAGGCCGAGGTTGTCGCCCTGGAGGACGCCCATCGTGTGGATGAACTGGGAACGGTGGGAGTAGACGACCCCTTTTGGGTTGCCGGTGGTGCCGGAGGTGTAGCACATGGCCGCGGCCATGCGCTCCGAGAGCTTGGGCCACGGATAGCTGTCGCTTTCGGCGGCGAGAAGCGTTTCGTAATCGAGCATGTCCGCCACGCCGTCGTCCTTCGCTGCCGGGGCGGCGTCGGCCATGAGCACCACGGTCTCGATGCTCGGGATCTTGCCGGCAAGGGGCTTGAGCAGCGGCAAGAGCGACTGATCGACAAATAAAACCTTGTCTTCAGCGTCATTGACTATGAATTCGAGATGCTGCGGGAAAAGCCGAAGGTTGAGCGTGTGCAGGACGGCGCCCATGCACGGCACCGCGTAGTAGAGCTCCAGGTGCCGGTTGGTGTTCCAGGCGAGCGTCGCGACGCGATCGCCCGGCTTCACTCCGATCCTCTTCAGCGCACCGGCGAGGCGATTGATGCGCGGCACCATCTCGCCGTAGGTGGTGCGATGAATGTCTTCATCGCGCTTCGTGACCACCTCTTTCTTCTGGTGCAGTCGCTCTATGCGCCACAGGACGTGCTGGAGACTGAGCTCGTAGTCCTGCATCAAGCCTTCCACAGCCGCCACCTCCACGTTTTCCTTCCCCAGAGGCAGGTTCTGAAAGGTCGATGGTAAGCCCGGCAGGGGTAGGATGCACACCCGTGAGTCTGTGGGGCAGGGCCGACCTGCATATGCACACAACGGCCTCCGACGGATGGCCGTCACCCCGTGAGCTGGTGGACCACGCCCGCGCCACCGGCCTTCACGTGATCGCTGTCACCGACCACGACACGATTGAAGGTGCGCTTCGCGCAGCGGGCCATGCGGCAGCGTCATCGAGGGTGCATGTGGTCATCGGTGAGGAGGTTTCGAGTCGCGACGGCCACATCGTCGGGCTGTTCCTGGAGCGCCGCATCCGACCCGGCATGTCGGCGGCCGCAACAGTCCATGCCATCCATGAACAGGACGGTCTGGCTGTCGCAGTGCATCCCTTCTGGCGTACGCAGCGCCGCGCGCGGGGTGGCGTGGTGCACGGCGTCGGATGGCTGGCCGCGGAGCTCGACTTTGACGCGATCGAGGTCGAGAACGCGACGCCAGGCTTCTATGTGTTCAATCAACTGGCACGGCGTCTGAACATGGGTCTCGGCCGGGCCGAGCTGGGCGGCTCGGACGCGCACATCCTCGATGCCGTGGGACGGGCGTTCACCGAATTTCCTGGCAGGACGCCCGCGGCTCTGCGCGCGGCGATCGAGGCCGGCACCACGATGGCCGGCCGGCGGCGGTATCGAGCGATGGGTTTGATGCGCTACGCGGCCTGGGGATTGAACCACCAGCGGTACGCGGTAGGCTGAGAGAGCGCGGGAATCGGCTCGTTTGGCGCCAAACGCGCCTTTCGCCGGCTCTCGATACACACCTCTGGCGCCAAAAGCGTGTATCGCGGGTAACGATTGGCTTCCATACCATGAATAGACGCCCGCTTAGCTCAATGGATAGAGCGCCTGACTTCGGATCAGGAGGTTGCGAGTTCGAGTCTTGCAGCGGGTACCAGATCTAGCTCAATGCGTGCGGGCGGCCGCGGCAACGGCGCCAGTCGAGAGCGGGACCTCGGCGGCCAGTTCGATGTTCGCGCCCTCGATCTCCGTGTCCAGGATTTTCTCGACCATCCCGTCGAGCCGTTCGGTGACTCGATGGATGTCCGCGGCGATGCGCCGTGCCTCATCGGCGTCGAGCCGTTCGGCTTCACGGATCATGTTGCTGAAGCGCCGGACGTCGACCAGCGCCTTCCTGAACTCTCGGTTGAGTGTGTCATGGGACGACTGGATCTCCGTCAACATCTCGAGGAATTCCTTGCGTTCGATGATCATGTTCACGGTCAGCAGCACCGCGAGGATCGCGGTCAGCGAGGACATGAGGAGATCCAGCTCGTGGCCGGACAGCGCCGAATACACGTCGCCGGCCGAGGCGAGGAGAAGCGTCATCCACGGCAGCGCGAGCTGCCAGAGATCGAGAGGCGCCGGCCTGGTCGCAACCTTCGGCGCCGCCGCGGGATAGATCGCCGCCAGCGCGATCATCAAGAACCCCGCAAACCATCCGGTGTTCAGCGCGCTGCCAACGTATCCGTACGTGCCCGCAGCCGAGAGGTAGGCGAAGGCGCTGTCCGCAATCGAGTACGCAGCGACCCCGGCGAGGAGGAGGGCCATCCTGCCCGCCTGCTGATGCGTGGCGCGCCGGATCGCCAGGATCAGGACAGTGCCGATGAGGATGTCGCCGACCGGGTACGCCAGGTTGAGCGCCTTGGTGATCCCGGTCTCGTTGGATTGATAGACCATTCGCAACCCGAAGCCCCAGGCCGTCGAGGTCAGGGCAAGAGCAACGATGACGCCGTCGAACCACACGCGCCAGCGCGACGACGTGCCGCGCGCGTCGCTCCAGAACGCCAGGATGCCGGCGACGGCAAACGGCACGGCTGACAGGAATCCGACATCCGCCAGCGACGGGGACGGCACCTGCTGCCCCAGCCCGACTTCGTAGATCGACCACACGACCTCGCCTGCTGACCAGAGCCCAGTCGAGACGCTCATCAGCGCCCAGCCGAGACGCTCTCGTCGGCCGGCCGTGGTGGCGGCCCTGGTGGCAGCCCAAGCGCATGCAGCAGACGCCACCGCCGCGGCCACGGCCTCGCCGATGTCGTCGACGACGGTCGTTGCATGGTCCCCGAGGAAGACGGTGCGAAGCAGGACCGCATAGGCGACAGACGTCACTCCGACAACCACGGCCGCGACGGCGAAGACTCGCCACCGCTTGTCCCATTCCGCCCACGCGCTCATACGGCGAGGGAAGTTAAGCAGCCCGTAACGCGAATTCATCCCCCGTACGGCAACTGTTCAGGCGAGGGCGCAGGCCGAGCTCGAGGTAGGCAAGTGTCCAGCCGATATCAGCGCACTCCCCGGATCCGGCTGAAGAAAACCGTCGTGGGCGGCTCGGCTGCCGCTGTGCTCATGCCCGCCACCCTTCGCGCAGGCGCCGTCTCGCAGTCGATCTCAAAGCCGTCTCGAAATTGGCCTCAAACTCTCAACTGCATGCCTCGATACGTCGTCCTGCTTCGAGGGGTCAACCTCGCCAAGCGCAACCGCGTATCGATGCCCGGGCTTCGGTCCGCGCTCGAAGCAGAGGGATTTCGGGACGTGAGCTCCTATGTGCAGAGCGGCAATGTCGTCCTGACAAGCCGAGCTTCACAGGAGCGCATCTCGAGGGACGTCCGGGCGCTGATCAACAAGCGGTTCGGCCTCGACATCGCCGTGCTCGTGCGATCTCACAATGAGCTGTCGGAGATCGTGCGTCGGAACCCGCTGTCCAGAGATGCGTCGGACCCGAAGCACTACCTCGTCACCTTCATGTCCAGGAAAGTCCCGGCCGAGCTGGTCGAGCGGATTCGCGCAGCCGCCGACGCGGAGGAGAAGTTCACCGTAATCGGGCGCGAGGTCTTCTCCTGGCATCCCGCCGGCGTCGGTCGGTCACCGCTCTGGGAGAGGCTTGGCAGCAAGGTGGCGGGCATCGATGCGACGTCACGCAACTGGGCCACCGTGACCACACTGCTCGAGATGGCGAAGCCAACAACCGGCCGGTAGAATCAACCGGCTAAGCCGGGCGGCTGGCGGAACTGGTAGACGCGCACGTTTGAGGGGCGTGTGGGGTAACCCATCCGGGTTCGAGTCCCGGGTCGCCCACCATCGGCCTTCTTCATCGGCCAAAACGATCCCCGGGTTATATGCTCGCCTTGCGTTGGGATTGTTTGCCTCCGCGTACGAAGGATCGATTGAGTTCGATCCGCTCCCGACCGACTGGGCCTCGCGAATGGCCCGCCGGATCGAGACCGGGCTGTTCACGCCCGGCAGCCGCCGGCGTGCCAACTACGTGGTCCGGTCGAAATCGTCCGATGCGGTTTCCTTCTCGGCGGATGATTTCTGGACTGCGCTCAGCGTCGGCCTGAACGACGTCGAGCTCCGGCGAGCCGATGGAAACCGCGTCGCCTACCAGGGCTCATTCAGGCGGTGGGCCACATATGCCGCGATCCAGGGACTTGCTGTCGTGGGCGCCGTCCTCCTCGTGGTGCTGCTCTTGCCAGGGGCCCGCGATGAGGTCGCCAGGTACGGCGGGTGGGGCTGGCCGCTGCTCATCATTTTGCTGGCTTTCTTTGGCCTGGTCTTGCCCCGGCTACTCGTTGTAATGCACCGCCGCTTCGCTTCACAGGCCCTCGAACGCATCATCCGCGAGGCCGTGGCCGCCTAGAACCGCCGCGAACACATTTCGGGGGCCTTCCGGAATTGGTGAACCTTCCCCCGCGCACTTTGTTCGCCAGGGCGGTCCTTGCCCTCAAACTATCCGCCGTGACCGAGGGCCTGCAGCTCGATCCCAAGACGCAGTTCCAGCAGCTGTATGACCAGGAGTACACCTCGGTCTACCGGGCGATCCGCGCCGTCGTGCTCGACTCGGCCTCGGCCGAGGACCTGACTCAAGAGACCTTCGTCCGCGCCTACCGCGCCCGCAGCCGCTACACGCCGACCGCGCCGCCGGGCGCCTGGCTCCGGCGGATCGGCATCAACTTGTCCATCTCCTACCTCCGCCGCCAGAAGCTGGCCCGATTCCTACCCGCGCGTCTATATGTAGCCCCGGACCGCCGGGACTACGACCGGGCCGAGGCGCGCGACGTCGTCGAGAAGGCGCTGGCCGGCCTGAGCCCAAAGCTCCGCGCCGCCATCGTCCTCCATTACTACGAGGGACTGACGCGCGAGGAGATCGCCGAAGTCCTCGGGGTGCCGGCCGGGACCGTGGCCTCGAGGATCGCCAAGGCGGTGGCGATCATGAGAAAAACTATGGGGAGCGATCAGCACGACGATGCCGCGCGTTCGAGAAGTGAAGGTGCCCTACGTGGAAGATAAACCCACTAATGGAGGGATACAGACGCCCTCCGAAGCAGAGGTAAGCCGGATGATCCGGGCAAAGGTCGAAACCTGGAAGCCACGGCGCGGCCCGGACTGGTCGGACCTGATGATCCGTCTTGCGGCCGCCGGGCCCTCGCCGTGGGTTGTCTACACGACGGCCAGCGCCGCGCTGGTGGTCATTCTCGTCACCGCCTTCCTGGTCGGCTCCTGGCTGCAGATCGGCGCCCTGGCGCCGCAGCCGATCGAGAGCCACATCCCTAAGTAAGGAACTCGATCTCCTCGTAGCCGCCCCTGCGGCGAGCCGCCGATACGACGACCGACGCCGCCGCCAGGTCCCAGAGCGCCATCCCGTGCGACTCGAACAGGGTGATTCCCGGCCGCTCGGGCCGCTCCCAGCGACCAGCGACGACCGCCCCGAGCTCCACGGCCTCGCTCCAGTCGAACTTGCCGGCTTCGCGGGCCTGGATCAGGTCGCCGCTTTCCAGCTGGGCGGCTTCGAGCTGGTCGACGACCACCGTCTGCGCGCGCGCGACGAGCTCGCCGGGCACCTCGGCCCGGTTGCGATAGTTCGAACCGACCGCCGCCACCAGGGCGTGCTTCTCCACCCAGTCCGCCTCCAACACCGGCGTGTTGCTCGTCGTAACGGTCACGACGATGTCCGCGCCCCGCACGGCGGCCTCGGCGGTGGGCGAGTCCACGGTGTGCACTCCGAGCTGTTCTTCCTGCTCGGCGGCGAAGACAGCCCGTCGTTCGGGGCTGCGGCTGAAGACCCGGAGCTCAGAGATCTCGAGGACCTTGGACAGGGCCAGAGCCTGAGTCGATGCCTGCCACCCAGTCCCGATCAGGGCGACCGTGGACGGCCCGGCATCCGCGAGCGCTCTGGCCGCCACGGCCGTGGCAGCGCCTGTCCTGTACGCACCCATGAAGTCGGCCTCGATCAGCGCCTCGAGCGCCCCGTCCAGCCTGAAGATCGCGACCAGGAACCGCACCCGTCCGTCCGAGACCGTATAGGCCTTGAAGCCGGTGATCTTGCCGCCGGGGTAGGAGGCGAACATCCCGTTCAGCAGGCCGCCCGGGGCGAATGCCCGCCGGCGGGGCACGTTTTGCGCCTCACCCTCGCCCAGCTCGCGCATCGCCGCCTCGACTGAGTCGATCACGTCGTCCATCTCGATCAGGTCCTGGACGTCGCTTTCGCGCAGGATCAGCGCCACGGCAGGGAGAATACGGCCTCTAGATGTCCAGCTCTCGTCCGCTGAACGTGGGCCTGATCGGCCTCGGCACCGTCGGTGCGCAGGTCGCCGCTCGGATGCTGTCCTGGGGACCGCAGCTCTCCCGGCGCGCCGGAGTCGAGCTGTGCCTCCAGAAAGTCCTCGTGCGCGACCTGGCCAAGCGGCGCGCGGTCGAGGTGGCGTCCGAGCTGCTGACCACCGATGCATCGGCCATCCTCGACGATCCTTCGATCGAGGTGGTGATCGAAGTCGCAGGCGGCGACGAGCCGATGCGCTCCTACTTGGAGCGCGCGATCCAGGCCGGGAAGCACGTCATCACGGCCAACAAGGTCGTCATGGCGAAGCACGGACCGGAGCTGCTCGACCAGGCGGCGGAGAAAAACGTCGACGTCTATTTCGAGGCTGCCGTCGGCGGAGGCATCCCGCTGATCAGCACCTTCCGCACAGATCTGCAGGCCAACCGGATCGAGAGCGTGTCTGCGGTCCTCAACGGCACGACGAACTACGTGCTCGGGCGCATGGCGACGGCAGGGCTGCCGATGGCAGACGCCGTCCGGGAAGCGCAGGAGGCGGGCTACGCGGAGGCGGACCCCACCGACGATGTGGGCGGATACGACGCGACGTACAAGCTCGCGATCCTGGCGTCGATCGCGTACGAGATCAAGGTTCGCCCGCAGGACATCTACCGGGAGGGCATCGAAGGCATCGAGCCCGTCGACTTTCGCTACGCCCGCGAGCTCGGGTACGCAATCAAGCTCATCGCGCATACGCAGCGACATGTGGGTCGCGTCGAGGCGCGCGTGCACCCCGCGATGATTCCGCTCGAGCATCCGCTGGCTCGCGTCGAGGGAGCGGAGAACGCTGTGTTCGTCGAGGGCGACCTCGTCGGCCAGGTGTTGCTGGTCGGACAGGGCGCCGGTGGGAGACCGACCGCGTCGGCGGTTGTGGGCGACCTCATCGATCTCTCACGCTCGATTCGCCGCGGCGTGCAGAGCCGTCCTTCGTTCACGTTCGACGATCGAATTGGAGTGGTCCCGATCGGCGACGTCAAGACGCGCGCGTATTACCGGATCCGCGTCGATGACAAGCCTGGCGTGCTTGCCGCCACGGGCCAGGTCTTCGCCGAAGAGGGCGTCAGCATCTCGAGCTTCATCCAGAAGGACGCGTGGTCGCACGACATGACCGCGGAGCTGGTGGTCACGACGCATCCGTCTATCGAGGCAAGTCTGCAGCGGGCGCGCGAGCGGATCGCCAGGCTCGAGCCGGTGCACGCCGTCTCCACGTTCCTGCGCGTCTTCTAGAGGCGGTGCCGCATGGGCGTCATCGCGCGTTATCGCGATCATCTACCCGTCGGGCCGTCCACCCCAGAGGTCGACCTCCGCGAGGGCTCGACGCCGCTTGTCCGAAGTCGCAACATCGGCCCCGCGCTCGGTCTCGAGCGCCTCTACTTCAAGTACGAGGGGCTGAACCCGACCGGGTCCTTCAAGGACCGCGGCATGGCGGTCGCGGTCGCAAAGGCGCTGGAGGGCGGCAGTCGTGTGTTCATGTGCGCGTCGACCGGCAACACGTCCGCCTCGATGGCGGCGTACGCGGCCCAGGCGGGAGCGCGCGCGATCGTTGTCGTTCCCTCCGGCGAGATCGCCCTGAACAAGCTCTCGCAGGCCTTGATGTACGGGGCCAAAGTGGTCGCGCTCAAGGGCAACTTCGACCTGGCGTTGGAGACCGTCCGCGAGCTGACAAGCCGATACCCAGTCGCCCTGATGAACTCGGTCAACCCCAATCGCATCGAGGGCCAGAAGACCGCGGCGTTCGAGATCGTCGACGAGCTCGGCGAAGCGCCCGACTACCTGGTGCTTCCTGTGGGCAACGCGGGCAACATCACCGCTTACTGGAAGGGATTTCGCGAGTATCGCGCAGCCGGGCGCGCCTCCCGGCTGCCGCGCATGGTGGGCGCGCAGGCAGAAGGGGCGGCGCCGATCGTCTCTGGAACGCCGGTCGCGAACCCGCGCACGGTGGCCTCGGCGATCAGGATCGGCAACCCGGCGTCGTGGGAGGGGGCGACCTCCGCACGCGACGAATCAGGCGGGACGATCGCGGCGGTCACCGACACCGAGATCCTCTCGGCCCAGATCCGGCTCGCGGGCAGCGAAGGGTTGTTTGCCGAGCCTGCCTCTGCGGCGCCGCTCGCGCTGCTGTTCCGGCTGGTGCGCGAACGCAAGATCGCGAAGGACTCCACCACGGTCGTGGTGCTCACCGGGTCAGGGCTCAAGGATCCTGACGTGGCACTCAAGAACGTCGAACCGCCCATCGAGCTGGACGGAGACGCCCGCACACTCGCTAAGGTCTTGAAGCTGTAAATGCGCATCAAAGTCCCCGCTTCGATCGCGAACATCGGCCCTGGCTTCGACTGCATGGCCATGGCGATCGACCTGTGGCTCGAGGTCGAGGCCAACGAGGCCGACCGCCCGGCGTGGGACTACGAGGGCGAAGGCTCCGACTACCTGTACGCGCACGAGAACCCTTTTACACGCCTGAACATGAAGGGACGGGTCCGGAGCGAGATCCCCATGGGCGTGGGTCTCGGCAGCAGCGCGGCCGCGCGGCTGGCCGCATCAGCGCTCAGCAGCCCGTGGGACGTCAGGAGCCACGTCGTCGACGCGGGCGCCGATGAGGGGCACTACGACAACGTCGCCGCGTCGGCGGCGGGCGGGATCCGCATCGTGTCCGAGAAGGTCGACGAGAAGCTCCCGAACCCCGGATGGGGACTGGCTCTGTTCATCGCGCACCAGCCGCTGCCGACGGAAAAGGCTCGCTCCGCGCTGCCCGAATCGGTGCCGCTCGACGACTCGACCTTCAACGCCGCCCGGACCGCGCTGCTGGTGCGCGCCATCATGTCGAAGCGGTCCGCCCTGCTGGGCGAGGCGCTGCGAGACAGACTCCACCAGCCGTACCGCCTCCATCTCTATCCGTGGGTGGAGGAGGTCATCCATGTCGCGGAAGCCGCCGGCGCGTACGGCGCGGCGATCTGCGGCGCGGGACCGAGCGTGTTTGCGTTCTGCGCCCAATCGCAGGCGAACCGAATCGCCAATGCGATGGAAGAGGCGCATCCACTTCGCGGGCGCGCGCTGGTGACGAAGATCACCGACAAGGGCATGTTCCGCACGTTGTGATCGTCCAGAAGTACGGCGGCACCTCCGTCGGTTCCGCCGCCCGTATCCGCCGCGTCAGCCGCCGCATCGCCGACACCGTCAAGAAAGGGCACCAGGTGGTGGCGGTGGTGTCGGCGATGGGTCGAACGACCGACCGGTTGATCGCGCTGGCGCAGAGCGTCAACCCTGAGCCGCCGGCGCGTGAGCTCGACATGCTCGTCGCCAACGGCGAGACCATCACTGCGCCGCTCGTCGCGATGTGCCTGCAGGGCATGGGAGTGCCGGCGGTGTCGCTTTCGGGAGCGCAGGCGGGCGTGCGGACCAGCGAGCAACACTCTCGCGCCCGCATCCGCGACATCAAGCCAGACCGCATCCTGGAGGCGCTGGGCAAGCATCAGGTGCCTGTCGTCGCGGGCTTTCAGGGCGTGACCGAAGAGCTCGAGATCACGACCTTAGGGCGCGGCGGATCGGACACGACGGCTGTCGCGTTGGCTGCGGCGCTGCGTGCGGACGCATGCGAGATCTACACCGATGTGGACGGCATCTTCACCGCCGATCCGCGCGTCGTGAAGTCGGCTCGAAAGTTGAGTCACATCCAGTACGACGAGATGCTCGAGCTGGCCGCGGTGGGCGCGCGCGTGATGCATCCCCGCGCGGTGGAGATCGGCGAGCTCTACGGCGTGCCCATCCACGTGCGGTCGAGCTTCCACGATGGCATGGGTACGATGATCGTCGCCGAGGTTCCGATGGAAGATCGCCAGCGAGTGCGCGGCATCGCGCAAGAGAAAAATGTCGGAAAGATCACCGTCGTCGGCGTGCGCGACCGTCCCGGCGTCGCAGCGACGATCTTCGAGCCCCTCGCCGCAGCCGGCATCTCCGTCGATGTGATCGTCCAGAACATCGGCCGCTCCGGCCACACCGACCTGACCTTCTCGGTCGCTGAGTCGGACCTGAAAGTTGCCGAGCAGCTGGTCAGGGCAGCGGCCAAGAAGGTCGGCGCGACGCGGGTGTCGTCGGCGGGCGGGATCGCCAAGCTGTCGATCGTCGGCACCGGCATGCTCGGGATGCCCGGCATCGCGGCGCGCATGTTTCGCGCCCTGGCCGACGGCGGGATCAACATCGAGATGATCAGCACCTCCGAGATCCGCATCACGTGCCTCGTCTCGCGCGACCAGGTCGACAAAGGCGCCCGCATCCTTCACCAGGCCTTCGAGCTGGACCAGGACCTGGCCTGAGAGCTAGGAAGCTGCGAGCTGAGATGCCATCCGGATCTTTGGCGCCCATTCAGCCCGCGTGCGTCGTTGCGACCTCCGCTCCTCGCTCACGCATCGACGGATGCGCTCGCTCCGTTGCTCGCTCGCGCCTAGCATCGGGGCCGCCTGGTCACCAAATCTCTCGGCCGGCCCTCCGGCCGCAGTTCTAGGCCTTGCCGGTAAACGTCGCCATAGTGGGCCCCGCGGGGGCCGGCAAGACCACCCTGTTCAACGCGCTGACCGCGGGCCGGGGCGCCGACGGGGTCGGCATGGTCGACGTCCCGGACGAGCGCCTTGCCCGTCTCGCGGGGGCGGTCAAACCGGCCAAGACCACACCCGCGCAGGTCCGTGTCGAGGACTCGCCGCCCGGGAGCCGGGCCCAGCGCGTCGCCTTTGCCCGCCAGGCCGACGTGCTCCTGAAGGCGGCTCGATGTTTTGGCCCCGACCCGGATCCCGCCGTGGAGCTCGAGGAGCTCGCGCTGGACCTCGTGCTCGCCGACCTTACCTCCGTGGAGAAACGTCTCGACACCGTCGGCAAGGAGGCTCGCGCGGGCAAGAAGGATGCGCGGGCCGAGACCGAGGTGTTGACCGCTGCCAAGGAGCACCTCGATGCCGGCCGGCAGCTGCGGACGATGCCGCTCGAGCCCGACCAGCTGGCGCTGCTGCACGGGGTCTTCCCGGTCACGCTGAAGCCCGAGGTTTACGTCGCCAACGTCGACGAGGCGCACCTGCCGGACGGTGGCGACGCCGCCGCGAAAGTGAGGAAGCTTGCCGATGCCGAACGTGCTCCGTTCATTGCGCTCTCGGCGCGGCTCGAGGCGGAGCTCACGGAGCTGGAGCCTGGGGAGCAGGCGGAGATGCGCGCGGGCTACGGCATCGACGAATCCGGGCTCGGCCGAATCGCGCGGCCGGCGAGCCCGAGGTGCGCGCCTGGCCGTGTGAGCGTGACGCCCTCGCACCCGTGGCCGCCTCGAAGATCCACACTGATTTCGAGAAGCACTTCATCCGAGCGGAGGTGACCTCGGTGGACGAGCTGGTCGCCGCAGGCTCGATGGAGGCGCTGCGCGCAGCGGGCAAGCTGCGAGTCGAAGGCCGTGACTATCGGGTGCAGGACGGAGACGTCATCTTTTTCCGAATCGGCAAATAGCGTCTTGCGCTCTTAGCCTGTGATTTCGAGAATTTCCACATGGCCCGGGTCAAGTTCAGTGGGGCTCACGTGTGGGCGAGGGTCGAGGGGAGCGGAAGCCGTGCTCGGCCTCAGCGATTACCTTCAGGACCAGATGGGGGAGAGATCACCTCGCTTGAGCTACCTGACATCGGCGATGGCATCCGCGCGACGCGGCGAAGAGGCAGCGTCGAGTCGGACGATTCCTCTTCAGCCATCGAGGCGCCGATCACAGGTGAGGTCCTGGACGTAAACGCGGAGGCGCTGGACAACCCGGACCCGGTCAACAGCGATCCCTACTCCGGTGGGTGGCTCCTGCGCGTGCGGATCGACGACCCGCAGGAGCTGGACGACCTGATCAATGAAGAGGAGTACGCGGAGCTGGCGACCGAGGTCTAGCCTCAGGAGATGCCGTAGGCCTCGCGGGTCGAGCGGCGCAGCAGGAAGACGAGCACCGGGATCCCGACCACCACGATCGACCACCCCGCCGACACGATCACGGCCGTGATCCATCCCCAATCCTTCCGGCTCCTCAACCCGTAGTACGCCGCGCCGTGGAGGGCGGCCGCGCTGAAGCCGAAGAAAAAGACCATCACCGACTCGCCGGCCAGGGCGGCGTTCAGGTTGGTCGTCACACCGCTTTCCATCAACGTCTGGCGGAGCACCTCACGTCCGGTAGGCGCTGAGAGATAGGCGCCAAAGCGCGTCAGCTCGACCAGCCAGAACACCGCCCCCGCCGCAAAGAGATAGGGCAGCCAGCGGAGTGCGGAGCTGGATTTAGGCGCCGGTTGCCGCAAGCTCAACTATTCCACGAAAAGTCTTGACAGCAACTACATTCGGGGTTATAACTGCGTCCGGGACACAACATATCGTAGCCAACGACATAGCACGTTGAGTCCCACGGCCCAACGACAGGCAGGCGGACCCCTTCCAGAGTCGCACCCCACGACCCAGCACGGCCTCCCCAACCCGCCTGCCTGTCCCGCACCTGGCCGCGCCTTTCGTCCATCCCCTCTTAGACTTGCAGATCGATGAGCCGAAAGGGCAAGAAGCGAGCTAAAGGCAAATTCCGGCAGCCGATGAGGCCGCCCGGGCCGCTGGTGAGCGCCGGCACGACCGGCGCGGCAGGACAGACCACCACCTCACGAAGCGTTTCGCAGGCTCGCGTCGGCGGCGATCAGGCCCTGGTGCGGGCGGTGGAGATGTCGCTTGGCGGGCGCAACCAGATCGTCAAGCAGCGGGGCGGCCGGTTCACGGTCGAGTCGACTGACCCCTCGATTCCCCTCGACCGGGTTCCCTACTTCACCAGGGACCTGGTCCGGCTGTTGGTGGTCGGCGCGGCCATGGTCGTGCTCCTCGGACTCGGCTCGCTCACGATGCCTCTGATCGTCAAGTAACTCGAAACCGCGGGCCCGGACGGTAGAGTTCCCTCCACCATGGCGGTTCGGACCACCGACTCGGGGAAGACCGCCGTCAAACAGACCCTGCACCGGCGGAAATACGACGTAGCCGAGCACAGGCACCCTGTAAACGTCGTCCACCACGACGAGGCGACATTTGGGGAAGCGCTCGCCGACAAGATCGCGTCTTCCATCGGCTCGTGGGTGTTCCTGATCGTGCAGACGTTCCTGGTGGCGAGCTGGATCACCTTCAACACGCTCCAGATAACGGGCCGGATCCATGTCGACCCATTTCCGTACATCCTCCTGAACCTGGCGTTCTCGACGCAGGCCGCATACACCGGGCCCGTGCTGCTTCTGGCGGGCAACCGCCAGGCGCAGAAAGACCGCCTGACGCTCGAGCACGCGGCCGCGGAGGCGGACAAGGCGGACCGCCAGAACGTGCAGATCCTGAGCGCGATCAAAGACGTATCCGAGCTGACCGAGAGAAACACGGAGCTGACGCTGACGATCCTCCGCCACGTCGAGTCGCTGGTCCAGGAGCACGTGCAGGAGATGATCGGGGCGGGGAAGCGGAGAAAAGCGCCCCGTCCGTAAACTTCGCCCGTGCGGGTCGTCCTGTTTACCGGTAAAGGCGGGGTAGGCAAGACATCCGTCGCCGCCGCGACCGCCATGCGGTGCGCTTCCGCCGGTTACCGGACCGTCGTCATGAGCACCGACCCCGCGCACTCGCTGGGTGATTCGTTCGACATCGAGCTCGGCGCTGAGGCGGTGAAGGTGGCCGACAACCTCTGGGCGCACGAGGTCTCGTCGCTGCACGAGATGCAGCGGCACTGGGCGAAGCTCCACGAGTATGCGGTCGAGGTGTTTTCCACCCAGGGGCTGGACGAAGTCCTCGCGGACGAGGTCGCAAACCCGCCTGGAATGGATGAAGTCGCCTCCTTGATGTGGATCAAGCACTACGCGCAGCGGGCGGAGCACGACGTGTTGATCGTCGACTGCGCTCCGACCGGAGAGACGCTCCAGCTGCTCACCTTCCCCGACGTCGCCAAGTGGTGGCTCGACAAGATCTATCCGTGGTCGCGGCGCGCGATGCGCGTTGCCCGGCCCGTGCTTCAGCCGATGATGAACATGCCGCTGCCTTCGGATGAGGTCTACGCGTCGCTGAAGGACCTTCTGCTCGACCTCGACGGCATGCGCAAGGTGCTGACCGACCCTGAGGTGACGACCGTCCGCATCGTCCTGAACCTCGAGAAGATGGTCGTCAAAGAGGCCAAGCGGGCGTACACCTACCTGAGCCTTTTCGGCTACGTGACCGACGCTGTCGTGGTCAACCGGTTGCTGCCCGGCGAGCTGCACGACGAGCTGTTTCAGAAGTGGCAGCGCATCCACCATCGCTACCAGCTCGAGGTGGAGCAGTCCTTTGCCGGGATCCCGATTCTCAACGTGCCGCTGTTCGACCGCGAGGTTGTGGGCGAGAAGATGCTCATGCGGATGGCGGATGCGATCTACGGCGCTTCGGATCCCGCCGCGCGGTTCGCGACATCGAACCCTCAGCGCATCGACAAGGACGGCCAGGACTACGTGCTCGCGTTGAAGGTTCCGTTCGTCGAGAAGTCGGCGGTCGACCTGAGCCGCCACGACGGCGAGCTGTTCGTGACCGTTGGCAACTACCGGCGAGAGATCACCCTGCCCCGCGTTCTCGCGAGACGCGATACGGCCGGTGCCTCGATCGAGGACGGGGAGCTGCGGGTGCGGTTCGCGCGCCGCCCGGAGCCGTCGAAAGAGAAGCGATCGTGAGCGGCGACCGTGAGCGCGTGATCGAGCTCGTCAACGAGCTCGCCTCCCGCGTCGGCCACGTTCTGTCGGACATGATCCCGCCGGCGGCCCAGGTCCACCTCCTGAACGCGCAGCGTGAGCTCATCACCGCGCTGATGCTGATCTACGAGAACCGGGTCGCGCCCACGCCGGCGGCAACGCGCGCGCGGCGAGCCCGGACACGGCGCCGAACGACGACCCGCGACAGAAAGATCCCGATCGAGTGAAATCCCCACGAAAAATCCCCGGGAAATCGGAGGCTTAGCCGTGATTTCGCGGGGTTTCCTCAAATTGAGGGTTCGCCGTGATTTCGCGGGAACCCCTGTGTAATGAGCCCCCTCCTCGGCTTGATCATCGGGCTGGCGCTCCTGGTGCCGGCACTTGTGGTCGCCATCCCGGTGCACGAGATGGGGCACGCCGCCGCTGCCTACGTTCTCGGCGACCGTTCGGTCCGCTACTACGGCTACTTCACGGCCGACCCGCGCCGTTTTCTCGAACCGGTCGGCGTCCTGGCCGTCTTTCTGGGGCTCGTCGGCTGGGGCAGGCGCGTGCCGGTTCAATCGAACCGGATCCGTGCCCGGCAGCAGCAGGTGCTCTATGAGCTGGGCGGCCCGGCGGCGAACCTCATCGTCGCGGTCGCCCTCGGTTTGGTGCTGCGTGGTCTGGTCCGGGCCGGCCTGCCGTACTCCTACGACCTCGGCCCGGGGCTGCTTCTCGCCGCCCTGTACGTGATCGTGTTCCTGAACCTCTCGCTTTTCGCGTTCAACCTGCTCCCGATCCCCGGACTGGACGGGTGGAACGTCATCGAAGCCCTGCTGCGAGACCGCAATCCGCGCTTCTTTTACGACGTGTCCGTACGGCGGCGCGAGATCTGGGCCGGCCTTGTACTGGTGCTTATCCTGTTCCAGTTTTTCAACGGCGTGAACCTGCTGAGCTTCGTCATGACGCCCTTCTTCCAGCCCGCAAGCCTAATCTCAACTGGCGTATGCGTCGGATACGGCGTCCCGCGCCTGAACTTCCTGTTTCCCTGCCTGCTGTAGGGACGCTGCTGAACGAGCCGGCTTATGCCCAGCTCGTCCGGGAGTACGGGCGCGGACCCGTCGTGGAGGCAATCCGCGAAGAGATCGAATCCGAGCGCAGCGGCGCCGCGGGCGGCCGGGACCGCCTGAGCGTGATCGAGGCCCGGTTACGCGAGACGGTGGCCCCCAAGCTGAGGCGCGTGATCAACGCGACCGGCGTCATCCTGCACACCAACCTCGGGCGCGCGCCGCTCTCCCAGGCGGCGCTCGACGCGCTGGCGACTGCGGCCGGCTACAGCAACCTGGAGCTGGACCTCGAGACTGGCAAGCGCGGCGAGCGCGCGGCGCTCCTGTCGGGTCTCCTGACCGCGCTGTTCGCCTGCGATGCGGCGCTTGTCGTCAACAACAACGCGGCGGCTGTGCTCCTGGCGCTGGCCGCTCTCTGCCGGGGCAAGGAGGTCGTCGTCTCCCGCGGGCAGCTGGTCGAGATCGGCGGTTCGTTTCGGATGCCGGACGTCATGCGCCTCTCGGGTGCGCGGATGGTCGAGGTCGGCACCACCAACCGCACCCGAGCGTCCGACTACGATGGGGCGATCACGCCGCGGACCGCGGCCCTGCTTCGCGTCCACACGTCGAACTTCAGAATCTCCGGCTTCACCGAATCAGCGCCGCTTGTGGAGCTGGCCGGCGTCGCGCACCGCCACGGGCTGCTCCTCATCGACGACCTCGGCAGCGGAGCAGCCGGGCCCATCGGCGACGAGCCTACGGTCGCCGAATCCCTGCAGCACTCGGA
>WNGD01000292.1_pt1 | contig 51331 bp, 50 predicted proteins | sample 5400671 | NCBI WGS metagenome assembly WNGD01 (sample SAMN13153369, study PRJNA577476) | soil metagenome | isolation source: 40 cm soil or saprolite under grassland replicate 2 | place: USA:California | collected 2016-06-15 | reverse complement strand
CGGCGGTCCCGGATTACGCTTCGCTCCATCCGGGCTACAGCAACAACGATCAGAGTTCCGCCTTCGCCAGATCCCACAGCAGCCGATAGGTGCCGAACGCGATCGTTTCGGCGCGCGGCAGCTTGGCGTGGCGCCCGAACCGTTGATCCGCAAGCTGCCGCAGGGTCGGCTCGTCCGTTGCTTCCACTACGACGTACCAGTCGCCCGAGCCGATATCCGGCGCGGAGGCATCCGCCGGCTTCGACAGCTCGGGATCGGATTCCAACAGATGTGCCGAGATCACCCGATCGAGCACGGCGTCGAGCTGTGCCGTGACGACGTTTCGCAACTCGGTTTTGTCGGCACCGGAAGGACGTATCCGGCTGAACGCGAGCGCGCCGCCGCGGCCCCGGCCGCGGCTTGAGGTGACACGCGCGACCGCGCGGGTGAAATTGCGGAACTTCGCCATATGGTGCCGGGTCCAGGCGGTCGGATTTTGCAGCGCTTGCAAATAAGCGGGGCTGCGCAAGCTATCGAGCGTCTCGGTCGTATAGAAATTCAGATATTTCGGGTGAGCCGCGACCGCGACATAGCGCCGGGCTTCCAAGAATCCCGGAATGCCCACGCGCTCGATGATGTGTTCCTTGTCGTACCATTGATTGAAGTCCCGCTCCTCGGACGGATCGGCGTCCATCAACGTGATGAGCATTCCCTTTCCCGAAAGCGGCATGCGGTTCTCTCTACCTTTCGCAAGCAAAGCGGGCCTTTATAAACGTCCCGTGTCGAACGGAAAAGCGTAAGCCTCGGCTGCTACGATCCGCCTTCGGAGAGGAACAATCGGTGGAGGCCCGCCAATACAACGCGTTTAAGTTGACCTCTGAATCTTTGGTGCCCATAATTCAAGCCGCGTGCCGCCGTGCCGGCTGCCGCTCGGGATCGATGACTGCGAAATAGGAGGGTTTCCATGCCTGAACAACTCGTATGTGCACCGAAGGTGCTGCCTCAGCACAAATGGCAATCAGCCGCTCAGATCGCCAGGCAGATCAATCCGGTCAATCATCCACCCGTCGAACGGCTGGTTCGTGCGCTTCCAGGATTCAGCCCCACTCCGATGCACATCGCGGTGCTGACCACAAAGTACTGGGGCACCGGAGGTGTGCGCTTGACCGTCGGCTTCCTCGACGATGCGCCACGCGATCTTCGAGCCCACATCCTGTTGCACATGAATGCGTGGGCCACGACAGCAAACGTGGAATTTGTCGAATCAAAAACCGATCCGAAGGTACGCATAGCACGGGCCGGCGGACAAACGGGCGGGTATTGGTCGTATTTGGGAACGGACATTCTCAGCATCGAGCGCAATGAACCGACGATGAACCTCGAAGGGTTCACAATGGCAACGCCGGAATCCGAGTTCCATCGGGTCGTTCGGCATGAGACCGGTCATACGATGGGATTCCCCCACGAGCACATGCGTCGAGCGTTGGTAAACAAGATCGATCCAGAAAAGGCGATCAAATTCTTCGGCGAGACGCAGGGCTGGTCGGAGGCGGAGGTGCGCCAGCAGGTTCTGACGCCCATTGAGGAGTCGTCTCTTTTGGGGACTCAGGCGGACCCAAACTCGATCATGTGCTACCAGATTCCCGGGTCGATTACGAAGGACGGCAAACCGATCCTTGGTGGGCTCGATATCGACAAGGAAGACTCCACTTTCGCCTCCAAAATTTATCCAAAACCGTCCCAAGCCCGGAAACGGACCAAATCCGCGGCCACGCGGCAGAAGGGCAAAACCAAGTCCAAGAGCGAACGAAAAACCCGCGCCCGGGCAAAACCCAAAGCCAAGGCCAAGGCCAAACGCTGACAGGGCTGCCTGGTCGCGCTCAATAGACCAGCACCAGCACGCCACAGGTGCTGGGAGCGAGAAACGCGCGGGTAGCAAGCCTCACGCCGCTTCGACCCGGCCCGCCTCCCAGCCGAGCATGGCGCGCTTGCGGGTGAGGCCCCAGTGGTAGCCGCACAGGTCGCCGCCCTTGCCGACCACGCGATGACAGGGCACCACGAACGAGATCGGGTTCTTGCCGACCGCGGCGCCGACGGCGCGCGCGGCGCTCGGCTTGCCGAGGATCGCGGCGATGTCCGAATAGGTTTTTGCGCCTCCCATCGGAATGCCGAGCAGCGTCTCCCACACCCGCAGCTCGAAGTCGGTGCCGATCAGCACGATCCGCAGCGGGCGATCCGGCCGCCACAGTTTCGGGTCGAATATTCTTCGCGCCAAAGTGGCGGTCGCGGCGTCCTCGACGTAGCCGGCGCGTGGCCAGCGGCTGCGCATGTCTTCGAGCGCGGCCTCCTCCTCGCCCGGATCGGCGAACGCCAGTCCGGCGAGGCCGCGGTCGGTCGCCATGACCAGCGCGGTGCCGAACGGCGAGGGATGGAACCCGTAACGGATCGTCAGTCCCTGGCCGCCGGACTTCCATTCACCGGGCGACATCGCCTCGTGGGTGACGAAGAGGTCGTGCAGGCGGCCCGGGCCGGAGAGCCCGACCTCGTAGGTGGCATCGAGCACGCTCGCCGAGGAGCGCAGCAATTTGCGGGCATGTTCGAGCGTGATCGCCTGCAGGAAGGCTTTCGGCGTCAGACCGGCCCAGCGCCGGAACAGATGGTGGAGCTCGGCGCTCGACACGCCGGCCGCTTCCGCGATGCGCTCGATCTCCGGCTGCTCGCGCCAGTGCTCGGAGATATAGGCGATGGCCCGGCGCACCACGCCGTAATCCTCGGCAGCGGTGGCGAGCGGGGTCAGGTCGGTCGCACGATCGGGTGACAACATGGTTTCCTCACGACGGCTGATCATGGCAGAAACCTAGTGCCTCGCAGGCCGGCCAGCCACCCGATTCCTGCGGCCGGGGGCAGGCGTGGCCCGCGCATTTTGCTATTCCGCGACGGTGCGGGTCGGGCCGCGGCGTGCTTGGGTCAGGGCCGCGGAGAACGCCAGCGCGAAGGCTTCCTTCTCGCGCGGTCCGAGAAAGCCGGCGACCGGCAGCCGCCGCCCGTGCGAGACCAGGAACAGGCGCTGGATGCCGAACTCCTCGTGGGTCTGGCGATCGAGCCGGACCCAGACCGGATTGAGCTTCCATTCGGCGATTGCCCCGCGGTGACTGACCTTGCGCACGCGCAGCTCGCTCGGGGTCATGGTGACCGCCTCGTAGGCGGTCGCGGCCCGATAGTTGGCCCGGAACGCCAGATAGACGAGCAGCACGTCGAGCCCGAGAAATCCCACGACCGGCCAGGCGCCGATCAGGTAAAACACCAGCCCGGCCGCAAAACTCAAGGCGCTCAGCAGCGCCATGAGCGCAAGGAAGCCCGCCGCCCCGAGCGAGCGATGCGGAGTCAGCACCGCGGAAAACAGCGTGGGTTCCATCGCTTCGGCGTTGCCGTCGGTCATGGCCACTGACTATACCGGGAACATGGCGCGCAAGACGATCCCCCGCGGGGGCGATAGCTGGCAACCGAAGCGACGCTCCTCCGGTTCCGGGGCCGCTCCGCCGAAAAACAGGCGGCGGCGGCCCGCGCCGCCTCCACCGCCTGCCACGCTCACCACCTGGACGCCGGGCGAGGTCGAAGCGGCGTTTCGCCGGTTTGAGGCCGCCAATCCCGAGCCCAGGGGCGAGCTTCAACACCAGGATCCGTTCACGCTGCTGGTCGCGGTGGTGCTCTCGGCGCAGGCGACCGACGCGGGCGTCAACAAGGCGACGCCGAAACTGTTTGCCGTCGCCGATACGCCGGAAAAGATGGTCGCGCTCGGCGAAATACGCTTGCGCGAATTGATCAAGACGATCGGGCTCTACCGGACCAAGGCCAAGAACATCATCGCGCTCTCCCGTGCGCTGATCGCCGAGCATGGCGGCAAGGTGCCGCACGACCGCGAGGCGCTCCAAGCCCTGCCGGGGGTGGGCCGCAAGACTGCCAATGTCGTGCTCAACGGCGCGTTCGGCGAGCCGGTGATCGCGGTCGACACCCACGTGTTCCGGGTTGCCAATCGCACCGGGCTCGCGCCGGGCAAGACGCCGTTCGAAGTCGAGCAATCGCTCGAGGCCGTCGTGCCGGAGCACTACAAGCGCCACGCCCACCATTGGCTCATCCTGCACGGCCGCTACGTTTGCAAGGCGCTCAAACCGGCGTGCGGCCGCTGCCTGATCAACGGTCTGTGCCGCTGGCCGGACAAGAATTTGCTGTCGGTGTGAATCCCTCCCCGATAGGGGAGGGTCGCGCGCGTAAGCGCGCGAGGTGGGGTGAGGTGATATGAGTTACCACCCCACCCGACTCTCAGCTACCGCTGCGAGCCGACCTCCCCTGGCGGGGAGGTGGATTCCCGCCGCCGCACGATCTGCTTGTGCACATGCACCATGAAGGCGGTGGCGAACAGCGGCGTGGCGAGGTTCAAGACCGGGATCGACACGAACGCGGCGATGAACAGCCCGGCGACGAACAATGTGCCGGCGTGATGCTTGCGCAGGCGCTTGGCCTCCGCGGCGGGATGAAACCGCATCGCGGCGAGCTCGAAATAGATGCGGCCCTGCACGTAGGCGGTGGCGAGGAAGAAGATCAGAAGCCCGAGCCCGGCGACGAGCAGGAACGGCACCGCGCACAGGTAGATGAGGATCGCGAGCAGCGCCGCCTGGACGCCTTCGAGGATGGCGGTCCCGATCGGAACGGCGGTGCCGACCGGATCCGCGGGGTAATGCACGCGCTCCACCTGCTCGGCGATGGCATCGACGAAGAAGCTGGCAACCAGCGCGGTGACCGCCGGCATCAGGAACACGGCGCCGGCGACGATGCCCAGCCCCGCCGCGATCGCAACCATCCATTCGAGGATGTTCACCGGCGTATGGGCGCCGGGTCCCGCATGGATCTCGATCCAGGCGCCGCCGCGCTCGACGAGCGCGACGAGCCCGCGATCGATCCCGATGCCGAGCACGATGAGCAGCACGATGGCGAGCGCGATCGACCTGATGAGCAGCGCCCGGAACGGCGGCGATGCCATCTGGGCCAGGGCTTGGATCGCCGCATCGAGCATGAGGGATCTCCGCAAACCGAAGAGATTGTAGCCCGGACCGAGCGGCGCGCAGCGCCGCGCAATCCGGGAACGCCATCCCCGGATTACGCTTGGCTCCATCCGGGCTACAAGCGCGGCGTATATCAGCTCGCCGCGGCGCTTTTGCGGTGGCTCGCCCAAGCGGGCCGGCCCACGGGTGCGGGGCTCTTCGGTCGATCCAGCGCGACGGCCTCGAGACGCGGCGAAAGATCGGCCCAGTGGACCTTCTTGTAATCGAAACCACGCTCGAGCGTCGGCTTCACCACGGCGAAATATGGCGAAATGTCGAAATCGCGCGGCGCGTACAGCGAGGAATGCCGGATCTCGAGAATCTCCCGGCGCGCCGAGCGGCTCTCCACCCGCGTGACCTTGGGCAGGATCGGGTAGCGCACGAGCTCGAAGGCCTGGGCGATCAGCGCCGAGCAGATCAGCCGGGTCGGATCGCCGGAACCGAGCGCGATCATGCGCCGGCGCCAGCGCTGCGGCACCGGCAAGGGCATCAGATAGCGCAGCAGATCCGCGATGTTCTTCACGTCGTAATCGAACCCGATGCGCGCCACCGCATAGGCGCACACGCGCGCGCAATCCTCCGGAGAGAGCTGTGCCGGCCGGCACACCCGGGTGTGGCATGCGAAATATTTCGACAGCGGAGCGGAGACCACGCCCTCGCCCACGTTGGCCTCGATCAGCACATGCGGCTCGCCCTCGCTCGTCGTGCGGCTCTCGATCGGCCCGATGTGGAGCGCGGCATGCGACCACGTCGATTGCGTCAGGTACTTGATGACCCCGGAGATGCGGTTGTTGCCTTCGACCAGCAGCACGTCGCCGGGCCTGAGCGCCGCGCGCAACCCGTCGGGGTCGCTCGGCGTGAACGGCTCGTAGCCGCGCAGCGGCTTTTCCAGATAGCGCGCGATCGCACTGCCAAAACGGTCGAGCACCCAGCCCATGGCCTTGCCGTCCCCAGGTCCGGAGTTCCGTTTTGGTTACCGGATGCGAAATTTCATGCTTCAAACTAGAGGGAACTCGTTGCGTTTTGGTTCACGCCGGCGCGGACTCGAGCGGACGCCGGCGGCCGTTTGCAGGGGTGGGCTGGTTCGGGCAAGCTCGCGCGGCATAACCTTCCGGAAACCATGTCCGCATTGAGCCGCCGCTCGTTTCTCGCCGCTTCCGCCGCCGTTGCGGCGCGCCCCGCGCTCGCCGCTCCGGCGCCGTTGCCCGACGTCGATGTCGTCATCGTGGGCGCCGGGGCGGCCGGGATCGCGGCGGCACGCCGCATTGCGCCGACCGGCCGCCGGCTCGCCTTCCTGGAAGCGAGCGACCGCGTCGGCGGCCGCTGCTTCACCGACATGCGCACGTTCGGCGTTCCCTACGACCGCGGTGCGCATTGGATCCACATGCCCGATCTCAATCCGGTGGCGAAGCTCGCGGTGAAAACCGGGCTCGACATCTATCCGGCGCCGCCGGGCCAGCGGCTGCGGATCGGACTGCGCAACGCCCGCGAGAGCGAAATGGAAGATTTCCTGGGGAGCCTTGTGCGCTGCAATCGCGCCATCTACGACGCCGCCCGGGGCAGGGGCGATGTCTCCTGCGAGCAGGCGCTGCCGAAGGATCTCGGCGACTGGCGCCCGACCATGGAGTTCGTGCTCGGCCCGTTCGGGTGCGGCAAGGCGCTGAGCGAGATATCGGCGGTCGATTTCGCGAAATCGGCCGAGCGCGACGTCGATGCATTCTGCCGGCAGGGTGTGGGCACACTCCTGGCCAAGCTCGCCGCCGGGCTGCCGGTCCAGTTCTCCAGCCCGGTCACACGGATCGTGTGGGACGCGAAGCTCGTTGAGCTGGAGACGCCCAGAGGCGTGCTGCGCGCCCGCACCGCGATTCTGACCGCCTCGACCGGCGTGCTCGCCTCGGGGAAGATCAAGTTCGAGCCCGGCTTGCCCAGGCGCTACGTCGAGGCGATCGGCAAGCTCGGGCTCGGCAGCTACGATCACGTGGCGATCGAGTTTTCGGGCAATCCGCTCGGGCTGCAGAACGACGATCTCGTGTTCGAGAAAGCGACCGGCTCGCGCACCGCGGGCTTGCTTGCCAATGTGTCCGGCTCGCGGCTTTGCGTGGTCGAGATCGCCGGTAAACTCGGCGCCGGTCTCGCCGAGCAGGGAGAGGCCGCGATGACGGCGTTTGCGCTCGACTGGCTCGCCGGCATGTTCGGCTCCGACGTGAAGCAGGCGGTCAAGCGCACCCATGCGACGCGCTGGACGAAGGAGCCCTGGGCGCTCGGCGCGTTCTCGGCAGCTTCCCCGGGCGGGCAATGGGCCCGCAAGGCGTTCTCCGAGCCGCTCGAGGAGCATATCTGGTTCGCCGGCGAAGCCGTGCACGAGACGCTGTGGGGGACATTGGGGGGCGCCTGGGAGGCCGGCGAGCGCGCCGCCGACGCGGCGCTCAGAAGGCTCGGCAAGAAATGAACAGGGCGCTGATCGCCTGGTCGAGCGGCAAGGACAGCGCCTGGGCGCTCCACGAGGCGCGTCGCTCGGGCGAGCTCGAGATCGTCGGCGCGCTCACGACGGTCACGCATGAATTCTGCCGGGTCAGCATGCACGGCACGCGCGAGGAGCTGCTGGCTGCGCAGCTCGAGGCCGCGCGGCTGCCGGCGGTCAATGTGCGCATCCCATTCCCATGCCCCAACGAGATCTACGAACGCGAGATGGCGGCCGCGCTCAACGAGGCGAAGCGTGCCGGCGTTTCCCACGTCGTGTTCGGCGATCTGTTCCTGGAGGACATCCGCGCCTATCGCGAGTCGCGGCTCGCCGAGATCGGCATCACGCCGGTGTTTCCGCTGTGGCACCGGCCGACCGGCGCGCTCGCGCGCGAGATGATCGACGGCGGCCTGGAAGGCTACCTCGTGTGCGTCGATCGCAAGAAGCTGCCGGCGAGCTTTGCCGGACGCAAATTCGACCGCGCGCTGCTCGACAGCTTGCCGGCGGATATCGACCCGTGCGGCGAGAACGGCGAGTTTCATTCCTTCGTGACGGCGGGCCCGATGCTCGCGCACGCGATCAAGGTCGCGGTCGGCGACACGGTCGAGCGCGACGGCTTCGCGTTTGCCGATCTGATGCCGGACGTGAAACCGGCAACCGACTAGCCGTCCCCGGCTCAAGCGCGCAGCACGCCGCCGGTCCGCTTGCCCACTTCGTCGACGATCTTCGTGGCGACCGCGTCGATCTCGGCGTCGGTGAGGGTTTTCTCTCGAGCTTGCAGCTTGACCGCGATTGCGATCGATTTCTTGCCCGGCGCGATGCCTTCGCCCTCGTAGACGTCGAACACGGTCACGTCGGTGATGAGCTTCTTGTCGGCCGATTGCGCCGCGCGCACGAGGTCGGCTGCCCGGACGCCACGGTCGACCACGAAGGCGAAATCGCGCTCGATCGGCTGGAACGGCGAGAGTTCGAGCGGGGGCTTCGCCCGCGTGGGCTTTGGCTTGGGTTCCGGGATGCGCTCGAGGATCAGCTCGAAGGCGGCGGCCGGCCCCTCGGCGTCGAGCGCGTCGAGCGCGCGCGGATGGATTTCGCCGAAATGGCCGAGCACGTGCGGGCCGATCTGAAGCGTGCCCGAGCGGCCCGGGTGATACCAGGGCGGAGCTCCCGGCACGACCTGGATCGCGCCCATCGGCGCGCCCGCGGCGGCGAGCACGGCGAGCGCATCGGCCTTGACGTCGAACGCGTCGGCCGCGCCGTCGTGGTCCGACCAGTGCCGGCCGGTGCCAAACGATTTGGATTTTCCGCGCCGCACCGCCGCCGCCGCGGTGAGTTGATCCTGCGGCTGATCGCCCTTGAAGATCTGGCCGACCTCGAACAGGCCCACGTCGCCAAAACCGCGGTCGGCGTTGTGCTGCGCGGCCGCGAGCAGACCCGGCACCAGGCTCGGCCGCATATCGGTGAGCTCCGCGGAGATCGGATTGGCAAGCGCGAGCCCGCCGCCGCCGAACAGTTCCGCGCTCTCCTTGTCGGTGAACGACCAGGTCACCGCCTCGACCAGCCCGCGTGCGGCGAGTGCGCGCTTGGCGCGGCGGGTGCGCACCTGGCCTGGGGTCAGCACCGGCTTGCGCGGGCTCTCGCCGCGATCGAACGGGGTGGAGGGAATGCGATCGACGCCGAGAATCCGCACGATTTCCTCGACGATATCGGCCTTGCCCTCGATGTCGGAGCGCCACGACGGCACCGCGATCTCGAGCTTCGGATCTTGCCCGGCGACCGAGAAGCCGAGCGAGCCGAGCACGCGCCGCACCTCCTGCGGGTCGGCGTTCAGGCCGGCGAGCCGTTCGAGCTCCGAGGCCGGGAACTCGATCCGCTTTTGCTCGGCGCGAGCGTCCCCCGCGACCGTGATTTCCGACGGCGTGCCGCCGCACAGGTCGAGCACCAGTTTGGTCGCGAGCTCGAGCCCGGGCACCATGAAGGCCGGATCGACGCCGCGCTCGAAGCGGTAGCGCGCGTCGGAATGAATGCCGAGCTTGCGGCCGGTCTCAGCGATGTTGGCCGGATCCCACAGCGCGGATTCGATCAGCACGTCGGTGGTCGATTCCGAGCAGCCGGTCGCCTCGCCGCCCATGATGCCGGCGAGCGATTCGATCCCGCGCTCATCGGCGATGACGCACATGGTCGCGTCGAGCGCATAGGTGCGCCCGTCGAGCGCCAACAAAGTCTCGCCGACGCGGGCACGCCGCACGACGAGATCGCCGTGCACCTTGGCCGCATCGAACACGTGCAGCGGCCGGCTGCGGTCGTAGGTGACGAAATTGGTGATGTCGACGAGGGTGTTGATCGGGCGCAGCCCGATCGCGGCGAGCCGGCGCTGCAGCCACTCGGGGGAGGGGCCGTTGCGCACACCGCGCACGAGGCGCAACGCAAAGCCGGGACACAGCGAAGGCGTTGCGCCGAACTCGAGCTTCACCTTCACTGGGCACGGAAACGCGCCTTTGACCGGATCGATCGGCGGATCCTGGAACGTGCCGACGCCGGCGGCCGCGAGATCCCGGGCGATGCCGTGCACGCCGGCGCAATCGGGCCGGTTCGGCGTGAGGTTGATCTCGATCACCGGATCGTTCAGGCCGATCAGGTCGGCGAATTTTCGGCCGACCGGCGCGTCGGCAGAAAGCTCGATGATGCCCTCGTGATCCTCCGCGAGTTTGAGCTCGCGCGGCGAGCACAGCATGCCGCGGCTCTCCACCCCGCGGATGGTTCCGACCTCGAGGTCGAGCCCGGTGCCCGGAATGTGCGTGCCGGGCGGCGCGAACACGCCCTTCATGCCGGCGCGCGCGTTGGGCGCGCCGCACACGACCTGCACCGGCGCGCCCGTCCCGGTGTCGACCATGCAGACCCGCAGCCGGTCGGCATTGGGGTGCGGTTCCGCCGAGATTACCCGCGCGATGATGAACGCGCCGAGTTCCTGCGCCTTGTCCTCGACCCGCTCGACCTCGAGCCCGATCATGGTGAGACGGTCGACGATCTCGTCGATCGACGCCTGCGTGTCGAGATGCTCCTTGAGCCAGGCGAGGGTGAATTTCATCGGCGGGACTCCGCAGTCCAAGCCGTGTATCTCGCGACGCGCCACTTGCTCGGATTCCCTCCCCCGCCTGCGGGGGAGGGTAGGGAGGGGGCCGACTCCAGAACCTCAGCAATCAAGGTCAATACGCCGTATCGGTTGGCGATGACGTCGTTGTTGTTGAAACGTAGCACCCGATAGCCTTTTGCCGCCAAGAAGGCGTTGCGACGTTCGTCATGCTTCATCTGGTTTGTTTCGTAGTGCTGCGCTCCATCAATTTCGATCACCAGCTTCCGTGCATGCGAGACAAAGTCCACAATGTAAGGACCGATCGGGGTCTGACGTCGAAAGTTCGCGCCGTATAGGCGATGTGCTCGGATTCCGTACCAAACAATTCGTTCTGTCTTTGTCAGCTCGCGTCGCAACGTGCGCGCTCGTGCACGCATTTTAGGTTTCACGCGCCAAACCGGTTTTCGTGAAAGATCGGTCACTGCGGTTTTTCCAATTTCCCTTGCCCCCTCCCCATCCCTCCCCCGCAAGCGGGGGAGGGAGGAGTTGCCGGCCCATGCCACGCTATGTTCTCGGGCATGTCAGCAACCCCCCTCCCTAACCCTCCCCCACAAGGGGGGAGGGAACCGGCCGAGTTTGCGGCGCCTCCCGGTTCGCCTTCGGCGAACCGGCCTCCCCCTCGAGGGGGGAGGCGAGCGGAGATTGCGGGTCGCGCCGCGTAACTCTACCCCGTTCATCTCCGCTCACCCACTCAGCCCTCCCGCGAGACTGGGCACATCGAGCGGGCGGAAGCCGTAGTGTTCGAGCCAGCGCACGTCCGCCTCGAAGAACGCGCGCAGGTCCGCCATGCCGTATTTGAGCATGGCGATGCGATCGATCCCCATGCCCCAGGCAAAACCCTGGAATTCGTCGGGATCGATGCCGCAGTTCTTCAGCACGTTGGGATGCACCATTCCGCAGCCGAGGATTTCCAGCCAGTCCTCGCCCTCGCCGAACCTTATGCCGTCCTTGTCGTGTCGGCACTGGATGTCGACTTCGAGCGAGGGCTCGGTGAACGGGAAATACGACGGGCGAAACCGCATCTTGACGTGATCGACCTCGAAGAACGCCTTGCAGAACTCCTCGAGGATCCACTTGAGGTGCCCGAGGTGCGCCCGCCGGTCGATCACCAAGCCTTCGACCTGATGGAACATCGGCGTGTGGGTCTGGTCGGAATCGCGGCGGTAGGTGCGACCGGGGCAGATCACCCGGATCGGCGGCTTTTGGCTGAGCATGGTGCGGATCTGCACCGGCGAGGTATGGGTGCGCAGCAACAGCCGCGAGCCGTCCGGTTTTTCCGGGAAGAAGAACGTGTCGTGCATGTCCCGCGCCGGATGGCTCGCCGGGAAATTGAGCAAGGTGAAATTGTACTCGTCGGTCTCGATGTCGGGTCCTTCCGCGACCGCGAATCCCATGTCGGCGAAGATCGCCGTGAGTTCGTCGTTCACCTGCGTCAACGGATGCACGCGGCCCACTTCGGCGGGCGGCTCGCGCACCGGCAGGGTGACGTCGACCGTCTCGGTATTGAGCCGCGCATCGAGCGCCTGCGCCTTGAGCAGTTCCTTGCGGGCAACGATCGCGGTGCTCACCTCGTCTTTCAGCCCGTGGATGAGCGGCCCATGTTGCTTGCGCTCCTCGGGGCTCATCGTGCCGAGCCTCTTCAGCAACTCGGAGATCGCCCCCTTCTTGCCGAGCGCGGAGACCCGCACGCTTTCGAGCGCGGCTTCATCCGCCGCGGCGGCGACGGCGGCGAGGATCCGCGCTTCGAGTTGGCGGAGTTCGGATTGGAGATCGGACATGGGCTTGCTCGATCGGGCGGGAAGTTGTGACCGCGCGCAACGCATGGCGTCAAGCCCGCGGGCGTTGCGGTGCCGGAGCGAACCTCCGGCACGATCGGCCCCGCAAAGGCGGCGCGTGGATCAGGCCAGCGCGGCTTTCGCTTGGCCCACGATCGCCTCGAACGCCGCCGGCTCGCGGATGGCAAGATCGGACAGCACCTTGCGATCGACCACGACCCCGGCCTTGCCGAGGCCGGCGATAAATCGGCTGTAAGTCAGCCCGAACGGGCGCACCGCCGCATTGAGCCGCTGAATCCACAGCGCGCGAAAGCTGCGCTTTTTGCGCTTGCGGTCCCGGTAGGCGTATTGCTGCGCGCGCTCGACCGCCTGCTTGGCGACCCGAATGGTATTCTTGCGGCGGCCGTAATAGCCCTTGGCCGCTTTCAGGACCTTCTTGTGCTTGGCATGCGCGGTGACGCCTCGCTTGACGCGGGCCATGGCTCACTCCATCGAAAATTTTGGCCGTTCAGCCGTAAGGCATCCATTTCTTGACGATTTTCGCGTCCGATGGCGACATGATCGTCGTGCCGCGCAGCTGCCGGATCTGCTTGTTGGTGCGCTTGATCATCATATGGCGCTTGTAGGCGTGAGACCTCAGCACTTTGCCGGTCCCGGTCAGGCGAAAGCGCTTCTTGACCCCGGATTTGGTCTTCAGCTTGGGCATTTGGCTCTCCTGGGGCCGAGGAGATGCGCGAGCGCGATCCGCCGGCCCGTCCTGAATATGCGTGCTGGATGGAGCACAAGTCCGCCGCCACGGCAGCCCTTGGCCTGGCGGCGGAAGGCCGGCGTTATGGCAGATGCGCCCTTTATTGGCAACCGCCGAGCCGCGCTGGCCGCTAGCGCGGGGCGAACACCATGACCATCTGGCGGCCTTCGAATTTCGGCTCCTGCTCGACCTTGGCCAGCGGGGAGAGGTCGCCGCGGACGCGCTCGAGCAATTGGCTGCCGAGCTCCTGGTGGGCGAGCTCCCGGCCGCGGAAGCGCAAGGTGACCTTGACCTTGTCGCCTTCCTCGAAGAACCGCCGGATCGAGCGCATTTTCACGTCGTAATCGTGATCGTCGATCATGGGCCGGAACTTGATCTCCTTGATCTCGACGATCTTCTGCTTTTTGCGCGCCTCGGCGGCCTTCTTCTGCTCCTGGTACTTGAATTTGCCGTAGTCGAGGATTTTGCAGACCGGGGGGGTCTTGTTGGGGACGACCTCGACGAGGTCCAGCCCCGCTTCGGAGGCGATGGCGAGCGCGTCGCTGACCAGCACGACGCCGTGGTTCTTTCCTTGTTGATCGATCAGCTGCACCTCGCGGACGCGAATCTCATCATTGATGCGCGGGCCGTCCTTCTGAACGGGCAGCGCGGCTTTCATCGGGCGACGAATGGCGAAGACCTCCTTTGCCTGTTGCGACGCGCCGTTTCGCGGGTGCCGGCCCGCATCCGCGCGCCGGCCGCACCCCGCTGCTGCGGCCCGAAGAAGATCGGGAGAAACGATGCAGAAGTCAACGTCGTTCCCGAGGCGGCGCCACACCCTGCCGGACGGCCCGCGGCAGCCGCGGGGCGCTTGCATTGGGCGCGCGCTTGCGGCGAATGAATTCCGTGACGCGCCTCGGATGCATTGCCGGGTGTGCAGGGGGCGACATCCCGAGGATCGGACCGACAGGCGACCAGATGAGCGATAATGACCCGAAATACCTGGACGTTGGCACCGATTCTGCGGCCCGCCGCATTGCCGTGCGGGTCCAAGCGGGCGCCCCGCCCGGTCTATTCTGGCTCAGCGGCTTCAAGTCCGACATGCGCGGGACCAAAGCCCAGGCGCTCGCCCGCTGGGCGAGCGAGCACGGGCGCGCCTGCGTGCGGTTCGACTATTCCGGCCACGGCGAGTCGGGCGGGGATTTCACGCAAGGCACCATCGGCCGCTGGGTCGAGGAAGGCCTCGCGGTGTTCGATGCGTTCTGCCGGGGGCCGCAAGTGCTGATCGGCTCCTCGATGGGGGGCTGGCTTGCGCTGCTGATGGCGCGCGAGCGCAGGCAACGCGCCGCGGCGGCGCCCGCGGCCTCGGTCGCCGGCCTGGTGCTGATCGCGCCCGCAATCGATTTCACCGAAGTGCTGATGTGGCAAAAGTTCCCGCCAGAGCTCAGGCGCGCGATCCTCGAGCAAGGTTTTTTCGCCCGGCCCTCGCAATATTCGTCGGAGCCCTATGTGATCACCCGCGCCCTGATCGAGGAAGGGCGCGCGCATCTGCTGCTCGGCGGCATGATCGAGACCGGATGCCCGGTTCGCATCCTGCAGGGCGTCGAGGATCCCGACGTGCCGTGGGACCATGCGGTCGAGCTGGTGTCGCACTTGGCGCAGGACGACGTGGTGCTCACGCTGGTCAAGGACGGCGATCACCGCCTCTCCCGGCCCGAGGACATCGAGCGGCTGATCGCGGTCGTGGAGGAGTTTTGATCCGCCTGAATGCCGATTACGGACTAGTGTCCCCGTCGAGCGCGGCCGCCCATTCCGCCTGGACGCTGCCGTCCTTTTCCGCCTCGCGCCGCTGCGCCGCAAGCGCGCAGAGCCGCGCCGGCGCCAGCCGCGAAAGCGCCCACACCGCGGCTCCGCGCACCAGCGGTGCCGCGTCGTCGAGCAAAATCTCGGCTTCCGCGGCAAGCGCGGGGTCGCCGGAATTGCCGATCGCGATCAGCACGTTGCGCACGAAGCGGATGCGGCCGGTGCGCTTCACCGGCGATTTGGCGAACAGCGCGCGGAACGCCGAATCGTCGAGCCGCGCGAGGTCGTCGAGCCGCGGCGCGCGCAATGCTTCCCGGGCGGCGAGCTTGGCCTCGCGCCCGGTTTTGGCAAATTTGTTCCAGGGACACACCGCGAGGCAATCGTCGCAGCCGAAGATGCGGTTGCCCATGAGGGGACGCAGCTCGCGCGGGATCGGCCCTTTGTGCTCGATGGTCAGGTAGGAAATGCAGCGCCGCGCATCGAGCCGGTACGGCGCCGGAAACGCCGCGGTCGGACAAACGTCGAGGCAGGCACGGCAGCTGCCGCAATGATCGGATTCGGGCGCGTCCGGCTCGACGTCGAGCGTGGTGAAGACGGCGCCGAGAAACAGCCACGAGCCGAACTCGAGCGAGACGAGGTTGGTATGCTTGCCCTGCCAGCCGAGCCCCGCGGCGGCGGCGAGCGGCTTTTCCATCACGGCGGCGGTGTCGACGAACACTTTGGCTTCGCCGCCGGCGGTCTCGACCAGCGTGCGGGCAATGCGCTCGAGCTTGGATTTGATGACCTCGTGGTAATCCTCGCCCTGCGCGTAGGCCGAGATCGCGCCTCTTCCCCGCGCTTGCAGGATCGCCAGCGGGTCCCCCTCCGGGCCGTAGTTGAGCCCGAGCATGACGATGGAGCGCACCTCGGGCCACAGCGCGCGCGGGTCGCCGCGCCGCTCGGCCGTCGTCTCCATCCAGGTCATGTCGCCGTGCAAACCCTCGGCGAGGAATCGCGCAAGCCGCGTCTCGGCCCCGGCGATCGCGTCGGGCCGCACGATACCGGCGACGTCGAAGCCGTGCGCGCGGGCAAGCTCGCGGATCGCCCGCCTGCGCTCGGCCGGATCGCTCAAAAATCGAGATTGGCGTAGCTCGGCGCGGGCGGCGTCGCCGGCAGCCGGTCGGCCAGGATCGGCCGGAACGACGGCCGCGATTTCACCCGTGCGTACCAATTCTTCGCGCTTTCGTCTTCGCTCCAGGGCACGTCACCCAGATAATCGGCGCAGGACAGATGCGCGGCCGCCGCCAGATCCGCATAGCTCATCCGGTCGCCCGCGAGCCAGTGCCGGGCGCGGGTCAGCCACCCCAGATAGGCCAGATGGTAGCGGATATTGCTGCGCGCAACCCGGATCAAGTGCGCATCCGGCGGGCCGCCGCCCTGATCGCGCGTCATGTAGCGCTTGAACACTTTCTCGGCGACCAGGATCGAGCTCACCTCCTCGAAGAATTTGGCGTGGAACCAGTCCGTCAGGCGGCGGACTTCCACGCGCTCGCGCGTGTCCGGTGGCAGCAGCCGGTGCTCGCGCAACTCCGCCCCGCGGGTCTCGTCGAGATATTCGGCGATGATTTGCGAGCCGGGAACCGCCGGGTGGCCCTCTTCGACCAGCACCGGCGTGGTGCCGGCCGGGTTGAGCACGAGAAAAGCCTCCCGGCGTTCCCACACGCGTTCCTCGACCAGTCGCGCCTGCATGCCGTATTCGCCGAGCACGATACGCACGAACCGCGAGTGCGGGCAGAACAGATGATGGAACAGCGTGAGTGCCGGCGCCTCGGGTGCGGCTGCGCCGTCGTCGCGGGAGGGAATCGGGTGCGTCACGGCTTATCCCTATAGGAAAGCCATGGGCAGCGAGCAACCGGCATTGCTCCTGGCCGCGCTTTGCGCCACAAGGCGGCGGCGATTGCGTCCTCTCCGTCCCCCACCGCTTCCTTCCCGCCCGGAGTGCCGACCCCATGCTGCTCGACGTGTTCACCGCGACGATCCTCGGCATTGTCGAGGGGCTGACCGAGTTCGTTCCGGTATCCTCGACCGGGCATCTGCTGCTGGTCCAGCATTTCTTCGGCTTCGGCGACGAAACCTTCGGCAAGAGCTTTGCGGTGCTGATCCAGCTCGGCGCCATCCTGGCGCTGGTGACCATCTATTTCGTCCGGCTGTGGAAGATCGCGCTCGCGCTGCCGAGCGATCCGGACGCGCGGCGGTTCACGATCGGCGTGCTCATTGCGTTCCTGCCGGCGGCGGTGATCGGTGCCTTGGCGTATCGGATCATCAAGGAGGTGTTGTTCAACGTCTGGATCGTGTGCATCGCGTTCATCATCGGCGGCGTCATCCTGATGTGGGTCGACCGCATGCCGCTGGCCCCGCGCTACAAGGACGCGACGAAATTCTCGCTGCCGACGTATCTCACGATTGGGTTCGCGCAGTGCCTCGCCATGATTCCCGGCGTATCGCGCTCCGGCGCGACCATCGTGTCGGCGATGCTGCTCGGCGCCGACCGGCGCTCGGCCACCGAATTCTCGTTCTTTCTCGCGATCCCGACCATGATGGGCGCCTTCGCGTACGACCTTTACAAGAATCTCGGTCAGATGGGCGGCGGCAACGCGTTCGTCGTCGCCGTCGGCTTCATCACCTCGTTCATCGCCGGCTGGTTCGTGGTGAAGCGGCTGCTCGACTACGTCTCCAGCCACGGATTTTCGCTGTTCGTGTGGTGGCGCATCGTCGTGGGCGCGCTCGGGCTCGTGGCGCTCGGGCTGTTCGGCTGATGCGACCAAGAGCCTGTCGTCCCGGGGCCCGAGCGTAGCGAGGGAACCCGGGACCCAAGGCCACCATAGAAGCAATCTCCACGCCGGTGTTCATGGGTTCCGGGTTCGCGCGCTGAAGCGCGCGCCCCGGAATGACAACACCGTAGTGAGCCCTACGCCGGCCTGCGGCGGAACTGGCCGGTCTTGCGGAAGCGCCACAGATAGGTCGGCACGATGGCTTCGAATGCGGCCGGATCGATGCCGAGCCCGGCAAGCGTCCGGCCCTGCTCGACGGCTTCCGGCGACACCACATTGTCGCGCTTGAGCAGTTCGACCTGGTCGGGCGTGAGCAGCGGCTTGGGCAGGAACTGCAGGAACAACGCCTGCAGGCGGGCGATCGGGAACGGGATCGGCACCAAAATCCTGCGGCGCTCGATCGTGGCGAGCACGAATTGCATCAGCTCCCGGAACGTCCTGGTCTGCGGTCCGCCGAGCTCGTAGATCGTTGCGGCCCGGGCGTCGCCGTCGGCCGCCTTGGCGATCGCGGTGCCGACATCGCCCGCGAACACCGGCTGGAATTTCGTGCGCCCGCCGCCGATCAGCGGCAGCACCGGCGAGATCCGCGCCATCGCGGCGAACCGGTTGAAGAAATCGTCCTCCGGCCCGAACACGATCGAGGGCCGGAAAATGGTCGCACTCGGCACGGCGGCGAGCACCGCCTCCTCGCCTTCGGCTTTGGTGCGCGCATAGCGCGAGCGCGAAGCCTTGTCGGCGCCGATCGCGGAGACGTGGATCATGCGCGCGCCGACGTGCGCCGCCGCCCCGGCGATCGTGCCGGCGCCCGCGGCATGGACGGCAGCGAAGCGCTGGCGGGAGCGCTCGAACAGGATGCCGACGAGGTTGATGACGATGTCGGCGTCGCGCACGGCGGCTTCGACCGAGGCCTTGTCGCGCACATTGGCCTGCACCGCATGGATCTGGCCGACCCGGCCGAGCGGCTGCAGATGGCCCGTGAGCTCGGGTCGGCGCACCGCGACGCGGATGCGATAACGGCTTTTCGCCAGCGCCCGGACCACGTGCCGGCCCAGGAATCCCGAGCCGCCGAACACGGTGACCAGCATATCGACGTGGTGCACGGCCGTTCCCTTTCGGGCGCGTCGAGCCCAAGGCGCCGCGCCGGTCGATGCCCGCGCCGAATACAGGATCGTTCCCGGCCTGTACAGGGCGGCGGACCCCCGGCAGCCCAAGCCTGGCCGGCCCGCGCGGACTTGACGGAGCGGGCGCGTTGACAAGGCGAATCCCGGACACTTATGTGTCGCGCGAGGCCCAAGCCTCGTTGCCCAGGTGGCGGAATTGGTAGACGCGCTGGTTTCAGGTACCAGTGGTGAAAGCCGTGGAGGTTCGAGTCCTCTCCTGGGCACCAGGCGACACTCTGAAGCGCGGCAGCGGGCCGAGCGAGGGGCGACATGAACTCGCGGATTTCAGCAGCGTCGATCATCGTTGCGATTTTGGGTTTGGGCGTCGTGGCGGCCGAAGCGGGGCCTTGCACCAAACAAATCGCAGCTTTCGAGCAATCCGTCCGGGCGTCCGGAAAGAACCCGGATGCGGGGCCGACCGCGCGCGAAAGCCTTGGCGCCAAGCTTAGCCGCCAACCAACCAGAAAATCCGTGAAGCAAGCAGAGGAGCAGGCGCAGGAGACGTTCGACCGAGCTCTGGCGCGCGCCAAGGCGGTGGATGCGCAAGGCAAACGCGCCGAGTGCATGCGAGCTCTTTCAAAGGCCAGGAGCCTCTTCGATCTGCAATGATTTCCCCTCGCGTGAGCTGTTTTGGAATTTGCAAGAAATATCAAGTATAAAGCGCGACATGACCGTACGGCTGCACCGCGGGGATTTGCCCGACCTGTCGCGCTATCGCGGCGCGGTCGCGATCGACACCGAAACCATGGGGCTCGACCCGCACCGCGACCGGCTCTGTGTCGTCCAGCTCTCGCCGGGCGACGGCAGCGCCGACGTCGTGCAGATCCCGGCGACCGGCCGTGACGCGCCCAATCTCAAGCGGCTCCTGGCCGATCCGGCCGTGCTGAAGATCTTCCATTTCGCCCGCTTCGACATCGCGGCGCTCTATGGCGCGTTCGGCGTCATGGCGACCCCGCTCTATTGCACCAAGATCGCGTCGCGGCTGGCGCGGACCTATACGGACAAGCACGGCCTCAAAGATCTCGTGCGCGAGATGCTGGGCATCGATCTCTCGAAACAGCAGCAGCTCTCCGATTGGGGCGCCGCGCAGCTCACCGAGGCGCAAGTGGCCTATGCGGCCGCCGACGTGCTGCACCTTCATGCGCTCAAAGACAAGCTCGACGTTCTGCTCGCGCGCGAGGGCCGGGCCGAGCTCGCCGCGGCCTGCTTCCGGTTCCTGCCCGATCGGGCGCGGCTGGATCTCGCCGGCTGGGCCGCGGACGACATTTTCGCGCATTCGTGAGCCGCATCCGAGGCTTAACCGCGTGCCCCGGCGGGGCCACATTCCCTGGCCATTTTGCCCTGCCGGTGCGGCGGCGTATGATCGGCGGGCCTGATTCCGCGCTTGCATAGAGGGGGCAAAGCGCCTGACCACCGCGACTGCAGCCGAGCGAAGCGAGGGTTGGACGGCATCGAGCCGTTCCGATCTTTCGCACGCGTTCCGCATCGCCAGGCGCCACAGCCGCCGGGTGCGCCTGCTGCGGATCGCGATCCCGATCCTGGTCGTGCTCCTCGTCCTCGGGTTTGCGGCGGCGACCTGGTTCAATCCGTTGCGGATCGTCGCCAAGCTGCCCAATGCGGCCGGCACGCTGACGATCTCGGGCACGAAAATCACCATGGAGCTGCCGCGCATTGCCGGCTACACCCGCGACGCGCGCGCCTATGAGCTTTCCGCGCAATCGGCCGACCAGGATCTGATCCACCCGGAAAACGTCGAGCTCAAGGGCATCGCCGCCAAGGTCGAGCTGCAAAACGATGCGTTCGTCGAGATGAGCGCCGCGAGCGGGCTCTACAACACCAAGGCGGAGCAGGTGCGGCTCGGACAGAGCATCTTGCTGAAATCCTCCAGCGGCTATGAAGCGCGGCTGACCGACGCGCTGATCGACATGCGCAGCGGCCAGATCGTCTCGGACCAGCCGGTCGAAGTGAAGCTGCTCAACGGGGTTCTCAACGCCCGGCGGCTCGAAGTCGCGGAATCGGGAGCGCTGGTGCGGTTTTCCGGCGGCGTGGCCATGATCCTCAATCTCAACCGCGACGCCGTGACGGGAAGCGTCGGAGCTTCCTCGCCATGAACCGCGGCGTCCTTGGCTGCCGCGGTTTGCTGCCGCAATTCGCGTTCCTGCTGGCGATGGCGGCGGGCGCGCCGGCGCAAACCGCGCAAACCGCGGCGCCGGCGCAGACCGGCGTCCCCAACGCGCTGCAAGGCTTTTCGCAGAACCGCGACCAGCCCGTGAAGATCGATTCGGCGAGCCTCGAAGTGCGCGACAAGGACAAGGTTGCGACGTTCTCCGGCGACGTGCACCTGAGCCAGGGCGACACCACGCTGAGCTGCAAGACGCTGGTCGTCTATTACGAGGACAATTCCCGCTCGGCGACGCTGAAGGCCGCGCAGCCGGGCCCGGGCGGCCAGCAGCAGATCCGGCGGCTCGAAGCCAAGGGCGGCGTCACCGTCAAGCAGAAGGACCAGACCGCCACCGGAAGCAACGGCGTCTTCGACATGAAGACCAACACAGTGACGCTCATCGGCAATGTCGTCGTGACCCAAGGCCAAAACGTGCTGCGGGGCGAGCGGCTCATCGTCGATCTGACGAGCGGCGTCTCGCGCGTGGAGGGCGGCCGGGTTCAGGGATTGTTCCTGCCGCACAGCCAGCACGACATCCGGGCTCCCGGCGAGAAAGAACCGCCCAAGCCCGCGGCGCCGGGGCCGCTGCGGTTCAATTGACGCTTCGCGCGGGCCGGCATTGCACGCCGCCGCCCAAGCGACTACACCCGCCCGAAGACAGACTTGAGGCTGATGTGCTCGATGATATTTTCGCGTGGCTGAAGGGTGCTCGCGCGCCCGCGCGCCCGCGCCCAACCCGGCACGATGACTGGCGCATGGACCTGCGGCCCGTGAAGGCGCCGATGTTGGAGCGCCACGCCGACACTTCGATCTCGCTCCCCAAACCGCGGCGACGGCAATCGGGCAACGGCGAGCGCCGGCCAGCGACCGATTATCTTGCCGTGCACGGGGTGGAGAAGAGTTTCGGCGGGCGCAAGGTGGTCAAAGGCGCGAGCCTTTACGTGCGCCGGGGCGAAGCGGTGGGGCTGCTCGGTCCGAACGGCGCCGGCAAGACCACGGTGTTCTACATGATCACCGGCCTGATCAAGGCCGACCGCGGCCGCATCGAGCTCGACGGCTACGACATCACCAAATTGCCGATGTATCAGCGCGCGCGGCTCGGCATCGGCTATTTGCCGCAGGAAGCTTCGATCTTTCGCGGGCTCAACGTCGAGGACAACATCCGTGCGGTGCTCGAAGTGGTCGAGCCGGATCGGCGCAAGCGGCAGCGGGAGCTCGACGCGCTGCTCGAAGAATTCAACATCGCGCGGGTGCGCAAGACGCCCTCGATCGCGCTATCCGGCGGCGAGCGCCGGCGCGTCGAGATCGCACGTTCGCTGGCGACCCGTCCCACCTACATGCTGCTGGACGAGCCGTTCGCCGGCATCGATCCGATCGCGGTCGGAGACATTCAGGCGCTGGTCCGCCATCTCACCCAGCGCGGCATCGGCGTTCTCATCACCGATCACAATGTTCGCGAGACGCTGGGACTGACCGACCGGGCCTACATCATCTATTCCGGCCAGGTGCTGATGGAAGGGCGCGGCGAGGAGATCGTCACCAACCCCGAGGTGCGGCGGCTGTATCTGGGCGAGGAATTCCGTCTCTGAGCGCGAGCCTTGGACCGCGCACCGGCGGCCGATTAGGGGGCCCCTGGCATTCCGGCGAGCGGATCGGCGAGATGGTAACGACGCGCCGGAACCTTGGTGTTAATCTTGTCCGACGCCTGCCGAAACCGGCGGAAGAGATCGATCGCTACGAACCATGGCACTGACGCAAAAGCTCGAATTCCGCCAGAGCCAGGCGCTGGTGATGACGCCGCAGCTGATGCAGGCCATCAAGCTGCTGCAGCTCTCCAACCTCGATCTTTCCGCTTACGTCGAGGGCGAGCTCGAGCGCAATCCGCTGTTGGAGCGCGCGGGCGAGTCGGAGCCGGGCGACGCCAATCCGCAACCGGCGGAAGGGGAACCGATGCCGGCCGCGGAAGCGTCCGCCGCCGATTGGGTGGGCGAGGATCTGGCGACCAGCCGCACCGCGATCGAAGACCAGCTGGGAACCCGTCTCGACAACGTTTTTCCCGAGGATTCGGGCGAAGCGCCAGCGCGGCCCGGGGGCGATTTACCCGCGGGTTATTCCGAATGGGCTCGCGTGGGCGGCGGCGGGCGCGAGGACGCCGATTACAATCTCGAGGCCTTCGTCTCGGCCGAAACCACGCTTGCCGACCATCTCGCGGAGCAGCTCACGCTCGCCGTTGCCGACCCGGCGCGCCGCATGATCGGTCAATATTTGATCGATCTGGTGGACGAGGCCGGCTACCTCGCCGGCGAGCTTGCCTCGGTCGCCGAGAGGCTGGGCGCACCGCCCGCCGAGATCGAAACCGTGTTGGCGATTCTGCAAAACTTCGATCCGCCCGGCGTGTGCGCGCGCAACCTCACCGAATGCGTGGCGCTGCAGCTGCGCGAGCGCGATCGTTTCGATCCGGCCATGCAGGCGCTGGTGGCTCACCTCGATCTCGTCGCGAAGCGGGACCTTGCGGCGCTGCGCAGAATCTGCGGAGTCGACGAGGAAGATCTGAGCGAAATGATCGCCGAGATCCGCCGGCTCAACCCGAAGCCGGGTCTCGCCTTCGGGTCCACCCTGGTGCAACCGATCGTGCCCGACGTGTTCGTGCGCGCGGGCGCCGACGGCGGCTGGACGGTGGAGCTCAATTCCGACACCCTGCCGAAGGTTCTGGTGAACCAGACCTATTACGCCGAGGTCGCCGGCGGCGCGCGCAACGATTCCGAGAAGGCCTATCTGGCCGATTGCCTGCAGACGGCGTCCTGGCTGATCCGCGCGCTCGACCAGCGCGCCCGCACCATCCTCAAGGTGGCGACCGAGATCGTTCGCCAGCAGGACGGCTTCTTCGTCCGCGGCGTGCAGCATCTGCGGCCGCTCAATCTCAAGACGGTGGCGGACGCGATCGGCATGCATGAATCCACGGTCTCGCGGGTGACTGCCAACAAGTACATGGCGACCACCCGCGGCATCTTCGAGCTCAAATATTTCTTCACCTCGGCGATCGCCGCGGCCGACGGCGGGGAGGCGCATTCCGCCGAGGCGGTCCGCCATCGGATCAAGCACCTGATCGACGCCGAGCGGCCGGACGACGTCCTGTCGGACGACACCATCGTCGAGAGATTGCGCGCGGCGGGCATCGACATCGCGCGCCGGACCGTGGCGAAATATCGCGACGCGATGCGGATCCCCTCCTCGGTGCAGCGCCGCCGCGACAAGCAGGTTTCGACCGGCGCGGCGCCATGAGCGGCCCTGGCGCGCGCGCCGGCCGGCGATCGTGACCCGGCGCGGTCCTGGTGTTCGGCCATGCCGGGCACGGCAGCATCAACCTGGTTTACCGCCGGCCGGATGGCCATATCGGCTGGATCGACCCGCCCCGGCCATGAACGTGGCCGGCGGCCATTGACGGGGTGACGGTCGGTCCCTATGTTCCGCCGCCTTTGCCCAACAGCCTCCGCAAGTTTTGCCGATCTCCGGACCGGGTTCCATGCCGCTCAACGATCTCGTCGCGCCGAACGCAATCCTTCCGGCGTTGAAGGTCAACAGCAAGAAGCAGGCGATCCAGGAGCTTGCCGCGAGGGCCGCGAAGCTGACCGGGCAGAGCGAGCGCGGCATTTTCGAGACCCTGCTGCAGCGCGAGAAGCTGGGCTCGACCGGAATCGGCCACGGGATCGCCATTCCGCACGGCAAGCTCGTCAGGCTCGACAAGTTGTTCGGGCTGTTCGCAAGGCTCGATCGGCCGGTCGATTTCGAGGCGCTCGACGGCCAGCCGGTGGATCTGGTCTTCGTGCTGCTGGCGCCGGAAAGCGCCGGCGCCGACCATTTGAAGGCGCTCGCACGCATCGCGCGGCTGCTGCGCGACCCCGACATCGCGCGCAAGCTGCGGGAATCCCGCGACGCCGAGGCGCTTTACGCGGTGCTGACCCTGCCGCCCACGCAGGCGGCGTAGCGCGGGCGATGTCATGCCCCGCGCATGCGGGGCACCCAGTAACCCTGGAACTCGCTGTCGTTACCGGTGGGAGTGGCTACCGGATCGCCCGCCTTCGCGGGCGATCCGCTCGGCGGGTCGGTCAGTGCACGCTGACGGTTTCGAGCTGATTGTCCCAGGCGTTCGCGAGCGCCGCCTCGCGGGTGTCGGCCACCATGATCGGGGTGCCGTCGGCGGCATGCAGGGCGAACAATTGCAAGCCCGGGGCGAGCTGGGGCGCCTGCGGGAAGAGCGTGTTGAGATCCTCGGAGCGGATCGCCTTGACGTAGGCGATCTTGCCGCCGCCGATGGCGGCCAGCGCTTCGGGGGAGATGGTGCGTGTCATGGCCCTCGACTCCTTGTCTGTCGAGTCCTCAAATTCCGTCACTCATGCTGGGTGATGGCGATCGTCTTCACCAGGCGTTCGGGTTCCGGACGCGCGAGATCGATCGCCAGCAAGCCGTTGTTCAGGTCGGCACCCAGCACCTCCATTCCGTCGGCCAGCACGAAAGTCCGCTGGAACTGCCGCGCCGCGATGCCGCGATGGAGATATTGCCGGGCCTTGTCGTCCTGCTGACGCCCGCGGATGACGAGCTGGCTTTCCTCGATGCTCACGTCGAGCTGGTCCCGGGTAAATCCGGCCACCGCCAAGGTGATCCGGAGCCGCTCGGGGTTGCCGCCTTCGCGCGGCAGCCGCTCGATATTGTAGGGAGGATAGCCGTCGGCGGCCTTGCTGACGCGGTCGAGCGCTCGCTCGATCTCGTCGAAGCCGAGCAGAAACGGGCTTGAAAGCGACGGCACTCGGGACATGGTTGCAAAGTCCTTGATCAGCGACTTTGCCGGGGCCCCGATGGGCACCCCGACCATCCCAATATGGGCCTACCCCGTTAAGGCTTCAAGAACGCCGGCGTCGCCAAGGCGTTGCTCCGATTGCGCCGGGAGCGAGGCCGAAATGGCTGCCGCCGAAGGCGCGGCACCAGGGGCCCCCGAGCCTGCGCAGGGGACCACCGCAGGCGCCGAGGTGTCGAGGAGGCCGAGCGAAACCGGCAAGGCGTCTGGACCGAACAGCTCCAGCCCCCGAGGCACGCCTGCCGGCCGCTCCCCGGCATGAAGCGCCTCGAAATAACGCACGACCTCGAGGATCGTCGTCGGGTTGTACGGTTTTTCGACGAGCCCCAGCGCCAGCTCGCGATGCGCGCGCGCTCCGACAGGCTGTCCCGTCGTGAACACGCAAGCCACGCCGTGCCGCCGCAGCTCCGCCGCAAGCTCGATGCCGCTCTCGCCGTCGCGAAGCTCGATGTCGACCAACGCCAGGTGCGGAGTTCGGTCGGAAACGAGCCCGAGCGCTTCGGCTCGGCAGCTTGCCGGCCCCAGCACCCGATGACCGACATCGGTGAGCGCGTCGGCCAGCAACAGGCCAAGCAGAATTTCGTCCTCGACGATCACAATGTCCATGGAACGCGGACCCCCTCTCGCTCAGCAAAGCAAGATGGAGAGGAAAGTTCCCCAAATTTTCTACAAATTGGGGACTGCTCGTTGATGCTCGCTAGATGTCGTTAATTGCGCGTTAACGGGCGAGCGCCGTGCCGTGGCAACACAAGCTTTTTCGCCGGGATCGCGGTCTTGTCTGCGTCTCGACGAGTGCCCGCCGAAGCTCGGCTCAAGACGTGAAACCCCGGTCGGCACACGGCATCCGACCGGGGTCATACCGAGCGACCGGGTGGGGGAAGAAGCCTTGGGGGAACGTCGCCCGGCACCATGGAAACGTCGCGCATGCAGTTATGTTCCTGGCGCGATGGCATCCTGAGCACGCTGCGAAGCGCTAGCTCTTGGCGATTGCGGTCTTGTCGAGTGCCGCCCGAATGCCCCTTGCGAGCTTCACCGCATCGTCATTCGCCCAGAAATGCACGAAGAACAGTCGCGGCTGCTCGTCGAGCATGTGACTGTGGATCGCGGTGACCTCGATTGCACCGGCCCGCAAGGCACGGATCAGCGGATTGACCTCGTCGGCCGTGACCACGAAATCGCCGGTGATCGCCGCCTTGCCCTGGCCGGTCGGCTGGAAATTGACGGCATTTGCCGATCCCATCGCTCCCGGAACATTCATCCCATTCTCGGTGATCGGATCGCGGCGCGGCACGCTGAACTGATAGACTCCTCCGGTGGCTCTGCCCTTGACCCCCAGGATCTCGTCGAGCTGCGCGGTCGGAAGGTCGAGTGCCATGGCGGGCGCGGCCTGGCCGGATTCGGCCGGCGTCTTGCTGAGCGCCAGCGCCGCCCGGATCGTCTCGGCCATTTTCACCGGATCGCCGTGACCGCCGACATGCATGTAAAAGGTCGCCGGATTGGCGCGCAGCAGGTGGTTGTGCAGCGCCGTGATTTCCAAGCCGCCTTCGAGCAGCTTGGTCATGACGGGCTTGATCTCGGTCTCGGTCAGCACGACGTCGCCCATCACCATCGCGCCGCCGTGTGCCGGCTCGAACGCGACCCAGCCGCCCAATGCGAGCGCCGGCTTGATCGCCACGCCGTCGACGGCGACGTTCAGATCGGAACGCGGCAAGGCGTAGCGCTGAACGCCTCCCGGCATCGCCGCTCCGGTCCGCCCGAGAGCGGCGTCGACCTTCTTCCAATCGATCTCCTGGGCGAGCGCGTTCCCGGCGAGGATGGTTGCAAGGCCGCAGATCAGCAGGCAAGCCGCAGTACGTCTCATCGTCTCCTCCACGCGTTCCCGTCCCGATCCGTGCAATCTTGTCAGATGTGCCAGTGCCGATTGGCTCCAAAGACCCATCCCTTTAAGAGCGCAAATCTGCCGTAGCACTGCAACGAACCAGTGGTCGCTCGGTTGCGTCGGCAAGCCGCGGACGCGGCTCGAGCGGGCAATCGCGAAATTGTGAACTTCGCGTCGCCAGCCGCGCGGGAATAAGCAGGAATTCTCCAAACGGTTCATGTTGCTTAACCTCCGCTAAATGCACGCCTCAGTTCTGGTTCAGCCGCGATCGCGCATTCTTGCGGCGTGTCACGGCTATCGATCCGCAACTGGATCCCAGAAGGGAGGTACGCGATGCTCCGCAAGCTCATCGTCACGTCGGCTGCACTCGCAGCCCTGAGCACCGCCACCGCGACTGGCGCGCTGGCGATGCACGGTCATTGGGGCGGCAGTCACCCGGGGGGTGGCTGGGGTCATCCGCACCACAATTTCGCACTCCACAACCGCTTCGCGTCCCGCCACCACGCATTCTTCTTTCGGCACCACCGGCATTTCGCCTTCATCGGCACGCCGTTCGCGTTCGGCGACGAGTGCGTCGTGGTCAGGCGGGTATGGACCCCATGGGGCTGGCATTGGCGCCGGATCTGGGTGTGCGATTGATCAGGCGGCAGGGAAGTTTCGTCCGGCTGCGAACGAAGGAAGTCCGGCCGGGATCCCGAGCTGACGGTCCCGCGCCCCGGCGAACGCCATCGCTTCGCGATGACACCTGGTCGCCGGTTCGTAATCTCCGATCCCACGTCGTGTGGTGCGCGGCGAACAAAAAGGTCGATCGCGAGTTAGCCTTGCGACCCCGTTAGGGCAGCGCGCATGTGGAAGATCGGCGCTCGCGATGCAGCCCTGCCGTTTGTGGCCGCGGTCGCTTTGATCGGCGCAACGCACGTTGCGCCGGCCGCAGCGCGTTTCGGAGCCGCGGCTGCGCACAACGGCGCAGCGGCGCCGCGCGCTGTCGGCTATTCCCCGCATATGGGCGGGCCCCGCGGCAGTTTGCCCAGGGCCGGCGCCGGCGTGCATTCGTCAGCGGCCGGGCGCGTTACCAGCCCGTCTCTTTCGCGCCCGACATTTCACGCAAATCGTCTCGCCGGCCGTTCATCTGCGGGATCGCTCCGCGGTCATGGTCCCACGACCGCCCGAACCGTCCACAGCCGCAAATCTGCTGCCCTGGCGAAGACCGTTCGACGCAATGCACCGGAGTTGCGCGGCCCACTCGCCGGTCCCGCCTACGTCCGGCCTCGGTACCACGGCGGATTCACCGGATGGTCCGGGCCGCTGTTCTGGCCGCATGCCTACGACGACATCTTCGATTACACGTTCTGGCCCTACGACTTCGACCAGACTTTCTGGGCGTATGCCTACGCCGATGTCTACAACAGCATCGTTTGGCCCTATGGCGATTCGGTCGGGAGCATCGGAGTGCCCGGTGGTCCGCCGCGGCTGACCCACGGCCGAGCCGGCACGCCCGCAGGGCAGGCGCACGAGATCGCGCAGTTCTGCGGCGATCGCACGCCTGGCCTCACCGATTGGCCGATCGAGCGAATCGAGCAGACGGTGGCGCCGACGCAGGCGCAGCAATCAGCGCTCCTCCAGCTCAAGACTGCCTCGGCCAATGCTGTCGAGGTGCTGCACGCAGCCTGCCCGATCGATGCCGTTGCAACTCCGCTTGCGCGGCTCGGTGCCATGGCAAAGCGTCTCGATGCCATGCTGCGGGCGGTCGACCTCGTGCGCCCGGCCCTCGAGAGCTTCTACGATTCCATGCGCGACGAGCAGAAGGCCCGCTTCAACGCCATCGGATACGCGGGCAACGCGCCGCAGCGAGAAACCGGCACCGGGCGCGAGGGCGAACGGCGAAGTTACAAGACGGATTTCTGCAATAGCGATCACGGAGCGGCTCTGTCGCAGCAATCGGCCAGGCGGATCGAACGGGCCGTGCATCCAACCGAGTCCCAGCGCAGCGCACTGGACGATTTGAGGGAGGCTTCCGCCAGGGCCATCGAGACGCTGCGGTCTGCTTGCCCCAAGGGCATACCGGCCACCCCGCTCGCCCGGCTCGATATCTTGGACAAGCGCCTCGATGCGATGGCCCGGGCGGTGAAGACCATTCGCCCGGCGATGCAGCATTTCTACGATTTGCTCGGCGCGGAGCAGAAGGCGGTTTTCAACGCGATCGGTCTGCGAGAAAACGCCATCGGATCAGGGGAGGCGACCTCCGGCGAAGAGCGCTAGATTTTGGGTTGCTCCCGTTTTCCCCAGCCGGCCGGGGCAGCGCTCGGACGCACGCCGCGCCGGCGCTCCCGAATTGCGATTGCGGCGCGGCAACGCCTGTGCTTTTAAACTTGCGGACATGTGCCGCCCGGGGCCGGGGAGATCCGCATGACGGAAATCGTGGACCCAGAGCAGCATCGCGATTGGAACTGGTGGTATCTGCTGCTGCTGATTCCATTCGTCGCCGTGCTCTGGGTGCCGTTCTACAATTCCTCCGAACCATACCTGGACTTCGGCCGACAGCGTCCGCCGGCGAATTACCCGCGGCTCACCACCTACACGGTGCAGAATGAGACCGGACCGCTCAAGGTGGGGCTTCCGCTGTTCAAGCCCGGCGCGAACTACCGCCGGTGGGTCGAGGTCTGGCTCGACGACAAGCTGCTGCGGCCGGGGCGGGACTGGACGCTGAGTTCGCCCGGCGGTCCGCTCGACACGCTCCCGCGCCCGATCACGGACGCGGAAATCACCTTCACGAGCCCGCGCACCGGCGAGGTGCAGATCGTGGCCGACCGCCCCGGCATTCCGTTCTTCTACTGGTACCAGCTGCTGTGGGTGCTGATCGGCGCGGCGCTCGCTGCGTTGGTTTATTTCATGACCGAACGGCGCTGACCGTCGGCACTGAAAATCCGAAATTCTGGGGGGAGCCGTGCGTGAAGTGAATTGGGTGGCACTGATCGTCTTCGTGCTGCTGTTCGGCTTCGTCACCTGGCTGGGATTCGTCGCCGCCCGATGGCGCAAGGGCGATCTCGACCTGCTGCACGAATGGGGATTGGGCGGCCGGCGGTTCGGCACGCTGATCACCTGGTTCCTGGTGGGCGGGGACCTCTACACCGCATACACCTTCGTGGCGGTTCCGGCGCTCGCCTTCGGGGCCGGCGCGATCGCGTTCTTCGCGGTCCCCTACACCATCCTGGTCTATCCGATCCTGTTCGTGGTGTTCCCGCGGCTGTGGCACGTGTCGCACAAGCACGGCTACATCACGCTCGCCGATTTCGTGCGCGGGCGCTTCGGCAATCGGTGGCTGGCGCTGGCGGTCACGATCACCGGCATCGTGGCGACCATGCCGTACATCGCGCTGCAGCTCGTCGGCCTGCAGGTGGTGATCGGCGCCCTCGGCATCGGCGGCAAGGGCATGATGGGGGATGCCCCGCTCATCATCGCTTTCCTGATCCTGGCCGCCTTCACCTATTCGAGCGGGCTGCGGGCTCCGGCGGCGATCGCCATCGTCAAGGACACGCTGATCTTCGTGACCGTGTTCGCGGCCATCATCGTCATCCCGATCGAGCTCGGCGGATACAGCCAGATCTTCGCGGCGGTGCCGGCGCAGAAGCTGCTGCTCGCGGCGCCGCAGGGCCATACCACCGGCGCCTACAGCAATTATGCGACGCTCGCGCTCGGCTCGGCGCTGGCGCTGTTCCTCTATCCGCATTCGATCACCGCGATTCTCAGCGCCAGCAGCGGACGTGCGATCCGCCGCAACGCGGCGCTGCTTCCGGCGTATTCGCTGCTGCTGGGGCTGCTCGCGCTGCTGGGCTTCATGGCGATCGCCGCCGGCGTCGACAAGCTGCCGGAATACGCCGGCGGTTTCCGACAGTTCAAGGCGAATTTCGCGGTGCCGGCGCTGATGTTGTACGCGTTTCCGTCGTGGTTCGCGGGCGTGGCCCTGGCGGCGATCGCGATCGGCGCCCTGGTTCCCGCGGCGATCATGTCGATCGCGGCCGCCAATCTCTTCACGCGGAACATCTATCGTGAATTCTGGCGCCCCGACTGCACCGACCTGGAAGAATCGCAGATGGCCAAATGGGTGTCGCTGGTCGTCAAGGCCGGCGCGCTCGTGTTCATCCTGGCGCTGCCGCCGCAATATGCCATCCAGCTGCAGCTCCTGGGCGGCATCTGGATCATCCAGACGCTGCCGCCGGTGATCCTCGGCCTCTATACGCGCTGGCTCGATCCGTGGGCGCTGCTGATCGGATGGGCGGCCGGCATCGGAGTCGGCAGCACCATCGCGGTCAAATACAGCTTCACCTCCATCTGGCCGGTCGTGATCGCCGGCTTCAGCTTTCCGGGATATACGGCGCTTTACACGCTGGTGCTCAATCTTCTCATCGCGGTGGCGCTCACGCCTCTCTTCAAGGCGATGCGGGGGCATGCGAAAGACGAGACCGTTCCGGCGGACTATCACGCATGAGACCCGCGCCTTGGCCCATGACGACAATCTGACGATCGAGCGGCCGACGTTCGTCACGCATCTCGAATGCGCGGCGACCGGCGAGCGCTACCCGGCCGATGCGGTCCACAACCTGTCGCGGGCCGGCAAGCCGCTCCTGGTGCGCTACGATCTTGCCGGCGTGGGCCGCGCGCTGAGCAAGGACGCGCTGCGCGCCCGTCCGGCGGATCTGTGGCGCTATCGCGAGCTGCTGCCGGTGCGAAAAGTCGAGCACATCGTCAGTCTCGGCGAGGCGATGACGCCGATCCTCGCGCTGCGCAAGCTCGCGGCGAAGCTCGGCGGCGGCGAGCTGCTGGTGAAGGACGAAGGCCGGCTGCCGACCGGCTCGTTCAAGGCGCGCGGCCTCGTCATGGCGGTCTCCATGGCCAAGGCGCTCGGCATCACCCACATGGCCATGCCGACCAACGGCAACGCCGGGGCGGCGCTCGCCGCCTATGCCAGCCGCGCCGGCATCCGCGCCACCGTGTTCTGCCCCGAGGACACGCCGGAAGTGAACGTCAGCGAGATCGCGCTGCAGGGCGCGAAAGTCTACCGGGTCAACGGCCTGATCGACGACTGCGGAAAAATCGTCGCCGAGGGGCGCGAGAAGGCCGGCTGGTTCGACGCGTCCACGCTGAAAGAGCCCTACCGGATCGAGGGCAAGAAGACGATGGGCCTGGAATTGGCCGAGCAGCTCGGCTGGGACGTGCCCGATGTCATTCTCTATCCGACCGGCGGCGGCACCGGGCTGATCGGCATGTGGAAGGCGTTCGCCGAGCTCGAGGCGATCGGTTTTCTTGGGCGCAAACGTCCGCGCATGGTCGCGGTGCAGGCCGCCGGCTGCGCCCCGATGGTGCGCGCGTTCGAGGCCGGCGCCGAGCACGCGCCCCGCTGGGAGAACGCGCATACGATCGCCTCCGGGATTCGCGTGCCGCAGGCGATCGGGGACTTTTTGATCCTGCGCGCGGTGCGCGAGAGCGGCGGGTTCGCCATCGCGGTCGAGGACGCGGCGATCACGGCGGCGCTCGAGGAAGCGGCGCTCGAGGAGGGATTTCTGCTGTGCCCGGAGGGCGCCGCGACCTATGCGGCCTACAAGGCGGCGCTCGCCGACGGTCGCATTCGCCGCGACGAGCGCGCGCTGCTGTTCAATTGCGCGACCGGGCTCAAATACCCGCTGCCGCCGGTTCACCGCACGCTCGACCGGACGAAGCCGATCGATTACGCGAAGCTCTGATCCCTCCCCTGCGGGGAGGGTCGGCGCGCAGCGCCGGGGTGGGGCGAATGGTAGACGAGAATTAGATCCCCACCCGGCTCGCGTGCAAGGCCGCTCGCCACCCTCCCCTTCGGGGAGGGATTACCCGATCCGCACCAGGGCGCCGCCGTCGACCGGAAGCGCGACCCCGGTGATGAAATTCGCCTCGTCGGACGCCAGGAACAGCGCGGCGTTGGCCACGTCCCAGGCGGTGCCCATGCGGTGGCGCAGCGGCACCCTGGCGTCGCGCTGCGCCGCCACCTCGGCGCGGCTCTTGCCGCTGACGCGGGCGCGCGTGTCGACCGCCATCGGCGTGTCCATCAGGCCGGGAAGGATGACGTTGGCGCGAACGCCGAACTCGGCGTTCTGGATGGCGACCTGCTGGGTAAAGGCGATCATCGCCGCTTTGGTGGCCTTGTAGGCGACGTAAGGATAATGCTCCCAGGCCGCGACCGAGGAGACGTTGAGGATCACGCCGGAGCGCTGCTCGCGCATCACCGGCACCGCATGCTTGGCGGCCATCACCGCGCCGCGCAGGTTGATGGCGCAGATGCGGTCGAACACTGCCTCGGAGATTTCGGCGAGCGGCGCATCGCCTGCCCCGATGCTCACCCCGACGTTATAGTGCAGGATGTCGACGCGCCCCCAGCGGCGTCGTGCCTCGGCAACGGCCGCCGCGAGCGTGCGCTCCTGGGTGACGTCCGCCGCGAACGCGACGCAGGCGCCGCCGTCCTTGGCCGCCAATCCCGCCGTCTCCTCCGCGGAGGCGAGGTCGCGGTCGACCGCCAGCACCCTGGCGCCCTCCTGGGCGAAGCGCAGCACCGTGGCGCGGCCGTTGCCCAAGCCTTCGCCGGGGCTCTGCCCGGCCCCGACCACGATCGCGATCTTTCCCGCAAGACGCATGGCGAACCCCCGTGTCGAGCTTCGCGATAGCGCAGTCCGATTGCGATTGCCACCGGCTCGGCTTGACTCGCCCGCGTGCCCCGGCTTCCACTGACGAAAACGTGCGCGGCGGCGCTCCCGGGAGGAATTTCATGCTCGCACTACCATCCACGGAACGCAGACCACGAATGATGGACGACAGACGAGCGGGAGCCGGCGTCCTCCGTCGTCTGTCTTCCGTCGTCTGTTGTCTGGCCGCGCTCGCGGCCCTGGTGATAGGCGTGACGCCGGCGCTCGCGACCAAGAAGGACAACTCGCTCCGCGTCGCCGACGATCAGGTTCTCGACAACACTGATCCCTATTTCAACAACGTGCGCATCGGCGTGATCCTGTCCCATCAGGTGTGGGACACGCTGATCTATCGCGATCCCAAGACCAACGAGCACAAGGGTCAACTGGCGACCTCCTGGAAATGGCTCGACCAGAAGACGCTCGAGCTCGAGCTGCGCAAGGGCGTCAAATTCCACAATGGCGCCGAGTTCGACGCTGACGACGTGGTCTACACGCTCAATTTCGTCTCCAAGCCGGAGAACAAGGCCACCACCCAGAGCAACGTCGACTGGATCGACCGCGCCGAGAAGCTCGACCCCTACCGCGTGCGCATCGTCACCCGGCGGCCGTTCCCGGCCGCGATCGAATATCTGGCCGGCCCCATCGTGATCCACCCGCATGAATATTATGCCCAGGTCGGGCCGCAGGGCATGAACCAGAAACCGGTCGGTTCGGGCCCCTATCGGGTGGTCGAGCACGCCATGGGCAAATACATCCGGCTCGTGCGGAACCCCGATTATTTCCAGGACGGCCCGAAACCGCAGCCGCAGATCGAGAAGATCGAGCTACGCTTCATCCCGGACCGGCAGACCCAGGTCGCCGAGATGCTCTCGGGCGGGCTCGATCTCATCAAGAACGTCCCGCTCGATCAGGCGCAGCAATTTCGCGGCACGCCAAATCTTCAGGTCGTGTCCGCCGAGATCATGCGCTATGCGTTCCTGCAGATGGATTCGACCGAGCGCACGCTGGCGCCGCAGCTGCGCGACCCGCGCGTGCGCAAGGCGATCATGCATGCGATCGATCGCGAGGCCATGGTCAAGTCGATTGTCGGCGAGTCCTCGCGCGTGCTCAACGTGCCGTGCTTCCCCTCGCAGTTCGGCTGCAGCGACGAGGCCGCGCCGCGCTATGGCTATGATCCGGTGAAGGCGAAGCAGCTGCTCGCCGAAGCCGGCTATCCCGGCGGCTTCGACGTCGACCTCTACGGCTACCGCGATCGCGATCAGCTCGAGGCGATCATCGGCTATCTCCACGCGGTCGGCGTGCGGGCTAATCTGCGGTTCGTGCAGTACGCCGCCCATCGCGACGCCGTGCGCGCCGGCAAGGCGCCGATCGCGGTTTGGACCTGGGGCTCGTTCTCCATCAACGACGTATCGGCCGGGGTATCGGTGTTCCACAAGTTCCAGGCCGACGACACTGGCCGCGACCCGGAGGTGCGCGATCTCATGGAGCGCGGGGATTCCGTGGTCGATCCGCAGGAACGCAAGGCGGCCTACGCCAAGGCGCTGGGGCTGATCGCGGCGCGCGCCCACGTGTTGCCGCTCTATTCGATTCCCATCTTCTACGTCGCCGCCAAGGATCTGGTCTTCACCGCCTACCCGGACGAAGTTCCGCGGTTCTGGGAGATGCGCTGGCAATGACAATCCGGACGGAGCGCGCTTGCCGCTCCGCGGCAAGCCACCCTCTCCCACAACGGGAGAGGGTTCTCGAGCGCGTCTCATGCTCGGCTTCGCGCTAAAGCGCCTCGGGCTTGCCGTGCTCGTCGCGGTCGCGGTGTCCGCGCTCGCGTTCCTGCTGCTGCGAGCCTCGGGCGACGTCGCGACCGCGCTCGCCGGCGAAGGCGCGCGGGCCGAAGATATCGAGAACATTCGGCGGATCTACGGTCTCGACCGGCCGCTCGTCGCTCAATATTTCGAGTGGATCGGCAAGATGGCGCACGGTGATTTCGGCCGGTCGCTGTATTTCAAGATCGACGTGCTCGCTCTCGTCCGCGACAAGCTGCCGACCACCGCGCTGCTCGCGTTGTTCTCGCTGCTGTTCGCCCTCGCCATCTCGATTCCACTCGGCATCCTCGCCGCGGTCCATCCCAACAGCTGGATCGACCGCGCCTGTCTCGCGCTCGCCGTGCTGGGCCAGGCCTTGCCGAATTTCTTCTTCGCCCTGATTTTGATCCTGGTGTTCGCGGTGATGCTTCCGGTGCTCCCGGTATCCGGCAGCGAGTCCTGGGCCAATTTCGTCCTGCCCTCGATCGCGCTCGGCTATTACGTGGCGCCGCCGTTCATGCGCTTGGCGCGCGCCGGCATGATCGAAGTGCTCGCCTCCGATTACATCCGCACCGCGCGCGCCAAGGGGCTTTCCGGCCCGAGCATCGTGCTCAAGCATGCGCTGGTGAACGCGCTGGTCCCGATCGTCGCGCTCGCCGCCGTCCAGCTCGGATTCCTGCTCGGCGGCTCGGTCGTGATCGAGACGGTGTTCGCGCTCGATGGGCTCGGCTATCTCGCCTATCAGTCGATCAGTCACTTGGATCTGCCGGTCACGCAGGCGATCGTCACCTTGCTGTCGTTCATCTACGTGGGACTGACGCTGGGCGCAGATCTCGTCAATGCCTGGCTCGATCCGCGCATCCGGGTGGGCTGAATGACGGAAATCTCCGCGCTGCCCCTGGTCGAGCTGATCGGACCCTCGCCGCGGACGCTGCTGCATCGGCGCCTGTGGGGCCACAAGGGGCTGGTGATCAGCGTCGCGCTGCTCACGCTGATCGGGCTGGTCGCGCTGCTGGCGCCGGTGCTGACCCCGTACGACCCCTATGCGCAGGATCTCGGCCGCCGCCTCATCCCGCCGGTCTGGTACCAGAAGGGCACCTGGGTGCATTGGCTCGGGACCGACAATCTCGGCCGCGACTATCTTTCGCGCGTGCTCTACGGCGCCCGCATTTCTCTTCTCATCGGCGCCTCCGTGATGGCGATCTCGGGACTGATCGGAACCACGCTCGGGCTCGCGGCGGGCTATTTCGGCGGCCGCGTCGACGCCTTGGTCATGTTCACGACCACGGTGCGGCTCGCCATGCCGCTGATCCTGGTCGCGCTCGCGGTGGTGGCGACCGTCGGCGGCTCGCTCTGGGTCGTCGTGCTGGTGCTGGGCCTGCTCAAATGGGACCGCTTCGCGGTCGTCATGCGCGCCGCGACCCAGCAGGTCCGCGGGCTCGAATACGTCGCGGCCGCGGAATGCGTCGGCGCCTCGACGCATCGCATCATCCTCGGCGAAATCCTGCCCAACGTGCTGCCGCACCTCATCGTGGTCGCGACCATCGAGGCGGCGAGCGCCATCCTGCTGGAGGCGGCGCTGTCGTTCCTCGGGCTCGGCGTGCAGCCGCCGCTGCCGTCGTGGGGACTGATGATCGCCGAAGGCAAGGTCTACATGTTCTTCTCATTCTGGCTGATCGCGATTCCCGGCACGGCGCTGGCGATCCTGGTGCTCGCCATCAACATGCTGGGCGACGGCATCCGCGACGTCACCGCGCCCGGCGGCGGGAGGGCCTGACGTGCCCCTCCTCGAAGTCGACGGGCTCACGGTCGACATCGCGACGCCGCGCGGCGTCCTGCATGCGGTGCGCGACGTGTCGTTCCGGATCGACCGCGGCGAGACGCTGTGCCTCGTCGGCGAATCCGGCTGCGGCAAGTCGATGACCGCGTTCGCGCTGATGGGCCTGCTGCCGCAAACGGCGAGCCGTACGGCGCGGCGCTTCCGGTTCGAGGGCGAGGATCTCACCCGCGCTTCGGCCGCGCGGCTCGGTGCGTTGCGCGGCGACCGCATGGCGATCGTGTTCCAGGAGCCGATGACCGCGCTCAATCCGGCCTACACTATCGGGGATCAGCTGACAGAAGTGCACCGGCGCCACAAGGGTTCGACCCGGCAGGCGGCGCGCGAGCGCGCGGTCGAGCTGATGGAGAAGGTCGGCATCACCGCCGCCGGAAAGAGGCTCGGCCAGTTTCCGCATCAGCTGTCCGGCGGGCTGCGCCAGCGGATCATGATCTCCATGGCGCTGATGTGTGGGCCGGCGCTGCTGATCGCCGACGAGCCGACCACGGCGCTCGACGTCACCATCCAGGCGCAGATCCTCCGCCTGCTGGTCGAGCTGCAGCGCGATCTCGGCATCGCCATCCTGCTGATCACCCACGATCTCGGCGTCGTCGCCCGAACCGCGCACCGCGTGGCGGTGATGTACGCGGGCGAGATCGTCGAGTCCGGAACGGCGGCGGCCGTGTTCGGTCTGCCGTGCCACCCCTATACGCGCGGCCTGATGGCGTCGATTCCCGTTCCGGGAAAGACGCCGCCCGGCGCGCGGCTCGGCGCCATTCCGGGCGTGGTGCCGTCGCTCATCGGAGAAATACGCGGCTGCGCCTTCCGGGAGCGTTGCGCCCACGCAACCGCGGTTTGCGCCGCGCCCGTCGCGGTGCGCTCGGAACAAAGTCATGATTGGCGCTGCGTGCTCGAGGCGCGCCCGGTGGCGGCATGAACGCGCTGATCGAAGCCCGCGGCGTCTCGCGTCAGTTCGTGGTCGGGCAGCGCCTGTTCGCGGCGAAGCCGGTGATCCGCGCCGTGATCGATGTCGATCTCACGGTCCTGAGCGGCGAGGTGCTCGGCATCGTCGGCGAATCCGGTTCGGGCAAATCGACGCTCGGCAAGATGCTGCTCGGCCTCATCGCGCCGGACCGGGGTACCATCCGCATGGCCGGCGAGGATTTGACCGCAATCGAGCGGCGGACGCTGGCCCGGCTGATCCAGCCGGTGTTCCAGGATCCGTATTCCTCGCTCAATCCGCGCAAGCGCGTGGCGGCGATCGTGGCGCTGCCGCTCGCGGTGCTCGGCATCGGCTCCGGCAAGGAACGGCGCGCGCGGGCGACCGCGATGCTCGAGCGCGTCGGCCTGCCGGCGCGTTATGCTGAGGTCTATCCGAGCGAGCTGTCGGGCGGTCAGCGCCAGCGCGTCGCCATTGCGCGCGCGCTGATCGTCGGGCCGAAGATCGTGCTGCTCGACGAGCCGACCTCCGCGCTCGACGTTTCGGTGCAGTCGCAGATCCTCAACCTGCTGCTCGATCTGCGCAACGATCTCGGGCTCACCTACGTGTTCATCAGCCACAATCTCGCGGTGGTCGAGCATGTGGCGACCCGCGTCGCGGTGATGTACCTCGGCCGCATCGTCGAGGCCGCCGACCGTGAGGCGATTTTCTTAAACCCGCGTCATCCCTATACGCGGGCGCTGCTCGATTCCGTGCTCACGCCGGAACCCGGTCTCGGCGTTCCCGATACCGGGCTCGGCCTTGCGTTTCCCAATCCGCTCGATCCGCCGGCCGGCTGCGCCTTTCATCCGCGCTGTCCCGAGGCTGGCCCGCGTTGCCGCATCGAGGTGCCGCGGGTGCTGCGCGAGGCCGGCCTGGTCGCTTGCCATTTGTACGACGGAGGAACCTCAGCCGCATGAGCCGGGACGCCGCCATCAAGCTTGCCGAAACCTATTTCGATTCCGGCGGCTTCAAGGCCGACCTCGCGCGCCGGGTCGCGATCCCGACCGAGAGCCAGAATCCCGCGCGCGCCGCCGAGCTGAAGCACTATCTCGCCGCCGAGATCGTGCCGGCGCTCGAAGCGCTCGGCTTCCGCTGCCGGGTGCTGACGCACGGAAAAGCGCGCGGACCGTTCCTGTGCGCGGAGCGCATCGAGGCCGACGATTTGCCGACCGTGCTTTGCTACGGGCACGGCGACGTCATCCGCGGGCTCGAGGCCGGCTGGGCGAAGGGGCTCGCGCCGTTCGCGCTCACGGAAACGGACGGCCGCTACTACGGTCGCGGCGTTGCCGACAACAAGGGCCAGCACACGATCGGTATCGCCGCCATGGGGGCGGTGCTCGCCGCGCGCGGCCGGCTCGGCTTCAACGCCAAATGGCTGATCGAGATGGGCGAGGAGACCGGCTCGGCGGGACTGCGCGAGGTTTGCGCCGAGCATCGCCTGCTGTTTGCCGCCGACGCGCTGATCGGCTCGGATGGTCCGCGCATTTCCATCGAGCAGCCGACGATCTATCTCGGCAATCGCGGCGCCTATCCGGTCGACCTGTGGATCGAGGCACGCGAAGGCGGCCACCATTCCGGCAATTGGGGCGGGCTACTCTCCAATCCGGCGATCGAGCTCGCCCATGCGATTGCCGCGATCGTCGGGCCGAAAGGCCAGATCCGGATTCCGCAATGGGTGCCGGACGGCATTCCCGGTCCGGTCAAGCGCGCACTCGCGGATTGCGAAATCCATTCCGGCCAGGGCAGTCCGGCGATCGATCCCGGCTGGGGCGAGCCCGGTCTGAGCTCGGCCGAGAAGCTGTATGGCTGGTCGACGTTCGAGATCCTGGCGATGAGCGCCGGCAATCCGGAGGCGCCGGTCAACGCGGTACCGCCGAAGGCCTGGGCGCGCGGCCAATTACGGTTCGTGGTCGGCGTCGATCCGGAAGAAATCCTGCCGGCGCTGCGGCGCCACCTCGATCGCCACGGGTTCGCGATGGTTGAGATCGCGAAGGCCCGCGACGAGATCTTTCACGCCACCCGCCTCGACCCGGATCATCCGTGGGCGCAATGGGCGGCGGCCTCGATCGCGCGCACCGCGGGCCGCAAACCCGCGATCCTGCCGAGCACAGGCGGCGCACTGCCGAACGATGTATTCTCGGAGCTGCTCGGCTTGCCGACGATCTGGGTGCCGCATTCCTATCCGGGCTGCTCGCAGCATGCGCCCAACGAGCATTTGCCGCTCCCGCTCGCCCGCGAGGGGCTACGGCTGATGGCCGGGCTTTATTGGGACCTCGGCGAGGGAGGCACGCCCGGGCGAAAATAACTTCGTAGCCCGGACGGAGCGGCGCGTAGCGCCGTGAAATCCGGGATCGTGAGGGAGGGGAATCTCATGTTCACCGACGGATTGTTTCGCGGCAAGCGCATCCTGGTCACTGGTGGCGGCACCGGGCTCGGCAAGGGCATGGCCGAAAGATTTCTCGAGCTCGGCGCGGAACTGATCATTTGCGGGCGGCGCAAATCTTTGTGCGAGGAAACCGCGGCCGAGCTGATGAAGCAGCACGGCGGCAAGGTCGAGGCCTACGGCATCGACATCCGCGACGCCGCCGCCGTCGACGCGATGGTGGAAGATATCTTCCAACGCGGTCCGCTCACCGATCTCGTCAACAATGCGGCCGGGAATTTCATCTCGCGCACCGAGGATCTTTCCCCGCGCGGGTTCGACGCCATCGCCAACATCGTGATGCACGGCACGTTCTATGTGACCCACGCGGTCGGCCGGCGCTGGATTGCCGCGCAAAAACCCGGCAACGTGCTCTCGATCGTGGTCACCTGGATCCACAACGGCAGCCCGTTCGTGGTGCCCTCGGCGATGAGCAAGTCCGCGATCCACGCGATGACGATGTCGCTCGCCGCCGAATGGGGCCGCTACGGCATCCGGCTCAACGCGATTGCGCCCGGCGAGATTCCCACCGAAGGCGCCGGCAAGCGCCTGCGCCCGATCGAGATGCCGGCCAGCCGCGGCGCGCGCTTAAACCCGATGGATCGTCACGGCCGCATGCAGGAGTTGCAGAACCTCGCGACCTTTCTCTTGTCCGACGGCTGCGACTGGCTCACCGGCCAGACCATCGCCATGGACGGCGCCAATGCGCTGGCGACCGGCGGCAATTTCTACGATCTGCGCGAATGGGGTGATGCGGAATGGAAAACCGCGCGCGAGGCGATCCAGAAGGTGAACGCGCAGGACAAGGCGGCGCGCGGCGCGTGAACGCGCAAGGCGAGCCGGCGGCGGCGGCGCAGCGCGGGAGAAATCGCATGTTTCCAGCTTTTCGACGCATCACCACGAAACGCATGCGGGACGGGAGATCGGCACTCGCCGAGGACATTTCCGTCGAGATCAACGACATCGGGCTTGCCGATTTCTGGACCACGGGCACGATGCCGGCCCGTTGCGACGAATTTGTCGCGTTCGGCGCGCAGCCGGCGCGGCTCGAGCCGCCGCCGTCCGGCACGATCTTCCGTTATTTCGTCATTCCTCCGCAAGGCGACATCTCCACTGAAGCATACAAACAGGCGGTCAAGAACATGTTTGCGGCGATGCAGGGCTCGCATTGCCAGGTCGACACCCGGCGGCATCCGGCCATGCACACCACGCGCACTATTGATTACGTCGTGCTGCTGCGGGGAAACGTTTCGCTGCTGCTCGACGAGGGCGATGAAATCCCGGTTCGGCCGCTCGACGTGGTGATCCAGCGCGGCACCAATCATTATTGGGTCAACCGCGGCAGCGAACCGGCGCTGCTGATGGGCGTGCTGCTGGACGCGGCGTTTTGATCGGGGGATTTGCCATGATCGACCGGCAATTCGTGGAGCGGATGGCGCAATACAATCGCTGGCAGAACGGGAATCTCTATGGCTGCGCCGATCGGCTCTCCGAAGAGGATCGCAAGCGCGAGCGCGGCGCGTTCTTCGGATCGATCCATTCGACCCTCAATCATCTGCTGTGGGGCGACCGCACCTGGATGCACCGGTTCGCCGGCACGCCAAAACCGGCGGGCGGCATCAAGGAGTCGGTCGGGCATTATCCGGATTGGCAGGATCTCAAGCGCGAGCGCGAAGCGTTCGACGAGGTGATTTTACGCTGGGCGAGCGCGCTCGACCCGCACTGGCTCGAAGGCGAGCTGACCTGGTTTTCGGGCGCGGCGCAGAGAGAGATCACGCGGCCGGCATGGATCCTGGTCACGCATTTCTTCAACCACCAGACCCACCACCGCGGCCAGGTGCACTGCATGATCACCCAGTCCGGCATTCGGCCGAGCGACACGGATTTGCCGATGTTGCCGGCGACCGCTTGAATTTATTTGGAACTCCGTTCGTTACCGCGAGAGAAGAAGTTAGGTTCCGAGCATGCGGCACGCTCGGAAACCCTCTCCCCTTGCGCGAGGGGGTGGCGAGTGTCGAACGGTTGAGAGATGCGAGCCGGGTGAGGGGTTGTTTGCTATTGCATCGAGGCAATACCCCTCACCCGGTCCCCTCGCTACGCTCGGGACCTGCGCCACGTTACTCCGACACCCGTACCATGCGCTTGCCTCGGTTCTCGCCTGCGAGTAGGCCGATCAACGCTTTGGGCGTGTTCTCGAGCCCCTGGATCACGTCCTCCTTGATCTTGATCTGTCCCGTCTGGACCCAGCGCCGCAGCTCCGCCACCGCAACCTGGCGCTCGTCGAAATAGTCCGTCACGATGAAGCCTTGCATCAGCAGTCGCTTGACGACGATGAGGCCCGGTACGCCGCGCGGACCCGCCGCCGGCGCGGCGCCGTCGTAGGCCGAGACCGCTCCACAACAGACGATGCGACCACGCACGTTCATGAGTGCCAGGCACGCTTCGAGAATGTCGCCGCCGACGTTGTCGAAATAGACGTCGATGCCGCTCGCCACGGCGGCCTTGAGCGTTGCGTGGACGGAACCAGCCTTGTAGTCGACCGCCGCGTCAAACCCGAGCTCGTTTACGAGCCAATCGCATTTTGCGGCGCCGCCGGCGATGCCGACCACGCGGCATCCTTTGATCTTGCCGATTTGGCCGACGAACGATCCCACGGATCCGGCCGCAGCGGATACGATGACCGTCTCACCGGGTTGCGGCCGGCCGATGCGCAGGAGGCCGAAATATGCGGTGAGCCCGGCGATGCCATATACGCTCAAAAGATGCGTCATCGGCTCGATCCGCGGGACCTTGCTGAGGGCCTTCGCTGCAAGTGTGGCATAATCCTGCCAGCCCGTGTCGGCAAAGACGAGGTCGCCCGGCCTGAAGTCCGGTGCACGCGACGTGACGACCTCGGCGATGGCTCCCCCTGCCATGACCGACCCGGCTTCGACGGCGGAGCGATAGGTGGCACCGTGCATCCACGCGCGGTTGGCCGCATCGAGCGAGATGAGGTGCACGCGCAGAAGAACTTCGCCCTCCTTGGGCTCGAGCGCCGCGCCTTCGCTCATACGAAAATGCTCCGGGCCGAGCTTTGCCTTCGGCCGCGCGACGAGAATTATCTGCCGGTTCTTCACACGCCCCTCCCTTGCTTCGTCGCGGCGACCTTCCTGCCGAGATCGTCCGATGACGGCCGTCCCTTCCGAGCCGTCCATGCACTTGCTTGGCCCTAATGTGATAACTGCAAACTCTGCGGCCATCAATCCCGGGGATGAGGCGCGAGAATGGAGGTGGCGAGCGGGAATATCCCTTCGCGGGATGCTGATAGGCCGGCACCTCGGAGCACGGTCCGCTCCCCGGCCGAGATGTCATTTCGCGTGGGAGACGATTGCCTCGATGATCTGCGGCCACATCGGAATAGGCAGTGCGTGACCCATGCCCTTGATCACCACGAGCTTGGCCCCCGGAATGGCATTGGCGGTCGCGATGCCTCCGGCGAGCGGTACCAGCGGATCGACGTCTCCATGGATGACCAAGGCCGGCACATGGACGGCACGCAGCGCATCCTTGCGGCTGCCGGACGCCACGATCGCGGCGAGCTGACGGGCGACGCCCGGCGGGTTCAGGCCCCGCTCGAAAATTTCCGCCGCACGTTGCGCATCGCGCGCTTGGTCGAGCGGAAATCCCGGTCCCCGCAGGACCTGCCATGTCCGGGCATAGCGAACAAGATACGACTCCCGATCGGTCGGCATCGGGGCGAGCAGGATCGCCATCGCTTCCGCGGTCGGCGGCGGCAGTCCGGGTTCCCCGGTCGAAGACATGATGGAAGTCAGCGTGCGCACCCTGTTCGGGGAGTGAATTGCCATCTCCTGAGCAATGGCTCCGCCCATCGACACGCCGACCACGTGCGCCGATTCGATGCCGAGCGCGTCCATCAACCCGACGGTGTCGGCCGCCATGTCGCGGAGCGTGTAAGGCGCGGAGAGCGGTTCACCGAGCAGCTGCTGCTCGATCAGCGACGCCAAATCCGGGACCGGGAATTGCTGCAGCTTCGTAGATAGGCCGATGTCGCGGTTGTCGAACCGAACCGCCCAAAAACCCCGATCGGCGAGCTGCGCGCAGAACGCCTCGTCCCAGGCGATCATCTGCGCCGCCAGGCCCATGATCAGGATCAGCGGCGCTGCATTCCGGTCGCCGAATGCATCGTAGCAAAGCTCGATCCCGTTTGCCCGCACCATCGCGGGCGAGCTTCGGCTCGTGGTCGACATGTCGTAATCCTATGGCTCGCCACGGCGCGCGCATACGTCCAGGCCGCGATCAATGAAACATCGATCGCCCGATTTGCAAACCAGAAAGGGCCCGCTAGCGCGGGCCCTGGTCGATTTCATGAAGCAGAGGTCAGACCGCCTGACGCCAAGCCGGCGTGATCCGCGCGCCAGCGTCCTCGACGGCCTTGACGCCGTCGTAAACCTTTGCGCTGACGAAAGCGGCGACATTCTTGGCACGGCCCATGCCGATTTCGCCGCGCTCGCGCCAATAGTCCACGGTCAGCTGATAGGCTTCCGCCAGCGACTTCGCGGCGGCAAGCTTGTCGATGGATGCCAACGCGGCTGCCGTGTCGTCGTGGGCCGTATCGATGAGCTTGCGGTTGATATCGGCAACACCGGTCACTGCATCGACGATCGTGCCTTCGATCACGCCCGCCACCTTGTTGGCGCCGTCATGCATGGCAGCGGCGCGCTGCTTTGCGGTCGCCGCGCCGCGCTTGACGAATTCGCGCGCGGATTCCGGAATTTCGAGCTTGCTCTGAAGACCGCCGAGCGCCTTGATCAACGATCCATAGGCGGCGGTTGCGGCTCCGGTCGCCGACTGGGATTTGCGGGTATTCTGCTTCTTGGTCATCCGACTTCTCCATCCTCTTAGGGAGCTATGGTCCGCCTCGTCCGTCATTGGCCCGAGGCACGCACTCCTATGGCATGGATAATGGTGCAGTGCAACATAAATGCGTGCGATGCACAAAATCGTGAAGCAAAGGAAAAACGCTTGCGATCTCAATCGTTTATACTGCTGCAACGGCAATGCATTTGGTTTCCCCTGTTGTTACCCATGGATCTTTCTGCGCCGCCGTCGATGGCCCGATCTCGGTTTTCGGGTCCGATCGATGAGGTGGCGCGTTCGACCATTCGGGAATATATGCTGCAAACTTGTCGCAGTTCCGTCTGGGTTCGCGCAGCCAAGCAACCGAGAGGAAGCCCTCATGTCCCTTGCCCTCGACGCCGAGAACGCTCAGCCCCCGTCCCGACTGTTGCTGCTGATGGAGGGGCGAGCCCTGCATGAGCTCGCGGCGTTCGCGGCTTCCCTGCCGCTCCTGCGCCTGGCGCCGCGGGGCGATGGCCATCCGGTTCTGGTGCTGCCCGGCTTGGTGGCCAGCGACATTTCCACGAGGCCGCTGCGAGGATTTCTCAAGGACCATGCGTATGCCGCGCACGGCTGGAAGCTCGGACGAAATCACGGTTACTTCCCCGGCTTGGAACGACGGATGGTCGATCGCATCCGCGATCTGCGCGGCCGCTACGGGCGAAAAGTCAGCCTGATCGGCTGGAGCCTCGGCGGCATCTTCGCGCGGCAGGTCGCAAAGCTGGTGCCCGACGACATCCGAACGGTGATCACGCTCGGCAGTCCGTTCTCGGGCAATCCCAGAGCCTCGCACGCCTGGCGGCTATACGAGCTCACCAGCGGATATCGCGTCGACGACCAGAGCAATGCGTTTGCTCGCACGCTTGCGGAGCCGCCCCCCGTGCCCACGACGGCGATCTACAGCCGAAGCGACGGCATTTGCGCTTGGGAGTGTTGCGTCGAGAAACGGACGGACAAAAGCGAAAGCATCGAAGTCCACAGCAGCCATTGCGGGCTCGGCCACAATCCGGCGGCGGTCTATGCGATCGCCGACCGCCTCGCCCAGCGCGAGGGCGAATGGAAGCCGTTCGGCCGCGGCGGCTGGCGCGCTTTCGTGTATCCCGAGCCGGCGCAGGTCTCCTGACTGCCATCTGCGGGACTGGAGCGCGTTCCGATCCTCTTGAATCGCGACGCGCTGGGATTCGATATTTGTCGCGTTTTCTACCGGTTCCCGCGTTGCCGGAAAATGCTCTAGCGATATCCGCAGCGCGGGAGCCAAACGAGAAGGCCAGCCCCCATCTTCAAGCGAAGACGTCCGGCACGTAGCGGCCCTTGTGTTCCATCTCGAGCAGCCAGCTCGACGCCTCGGCGTCCGTGCAGCCGGCCGTCTCCTGATAGATTTTTGCCAGCGTCTCGCGGACCGCCGGCGCCATGTATTGACCCTCCCCGCACAGGAAGAAGATCGCGCCCTGCCGGTACAGCTCGCGGACCTTTTCTCGGTCCTTCCATAGGCGATGCTGCACGAACGTCACCTCGCCATCGGGCTTGCGGAAGAACACCGGATACAGCGTGACGACGCCCTCCCGCTCCCATTGCTCGAGCTCCTCGCGATAGAGCAAGTCGACGTCGGGGTGGTCGCAGCCGAAGAACAGCAGCGCTGGACCCGCCGGCTCGCCGTGGGCGTGGCGCAAGGCTCGCTCCTGCAGGAACCCGCGAAACGGCGCCAGTCCGGTCCCGGCGCAAATCATGACGACGGGCGTGCTGTTGAGCGCCGGAGGATGAAACGGAACATTGGGCGTGCGGATGGCGATCGGCACCTGATCCTCGGCGCGCAGGCGCGCGAGGAAGCTCGAACACGTCCCGTGAAACTCCCCTTGGCCCGACCAGGCCGGCGCCTTGACGATCGCCACCGTCACCGTGCAGCGGGAAGGGTTCGCGCGCGGAGAGGAGGAAATCGAGTATTGACGCACCCGCATGGCGGGAAGCAGCTCGAGAAATTCTCCCAAGCTCAGCTCGCATGACGGATAGGCGTCGAGCAGGTCGAGCACGCTCGCGCGCTTCTTGAGGACTTCCGCCTGATAGCGCGCGGGATCCGACGCGAGCTCGTTCAGGGCCGCCTGCTGCGCTTTGTCCTGCGCCCTTTCCGCCAATCGCTCGACGTCCTTTCGTGTTGCCGGGGCCGAGAGCTCGACATGGCGTCCCAGCAACTCCTGGATGGAGACGGGATGGTCGGTCGGCAGGGAAGCGGCCATGGCGCCTCGGTTCGAGCGCAGGATCACGGCCGCGCCCGGTCGTGTCCCGAGCCGGCGCGCGGCGCGCTCGACCAGGCCCGGGTGATTTTCGGGCAGCACGGCGAGATAATCGCCGGCGGCGTAGGTCACTCCTGGCGGCAACGCGAACTCGATGTGGCGCTTCGAGCGCCCGAACGGCGACGTCAGGTCCACCAGCTCGCGATTCTCGATCACGGTGGAGAAGTCGAGCTTGTTCTCCCGCACCAGCTCGACTTCGGCGGTCGGCACCGCCTCGACGTCGTAAAGCGGGCCGCCGCCGACCGTCGGCCGCGCCGCCACGCCGAGACCGGCGCCGAGCCGTTCCCACAGCGGGCCGTACCACTGTTCGAAGTCGCCGAAGAAATCCCCTCGCGCGTCTCCCTCTCCGCGCGCCACCAGCGCTTGAGCGCCGGCGCGATCGAGATGGCCGGCGATCTCCTTGGGTACCGACTGGTAGGTCGTCGTCCAATCGCGATTGCCGCAGCCGAACAGCGCATAACGCACGCCGACGAGCGACGCGTCGGGCACGCCGGCGAGCCAGGTCGCGAACTTGCGTGCGTTGTCCGGTGACTGGCCGTTGTAGGACGCCGTGACGATGATGGCCGCACCTTCCTTGGGCAGCCTGCCGGTGTAATCGTCGAGCGGGGCGACCTTGGCCGCATAGCCGCGGGCTTGGCCGTCGCTCGCGACCCGACGGGCGAAGGCTTCCGAAGCGCCCGAATTCGAGCCGTAAAGCAACAGCAGCGGCGTGCCGTGGGCGCTCGATGCTTCCGGGACGCTCGCCGGCGCGCTCGGCCGCGGCGCGGGCTTCGTCGAAAACCCGCGAGCTACCGGCTGCCTGACGCGGGCGCGGATTCTGAGCCCGTCGGGCTTCAGCGTGAGCGCCTCCTTGACCACGAGCTCGTATCGCGCGGGCTCCCAGATCTCGAAGCGCTGCAGCAGCATGGCCAGCACCAGCGTCGCCTCCTGCATGGCGAACGCTCGCCCGATGCAGCCGCGCTGGCCGTTTCCGAACGGCTTCCAAGCGTGCGGCGGAATCTTGTCCCGCATGTCGGGAGCGAAGCGATCCGGATCGAACCGCTCCGGTTCCTTCCAGACCGCCGGATCGCGGTGTAGGGCCGGCAGCAGCACCAGCAGCACGTTGCGCTTCTTGACCGGGTAGCGGCCCGCGAGCAGCGTGTCGTGTTTGGGCGCGACCGTGAACCCCGGGGCGGTCGGCCACAAGCGCAGCGTCTCGCGCAGGATCTGATCGAAGTAGCCGAGCTGCGCCACCTGCTCGAACCGCGGGGTATCGGCGCCGAGCACGCGATCTGCCTCGGCCTGCGCCTTGCGGAGGACTTCGGGATGCTTGAGCAGGAGATGGATCGCGAAGCTGAGCAATCCGCTGGTTGTCTCGTGGCCGGCGATCAGGAACGTGAGCAGCTGATAGCGGATATTGGTATCGTCGAGATGCTCCCCGGTCACCGGGTCCTTGGCATTGAGCATGAGGCCCAGGAGATCCCGCGGCGCCTCGTCTTCCGGCATCTTGCGGCGCTTCGCGATCAGCTCCTCGGTGACCGCGTGCATGAAACGTCCGTCCGCCTCGTACTGGCGTTGCGTTCGCAGCATCAGCGTGGTTTGAATCGGCAGACGCCGCGCCCGGCCGCCGGCCTCCGACAGTGCCCGCACCATGGCTTCGATGAGCGGATGCATCTCGTTCTGATAAAACGAGTTGAAGCGGTAGCCGAAGCCGGACAGCGCGATGGTGTCGAGCGTGAGCCGGGTCATGTTGTCGGCGACGTCGATCGACGCTTCCGGGCCGAGCCGCTCCCACTTCGTCAGCATCTGGTCGGCGATATCGAGCATGTCCTCGAAATAATTCCGCATCGACGCCGGGCCGAAGGCCGGCATCAGGATGCGGTGCGCCTTGGCCCAGTTGGGCTCGTTGGTATGGGCGGTGAACAGGCCGTCGGCGACGAAATCCCGCAAGTAGGACAGCCCACCGCTGACCTTTTTGTCGAAACGAGTCTCGTCACAGGCGTCCGAAGCCAGCTCGAGCGAGCTGAGCACCAGCATGGAGCCCTTGCCGAACGACAGGCGATAGATGGGCCCGAGCTCGCGGGCGAGCTCGACCATGCTCTGGATCGGCGTTTCCGAATCGATGTCCGGGGCGTTCCCTACGAGCGGGCGCACGCGGGGCTGCGGAATGTTGGTTTCGAGGGAAGCACTCATCGGGAGCGCCTTTCATCGGATTGGGAGATCGGCTGAGCCCCGCGGACGCGAAGTGCCGCCGGACGGATGCCTCGACGCCATTCAACGATTTCTCTGCGCTGTCGTGTCCGCCGGATGCCTTCGGGCGCCGGGAGTCTCCGCGCTCGCGCGCCGGCCGCCTCCGCTCTTGCCCGACCTGGTCGCCTTCGGCTTGCCGCCCGCCGCGGCGACCGTAGGCGCCGTGGCCGCGGGGTGCTGAGCGGATTCGAGTTGCGGTTGGATGCCCCCGAGCTCCTCGAAGGCCCGCTTCAAGTGCTTCGCCAGGGAATGGAGCGCGGACTGCGGGAGTGCGCGCCGACAGGCAATCAAGCCGAAGTCCAGCGATCCGACATGGCTCTGCACAGTGATGTTCAAGGCGTTGCCGTGATAGG
>WNGD01000477.1_pt1 | contig 51333 bp, 57 predicted proteins | sample 5400671 | NCBI WGS metagenome assembly WNGD01 (sample SAMN13153369, study PRJNA577476) | soil metagenome | isolation source: 40 cm soil or saprolite under grassland replicate 2 | place: USA:California | collected 2016-06-15 | reverse complement strand
GTTCACGAGCGCGACGAGGGGTGCGTCTCCCGCCAGCAGCTCCGCGTGGGGGAGCTGGAAGAACCGCACGCCCCGCACGGTCGGCAGAAGGCGGTCCGGGAAGATGGTGACCGTGACGGATGCCTGCGGCGTATCGGCGCCCCCGGCGGCCAGGAGTTCTGCTTCCACCCATACCCCAGCGGCTCGGCCGCGCACCACGACGGCGTCGCCGCCGGGCGGGCGGCGGTTTCCCACGGTGCTATCTTCCAGCTCCGCGAGGGTGAGCGGATGGTCCCCCACCCACGTCACGATCTCGGCGCCGCGGACGAGGGGAACGGGTGACCCCTCGCCATAGTACCACAGCGACCAGCGATGGTGGTCGTCGAGCTCGAAGCGCAGGCGCCCGACCGCCGGTCCGCCCGACCGCCGGTCCGTCCCAGTCGGACTGTGGGACAGCCGGGCGGGCGAACGGATGAGCGCCCCCGAAGTGGCGCCGGTCAGGAGCACAAACGTGCGTCGGTCCATGGTCACAATGTTGATAGGCCTAGCGGGTTTGTCTACGCCACTCGCCGCGCAGGAGACGCGCGGCGGCGGGATGGTGACGTTCGGTCTCGCCTATACGGTCGGCAGCGGCTGGCAAATCCAAGGCTTCGACGTCGGGTACGGGCGCGGGATGCGCTCGGGACCGATTGCGGCGTTGTCGCTCAGTGCGCGCCTAGGTGAATTCATCGACCAGCGGGCGATCATCGGCGGCTCCCAGGGGTTTGTCTTCGGGGCCACGCTCGCTGCCCGGAGTCGCGCCCTGACCATCGCCGAGTTCGGTGCGGACACGGCGCCGAGCCACGTGGGACTCGACGTGACCGTTGAAACGACGGGTTACGCCGGCGCGCACTCGCCGCTCGGGATCGGGTCTCCGTGGGGAGCGGTCTCCGTCCTCCCGGGCCTGCGGGTCGGCCAGTTCGGACTCGTGCTCGGCCCCACGGCATTTTTCGGCACCTCCACCATCGTCCGGGCGTTCTTGGGCTTGCGTTTCGACGTGCCGCTGGCGCGGCGAGACCGCCATCCCTAGCTTTGCCACCGATGGTGGTCCCCTCCCTCGATACCGAGCATCCCGGTATCCGGGTCATTGCCGAAGTGGCGTCGGTGCTGCAGGCGGGTCTCGCGTCTGGGGACGCTCTGCAGGGGGTGGTGAGCGCGCTGCGGCGCGGCCTCAACCTCCGACGCTGTCGCCTCTGGCTCCGCACACCTGACGGCAGTCGCTTTACGCCCGTCACCACGCCCGGCGACGAAGCGGAGCAGCCGGGCTACGACCCGCCGGTCGCCGAGTGGATGCGACGCGGCCCGCAGCGCGAGGGCGTGCCCGGGGGCTCCATCGTCCGGCTGCCGCTGGTCCACGAGGACGAGCCGCTCGGCGTGCTCGAGGTCGTGATTCCCACGGGGCGTTACGAAGGGATCGCGCACGACGTCGTGGTCGTGGCGGCCCGCATCCTCGCTCCCATGATCGCCGCCAGTGAGCTCTCGCAGGACCTCGCCTCCGAGGTCGCGCTGCGCACGCACGAGATGGAGGCACAGCGCAGCTTCGCGGCCCAGATCATCGACTCTCTCCCGGTCGGCCTGTACGTGATCGACCGTGGCTATCGCATCCGCGCCTGGAACCGCAAGCGCGAGACCGGGACGCAGGGCGTGTCGCGCGAGGACGCCGTGGGTCGCGAGATCTTCGACGTCCTCGACCGCCAGCCGCGCGATCTCCTGAAACGGGAGTTCGATCGGGTGTTCGACACGGGGGAACTTCAGCAGGTGGAAATGGAGTCGCAGGCGAGCGGGGAAGTGCGCCACTACCGCATCACGAAGATCCCGATGCATCAGGATGGCGGCGACATCTCACATGTGATCACCATCGGCGAGGACATCACCGAGTGGCGCCAGGCGCAGCAGCGGCTCACCGAGACGGAAAAGCTCGCGGCGGTGGGCCAGCTCGCCGCCGGCGTGATGCACGAGATCAACAACCCGCTGGCGACGATCCTCGCCTGTTGTGAGGCACTGGCGCTCCGGACGGAGGACCTGGCACCGCCGGACCGTCACGGCTACGACGAGTACCTCAAGATCATCGACACCGAGGTGCAACGTTGCCGCCGGATCGTGGAAAGCCTGCTCGACTTTTCGCGCCCCAAGGGCGGCGACAAGAAGCCGACCGACGTGAACGGCGTGGTGGAGCGCACGCTCTTTCTCCTCAAGCATCACGCGCGGTTCAAGCGGCTCAACGTGATGCGGGAGCTGGCATCGGGCCTGCCCGCGGTGCTCGGGGACCACGAGCGGCTCATCCAGAGCTTCATGGCGCTGATGCTCAACGCGATGGACGCGATGGACTCGCGCGGCACGCTGACGGTCCGCAGCCGCATCAACCCCGATCGGGCCGATGAGATCCTGCTCGAGTTCATCGACACGGGCACCGGGATCAAGCGCGAGGACTTGCCGAAGATCTTCGAGCCCTTCTTCACGACCAAGCCGCAGGGGCGCGGCACCGGCCTCGGTCTCTCCATCTGCTACGGCATCATCGCCGAGCACCGGGGGCGGATCGAGGTCGAGTCGCAGGTCGGCGTGGGATCGAACTTCAGGGTGTATCTCCCCACGGGATGAAAATCCTCGTCGTCGAAGACGACAAGACGGTCGGACAGTATGTGAAGCGCGGCCTGACCGAGGCCGGCTTCCACGCGGATCTGGTTGGGGACGGCGCCGAAGGGCTGCGTCTCTCGACCGGCGGTCACTACGACATGCTCGTGCTCGACCTGCGACTTCCCGCGCTCTCGGGCCTCGAGGTGCTGCGCACGCTGCGCGATCGCGGCGAGGGGATGCCGGTCCTGGTGCTCACCGCGCAGGACGCGGTGGACTTCAAGGTGCAGGCACTCAAGATGGGCGCCGACGATTACGTCACGAAGCCCTTCTCGCTGGAGGAGCTGCTCGCCCGGGTGGAGGCACTGGGGCGGCGCCCCAAGGCGATCGCGCCCCCGCTGCTCAAGGTGGCCGACCTGACCCTCGAGACGGGAAGCCGTGAAGTGCGGCGCGGCGGGAAGCTCTTCGAGCTCACGCCCAAGGAATACGCCGTGCTCGAGTACCTCATGCGCCACCAGGGCCGCGTCATGTCGCGGACCCTGATCACGGAGTACGCCTGGGACTACCACTTCGACCCCGGCACGAACATCGTGGACGTCGTGATCACGCGGCTGCGCAAGAAGATCGACCACGGGCGCGAACCCAAGCTGATCCACACGGTGCGCGGCGTCGGCTACGTCGTGAAAGCGTGACGTGCAGACGCTGCGCGGCCGGCTCACCGCCTGGTACTCGGGCGCGCTCGCCCTCACGCTCGCCGCGTTCGCCGGGGTGTTGTACGTCGACCGCCGCAGCGCGTCGTACCAGGATCTCGATCAGCGGATTCAGTCCGAGGCATCGCTGACGGCGGGCATTCTCGCCGAGAGCTACCGCGCCCGCGGCACGCTGGTGCGGCCCGACTCGGCGCAGCGCCCCGTGCTCATCCCCGATCTGGCGGCGCTGCTCGAAGCCGTCCCCGGCTTCCTCGTCATCACGGCGCGTGACGGCAGCCTGCTGTTCGCGTCGTCGGACGCGCGCGCCCTGACCTTCCAGCAGGTGGAGCAGCTGCGAGGGCTGGCGAGCGCGCCCCCCTCCGGACGGTCGAGCGGCACCCTCCGCCTCGAGCCGAACGGTCCGAGGATCCACTATGTGGTGCAGGACGTTACCGGTGCCGGACCGCAGTTCGGGGCGATTCTCGCCGGGGCGGACGTTCGCACTGCGGAGCTCGGGCCCGACCAGCTGCTGTCCACATTCGCCCTGGTGTTGCCGCTCGGCCTCGCCCTCGCCTTGCTGATGGGGTCGTGGATTTCCCGGCGCGCGCTCGCCGCTGTGGATCAGATCATCACCGAGGTCCGCGAGATCACCGACGGACGGAGCTTGCACCGTCGCCTCGCCGAGCCGCTGGTCAAGGACGAGCTCGGTCGCCTCGCCGAAACGCTGAACCAGATGATGACCCGGCTCGAGCGCAGCTTCGCCGCCCTGCGCCGCTTCACGGCGGACGCGAGTCACGAGCTCAAGACCCCCCTCACCGTGCTGCGCGCCGGGGTGGAGCGGGCGATCACGACTCCCAACCTGTCCCAGGACACGCTCGCGACACTGGAAGAGACGCTGCAGGAGATCAAGCGCATGACCGAGCTGGTGGACGCACTGCTCACCCTGGCGCGCGCTGACGAAGGCATCGCGCCGCTGCACCGTGAGCCCGTGGATCTGCGCGGGATCGTCGAAGAGGTCCGCGAGACCGGTGAGCTGCTCGCCGAGGAGTCGGGGGTGCGGATGGAGGTCGCCACGCCCCCCGAGCCGATCGTCGTCTCGGTCGATGCGACGCGCATCCGGCAGCTGATCCTCAACCTTCTCACCAACGCCGTGAAATACACCCCCGCCGGCGGGAGCGTCCGCATGCAGCTCGGCTCCGCGAACGGCCGGGTGACCCTGAGCGTCGCCGACACCGGAATCGGCATCGCGCCGGGGGATCTCCCGCACATTTTCGACCGCTTCTGGCGCGCCGACTCGGCGCGCACCCGCACGAGTGAGCGTCCCGGCGCGGGGTTGGGGCTCGCCATCTGCAAATGGATCGCCGAAGCGCACGGCGGCCGCATCGACGTGGTGAGCCGCCCGGGACGGGGGACGACCTTCACCGTCACGCTGCCGCGCGAGCCGTCGGCGACGAACCCCTAACGCAGCCGTCATCGGTTCGTCACGCGGGAGCCATCCGCCCGCAAGCAACGCGTGCCATCCTGATGGAGACCGTCCTCTCGAGGGATCTCCATGTTCGACAGACTGGTGGCATCGAGGTATCGGCACACGGATCGAACGGGCGTGCCCAGCAGCACCGTGGCCGTGCTGACGCATGCGGGCGTGTGCGCCGCCGCCGTGCTGGGGACGCTGCGACCGCACGGTGTGTCCAAGGCCGAAGGCCCGCCGATCATCATTTCGTGGCCGCAGCCGCGCGAGGAGGGGTCGCATGCCGACCCGCTCGACCGGATACCCGGACCAACGGCGGCACCAATCGATGTGCCGACGCAGGCTCCGATCGGTCTCCCTCCGATCGACCCAGGCGTACCGTTCGACCCAAAGTTGCTGCTGCGCGGCACCGGCGACGCTCCGGGTGGCCGTGACGTGGACGGGGCGCCGGATGGCCCGTGGAGCTTCAGCGCGGTGGACGATCCGCCGGCGCTGCTCGCCGGTCCGCCGCTCGTGTACCCGGAGGTGCTGCGGCGCGCCGGGACTACCGGAACGGTGGTGGTCCAGGTTGTGATCGACACGCTGGGCCGGGCGGAGCCTCGCTCCCTGGTGCTCGAGAGCTCGTACGCCGGCTTCGAGATGGCCGCACGGGCGTATGTGCTGGGTGCGGTATTCCGACCGGGACGCACCCACGGCCGGGCGGTGCGGGTGCTGGTGCGCTTGCCGATCGGTTTCACGCTGAGGCCGACTCGCTGACCGGCGAGCCGGTGCGTAGGTTAGTCGCTCAATGACAGCCGCCACGATAGTGGCAGGTCTCGCCCTCGCGTTGGAGCTGGGCGTGACACCGGAGGTGGCGGGGCAGGCGCGGGCCGCCGACCTCGTGACGGCGGCGCGTGCGCAGCTCGGCGCCGGCAACGTGGATTCCGGTCTCGTGCTGCTCGGGCTCGTGCTCGATTCGGGCACCGTCGCGACCGAACGGGACCGCGTGAACGCGCTGGTGTGGCGGGGCGTCCTGCAATACTTCAAGGGCAGGGACAGTCTCGCGCACGAGTCGTTTCGTAACGCGCTGGTCATGGATCCACGGCTTGAGGTCGGCGGTCTGGTGCAGATCGACTCGTTCCTCGCCGCCGACTTCGAAGCCGTCCGCCGCTCGGTCCGGCTCCCGCCCACGGCCCAGCGTCCCTCCGCCGCCCTCGCTCGGCTCGCGGCGGGACCCCCGCTCGATACCGTCTACAGCTGCATTCCGGAGTGTCGCGGGCTCGACCAGCCGCCGCGGCCGCTCCCCGGGGAGTCCGAGACGGTCACCGTCCGGAGCGGAGCTGCGAGCCCCATCATGGGTGGGATCGCGCTCGTGCGATTCGTGGTGGATAGCACAGGGCGGGTCGAGCCGGCGTCGATCGCCGTGGTGTCGTCGCCCAGCCCGGCGCTGCAGGAAACCCTGCTCGACCACGTCCGCTCCGCCCGGTTCTCCGCGGGCCGGGTCCAGGGCCGCGGGGTGCGGGTTGTGATGCAATGGCGCCTCACCCTCCGGAGCCGGTGAAGGCGACGCCTCACCCGGCTGTCATCGTTTTGTAATGGGCGCTCCACTAGCGGGCGAAGGCGTAGGGGGGTATCTCATAACTAGTTACCTGTTCGTGCACTGGAGGACGAAAAACCGTGTTCGACAACCTGATCGAGTCCAAGCGCAAGAAGAACAGCAGGCGGGTGTTCGGTGTGGGCGCGGTGTCGCTCGTGATACACACCGTCGTGATCGCGGGGGCCGTCTACGCAACGTTGAGCGCTGGCGAGGCCGACAACAGCGTCAAGGTGGATACGGCGATGGTGTTCGTCGACCAGCCGAAGCAGGAGAAGCCGCCCGAGCAGCAGCCCGTGCAGCTGGACGTGCCCCTCAAAGGATTCCAGACGGTCGTCGCGCCCGACGTGATTCCGACGAACATCCCTCCGGTGAACCTCCAGGAGCATTTCGACCCGAAGGACTACTCGGGTACCGGCGTCGAGGGCGGCCTCGCGACCGGGATGGTGCCGACCGGCAACGAAGTGTTCATGGAAGCGATCGTCGAGGAGAAGCCTGCGGTGCTCTCCGGGCCCACGCTGCAGTTCCCGGAGCTGCTGCGGCAGGCGCAGATTCAGGGCCGCGTGCTGGTGCAGGCGATCGTCGATACGCTCGGACGGGCCGAGCCGAATTCCGTCAAGGTGCTCCAGAGCCCCAACCCCGGCTTCGATCAGTCGGCCAAGAGCTACGTCATCAAAGCTCTGTTTCGGCCCGCGCGGGTGCACGGCCGGGCGGTGCGGGTGCTGATTCAGATCCCGATCGACTTCCGGCTCAAACAGTAAGGACCCCAAAGGAGCCTCCGCCCCATGAGTCTCTCGCTTTACGAGCTGTTCGTGTCGATGGGCCTGTTCGCGAAGGCCATCGTCCTCATCCTCGCGGCCATGTCCATCTTCTCGTGGACGAGCGCCTTCCAGAAGTTGTATCAGATCCTCCGGTCGCAAGGGGAGACGCGACGATTCGCCCCCGAGTTCTCCCGCTTCCTGCAGGAAGAGCAGCTCGACGGCGCGATCAAGCTCGCCGAGAAGCAGAAGAAGAGCCACGTGGCGCGCGTCGTCGGTGAAGCCCTCTCCGAGGTGAAGCCGCTGCTGCGCGACCGTGCCACCATCACCGCCGCCGACATCAACTCGGTCGAGCGGGCGGTGGAGCGCGAGATCCTCATCGTGTCGGCCGAGCTGAAGCGGGGCCTCGGGATTCTGGCGACGACAGGGTCCACGGCGCCGTTCGTCGGACTGCTCGGCACGGTGATGGGCATCGTGAACGCGTTCACGGGCATGGCGGCGTCGGGGGGCGGCGGCTCGCTGGGCGCCGTGTCCGCCGGCATCGCGGAAGCCTTGATCACCACCGCGTTCGGTCTCATCGTCGCCATTCCGGCGGTGTGGCTCTACAACTACTTCACCACCAAGATCGATTTCCTCTCCGTCGAGATGACGTACACGTCGAAGGAGCTGATCGACTACCTGATCAAGAGCGTCGGGTCGGAGTTCGGCCGCTCGATCTTCACGAAGGAATTCCAGACGCAGAAGGCATCGCAGACCAGTGGCCCTGTCAGCCACTAGCGCCCGGGCGGCCGTCAAGGCCGACATCAACGTCACGCCGCTGATCGACGTGATGCTGGTGCTGCTGATCATCTTCATGATCGTCACGCCCCTGATCGCGGCCGGATTTCAGGCCACCATTCCGCGCTCGCAGAACCCCGAGAACCGCCCGGAAGGCTCGGACGAAGTCCGGCTTGGGATCGACAAGGACAGCAAGTTCTGGCTCGACCTGGGCAGTGGGCCGAAGCAGATCCCGGACGACCAGCTGCCCGAGCGGCTCCAGGCCATCTACGAGACCCGCACGCAGGACAAAATCCTGTTTCTGAAGGCGGACCAGAACATCGAATTCGGCCGCGTGCAGCAGGCCATCGAAATCGCCCGCAGCGCGGGGGTGCGCGTCGTCGGCGCCATCACCGAGCAGAAACAGACGCTCACGAAAAAGAAAGAAGGGAGCTGACCGATGGCGATGGGGTCCACCGGCGGCGGCGAGGGGCTCAGCTCCGAGATCAACGTCACGCCACTGATCGACGTGCTGCTGGTGCTCCTGATCATCTTCATGATCACCCAGCCGATGTCGCGCAAGGCGTTCGACGTGCAGGTGCCGCCGAAGCAGCAAACCAAGAGCAAGACGCCGCCCCAGGCCCAGATCGTGCTCGAGTTGCGACCCGACGGGTCTTATGCGATCAACGGCCAGCCGTACCAGCCCAGCGAGCTCGATCGGGCGTTTCACCAGATCTACGACCCGCGCCCGGCGAAGCTGCTGTTCATCAAGGCGGCACCGAACCGCAAGTACATCGACGTGATGCAGGCCATGGACATCGCGCATGGAGCGGGTGTCCAGGTCATCGGCTTCACGCCTCCGGAACAGGCCAAGAAATAGTCGGCGGCGCCGGGGTCGCGCCGTGGTGTAGGGGCGCAGCATGCTGCGCCCCTACATTCGTTGTCGGGGTATACCAGACACATCGTGAACCCACCCTTCCCCGACCGCCCGCCGCTCCCCGGGCTCCGCTTGCCGCTGGGCCGTCGCCGATTCGGGCCGGGCGCTGCGGTGGCGGTGTTGATCCATGCGACGGTCGTGGGGGCCCTCCTGATCCGCGGGAACGAGATTCCGAGACGAGGGCAGGGTGGGTCGCGAGCGCCGGGAGAGGCGAGGGTGAACTTCTTCGCCATCCCGGCCGGGGCGCCCGCAGCCGTCGACATGGCGCTGCCGGCGCGCCTCACCCCTTCCGATCTGTCCGCGTTGCGCCGCATCCGCGTCGAGCTGCCGCCGGTCGAGCTGCCGCAGACCACGCTTCCCCCGCCCACGGCCGCGTTGGGCGGTGCCGGTGGGAACGTGGGTGGAGGGGGTGGGGGGCGGGTGACGGGGCTGGGGACCACGGGCGGGGTCGGCGTGGGGTCTGGAACGGGAGACGAAGCGAGTTACATTTTTCCCGCCTCGCCGCGCACGGCGATTCTGCCGCCGCTGGCCCGCGTGCCCGGCTCGGTGGCGGGTCGCACGTACCGCGTGAGGTTCTGGGTCTCGGTCGAGGGCCGCGTCACGCGGGTGGATGTGGAACCGCCCATCGCCGACGCGGCGTACGGGCGGGAGTTCCAGCAGCGCATGATGGCGTACCAGTTCTACCCGGCCCGCACCCGGGACGGGCGGAACGTGAGCTATGTCGTAATGGTCCCCCTTCACATCGGTAACTAGCCCGCCGCTAGCGCGGGCTCCAAGGAGCCACAACCTACTATGCTGATGGTTCTCGTCCTCGGGCTTTCTGTCCTCGCCCTGGCCGTCGCCTGGGGCCTGCGGGGCTACGTGCTCCGGCAAGACAACGGCACCGCCGACATGCGGAAGATCTCCGACGCGATTCAGGAAGGCGCGGAAGCCTTCCTGCGGCGCCAGTATCGCACGATCGGTACGCTGAGCATCGCGCTGGGAGTGGTGATCTACGTCTTGTACGCCTTCTTCCGCAAACCACATGCGGGTGAGCCGGCGGCCGCGACGCTCGCGCTCACGACCACCCTGTCGTTCATGTTCGGCGCCCTGTGCTCCGGCGTCGCCGGCATCGTCGGCATGTACGTCGCCGTGCGGTCGAACATTCGCACTGCGAGCGCGGCGCGCTCCAGTCTCAACAAGGCGCTCCAGATAGCGCTGCGGGGCGGGGCCGTGAGCGGGTTGTTCGTGGTCGCCATGAGCCTGTTCGGCGTCGGCCTGCTCTACACGGTGCTCGAGGCGCTACACTTCGAGCCGACCAAGATCCCCCTCATGATCGTGGGTTACGGCTTCGGCGCGTCGTTCGTGGCGCTGTTCGCGCAGCTGGGCGGGGGGATCTACACGAAGGCGGCCGACGTGGGCGCCGATCTGGTGGGCAAGGTGGAGGCGGGGATCCCCGAAGACGATCCGCGCAACCCGGCCGTGATCGCAGACCTGGTGGGCGACAATGTCGGCGACTGCGCGGGGCGGGGCGCCGACCTGTTCGAGTCGACGGCGGCCGAGAACATCGGCGCGATGATTCTGGGATCAGGGCTCGCGCTCGCGAACCCCGGGGTGTTCAGCCCGGCGCAGGTGGTGGGCTTGATGCTGTTCCCGCTCGTGGCACGGGCCTTCGGACTCGTGGCATCGATCATCGGGGTGCTGCTGGTGAAAGCCAGTGAGGACGAGGATCCGATGCACGCGCTCAACCGCGGCTACATGTGGACCGCGGTGCTCGCGGCCGCGGGCTTCGTGGGCGGGACCTACTGGCTGCTCAACCCCCCTGCGTTCCCGGCCGCGTGGTGGCACTTTGCGCTGTGCGGTGTGATCGGGATCGCCACGTCCATCGCATTCGTCTACATCACGCAGTACTACACCGAGTATCGGTACCGCCCCGTCAAATCGATCGCCGCCGCCTCCGTCACGGGCCCGGCGACGAACATCATCGCCGGGTTTGCGGTCGCGCTCGAGTGCACCGCGCTCCCGACGTTCACCATCTCGGCCGCGATCATCGCCTCCTACAAGCTGGGCGCCTCGAGCGGGCTGGCGCACGCGGGGCTATTCGGGACGGCGGTGGCCACGATGGGGATGCTGGGGACGGCGGCGTACATCCTCGCGATGGACACGTTCGGCCCGATCACCGACAATGCCGGCGGCATCATCGAGATGTCCCACCAGCCCGAGGCGATTCGCAAGCGCACCGATCGGCTCGACGCGGTCGGCAACACGACCAAGGCGCTCACCAAGGGCTATGCCATCGGCTCGGCGGCGCTCGCGGCGTTCCTGCTCTTCTCGGCGTACCTGGACGAGGTCGCGCTCCTCGGCTCCCCGCTCGCCGCCGTCGACATCTCGAAGCCCGAGGTGTTCGTGGGCGGCCTTTTGGGGGCAATGCTGGTGTTCTGGTTCTCGGCGCTCGCCATCAGCGCCGTGACCAAGGCCGCGGTCAGCGTCATTCAGGAAGTGCGCCGCCAGTTCCAGGCCGACCCCGGGATCCTCAAGGGCACGTCGCGTCCTGACTACGGCCGGGCGGTGGACATCGTGACCGTGGGGGCGCTCAAGGCGATGGTCGCGCCCGGCCTGCTCGCCGTCGGCATGCCGATCGCCGTGGGCCTGGTCTTCAAGGTGTTCTTCCATGTCGGCGCCGAGACGGTGGCGTCGTTCCTCATGGTCGGCACGATCGCAGGGATTCTCATGGCGACGCTGCTCAACAACGGCGGGGGCGCCTGGGACAACGCCAAGAAGTTCATCGAGACGGGCGAGTACGGGGGGAAGGGGAGCCCGACCCACAAGGCGGCGGTGGTCGGTGACACCGTCGGCGATCCGTTCAAAGACACGGCGGGGCCGTCGTTGCACGTGCTGATCAAGCTCTTGAGCACGGTCACGCTGGTGCTGGCGCCGCTCTTTGTCTAGCGCACAGCTCTTCAGTCGCAAGACCGTCGACCAATGCATCGCCGACAGCGAGGTCGGCGGTGGCCTCAAGCGCTCTCTCGGTCCGCTCCAGCTCACCGCGCTCGGTATCGGCGCGGTCATCGGAGCGGGGATCTTCGCCGCCATCGGGACCGCGATCTCGGGGGACTCCGGCCACGTGGGCGCCGGTCCGGCGATCGTCGTCTCGATCCTCCTCGCCGGGGTAACCAGCGCATTCGCGGCGATCACGTACTCCGAATTCGCGGCGATGATCCCCATCTCGGGGAGCGCCTATACGTACGCCTACGCCACGCTCGGCGAACTGGTCGCGTGGATCATCGGGTGGGACCTGATCCTCGAGTACGCGGTCGGCAACATCGCCGTCGCCATCGGATGGGCAGGGTATTTCGACTCGCTGCTGCGGGGTCTGGGGGTGGACCTGCCGCGTTGGCTCGTGACCGACCTGCGCACTGCCCTGGGCGACCGGGCCCTGGTCGCCGCCGCACCGCACCTGGGGCCGATCCCGATCGTGTTCAACCTCCCTGCGCTCGCCATCGTCGCCCTCATCACCTGGCTCCTCGTCATCGGGACCAGGGAATCGGCCCGCGTGAACACGGCGATGGTCGCGATCAAGGTGGGCATCATCGCCATGTTCCTGATCGTCGGGCTCAAGTACATCAAGCCCGCGCTCTGGACCACCCCCAGCTTCGCGCCGAACGGTCTCAAGGGGATCAGCGTTGGCGCCGCGATCATTTTCTTTTCGTACATCGGGTTCGACGCGGTGAGCACGGCCTCCGAGGAGGCCAAGAACCCGCAGCGGGACATTCCGCGGGGCATCATCGCATCGTTGATCGTGTGCACGCTCCTGTACGTCGCCATCGGGCTCGTCCTGACGGGGCTGATTCCCTGGGACAAGCTGAATGTGCCCGATCCGCTGGCGGTCGCGCTGCAGTACATCCACGCCGATTGGGCGGCGGGGATCCTCGCGCTCGGCGCGGTGGCGGCGATGACGTCGGTGCTCCTCGTATTCCAGCTTGGCCAGGCGCGCATCTTCATGTCCATGGCGCGCGACGGCCTGCTGCCACCCTGGGCCGCCCGCGTGCACCCGAAATACAAGACGCCGCACATCACCACCATCATTACCGGCGTGTTCGTCGCCGTGTCGGCGGCCTTCGCGCCGATCGGCTGGGTGCTGGAGCTCACGAACATCGGTACCCTGTTCGCGTTCATCCTGGTGGCGTTGGGGATCATCGTGCTACGGCGGCGCGAGCCGGACCGGCCTCGCCCGTTCCGCACACCGTGGGTGCCGGTCTTGCCGCTCGTGTCGGCGGCGTTCTGCCTCTACTTGATGATCAACCTGCCACTGCTCACCTGGGTGCGGTTCGGCTTGTGGATGGCGATCGGGGCCGCCATCTACTTCCTCTACGGCGTGCGCCACAGCCGGGTGCGCCGCCTCGGCCTCGATCCACGGTGAAGCTCCACACCAAGATCATCATTGGGCTATTGTCCGGCGCCTGCCTAGGCGTGGTGGCCAACGCGTTCGCGACCGGGGCGGCCTGGGTCGCATGGACCGGGATCCCCGCCGAGTGGGCCGCCGATAAGGTGCAGTGGGTGGGCAACAACGTCGCAGGTCCGGTGGGTCAGATATTCCTGCGGATGCTCCTGATGACGATCGTGCCCCTCGTGTTCGCGTCGCTGACGCTCGGCGTGGCGGGGCTCGGCGACATCCGCAAGATCGGACGGGTAGGTGGGCGGACGATCGCCTACTTCCTCGTTTCGACCGCCATCTCGGCGACGATCGGGCTGATCCTCGTCAACCTCGTCCAACCCGGGGTCGGGCTCGATCCGGCCCTCGTCAAAGAGCTGCTGGCGACCTACCGCGCTCAAGCCCAGGGGCTCCAGGCGGGCGGGGGAGGCAAGTTCGGCGTCGACATGTTCGTGAACATCGTGCCCAGCAACCCGATAAAAGCCGCGGCCTCGCTCGACATGCTGGGAATCATCTTCTTTTCCCTGGTATTCGGCGCCTCGCTGACCGTGCTCCCCGAGGAGAAGACCAGGCCGATGGTGCGCGTACTCGATGCGCTCGGCGAGGCGATCGTCAAGATCATCGACTTCGCCATGCGGCTCGCCCCGTACGGGGTGTTTGGGCTCATCTTCGTCGTGACGTCCCGCTTCGGGTTCGCGCTGCTGCTGAAACTGGGGCTGTATGTCGCCGTGGTACTCGTGGGGCTCTTCCTCCATGGCGCCATCTCGATCTCCGCGCTGGTCCGGGTACTCGGGGGGCTCTCGCCGCGCGTGTTCTACAGCCGGATCCGGGCGAGCATCATCACGGCGTTCTCGACCAGCTCGAGCAACGCCACGCTTCCGACCAACATCGCCGTCGCGGAAGAGGAGCTGAAGATCCCGCCCAAGATCGCCGGCTTCGTGCTCCCCCTCGGGTCGACGATGTGCATGAACGGCACCGCGCTGTTCGAGGGCGTGACCGTGCTCTTCCTCGCGCAGGTCTTCGGCGTTTCGCTCACGTTACCCCAGCAAATCGTCGTCATGGTCCTCAGCGTGATCACGGCCGTCGGCGCCGCCGGGGTTCCCGGTGGATCACTGCCGTTGTTGATGGGCGTGCTGGCCGCCGTGAACGTCGAGCCACTGACGATTGCGATGATCATCGGTGTGGACCGAATCCTGGACATGGCTCGGACCACGATCAACGTCGTGGGAGACATGAGCGCGGCGGTCTACGTGGCCCGAACGGAAAGCGAGTGGGACCCGCGCTCCGTGAGCGCGGACGCCAAGCTAGCTGCCTGATTCCGCCGCCAGTTTCAGCGCCCCCACTGCCGAATCGATCCTGTCGGGCACAAGGCGCGCCCGCTTGAGCGCGGCGCCGAGCCGCGCGCGGAACGCGGCGGTGAGCGGCGACTGCGGCAGCAGCAGGCCTCCCGCGATAGCGACCGGCACCGGCCCCGTGCCCGGAAAATGCGGTATCAACACCGCGGCCAGCTCCACGAGCTCGTGCGCCGCGTCCTCCACCGCCTGGCGCGCCACGCCCTCGCCTTCGCGCGCGGCGTTCAGGACGTGCGGCGCGAGCGCCGCCATCTGGGCCGGCGTGGCGGTGGTGGTCCACCTGACGAGATCATCAAAGTGCTGGAGGCCGAGCGCGCCCAGTAACCGCGCCAGCAGGGTGGACCCTTCGCCCCGGCCGTCGTGCGAGCGGGCCGCGACGTCGAGCGCGCGGCGACCCAACCAATAGCCGCCGCCCTCATCGCCCAGCTGCCAACCGTACCCCCCGGCGCGATGCAGCTCGCCTTCGGGGTCGCGCGCGTAGGCGATCGAGCCAGTGCCCGCGTTGACGAGAATTCCGGGGCCGGTGCTGAACGCCGTGGCGAGGGCCACCTCACCGTCGGCCAGCACCCGCACTTGGCGCGCCACGCCGGCCTCGACGAGCGCGGCCTCGAGCTCCGCCTGCTCCTGGCTCCGTCCTGCGCCGGCCGCGCCCACCACCGCGCGCTCGACCGGCAGATCCCGTCCTGCCTGCGCGGCCGCGCGCCGCGCCGTTTCCGCCAGCACGGCCGCCGACTTGGCCGCACCGCTGGGCCGCATGGCGGCGCCCGGCCCGTCCGCGCGGCCGAGCACCTCGCTCCGCGTGCCGATGACGACCGTCGAGTGGGAGCCGCCGGCGTCCGCCCCCAGAAAGACGACGGTCGCGCGGGCAGGCGGACGGGCGGACGGTGAAGTCATGCTGCGAGGGCGTTCGGTCCGCCCGTCCCCCCGTCCGCCCGTCCGATCATTGACGACAGCATCCCCACTGCCACCGTCACCGCCGTCCCCAGGGGCACGTACCACGGCCAGGCGAGACCCGGGAGCCAGTGCCAGCGCTCGGGGAATCGCGGGATGACCGCCGGGAGCACGATCGGCGTCATGATCAGCACGCCGGCCACCATGGCGATAATCACGTCACGCTGACGGGCGCGCCGCCAGAGGCCACCCAACACGTACGTCCCGAGGAGACTGCCCCAGGTCACGGACGTGATGCTGAGCGCGAGTTGAACAACGGGCGTGTTCTGGTCCCGGAAGGCCATCGCTCCCGCCACCAACACCGCGGTCCAGAACAACGTGAGCCAGCGCCCTACCCACAAGAGGTGCGTCGGGTCGTGGCGCCCCGTGAGGGGCGCATAGAAGTCATGGGTGGACGCCGAGGCGAGTGAATTGACCGCGGACGCGTGGCTGCTCATCGCGGCCGCCAGAATCCCAGCGACCACGAGGCCCGCGAGTCCCGGGGGGAGGTGGTTGATCACGAACGTGGGGTAGATCGCGTCGCCGCGCATCTTGAGATCGTCCGCTCCTGCAAGCCACAGGCTCGTGCCCACCAGCAGGAACAGCCCGATTTGGAAGATGATGAATATTCCAGACCCAATGAGCGCCCGCTGCGCGTCCTTCAGGCCCCGGGCGGCGAGCAACCGTTGCACGATCAGGTGATCCGTGCCATGTGATGCGCCCGCGATCAGCGCGCCGCCTACGAGGCCCCCCCAGAAGGTGTAGAGGATTTTGAACGAGGGGCGGAAGTCGAGCACCACGAGCTTCCCCTGGTCCCAGGCGCGCGCGAAGGCGCTCACACCCCCGGCGAGGTGCGTTGCGACCACGAGCGTCGCGATCCCGCCCAGCAGATACACCCCAAGCTGGATCACATCCACCCACACTACCGCGCGCAGCCCGCCCACCCACGTATAGATCACCGTCACGATCCCGATTGCGAGGATGCCAACGGCGAGGCTGCCGGGAGTGGGGACTCCATAGAGGATGATGGCGAGCGGAATCGCGGTCGCGAAGATACGCACGCAGTCGGCGAGGGCGCGCGTGAGGAGGAACAACCCGGAGGCGGCGCGCCGCGCCCCCGGGCCGAAACGGCGCTCCAGCCGCTCGTAGGCAGTGTCCTGAGTCCCCTCGAAATAGCCCGGCAGCAGGAACGCGGCGACTCCGATGCGCCCGACCAGATAGCCGAACGTGACCTGCAGCCACGCGAGGTTGGTGCGAGCCGCGATGCCGGGAAACGAGATCACCGTGAGGGCGGACGTCTCTGTGGCCACGATGGACAGCATGATGGCCCACCACGGCAGGCCGCGGTGGCCCAGGAAATAGTCGCGCGCGTCCCGCTGGCGGCCGGACAGTACCAGACCGAACACGACGACCGCGGCACAGTACGCCGCGATGACGGCGACGTCGAGCGATCTCACCGGTGGGCCCGGTCAACAAAAAGCCCGCGACGCGCGCGGGCTCGAAATGCCGACCGGAAGGGGGCCAACGGCCTCACACCGTGAACGATGATCCGCAGCCGCAGCCGCCGGTGGCGTTCGGGTTTTCGAAGGTGAACCCCGACTCCTGGAAGTTACTCTTGTAGTTCAGGGTGACACCGTTCAAGTACTGCGCGCTGAAGGCGTCCACAAAGCACCGCACGCCGGCCGTGTCGATGACGATGTCGTCCTCCGCCGGCTTGTCTTCGATGTTCAAGCTGTATTTGAATCCCGAGCACCCGCCCGGCAGCACCGCGATCCGGAGTCCGGCGGTCTCGGGCGAGACATTCTCCTCCGCCATGAACTTCCTCACCTCGGCCGCTGCCGAATCGGTCACGGTGAGGGTGATGGGACTTGTGTGTTGTGTCGTGGCCATTGCGATCCTCCAGTCACGTGCGAACTTAGACAGTTCCTTCGGGCAAGTCAACTCTCTGGCCGCGAGGCTGCCGCCACTATGCGACTTACGTTCGCCGATTGGTCGGTCGTCGCCCTGTACTTCCTGTTCAACATTGCCGTGGGTCTGTATTACAAGAGCCGAGCCAGCCGCAACACGGCCGAGTTCTTCCTCTCTGGAAGAAACGTGCCCTGGTGGCTGGCCGGCACGTCGATGGTGGCGACCACGTTCGCGGCGGACACGCCGCTCGTCGTCACCGGCCTGGTGGCGCGCAACGGAATCGCGGGGAACTGGCTGTGGTGGAACCTGCTGGCAAGCGGGATGCTGACGGTGTTTTTCTATGCTCGTTTGTGGCGGCGCGCCGGCGTGATGACCGACATCGAATTCTCGGAGATCCGATACGCCGGACCGCCGGCCGCGTTTCTGCGGGGCTTCCGGGCCCTCTACTTGGGCTTGCTCATGAATTGCATCATCCTCGGCTGGGTCAACCTCGCGATGGCGAAGATCCTCCAGCTGGTCTTCGGCATCTCGAAGGGCGAGGCGCTGTGGATCGTGGTCGGGTTGATCGTCCTGACGTCCGCCATCTCGACGCTCTCGGGGCTGTGGGGCGTGCTGGTGACGGACGTGTTCCAGTTCGTGATCAAGATGGGCATGGTGATCATCTTGGCCGTGGTGGCGGTGCAGGCGGTGGGGGGGATCGAGGCCATGAAGGTCAAACTGGCGGCCATCGATCAGCTGCGCGGGGTCACGACCCGCGGTCAGGGATCCGTGCTCAGCTTCGTGCCCGACATCGGCTCGGCGTGGATGCCGATGATCACGTTCTTCGTGTACATCGCCGTCAATTGGTGGGCCACCTGGTATCCCGGCGCCTAGCCCGGCGGGGGGGGCTATGTGGCGCAGCGGATGCTGAGCGCGAAGGACGAGAAGCACTCCCTGCTCGCCACGTTGTGGTTCAACATCGCGCACTATGCCGTGCGGCCCTGGCCCTGGATCCTGGTGGCGCTCGCCTCCTTGATCCTGTTCCCCAATCTCCAGGACCCGGAGACCGGCTACATCCGGGTGATGATCGACTATCTCCCGTCCTCGCTCCGTGGACTCATGGTCGCCGCGTTCGCGGCGGCCTTCATGTCCACGATTGCCACCCAGCTCAACTGGGGAGCCAGCTATCTCGTGAACGACTTCTATCGTCGCTTCGTGCGCCGTGATGCCAGCGAGCCGCACTACGTCAGGGCCTCGCGCATCGCCACGGCCCTGCTCACCGTGATCTCCGCCGCTGTCGCGTTTCGCATCGAGTCGATCGGGGGCGCGTGGAAACTGCTGATCATCACGGGCGCCGGAACGGGTGCCGTGCTGCTGTTGCGTTGGTACTGGTGGCGCATCAACGCGTGGAGCGAAGTGGCGGCGATGATCACCGCATTCGTGGTGTCGGTGGGCTTGCAAACGCTCGGGGGGCTCGACAGCGACCGTCCGTTGGACTTCGCGCATATCGTGCTCATCACGGTGGCCGTCACCACCGTCGCGTGGCTCGCGGTCACGTTCCTCACGCGACCCGAGTCCGAGCAGACGCTGGTGGCCTTTTACCGCCGCACCCGGCCCTCCCGAACGGGATGGGGACCCGTGGCGGCCCTCGCCCGCGACGTGCACCCGTCCGCCGACGGACTCGCCAACCTGGTCGACTGGATAGCGGGCTGCGTGCTGGTGTACGGGTCGCTGTTCGGCGTAGGAAAACTCCTGCTGCAAGAGACGTTGCCGGGGGTGGTGTTGCTCGGGGTCGCCGTGATCGCGGGCGCGATCATCTATCGCGACTTGTCGCGGCGCGGCTGGCAGACGGTGGTGGAGTAGCCGTCAGGGCTAGAGCTCCGGACGGGTGAGGGCGTCCGCCACGAGGTCGGAGACGTAGGCCCGGACGCGGAGGATCGCCGTGTTCGCTCGCGTAGGGTGCACCCGGTTCGTCAGCAGGACGATGAAGAGATCGCGCTCCGGGTCCATCCACATCGACGTCCCGGTGTAGCCGGTGTGGCCGAACGAGCGCCGCGACAGCTTCGCACCCGCGCTCGAGTATCCGGAGTCCGCTGGGGTATCCCAGCCGAGTGCGCGGGTGGAGCCCGCCGGAAGGCCCTGACGCCTGGTGAACTCCGCGACGGTCTCGGCGCGAATCAGCTGCAGCGTGTCCCACGCCCCTCCGTTCAAGAGCATCGCGGCGAAGCGGGACAGGTCGAGCGCGTTGGAAAAGAGACCGGCGTTCCCCGATACGCCGCCCAGCCGCGCCGCACTCTCGTCATGCACCTCACCCCGGAGCCAGCGGTGCCGGAACACGGTGTCGTGCTCGGTAGGCGCGATCCGGTCGCGCCACGAGGCGGGCGGCAGAAACCGCGTCGCGGACATGCCGAGTGGTCGGAACACCCGCTCGGTGAGATAGCGGTCGAACGGCTCCCCGGTAATGCGCTCGACGGCCTGCATCAGTACGATGGCGCTCAAGTCGGAGTAGCGGTAGCTCGTCCCCGGCGGCGCGAGGAGCGTCGTCGTGTCCACGGCGCCGAGCGCCGCGGCGCGGGTGGCCGTGGAGTCGTACAGCGGGAGGTCCGCCACGAGGCCGGCCGAGTGCGTCAACAGGTGGCGCACCGTGACGTGATCCTTCATGATTCCGCGGAACTCGGGGATGTAGCGCGCCACGGCCGCGTCGAGGTCGAGCTTGCCCGCATCCGCGAGCAGCATGCACGCCGTGGTGAGGCCCACCACCTTAGTGAGCGAGGCGAGGTCGTACAGCGTGCCGGCCTCAACCGGCCGCGGGTCGTCAACGCCGTACTGGCCGACCGGCGCGAGCAGCGCGAGCCGGCCGTGCCGGCCCACGGCGAGCACCGCACCCGGAAATGCACCGCTGTCCACTTCGGCCCGCAGATACGTGGCGACTGCGGCGAGCCGCGTGCTGTCGAAACCGAGGGATGACGGCATGGCTCGCGGGATGCCCGTTGTCGCCGGGACCGGAGCACCCCCCCGGACCCCGGTGCCGCTACACGCGGTGATCAGTGCCACGAGCGTAAGCGTGGCGCCGTACCTCACGGCTGAGTCGCGGACACGGTCACACCCCAGCCGAGCGGGTAGTCCGGCGGGATGCGAGCGGGGAGGTGGCCGCCGATCGGCACGCGGCCGAGCAGCGCGAGCGCCACGGCTCGCTCGGAGGCCCGGACGCCGCTCCAGGCGATGAGGTAGGACCGGATCGTCGGCGTCTGGTTGAGGAGGTAAGGGCTGCCGAGCGACACCAGTACGGTGGGACGGGCGGCGTCCGTACCCGTGATGAGCTGGGCGAGCGAGTCCGGGAGGGCGATGTTGCCCTTCGACGAGATGGGCCGCACGTTGGCGACGAACACGGTGGCCGGCGCGCGGGCGATCGTGGCCCGCGCGGTATCGTACGACAAGGTCCCCGACATCGGCCACAGCCGGAAGTACTCGACGGTGTCGCCGCCCTGCCGTAACAGATCCGTGAGAAACTGACCGACGCTGCCGTTGGCCTCGTCGGCGTACGCGATCAAGGCCACGCGGCCGCGACGCGCCCGCAGGGCGTGCAGCCGTCCGCCCACGTCGCGCACCAGCGTGAGCGAGCGGACCGCGACGTCATTGGCCGCGTCTTGGAACCGCCTGCTGCCGACCACGGGCGGGATTGAGTCGAGTGAGACGGTACGGCGCTCGAACAGGCCGAGCCGGCGCTTGATCTCGAGCACGCGACGCACCGACTGCGCCAGCCGCTGGGGCGTGACGCGGCCGGTCGCCACCGCCGCCGTCATCGCGCGGACCGCGGAGTCGGGATCGGCCGGCATGAGCAGCAGGTCCGAGCCTGCGAGGAAGGCCCGCACCGTCGCTTCGCCGGCGCCGTACTTCGCCACGATCGCGCCCATCGTCAGGGCGTCCGTCGCGACCAGGCCCACGAAGCGCAGCGAGTCCCGCAGCAGCCCGGTGAGGACCGCCGCCGACAAGGTCCCCGGCTCGTTCGAACCGGTGAGCGCGGGGAACGCGATGTGCGCACTCATCACGACGTCCGCCCCGGCGGCGATGCCGGCGCGGAACGGGACGAGCTCGAGCGAGTCGAGGCGGGCGTATCCTGCCGTGATGATCGGGAGGCCGATGTGCGAATCGGTCTGCGTATCGCCGTGGCCGGGGAAGTGCTTGAGAGTGGCGAGCATACCGTGCTCGTGCAGACCCCGCACATACTCGGCGACCAGGCGGGACACCGTCCGCGGGTCCTCGCCGAACGAACGGATATTGATGATCGGGTTTGCGGGGTTGTTGTTGACGTCGGCATCGGGCGCGAAATTGACGTGGATGCCGACGGCCCGGCCCTCGACGGCCGCGGCTGCGCCGATCGTATAGGCGTCATGGGGATCGCCGGTGGCGCCGACCGCCATGATCTGCGGGAAGGCGGTCGCCCCGATCACCCGCATGGCGGCGCCCCACTCGAGGTCGGCCGATACCAGGAGGGGCAACCGCGATCGTTGCTGCAGCGCGTTGAGCTTGGTGGCGATGTCGAGCGGAGAGCCGACCGAGATGATCAGACCGCCGACTTCGAGCGAATCCACCCACCGGGCCGCTATCTGAAAGAGCGAATCGTCCAGCGCGGTGTAGCTTCCGGAGAGCCACGGGATGACCAGCTGCCCGACCTGTTGGCGGACCGTGAGGCCGGCGAGCAGCGAGTCGACGGATACCGAGGGCACCGCGGCTGGGGGACGGGGGACGGGTTCGGCCGTCCGCCGCACCGCTGGACCGCCGGCACACCCCAGCACGGCGGCAACGACCAGGAGCCTATGCGCTCGCATTCTCTCTCACTGTTGGTGGTGATCACCTGCGCCATCGCTCCGCCCCCGCGGGTGGCGGCGCAGGTACGACCGGGGATCGAGGTGCTGCTCACGGACTCGATCAGTGTCGTCGCCGGCAAGCGCGTCGCGCTGCTCACGAACCAGACCGGCGTGGACCGCCTGGGCCGGCGCGATATCGACCTCTTGCGCGGCACGCCGGGCGTCCGCCTGGTGGTGATCCTGAGTCCCGAGCATGGACTGCGCGGCACCGAAGATCGCCCCGGGCTCCCCGACGCCGTAGACTCCGCCTCCGGTCTACCAATCTACAGCCTCTACGGTGGGACGCCGCTGTCGGGGATCGGGGCGCTCGATACGGCGGACGTCGTACTCGTGGACTTGCAGGACATCGGCGCCCGCTATTACAGCTACCCGGCGACGGCCGTGCTGCTGATGCAGGAGGCGGCGCGCCGCGGCAAGCCCGTGGTCGTGCTCGACCGCCCGAACCCGATCGGCGGTGTCGCGTCACAGGGGAACGTGTCCGCCGGCGCTCGCCCGCTGGAACGTGTCGCCGACTTCCTCGCCGTGCCGATGCGCCACGGCATGACGATGGGCGAGCTGGCGCGGTTCGCCAATGACGTGCTCGGCATCCACGAGCGCCTCACCGTCGTTCCGGCGCTGGGGTGGCGCCGCGGGATGTTCTACGATGACACCGGACTGCCGTGGGTTCGACCGTCGCCTAACATGCCGGACCTGGAGAGCGCACTCCACTATCCGGGGACCTGCCTGTTCGAGGGCACCAATCTCTCGGTCGGGCGCGGCACGGCGTTCACGTTTCAGGTGATCGGCGCGCCGTGGCTCGACACCGGTGCCGTGTTGCCGCGGCTGCGGGGTGGCGGACGGTGGGCTCAGGAGGGGCTGAATGGGGTGGAGCTCTCGGGGGTGGCGTTCACCCCGCGTGGCCCGACCGACGGGAAATACGACGGCGTCGAGGTGCGCGCCATCCGACTGCACGTGACGGATCGGCGACGCTACGATCCGACGCGCGCCGCCGCCCTCGTCCTGGCGGCGATCCGGGCGACGCAGCCCGAGTCGCTGCGTTTCGATGCGGCACGCTTCGATCGGCTGGCGCAGGGCGGCGAGTTGCGCCGCGCGATCCTCGCGGGCCGCAGCGCGGACGCCATCTGGCGGGAGTGGGACGGGCCGCTGGCGCTGTTTCGACGCCTGCGCGCCAAGTACTTGCTCTATTGAGACTTTTGCTGCGCTCGGCTACCTTCCCCCGGCCATGAACGTAATCCCCCAGCGCGTGCGCGATGGCTTCGGGAAACTGATCGATCCACTCGCCCTCGTCTTCATCCGCCTGCACGTTCGGCCCAATCTCATCACCACCGTCGGTACCCTGGTGGTCATCGCGTCGGCGGTGGCGTTCGGTGTGGGGGGGGTCCGCTCGGGTGGCTTGCTGCTGCTCGTGTCCGGCGTATTCGACCTGTTGGACGGTCGCGTGGCGCGCCGGGCCGACATGACCACGACCTTCGGGGCGTTCTACGATTCGACGCTCGACCGCGTGGGCGAATCGGCGCTGTTCGGTGGGATCGCGCTGTACTTCCTGCGGGGCGGGGTACCGGCGGAGCGGCTGACGCTCGCGGTGGTCGCGTGCCTCGTCGCCCTCGCGGCCTCGCTCATCGTGTCGTACACGCGGGCGCGGGCCGAGGGGCTGGGTCTCACGGCCAAGGTCGGGATTGCGCAACGCGCCGAGCGCGTGCTGCTGCTGGGCGTCCCGACGCTGTTTTTCGGCCCTGGGAACCACGGGGCGTTGTTGTTCTGGATCGTTGTCGTTCTGGCGCTCGCCACCTCGGTGACGGTGGTGCAGCGCGTGCTCTACGTCGCGCGCGTGTCCGGCGAGCCCTCCGCGAGACGGCCGCCACGCCAACGCGACACGCTCCCGGGCCACGCGCCCGCGCTACAATCTCGGAAAGGACCGTAATCGTGGGGCCAGAAGCCGGCCGGGACATCGCGCCCGCCAAAGGAAAACTGGGCGTGATGCTCGTAGGGTTGGGTGCGGTCTCCACGACCTTCATCGCGGGCGTCGAGAACGTGCGCCGGGGCACCGGGCTGCCGATCGGATCGCTGTCCCAGATGGGGACCATCCGGCTCGGCAAGCGCACCGAGAAGCGCAGTCCGAAGATCAAGGAGTTCGTGCCCCTCGCCGACTTGAAAGACCTGGTGTTCACCGCCTGGGATCCGATTCCAGACGATGCCTACGGCGCGGCGCGCAAGGCCGGCGTGCTCGATACGCCGCACCTCGAGCCGATCGCCGACTTCCTCAAGGGGATCAAACCGCTGCCCGCGGCCTTCGACCAGAGCTACGTGAAGCGGCTGCACGGCACCAACGTGAAGAGCGGCAAGACCAAGCGCGACCTCGCCGAACAGCTGCGGCAGGACATCCGCGACTTCAAGAAGCGCTCCGGTGCAGACCGCCTCGTGATGATCTGGGCGGCCTCGACCGAGGTGTTCCTGACGGCCGGGCCGGCGCACCAGACCCTTCCGGCGTTCGAGCGGGCGATGGAGCAGAACGATCCCGCCATCGCGCCGTCGATGCTGTACGCCTACGCCGCGCTGATGGAGAACGTCCCGTTCGCGAACGGGGCCCCCAATCTCACGGTCGACGTTCTTGCGCTCCAGCAGCTGGCGGAACAGCGCCGGCTGCCGATCGGCGGCAAGGATTTCAAGACCGGCCAGACGATGATGAAGACCGTGCTCGCGCCCGCGTTCAAGGCGCGCATGCTCGGGCTCGCCGGCTGGTACTCGACGAACATTCTGGGCAACCGCGACGGCGAAGTCCTGGACGATCCCGAATCGTTCAAGACCAAGGAAGAGTCGAAGCTCGGCGTGCTCGAGTACATCCTGCAGCCGGACCAGTATCCCGAGCTGTACGGGAACGTGTTCCACAAGGTGCGGATCAATTACTATCCACCACGCGGTGATAACAAGGAAGGGTGGGACAACATCGACATCTTCGGATGGCTCGGCTATCCGATGCAGATCAAGGTCGACTTCCTGTGCCGTGACTCCATCCTCGCCGCGCCCATCGTCCTCGACCTGGCCCTGTTCTTCGACCTGGCGCAGCGGGCGCGGCTCTCGGGCATCCAGGAGTGGCTCTCGTTCTACTTCAAGAGCCCTCAGACCGCCCCCGGGCTGTATCCCGAGCACGATCTGTTCATCCAGCATACCAAGCTCAAGAATACACTGCGGTGGTTGATGGGCGAGGATCAAATCACCCACCTCGGCATCGAGTATTACGAGAAGGCGTGAGCGTCGCGCAGTACGTCGTCACGGCCGTCGGCCTCGCCGCCATCGTCTGGGTGCTGTGGTATTTCCTGCTCTCGAAGGGATCCGCAACGGGGGCGCTCGCGGTCGCCGGCGTCCAGGAAGTGCGCGTGGTGGTGAAAGGCGGCTACACTCCCGATACGGTCGTGGTGCGGGCCGGCGAACCGGTGCGGCTCCAGTTCTACCGCGACGAGACCGCGGATTGCTCCGAGCGCGTCGTCTTCGAGGACTTCGGGATCGACGCCGCGCTCCCGGCGTTTCAGACCACGTCCGTGGAGTTCACGCCCGAGCAGGCAGGCGAATTCCGCTTCCGCTGCGGCATGAACATGCTGAAAGGCCTCCTGGTAGTGGAGCCCGCCACCGCCGACCGACGCGCCTCGACTTCTCCGCACAAGCTCCATGAGTAAGGCCCGCCTCAGCCTGCCGATCGAGGGGATGAGCTGCGCGTCCTGCGCAGCCACGGTCCAGGAGGCGCTGCGGAGCGCCGGCGGCGTGGCCAACGCCTCCGTCAACTACGCCACGGGCAAGGGCACCGTGGAGTACGACGACGCCCAGACGAACGTGGCCGAGCTGATCAAGACGGTCCGGGCCGCGGGCTACGACTGCGGCCAGGCCGGCGTGACCTTCACCGTCGACCAGCTCCACTATGCGCCGAGCGTCGCGCCGCTCGAGCAGGCGCTGCGTGGCGTGCCCGGCGTGATCCGCGTCGCCGCCAACCAGGCGACGGAGATCGTCACGGTGGACTACATCCCCGGCGCCACCACCGCCGAGGCGCTCGAGCAAGCCGTTGAACGGGCGGGCTTCCGTGTCGCCGAGCCGATTGCCGCCGAGGACCCGCTCGAGCGGGAGCGGCTCGGTCGTGCGCGTGAGGTCCGGGCGCTGGCGTGGAAGTTCTCCCTCGCGGCCGCTGTGACGATCGTCAGCATGTTCGGCTCCATGATCCTGATGGCGCACGATGCCGATGCCACGCTGAAGCAGGTGGATCTGCTCGGGCGCCTGCTCATGCCGCTCGCCGTGCGGCTCCAGGAAGCGCTCTCCGGGCGTGGCGCGCTCGACCCGCAGTGGATCAGGGTCGGTTTGGCCGTCCTCACGCTGCCGGTGGTGGTCTGGTCGGGCGGCCAGTTCTACCGGGGCGCCTGGAGCGGGCTCAAGCACCGCACCGCCGACATGAACACGCTCATCGCCGTGGGCACGGGGGCGGCCTACCTGTATTCGCTCGGCGCCACGTTCGCCCCCCTCGGCCTCGCCGCCGCTGGGCGGCCGGCGGACGTCTACTACGAGGCGGTCTCAGCCATCATCGCCCTGATCCTCCTCGGGCGGCTGCTCGAGGCGCGTGCCAAGGGCCGAACCTCGGAAGCGATCCGCCGCCTCGCCGGACTCCGCCCACACGTCGCGCACGTGGTACGCGAGGGCAAAGAGACCGACATCGCGGTCGAGGCGGTCGTACCGGGGGATCTCCTGATTGTAAAGCCGGGCGAGAAGATCCCGGTGGACGGGATCGTCACCGAAGGCGCGTCTGCAGTGGATGAATCGATGCTGACCGGCGAGCCGATGCCCGTGGCCAAGAAGATCGGCGACGAGGTGATCGGCGCGACACTGAATACCACCGGCAGCGTGACGTTCCGCGCCACGCGGGTCGGCAAGGACTCGGCGCTGGGGCAGATCGTCCAGCTGGTCGAAGACGCTCAGGCCACCAAGGCGCCGATCCAGAAGCTCGCCGATCGGGTGGCGGGTGTCTTCGTGCCGATCGTCATGGCATTGGCGATTGCGGCATTCGTGATTTGGTACGACCTGGGGCCCGCGCCCGCCCTCGTGCTCGCCACCGTCGCGCTCGTGACCGTGCTCATCATCGCCTGCCCCTGCGCGCTCGGCCTCGCGACGCCCACGGCCATCCTCGTGGGAACGGGCAAGGCCGCCGAATACGGCATCCTGATCCGGAGCGGGGAAGCCCTCGATCGCCTTGCCGGCGTGCGCACGGTGCTGCTCGACAAGACCGGCACCATCACCGAAGGGCGTCCCAGTGTGACGCACATCGTCACTGCCAAACGGCCGGACGGCACGCCGCTCGCGCCGGGGGAAGTGCTCAAGTGGGCGGCCTCGGTGGAGCAGCGCTCCGAGCACCCGCTCGCGCTCGCCATCACCAGGGCGGCCAAAGACCGGCAGGTCGACGTGCTGCCGGTCGAGAAGTTCGCCGCCATGGAAGGGCGCGGCGCGCGGGGCACCGTGGACCGCCGCATCATCGAAGTGATCTCGTTGCGCCACGCCCGCGAGCGAACCCTCGAGCTCGGGACGCTCGGTCCCGATGCCGACCGCCTCGCGGACCAGGGACGCACCCCGGTGATCGTGGTCGTGAACAACACGGTCTACGCGGTGATCGCGATCGCCGACCCGATCAAGGCGACCACGCCCCAGGCGATCGCCTCCCTGAAACGCATGGGCGTCGCGGTGACGATGGTGTCGGGGGATTCGAAGCGGGGCGCGCAGGCGGTGGCAAAGGAGGTGGGGATCGACCAGATCCTGGCCGAAGTGCTGCCGTCGCAGAAGGCCGACATCGTGAAGAAGCTCCAGCGGCAGGGCAAGCAGGTGGCGATGGTGGGTGACGGGATCAACGACGCGCCGGCCCTCGCCCAGGCCGACGTCGGGATCGCGATTGGGACGGGAGCCGACATTGCCATGGAAGCGTCCGACGTGACGCTGATCCGCGGCGATCTGCGCGGCGTGGTGACCGCGATTCAGCTGTCGCGCCGCACCATCGGGACGATCAGGTTGAATCTCTTCTGGGCCTTCGTCTACAATGTGATCGGCATCCCCGTCGCCGCCGGGGTGCTGTACCCGTGGCTCCACGTGCTACTCTCCCCGGTGCTGGCGAGCGCGGCGATGGCGTGGTCGAGCCTGAGTGTGGTGTTGAACAGCCTCACGTTGCGGCGCTTCAAGCCCGCATGGGAGGGGAGCGTGTGAGGTATTTCCATCGGACCACCCTGAGTCCCGACGAAGTCTTGGCGCAGGCCAAGGCCTTTTTCGGCATACGCCTTGCCCCGGCGGACGAGGCAGCGCGGCGGCGCACCTACGCGGGCGGGCTCGGCAAGGTGACGATCACGGCGCGCGCCGAGGGGGGGCACTACACACTGGTGGAGGTCGGCACCGATCAGGTGGGCGAGTCCGAGCTCGACCGCCTCGCCAAGCGCTTCCTGGCGGAGGTGCACAAACAGGTGGAGCCGGGCCACGAGCTCCGGGGAGCCTATTAGCCCGCTACCTTCGCGCTGTACCCCGCCTTCGCGACCGCCGCGAGGAGCTGGTCGGTGGTCGTGGTGTCGTCGTTGAAATCCACTTCTGCTTCACCCCCCGAGAGGTCGACGACCGCCGAGTAGACGCCGCTCGCTCCCAGCAGCGCTTTCTCGACTTTCATCTGGCAATGCCCGCACGTCATCCCTGAGACCCGCAGCTTCAACGTCGCCATTACCGCCTCCTGCATGAACCCCAGGGCATGGCCCCGCGGTTGGACGCCCACTACAATTTACGTCATGCCATCGCGCGCCGCACCGACCACGCAGTCACCGCCCATCCCGGCGGGCCTCACGCGCGATCAGCTGCTCGAAATCTATCGCTTCCTGCGGCTCACACGGACCCTGGAAGAGCGGCTCACCGCCCTGTACCGCCAGAGCAAGGTGATCGGCGGCCTGTTCCGCTCCCTCGGTCAGGAGGGAGAGTCGGTCGGGTCGGCGTACGCTCTCGCCCGCGGCCCGAGCCCTGACATTCTCTCGCCGCTGATCCGTAACCTGGGCTCGCTGCTGGTCATGGGCGCCGAGCCGATGGCCATCCTGCGCCAGTACATGGCCAAAGCCGACAGCCCCACGCATGGGCGCGAGCTGAACGTGCATTTCAACGACCTCGAAAAGGGCTACCTCGGCCAGATTTCCCATCTCGGCGACATGGTCCCGGTGATGGCCGGGATCGCGCTGACCTTCAAGCTGCGCCGCGAGCCGCGGGTGGGGTTGGTCTATGTGGGCGACGGCGCGACCTCGACGGGGACGTTCCACGAGGGCCTCAACTTCGCCGCGGTGCAGAAGGTCCCGCTGGTCGTGATCGCGGAATACAACCGCTGGGCGTATTCGACCCCTCCCGAGAAGCAGTTCGCGGTAAAGGACCTGGCGGAGAAGGCGAAGGGCTACGGTATCCCGGCCGTCACCGTGGACGGGAACGACGTGCTCGCGGTGTACGAGGCGACGCGGTTCGCGGTCGAGCGGGCCCGGAGCGGTCACGGCGTGCACTTCGTCGAGGTCAAGACGTATCGTCGCAAAGGCCACGCCGAGCATGACGACCAGCACTACGTGCCCAAGGACGAGCTCGACTGGTGGGCCAAGGAGAACGACCCGGTCGACCGTTACGTAAAGCGACTGGTCCAAGCGGAGTGGGCCGATGAGGGGGAGCTGAAGGCGATCGACGATCGCGTGAAGGTGGAGATCGATCAGGCGACCGATGCCTGCATCGACGAGCCGCTCCCGCCGGGGGAGTCGGCGCTGGGCGGGGTGTACGCCGCCCCGACGGCGGCACCGCGCCATTGGTACCGGAGCCTCTGATGGGAGACGTCACCTACCTCGAGGCGCTGCGCCAGGGGATGTGGGAAGAGATGGAGCGCGACCCGAACGTTTTCATCTTGGGGGAGGACGTGGGGGCGTACGGCGGCGCGTTCAAGGTCACCGAGGGGTTCGCCAAGCAGTTCGGCGAGGCACGCGTGATCGATACGCCCATCTCGGAAGCGGCGATCGTCGGCGCGGCGGCCGGGGCGGCTCACATGGGTATGCGCCCGGTCGCGGAGATGCAGTTCATCGACTTCATCTCCTGCGCCTACGACATGCTCACGAACTACGTCGCCACCGCGCGCTACCGCGCCGGCCTCGCGACCCCGATCGTGGTGCGAGGCCCCTGCGGCGGCTACGTGCGGGGCGGCCCGTTCCATTCGCAGAACCCGGAAGCGGCCTTCTTTCACACCCCGGGGCTGAAGATCGTGTATCCCGCCACCGCGCGGGACGCGAAGGGCTTGATCAAGGCGTCCATCCGGGACGAGGATCCGGTGATCTACCTCGAGCACAAGTGGCTGTACCGCCGGATCAAGGAGGCGCTCCCGGACAAGGAGGAGATCCTCACTCCGATCGGCGAGGCTCGGCTGGCGCGCGAGGGGAAGGACCTGTCCATCGTCACCTACGGTGCGACGGTCTGGAAGTCGCTCGAGGCGGCGGACCAGCTGGCGAAAGACGACGGCCTCGCGGTCGAAGTGCTCGACCTGCGCACGCTGTTGCCGATGGACGACGCCGCGATCATGCGCACGGTGCAGAAGACCAACAAGGTGCTCATCGTGCACGAGGACACGCGGACCGGTGGTCTCGCCGGCGAGATCGCCGCGCGCATCAACGAGCAGGCGTTCGCTTGGCTCGACGGCCCCATCATGCGGGTGACCGCACACGACGTGCCGCTACCATACGCGCCGACCTTGGAGGACTTCGTGCTGCCTCAGACGGAAGACATTGTGAAGGCCGCGAGATGGCTTGCGGCGTATTGATGGAGACTTTATGGCGCGCATAGACGTCCTCATGCCTCAGATGGGTGAATCCATCGCCGAGGGGACCCTCTCCAAGTGGCTCAAGAAGCTCGGCGACGAGGTGAAACGGGACGAGCCGCTGTTCGAGATCTCGACCGACAAGGTGGACGCCGAGATCCCGGCGCCGTCCGCGGGCGTCCTGGCCGAGATCAAGGTCCAGGAGGGACAGACTGTCCCGGTGCAGACGCTCGTGGCGGTTATCGAAACCGACAAGGGCGCCTCCGCGACCGCGGCACCCGCCACAGCGGCTTCGCCCGCGGCGCCCCCGGTCGCAGCAGCCCAGCGGGCACCCGCTGCTCCCGGGGGCACCGCGGTCTCGCCGCCGTCAACCTCCCCCGTCCTCCCCCGTCCTTCTCCACCCTCCCCCGTCGTCCCGAAGGGCGACGGGGCGGAGACCGCCGAGGAGCGCCTGCGGCGGAAATCCACTCCCCTGGTTCGCAAGATTGCCGCCGAGCATCAGGTCGACATCTCGACGATCCCAGGAACCGGCTTCGCGGGTCGCGTGACGAAGCAGGACATTCTCGGCGTCATCGAGCGCGGCGTGCCGGCGCCCGCGGCTCCCGTCTCCCGCCTCCCGTCTCCCGTGCCGAGCGGTCCCGTCGAGCACCCGGTGGTCGACCCTTGGCCCGGCGATCGTGTCGAGCCCTTCTCGAAGATCCGCAAGATCACGGCGGATCACATGATCATGTCGCGCCGCACCTCGGCGCACGTGACGAGCTTCTTCGAGATCGACTACAGCCGCGTGGCCGAGCTGCGCCGCAAGCACAAAGCCGCCTACGCGGAGCGCGGCGTGAACCTTACCTACCTCGCGTTCATCGCGAAGACCTGCGCCGAGCAGCTGCGGAAGCACCCGGTGGTGAACGCCGCCGTGTCGGGCGACAATATCATCTACCGTCGCGACGTCAACATCGGGATCGCGGTGGCGCTCGACTGGGGCCTCATCGTGCCGGTGGTGAAGCGCGCCGACGAGCTGTCGCTCGCCGGACTGGCCCGCACCATCAACGACCTGGGCGAGCGCGCGCGGAGCAAGAAACTTTTGCCCGATGAGATCCAGCGTGGCACATTCACCATCACGAACCCGGGTGTGTTCGGGTCGTATGCGGGAGCCCCGATCATCAACCAGCCGCAGGTGGCGATCCTCGGCGTAGGCGCGATCGAGAAGCGTCCCAAGGTGGTGACGCTGCCGGACGGTACCGACACGATCGCGATCCGCACGATGGGCATGGTGTCGATGTCCTACGATCACCGCGTCGTGGACGGCGCCGACGCGGACCGGTTCCTCGCCGATGTGAAGCGCGCGCTCGAGGACTTTCCCGAGGGAGCGATCTAGCCATGCCCAAGGTGCTGACCGCGGCTCGGGTACGCGTGCCCCCGACCAACGAGGCCGACTACCTCGCCACGCTGCGCGAGTTGTGTCAGTTTGCCGACGCCCGCGGCCAGCGTATCTGGCTGTTCCGCAACGCCAAGGATCCGCAGCTCTTCACGGAGTTCTCCGAAAGCCAGACCGAAATGTCACATCGCGCCCAAGCGTCGCGCCTACCCGAGGAGATCAAGCTCGAGAAACGACTGCAGAGCCTCGGGACCTATGCCCCGGATGCCTGGGAGCTGTGGACCGAAGTGTCTCTTGCGACGCCCACCGAGGCCTAGGGGAGCGGCCATGGCGGGGCGAACGATCATGGTAGACGGCGAGGCATGGGAGGTGGCGCCGGCGGGGCGCGTGACTGTGTACGACCGCGACCAGTTCGGCGTGGTGTTCGAGCAGGGGACCGGCCCCAAGCGGCGGCGTCGCTTCACCCGGTTCGCGCCGGTGGGCAGCCGCAGTCCCGAGGCGGCGCTGGCCGAGCTCTCGGAGCGGGAGCTGGTGGAGCTGTTCCGACAGTCGCAGCCGGCTTGGACCGCGCCGGAGGGTGCCTACGGCGCGCGTTGACCTGCATTGCCATTCGACGGCGTCGGACGGGGAGTATCCTCCCGCCGACGTCGCGCGGCGGGCGCAGGCCGCGGGCCTGGCCGCGATCGCCCTCACCGACCACGACACGACCGGCGGCGTGCCCGAAGCGACCCGCGCGGGTGAGGCGCTCGGTTTGCGCGTCGTGTCGGGTTGTGAGTTCAGTGTGAAGGCGCCCTGGGGCGAGCTGCACCTGCTCGGCTACTTTCTACCGCCCGGTCATGCCCGGCTCGAGGAATTCCTTGCCGGTACGCGGGCTGCGCGACACCGTCGTGCCGAGCAGATCGTGGGGCACTTGCGCCGGCTCGGCGTCATGATCGAGCTGGCGGACATCGTGCGCGTGGCGGACGGGGGGGCGGTGGGTCGCCCGCACGTGGCCCGGGTTCTCGTGCAGCGTGGCGTGAGCGTCGACATGAACGACGCGTTCGCGCGCTATCTCGGCCGGGGCAGATCGGCCTACGTCGAGAAGCCGTTGCCGACGCTGCAGCAGGTGACCGAGCTGGTGCACGCCGTCGGCGGGGTCGCCGTCGCCGCACACCTCGGCGACCACGGCACCGAAGGACAGATCCGGCAGTTCCAGGAGCAGGGTCTCGACGGCCTCGAAGTGCGGCATCCGAGTCACTCCCCCGGCATCGAGCGGCGACTCACTGGGATCGCGCAGCGCCTCGGCCTGGCGATCAGCGGCGGATCGGACTGGCACGGCGACATGGAGGTCGGGGATTCTCACGCGCCGCTTGGCGGCATGGAAGTACCGCTGGAGTGGCTTGAAAAGCTGGAAGAGCGTCGCGAAAAAACGTCACGAGAAACCGTCGCGGAGACCCGTAAGGACATCTCATGAGCGAGCTTCTGGCAATCGGCAGCAAAGCGCCCGCATTCACCGCCCCGGCCTCGGACGGCAAGACCTACAGCCTGGCCGAAGTACTGAAGACCAAACAGGTCGCGCTGGTGTTCTATCCCGGCAACAACACCCCTGGCTGAAACCGCCAACTCTCCGCCGTGCGCGACGAGATAGCCAAATTCCAAAGTGCGGGCATCCAACCTTTCGGCGTCAACCCCGCCGGCGTGGACGCTCACGCGAGCTACGTGAAGAAGCTCCGTTTCAATTTCCCGCTGCTCTCGGACCCCGATCGCCAGATTGCCAGGGCCTACCACGCGCTGAAAGACGACGGCAAGGGCATCCAGCGCTCGGTGTACGTGGTGCAGCGGGACGGCACCGTCGCCTTCGCACAGCGCGGCTCCCCTCCCGTGGACGACGTCGTCGCGCATGCCTCCTGACTTTCGCGGCAAGGTTGCGCTCATTACGGGTGTGGGGCGCGTGGGCCAGATCGGCCACGCTGTCGCTCGGGGGTTCGGCCGGGCGGGCGCACAGCTCGTCATCGCGGACGTGAACGCGGCCGGGCTGGCGGACCGGGCGAAGGAATTCACGGTCGAGGGCTTCGCCGTCCATGAGGTCGCCGGCGATCTGACCACGCCGGACGCCGCCCGTCGGGCGGTGGCGGAAGCGCGCGGGCGCTTCGGCGGCCTCGACGTCGTGGTGAACGTCGCCGGCGGGCTCGTGAGCTACGGCCCCGTGGTCGACGTCAAGCCCGAGCGGCTGGAGCTCGAGCTCGCCATCAACATCAAGACGGCGTTTTACACATCGCAGGCGGCGATCCCCGCGCTGCGCGACCGCGGGGGCGGGGCCATCGTGAACTTCACCTCCGCGGCGGTCTTGAAGCCGCAGAGTCAGCTGGCGGCCTACACCGCGGCCAAGGCCGCCGTGGCCGGGCTCACCCGCGCGTTGGCGAAGGAGCTCCGCGACGACGGGATACGAGTGAACGCCGTCGCGCCCGGCACGATGAAGACGGCGGACAACCTGGCGCAGATGTCGGGCGCGAAGGTCCGCTGGGTGGAGCTCGACGAGCTCGCTGCCGCGGTGCTGTACCTCGCGAGCGACGACGCGCGAGGCGTGAGCGGCGAAATCCTCGCGGTGACCGGGCGGGACGTCTAGGCGTGAGCGATCCCGTGGTCATGGGCGACGTGGTGGTCGTCGGTGGCGGCTGCTACGGCACGTTCTACGCAGGGCAGCTCGCCAAGGCCAAGGAGCGAGGCAGGGCGCATTTCCGCCGCGTCGTGATCGTCGATCGCGATCCTGCCTGCCGGGCGCGCGCCGAGCTCGGCGAGGCTCCGGATCGCGTCTTCGTGCCACGGGAGTGGGACGGCTACTTCCGGGAGCGTCTGGGTGGGGCGGCGCCTGCGGCGGAGGGCGAGCCGCAGGACTACATCGTGCCCTCGCCCCTCATGCCGCACCTCATGTTCCGCTGGCTCGTGGACCGGGCCCGTGAGCGGTGGCCGGGGCGCACCATCGACGTAGCCGCCGTGGCCGGTGAGCCGGGGACGCCGTACGACCGCACCGGACCCGATCGTACCCGGTATGTCTCGTTTGCCGACTGGATCTGTCCCACGCACTGCATCGAGCCTGCCGTCTGTCCGGCTATTGGAAGTGCGCGGACCTGGGAGATGGGCGACGCGGTTCGTGGGCTGACGGATCGGCTGCGAGCGGCCGGCGAGCCGGTGCACGGGCCGGCCCTGTTCGTGTGCCGCCATCACGTGTTCGGCGTCGGCACCTTCGCCGTCGACGCGGTGCTCGAGGGCGACGCGGTGGTGCAGGCCGCGGGCGAGAGCGGCTCAGCGGCGGCCGTGCTGGTGGGAACGATCAGCTCGTGTCACGGTGCGCTGAACCTGCTGAGACTGGGGGCGGTCGCCCTTGACCGCCCATGACACCCGCAGAGCGTCGAGCGATCCTGACGCGCGCTCGCGACCTCTTCAACGCCGGCGAGTATTGGCTCGCACACGAGGCCCTGGAAACCGTCTGGCGTTCTATTATTAGCGATCGCGACGAGGCTGCGGCACGGGTTTGGCAGGGCCTGATCCAGGCGGCGGCCGCGTTGCTGCACCAGCGGCGGGGGAACGGGCATGGCGTCGCCGTGGTGGGCGGGTCCGCGCTCGAGAAGCTGGCGGGGCCACAGCGGCCCGACGTGGAGGTCGAAACGGTTCGGTTTCGCGAGCGGCTCGCGCGGGCCCTCGCCGGGGAGGCCGGGCCGCCACGCCTCGAGCTGCGCGGCGCCGACGGAGAGCTGACGACCGATGAGTGACGACACCAAGACCGGATACGACGTAATCATCGTCGGGGCGGGCCCCGCAGGGCTGTGCGCCGCGATGTACGCGGGGCGCGGCATGCTCAAGGCCCTGACGATCGAGCGCGGGGCGCCGGGCGGCGAGCTCTTGAACACCGACTTGATCGAGGACTACATCGGGTTCGAGAGCATCAAAGGGTGGGAGCTCGCGCAGAAGATGGCGGAGCACGCGAAGAAGTTCGGCGCCGAGATCGTCACCGACACGGTGGAGCGGGTCCGCAAAGCGGACGATGGGTGGTTCGACGTCGCCACGGCTCGGGGCAAGACGTATCGCGCGCCGGCCGTGATTCTCACCGCCGGGGGAACTCCCATCAAGCTCGGCGTACCCGGAGAGGGGGAGTACGCGGGGAAGGGCGTGTCGTACTGCGCCGTGTGCGACGGGGCGTTCTTCAAGGGCGAGGTGCTGGCGGTGGTGGGCGGTGGAGACGCCGCGGTCGAAGAAGCCGATTACCTCACCCGATATGCGACCAAGGTCTACATCGTGCATCGACGCGACCAGCTGCGCGCGTCCAAGATCCTCCAGGAGCGCGCGTTTGGGAATCCGAAGATCGCAATGATCTGGAACAAACAAGTGGTCGAGATCAAGGGGACCGAGCGCGGTATCCATCACCTCGAGCTCGCCGACACGGGAACGGGAGACCGCTCGAACCTCGTCGTCGGCGGCGTGTTCATTTTCATCGGGTTCAAGCCCAACACGGGTCTGGTCGAGGGACACCCCAAACATGACGCGGGCGGCTACTTCATCACCGATGATCGGATGATGACCTCCATCCCGGGTCTGTTTGCGGCGGGCGATGTGCGCAGCCAGCTGACGCGCCAGATCACGACCGCCGTCGGCGACGCCACTACGGCGGCGATTGCCGTCGAGAAGTATCTCGCGACGCTCCCCGATTAGTCATGCGCATCGTTCAGATTCCCAACGGCCGCTTCGTCGAGAACTGCTATTTCGTCATCGACGAAGCAACGGGCGAGTGCGCGATCATCGACCCCGGCGAGGAAGCGGGCCTGATCGCTCACAAGCTGCAGGCCGAGCGCGTCACCCCTATCGGGATCTGGCTCACCCACGCGCACATCGACCACGTGCTCGGCGTCCCGCGGCTCAAGGCCGACACCGGTGCCCCCGTCTACCTGCATCCGGCGGACCGCTTGCTGTACGACCACGTCCCGGAGCAGGGCGTCGCCTTCGGCATGCGCGCGGAGCGGCTGCCTGCACCGGACCGTGAGCTGGTTCACGGCGACGTGCTGCGGGTCGGGGAACTTGCGTTCCGCGTCCGGCATGCCCCCGGGCACTCGCCCGGGAGCGTCGCCTTCGAAGGCCAGGGCGTCGCGTTCGGCGGCGACGTGCTGTTTCTGGGATCGATCGGTCGAACGGACCTTCCGGGGGGCGACTTCGACACGCTGCTCACGAGTATCGAGCGCGAGTTGCTTACGCTGCCCGATTCGACCATCGTGTACAGCGGCCATGGACCGCAAACCACCGTCGGACACGAGCGCCGCGCCAATCCCTTCCTCACCGGCGCCTACCGCCACGGCTAGGCCGCGGCCGACCTGCCTGCGCTGCGGGGCCGAGGTGCCACCCAAGGCGTGGGGGTGCAAAAACCCCTGCCCGAGCTGCGGCTTCATGTACCCGCTGGGCGACTGCTCCGATTGAACCGATGAATCACCTGCTTGCCCTCGGGCTCCTAGGAGTGGACTGTCTCGTTCGCGCCTGGCGGATCCAGCTCGCCGTGTGGACGGCCGGGGGACGGCTCTCGTTCAACGACGCCTTCCGGCTGAACCTGTACGGCGAAGCGGCATCCCAGCTTACGCCGAACCGGCTGGGGGGCGAGCCGGCCCGCTTTCTCGGCCTGGCGGAGGCGCGTGTCCGACCGGTCACCGCGTTGGTGGCGATCGGCGTCGAGGTCGCGTCCGAGTGGCCCGTGTTCGTGCTCGCCGCTGGCGCCCTGGTGGCGTACTACGTGCCCGATTGGCGGGACGCCGCTCGGCTCTGGCTGCACCGCCACCGCGCCGGCGAGCTGGTCACGGTCGAAATCGTCGCGCTGCTCGTGCTGCTCACGATCTACCTGCTGCAGCGCCTCGTGCGCTCGGGCAGGATCCGGCACCGGGTGCGGCGCCAGTGGCGCGTAGCGTGGGCGCACGTCCGGCGGGCTCCGCGGTGGGTCCTCGGTGCGGGGGCGGTCCTGACGGTGTTCAGCGTCGTCGCGCGGGCCCTCGTGTTGCCGGCGCTCCTGTGGGGCGTGCCGGACCGCCCGTCGTTCCACCAGATGTTCTTCGGTTCGCTGGCACTCCTACATGCGCCCCTCGTGGTACCGCTGCCGTCGGGGGGCGGCGGGCTCGAGGTCGCTTTCTTGAACGGGTTCGCGGGGGATTTCGGTGCGCGCCAGGTGACGATGCTGCTGTGGTGGCGCTTCTACACGGCGATCCTGCTCACCGTGCTCGGCGTGTTCGCCCTGGTGCGATCCGTGGGCTACCACGCCGCAGTGCAGTTGTTCAAGATCGGGTGGGGGAAGCGAACAGGAGAGATGAAATGACGACACCGCGGATACCGCCGCTCACACCGGACCAGGCCGACCCGGATGTGCGGCCGATTTTCGAGACCTATCTGAAGGAGCGCGGCAACATCCCCAACATGTTCCGCACGGTGGCGCTCCGGCCGAACCATTTGCGGACGATGATCGCGCACTTCCGAACCGTGATGAGCGAGGGCAGCGTCCCTCCGCTCTTGAAAGAGCTGTTGTGGGTGCGCATCTCCCATCTCAATCGCTGTCGCTATTGACTCAGCTCTCATACTGTCTTGGCAAGACAGAAGGGCGCGAGCGAGGAGCTGATCGACGCGATCCAAGACCGGGCCGGAGGGGCCGCACTCAAGCGGCTGGAGCCCGGCTGGCGGGCGGCGCTCGAGTACGCCGACGTGGTGCACGTGTCGGGCCACCTGGTGACGGACGACCTGTATGCGAAGCTGCGGGCGGCCTGGGACGAGGGACAGATCGTGGAGATCACCCTGGTCATCGGTATGACCGAGTATTTCAACCGATTCAACGACAGCTTGAGGGTGGAGCCAACGAGGTGATCAGGGTGCCGGGGCGATCGCGACGAGCACGACGGTCCGCTCCAGCGCCCGCTCGACTCCGTGCGGCACGCCCGCCGGCGCCACGATCAGGTCCCCGGGTCCCGCTTCCCTGACGCTCTCAGCCAGGATGAACCTCGCCTTTCCAGTCACAACCAAATAGAATTTGTCGGCTGCGGCGTGCGCATGCACCTCTTGCGCCTGCCCGGGCTCGAAGCAATTCAGGCCGATCAAGAGCCGGTCTGAGCGAAAGCAGTCCAGCTTGGTCATTTTGCTGCCCGAGAAGCGAGCGCGCTCAGGCAAGTGCTGCAGCAGATCCTGGGTATCCATGGGTGATTCCTGGTTCGAGACCGACGGCACCGTGACCGAACGGACGGAGGCGATGGGCGCGACCCGCACCGAGCGTGATCCCCTGGGCGAGCTGCCCGTCCCCGCCGACGCGCTCTACGGCATCCAGACAGAGCGGGCCCGCCAGAATTTCCCGATCTCCCATCTCCTGCCCCTCGCCCCGTTCGTGGACGCCGTCGTTTGGATCAAGAAAGCCGCCGCCCTCGTGCACAAACAGACCGGGCGTCTCGACCCGAAGCTCGCCGACGCGATCGTGCGGGCGGCGGACGAAGTGCTGGCCGGGGAGCACCGCCATCAGTTCGTCGTGGATCCCTACCAGGCGGGCGCGGGGACGTCGCACCACATGAACTGTAACGAGGTCCTCGCCAATCGCGCGAATGAGCTGCTGGGCGGCAAGCGCGGCGAATACAAGCCCGTGCATCCGAACGATCACGTCAACATGGCCCAGTCCACCAACGACGTAATCCCCACCGCGATCCGGCTGGCGGCGCTGTCGCAGCTGCCCGCGCTGCTCGACGCCATCGGTCGGCTGGCGCGGGCCTTCCTCACGAAGAGCAAAGCGTTCGACAAGATCCTCAAGGCGGGGCGCACGCACCTGCAGGACGCGACGCCGATTCGACTGGGCCAGGAGTTTGCCGCGTACGGCCACACGATCGAGCGCGGCGCGGGTCGCGTCGCCCACGCGGCCGATGCGCTGCGCGAGCTCGGCATCGGCGGCACGGCCGTCGGGACGGGCCTGAACGCCGAGCCCGCGTACCCGGCCCTCATGGTGAAGCAGCTCCGGACCATCACGGGTATGGAGCTGCGCGAGGGGAAGGACCGCGTCCAGCTCATGCAGTCCATGGGCGACCCGGCGGCATTCTCCGCCGCGTTGCGCACTTACGCCCTGGACCTCGGCAAGATCGCGAGCGATCTCCGGCTGCTCGCCTCTGGTCCGCGCACCGGACTCGCGGAGATCGTCCTGCCCGCGGTCCAGCCGGGCTCGAGCATCATGCCGGGGAAGGTGAACCCGTCGATCGCCGAAATGGTGAACATGGTCTGCTACCAGACGCTCGGGAACGACGTCACGATCGCGGCGGCGGCCGAGGCGGGACAGCTCGAGCTCAACGTCATGATGCCCGTGATTGCCCACAATCTCCTGTTCACGATGGAGATTCTCACGAACGCCTCCCGCGTGTTCGCGGAGCGGTGCGTCGAGGGCATCGAAGCCGACCGCGCGCAGTGCGAGCACTGGCTCGAGCGCAGCCCCGCCCTCGTGACCGCGCTCGCTCCCATGATCGGGTACGCCGAGGCGGCGAAGCTCGCCAAGGAAGCCGTGGCGAAGAACGTCACGGTACGCCAGCTCGTGATGGAGAAGGGCGTGCTCAAGGGGAAGGAGCTCGACGCAGTGCTCGATCTGCTGGCCATGACCGAGCTCGGGGTGCCGGGGGAGCGCGATTAGTCGGGGACGGCCGTCGCAGTGCACACTGTTTCGCGAGAGGAGCATCAATGAACTGGATCGTCGCGGGGCTGATCGCCGGCGTCGGCGCCTTCTTTTCAGACTATGTGATGTGGGGGAAGGTCTTCACGAGTCCGGAAATGCACGCGTTCGGCACGATGCCCCCACGGCCCGAGGACGCGAAGAAAATGATGGCGGCGAACATGCCCAAGGCGGCCGCGTTGGCGCTCGTCTTCGGCCTCCTGCTCGCGTGCTCCTATCAACGCCTCAAGGGCGGGCTCTGGGTGCAGGGTGGCGGGCCGCTGGCGGGGATGGAGTTCGCGACGCTCCTCTGGTTGACCACCATCGCGTTGTCTACCGTCGGCAGTGGCGTCTGGTATGACAAAGTTCGACCCTTGCTCAAGGCCACGTTCTGGTCGTGGCTCGTGCGGATGAACGTCGCCGGTCTCATCGTCGGATTACTCGTCAAGTAAGCGCCGTCACACGGGGGGTCGTGATTCGAGTCACCGAATCCGACCCCGGCCGTCGTTATCCGTTGCGCCATGCGAACGATATGTCTCGTTGCCGCAGCGCTGACGGTCTTGGGTGCTTCATCGGCACACGCACAACGGCGGGTGCGTATCGGTCCGACCTACTCGTCGATCAGGCTGGAGGATGGTTCCGGAACGAGCCACAACTTCTCGTCGTTCGGCGGGTCCGTCGCTCTCATCACCGGCGACGAGGGTGAGACCGGGCTGACGATCGCCCGCTACAACGATCTGTCGACCGACAAAGGTCTCCGGCGCCTGAGCCTGTATACGCTTGACTCCTACTACTATCCGGTGAGCACACGAGGTGTCGTCGCACCTTTCGCGCTGACGGCTCTCGGCCTGGCGCGGGTCACGGAGATCGACTCGCTCTGCCTGCTCTCCATCATCCCCTGTACCGCCAGCGCCTCGGCGACCAGCCAGTTCGCGCTCGCGTTCGGACTGGGAGTGCGCGTGAACGTCGGCGGCGCGGCGGTCGCAACCCTGGCGGGGCGGTTCCTGGAGGTCCCGGGGAGTCGGATTCAGGCGCTCGAGGCCGTGGTGAACGCGTCCGTCGCGTTCGGCGGCGTGCGCAAAGGGGAATTTCTCGACGGTACGGTGGGCCCGGCAGCGAGCTTTCTGATTCCAATCTCCGGCTCGCTGCAAGGGCGCGCGCCGTTCGTCGGGGCGCGATTCCGGCGCGACACCAAGAAGGCGGGCACCGTCGCGGTCCAGATCGACTTGGCCCCGCTCCGCATCACCGCTCGCTGCCCTTCCACCGGTTGCAACGAAAATGCGGTGCTCTTCGCCCCTGCTTATGAGGCGTCCGTTCGTCCCGCGTGGGGGCGGGTGTACGGGCAGGTCGGCGTGCTGCTCGCTGGTGTGTATTCACAGGGGTCTGACCACCGTGGCATCGCCCAGGGAGCCCACGGCGGCTTGGGTGCCGACTTCTACAGCGGGCGGATGATGTGGAACCTGAACGCGCGACTGCTGTGGCTACAGCGCAACTCCGGGGAGAACGTGTTTGGGGTGCAGGTGGGGGTGAGCCTGAGTCCAAGGCTGGGCGGCAACAGGCGGCAATAGGCGGCAAACGGCGGCACAGAGCGCATCTGCCGCGCCTTGCCGCCCTCTGCCGCCTGGGGCGGGGTTGGGTTGTGCGGGGCTACCGCCGTATATTGTTTCCATGCGCGTCACCACCTGGGCCGAGTACGGATTGATCGTTTCCGTGAACCTCGCGAAGCGCGCGGGGCCATGCGCGTCACCACCTGGGCCGAGTACGGATTGATCGTTTCCGTGAACCTCGCGAAGCGCGCGGGGCAGGGGCCGGTCGCGGCGCGCGAGCTGGCCGAGCAGGAGCGCCTGCCGCACGACTACGTCGAGCAGATTCTGCTGCGCCTGCGGCGCGCCGGCCTGGTGGATTCGGTTCGGGGCGCCAAGGGCGGCTACCACTTGGCGCGCGAGCCCCAGGTCATCACCGTCAAGGACGTCATCGAGGCCTCGGAGCACGTCACCTTCGAAGTCAACTGCGATCTCCATCCCGTCGACCCTCAGCGATGTAGTCCGGAGGCTGCGTGCAGCATCCGGCCCGTCTGGCGAATGCTGGAGCAACGGATCAACGATCTGTTGGCCGGCATCTCCCTCGCGGACCTCACGCACGACGAGCCCGAGCTGTACCACATCGCCGGGGCGCTGGCCGGGAACTAGTCCCGCCATCCCGATTGTTTTTTTTCAACTGAAACCCGACTGGCCTTGTCGGGTTTAACCTGATTGGAGGCACCTGTGGCGTACGCGCATCCCGAGGTGCTCGTTTCCACCGAGTGGGTGGCGGGGCACCTGACCGACCCGGGCTTCCGCTTGATCGAAGTGGACGTGGACACGACGGCGTACGACTCTGGGCACATCGCCGGCGCGGTGGGCTGGAACTGGCAATCGCAGCTGAACGACCCGGTGCGCCGTGATATTCCGGACAAGAAAGCGTTCGCGGAGCTCTTGTCGAAAGCTGGTGTCACTCCCAAGACCACGGTCGTGCTGTATGGCGACAACAACAACTGGTTTGCCGCGTTCGCCTTCTGGCTGCTGCAGCTGTACGGGCACGCCAACGCGAAGCTGATGAACGGCGGGCGGGCGAAGTGGGTGGCCGAGGGGCGCCCCCTGGTGACGGAGCGCGCGACTGTGCGGCCCACCACGTATCCGGTACCCAAGAAAGTGAACGCCGCGATCCGCGCCAAGCGCCCCGAGGTCGAGAAGGCGCTCAAGGCCAAGAAGACGGCGCTCGTGGACGTGCGGTCCACCCCCGAGTTCGTCGGCGAGATCATCGCGCCGCCCGGGATGACCGAGACGGCGCAGCGCGCGGGGCATATCCCCGGCGCCAAGAACATCCCCTGGAGCAAGGCGGTCGCCACCGATGGCACGTTCAAGTCGTTCGAGGAGCTGCAGCAGCTCTACAAGGGTGCCAAGGTGATCGACGGCAAGAACGAGGTGATCGCCTACTGCCGCATCGGCGAACGCTCGAGCCACACGTGGTTCGCCCTCAAGTATCTGCTGGGCGTGAAAAAGGTGCGCAACTACGACGGCTCGTGGACGGAGTGGGGCAATCTGGTCGGGGCCCCGATCGCGAAGGGGGCGGAGTGACGACGGCGGTGCACGGCGGTGAAGGGCGGGGGAAGGCGGTGGAGGTACGCCGCGAGCCTGCGTTGTGGGGTCTCGTGGGGAACACACCTCTGATCCCCCTTCCGCCCTTCACCGCCCTCCACCGCCCTCCACCGCGCGTCTTTCTCAAGGCCGAGTGGCTCAACCCCGGCGGGTCGGTGAAGGACCGCGCGGCGCTCTACATCCTGCGGGACGGAGTCGCGCGCGGCGAGCTGCCGGCCAAGCGGGTGCTCGATGCGTCGAGCGGCAACACCGCCATTGCCTATGCGATGCTCGGCGCCGCGGCCGGGATCGGCGTCACGATGTGCGTTCCGGCAAACGCGAGCGCGGAGCGCAAGGCGCTGCTCGAGATGTACGGGGCGGAGGTGATTTTCACCGACCCGCTCGACGGCTCGGACGGCGCGATCCGCGCGGCCCGCGAGCTCGCGGCGAGTCAGGCCCACCGCTACTGGTATGCCGATCAATACACCAACCCGGCGAATCCGCGGGCTCACTACCTCACGACGGCGGAAGAGATCTGGCGCCAGACGGGCGGTCGAGTCACGCACCTGGTCGCGGGGCTCGGGACGACTGGCACCCTCATGGGAACCGGCCGGCGTTTGAAGGAGGTGAACGCGGGCGTCGAGCTTATCGCGGTACAACCCGACGGGCCGTTCCACGGGCTGGAGGGATTGAAGCATCTCGCGACGGCGATCGTGCCTGGCCTCTACGATCCGGCGCTCCCGAGCCGGACGGAGTTCGTGGCCACAGAGGATGCGGAGGACGCGGTGCGACGGCTGGCGAAGGAGGCGGGTCTGTTCGTTGGTTGGTCGTCCGGGGCGGCGCTGGTGGCCGCAGAACGCGTGCTGTGCGGCCGCGCGGCGGTCCGGCCGTCCGACCCGGTCGTCGTCGTGATCGCCCCCGATTCCGGTACCCGCTATCTCAGCGAGCGACGGCCATGACCCTGGTGCTCGATGCCCGTCATGTCGCGGCGATCCGGCGGCACGGTGAGGCGGATTATCCCGCCGAGGCCTGCGGCTTGATCGGCGGCGCGCTCGAGGGCGATCGCAAGGTAGCGGTGCAGCTCGTCCCGCTCGTGAACCAGCGCACCGACTCGGCGCGCAACCGCTACCTCATCGAACCGGATTCATTCCGGCGCGCCCAGGAGAAGCTCGACCGCGACGGACTCGACGTGATCGGCGTGTATCATTCGCACCCCGATCACCCGCCCGCACCGTCCGCGTTCGACCGGGAGCACGCCTGGCCTTGGCTGTCGTACGTGATCGTGGGGGTGGGGCAGGGCCGGGCCGGCGAGTTGAAGAGCTGGGTTCTGACGGAGGACCGTGGGGCCTTCGACGAGGAGCCTATCACCAGTGAGGAACGGAAGGTCGTATGGCAGTGACGGTTCTGATCCCGACGCCGCTCCGCCCGTTCGTGGGCGGCCGTGACGCGCTCGAGGTGGAGGGAGGGAGTGTCGGGGAGCTGCTCGACCGGCTCGCCGGCGAGCACGCCGCGCTGAAGCCCCATCTCTTTGCCACCGACGGCCGACTGCGCAGCTTTGTGAACGTCTACGTGAATGACCGGGACATTCGGCAGCTTGCCCAGCGCGAGACGCCGGTGAAACCGGGCGACACGATCTCCATCATCCCGAGTATTGCCGGGGGGACGGCGGTGGCGGAAGCGTTGCCCAAGCTGTCGCACGAAGAGATCCTGCGCTACTCGCGCCACCTCATCCTGCCCGATGTGGGTGTCGAGGGACAGCAGAAGCTCAAGGCGGCGCGCGTGCTGCTGGTCGGCGCGGGCGGGCTGGGGTCGCCCGCCGCGCTCTACCTTGCGGCCGCGGGAGTCGGGACGCTCGGGCTCGTGGACTTCGACGTGGTCGATAAGACCAACCTGCAGCGCCAGATCCTGCACGGCACGTCCACAGTCGGTCTATCGAAGCTCGAGTCCGCGACCGCGCGGATCCACGACCTGAATCCGAACGTTCGCGTAGAGACCTTCGAAACCCGGCTCACCTCGGAGAACGCGCTGGACATCATCCGCGAGTTCGACATCGTGGCGGACGGCACGGACAACTTCCCGACCCGCTACCTCGTGAACGACGCGTGCGTGCTGCTCGACAAGCCCAACGTCTACGGCTCGATCTTCCGATTCGAGGGTCAGGCGTCGGTATTCTACGCGCGGCGGGGTCCGTGCTACCGCTGCCTCTACTCGGAACCGCCCCCTCCGGGACTCGTGCCCTCGTGCGCCGAAGGCGGTGTGCTCGGCGTCCTCCCCGGTATCATCGGCTCGATCCAGGCGATGGAGACGATCAAGCTCATCCTCGGTGCGGGTCAGCCCCTGATCGGACGCCTGGTCTTGTTCGACGCGCTGAAGCTGCAGTTCCGGGAGCTCAAGCTGGAAAAGGATCCCGACTGCCCGGTCTGCGGGTCGCATCCCACAGTGACCGAGCTGATCGACTACCAGGCGTTCTGCGGCATCGGCGCGGAACCGTCGTACGATGGCGCGGAGATCACGGCGCAAGAGCTGCGGGACGAATGGCGTCGCAACCCGGATCTGGTGGTGATCGACGTGCGGGAGCCGCACGAGCACGAGATCGCGCACATCGACGGCGCGGTCCTCATCCCGTTGGGCGAGCTGCCCGATCGACTGGGAGAGCTGGACGGGCACCACGAGATCGTGACGCACTGCCACCATGGAGCGCGCTCGCTCAAGGCGCTCGAGATCCTCAAGGCGGCGGGCTTCTCGAAAGTGCGCAGCCTGCGGGGTGGGATCGATGCGTGGGCGGTGAACGTGGATCCGAGTCTGCCGAGATACTAAGAATGCCGAAGGGGGGACTCGAACCCCCACGGGCTTGCGCCCACTGGCTCCTGAAGCCAGCGCGTCTACCAGTTCCACCACTTCGGCGGGTGCGCGGAACGGCGAATATAGACGGCGGTATAACCCCAAGTCAACTCTTGGCTTGACCGCTTCCACGCCGATTTCTATCTTGCGCTGGCCCGGTGGACAAAGCCTCCATCGCTCGCAACCCGCGGGCGCGACATGACTACCATCTCCTGGAGACGTGGGAGGCCGGCCTCGTGCTTACGGGAACGGAAGTCAAGTCGCTGCGGGCGGGAAAGGCCAGTCTGGGCGAGTCCTACGCGCACGTGCGTAACGGCGAAGTGTGGCTCGAGGGACTCTCCATCTCCGCCTATCTGCCGGGCAGCTACAACAACCCACCGCCCGCGCGCTCCCGCAAGCTGCTGCTGCACGCGCAGGAAATCCGCAAGCTCATCGGCGGCACGAGCCGTAAAGGACTCACCATAGTCCCGCTCGAGCTGTACTTCAAAGATGGGATCGCCAAGGTGGCGATCGCGCTCGCCAAGGCCAAGAAGCAGCACGACAAGCGCGAAGAGCTGAAGCGACGCGTGGCGGAGCGGGAGCTCGCGCGCGGCGTCAAGGGGAAACGGACGTGAGCGTGCTGCTGTGTGTCGTGCTCGTGACCGTCGCACCTCTCCCGTCGCAGCAGGTCGTACTGATCGCGACGCCCCGCGGCGAGACGAGCGTGCCGGTGACCAGCGAGCGCGGGACGGCCGCCGTAGCGGCCCTTCGACTCGGACCGCCACTCGGCCTCACGGTCATCCTCGACGGATCCCGGGTGACGGTGGGTCTTTCGGGCGCGGTGTTCGTGTTCCAGCTGGGCGCGGCATTCGTGCGCGCGGGCGGCGTCGTGTATGGCCTCGTGGGCGAGCCCTACGTGGCGCGCGATACCGTGTTCCTGCCGCTCCATTGGCTTGCCGACTGCGTGCCGCGGGCGTTAGGCGGCCGCTACCGCTGGGACCCGGCCTCGGAAACGGGTGCGGGCCGTCTGGTCGAGCTGCCCATCGCGAGCGCGGTGGCAGCGGCCCCGCCGCCCGGCGTCGCTCCGACACCGCCCCCTGTTCCATCCACCGCTCCTGCCATCCCCCACGCACCCGCCTCCGCGCCGAACCCGATCACCGGGCTGCGCCACCGCCACGCCGTCGTGATCGATCCCGGCCACGGCGGCGTCGACCCCGGGAACCCGGGGCGGTATTTCCCGGGCCACCTGGTGGAGAAAGACATCACGCTGGCCATCGGACGGCTGTTACGGGCGGAGCTGCTGCGTCGAGCCATCGCCGCCACGCTCACGCGAGCGACCGACACCCTCATCGATCTCACCGATCGCGGGTCGCTTTGCAAGGCGGCGTGCGATCTGTTCGTGAGCATCCATGTGAACGCGATGCCCGACGGACGACGCGCCGACCGGGTGAGCGGGGTGGAGACCTACTTTCTCTCGGACGCGAAGACCGAAGACCAGCAGCGCGTGGCAGAGATGGAAAACGAGGCGATCCGTTTCGAGACCGGAACATCGAGCGCCGCGACCGGCCCACTCGGGTTCATCCTGCGCGACCTGCAGTTGAACGAATACTTGCGGGAGTCGGCGCAGCTCGCCCGGCTGGTCCAGGACTCCGCGGCCCGGATCCATCCCGGCGGCGATCGCGGCGTACAGCAGGCGGGGTTCACGGTCCTCACGACGGCCCGGCGACCCGCCATTCTCGTCGAGACCGGGTTCGCCACGAATCGCACCGACGGCGCGTTTCTCGCGTCGAGCCTCGGCCAGCACAAGATCGCGAGCGCGATCGCCGACGGCATTGTCGCCTACCTGCTCGAGTTCGAGCGCAAGCTCGCCATCGCCGCGCCGGCGAGGGGTCGGTGACGCCCGCCCTCTCCTCGATCCAGTTGTTCGGCACGTCCTTCCAAAACCCCGTCCTGCTTGCTTCCGGCACCGCCGGCTTCGGGCGGGAGGTGTCCGGTGTCATCGACCTCGACGTCCTGGGCGGGATCGTCACCAAGGCGGTCACGCCGGAGCCGCGGCGAGGGGCTCCGGCGCCGCGCGTGGCCGAGTTCGCGGGCGGGATGTTGAACGCGGTGGGCCTCGCGAACCCGGGGCTCGACGCCGTACGCGCGCACGAGCTCCCCTGGCTCGCGAGCGAAGTGCGGCGCGCGCGGGTGCTGGTGAACGTCGCCGGGGCGACCGTCGAAGACTACGCACAGGTCATCGCAGGACTCACCGATCTCCCCGTGATCACCGCGTTCGAGATCAATGCATCCTGCCCCAACACCAGCGCCGGCGGCCTCGAGTTCGGCGCGACACCCGAGGGCCTGCGCGACCTGGTGCGCCGCTGCCGCGCCGTCGCCACGCGACCCATCGCGGTGAAGCTCTCCCCCGTGCTGCCCGACATTGCCGGCATGGCGCGCGTGGCGGAGCAGGAAGGGGCGGACGCGGTCACGCTGGTGAACACGATTCCCGGCGCCCTCGACGGGCGACTCGGGAACGGTACGGGGGGCGTGAGCGGTCCCGCGCTCCTTGCCATCGGGGTGCTGGCCACGCGCAAGGTCCGCGGGGCGGTCGCCATCCCGGTGATCGGGGTAGGAGGGATCCGCACCGCGCGCGACGCGCGCGAGTACCTCGCCGCGGGCGCGTCGCTCGTCGCGATCGGCACCGCGGCGCTCGCCGATCCGCGCATCCCGGGGCGCGTCGCGCGGGAGCTCGGCCGTGGCTGAGCTCATCGTCGCCTTCGACCTGCCGAGCGGGCGCGAGGCCCTGGATCTCGCGGCGCGGCTTCCGGGGCTGCGTTGGGCCAAGATCGGCCCCATGCTGCACGTACGCGAAGGACCGGCGCTGGTGCGCGAGTTCACTGCCCGGGGCGTGCGCGTGTTCCTCGATCTCAAGTGGCACGACATCCCGAGCGTCGTGGCTGGGGCGGTCGACGCGGCGCGGTCCCAAGGGACAGCCATGGCTACCGTGCACACGCTGGGCGGACCGGCAGTGCTGGCCGCGGCCCGAGCGGCGGCGGGAGACATGGCGCTCGTCGGTGTCACGGTCCTCACCTCCCATGACGCCGGAGACTTCGAGCGCGTCGTCGGCCGGGGGGTGCCCGACCTGGGGTTTGAGGCCGAGCGGTTGGGCCGCTTGGCGGTGGCAGCGGGCCTGCGCGGCGTGGTGGCGTCGGGCCACGAGCTGGTCCTGCTGCGCGAAATGCTCGGCCCCGAGCCGTGGATTGTGGTGCCGGGCGTCCGAGCGCCCGGCGACGCGGCGGACGACCAGGCCCGAACTATCGCGCTAGGGGAGGCGGTGGGCGGCGGCGCGACGCACCTCGTGGTGGGTCGTCCGATCACGCGGGCCGCGGACCCGCGCGGGGTGTACCAGCGGTTGATGGAGAGTCTCTGATGCGGTGGCGGATCGCGATGGCACTGGCTGTCAGCCCGTTCGTCACGGGCCAGGGGCTGGCCCAGGGCTCGCTCGCGGACGCGGGCGAGCGGGTGCGCCAGGGCTGGCTCGCGCACAACGTGCAAGCGGTTGTGGGGCAAAGCGCTAGTGTGGTGCTCCAGATTCCCGGCGCGGACCCCTCGGCAGCGGTGGACCGGGCGCAGGCCATGGAGCTGTTGCGCCGCCACTTGCGCGCGGGCGTGGAGCGGGCCCTGAGCGTCAGCGCCGTCCGGGAGGTCGAGCCGGGACGCGGCTACGCGGAGCTGGACCGGCGCTATGTCGTGGCGGGCACGAGCGACGAGCGACGCGAAACGATCTTCCTCGGGTTCCGAAAGCTGGGGCGGGAATGGCTGCTGGCCGAGTTGCGGAGTGCGCCGTAATCCCGCCCCTTGCGTGAACTTACGGGCCCGTCTATAGTTCAAGACTTAATTGGAATTTTTTTCTCCGGAGCGTGCCGTTTGAAGGTTCGGACCAGCGTCAAACCGATCTGCGAGCATTGTAAGGTGATCAAGCGGCGGGGTGTCATCCGCGTCATCTGCAAGCGCAGTCCCAAGCACAAGCAGCGACAGGGATAAGACGACATGGCACGTATTGCGGGCGTCGACCTGCCGCGCGACAAGAAAATCCTGTACGCCCTCCCGTACATCTACGGCATCGGCCCGAGAAACGCGAAGAAGATCCTCGCGGAGACCGGGGTGAATGCCGATGCGCGCGTGCGCGACCTACGCGATGCAGAGGTCGCCCGGCTGCGCCAGGTGATCGAGCGGGATTACAAGGTCGAGGGCGCGCTTCGCACCGAGGTGGCGATGAACATCAAGCGGCTGATGGACATCGGGACCTACCGGGGCACGCGGCATCGCAAAGGACTGCCGG
>WNGD01000327.1_pt1 | contig 51406 bp, 49 predicted proteins | sample 5400671 | NCBI WGS metagenome assembly WNGD01 (sample SAMN13153369, study PRJNA577476) | soil metagenome | isolation source: 40 cm soil or saprolite under grassland replicate 2 | place: USA:California | collected 2016-06-15 | reverse complement strand
GCTGTAATAACGACCGAGAGCCCATGTGGAACGATCGGCTCATCTTTCGGATAGTCCGGCGGCGAAAAGTTCTTGACCAGGCCAGCAACAGGATAGGCAATCGAGTGCGGGACATGAACACCAGCATTTCCGAAACCAATTCCGGCAATGGTCGCCGCCAGGGCCATATACGTGCGCGCTTCAATATCCATCCCGTTCAATACAGCCCTGCGCAGGTAGCGTCCCGTGTATTCCAGAGCCTTTTCGCACCACAAGTCGCTGATGGGATTGCTACCGATATAGACTGGGCGCGCATCAGGTTTGTGTTTGGGACGCGCATCGTATGGTCGGCTCGTGTACGACTCAAGCGCGTGCGTCAAAACGTCAAATCCTGGATAGGCCGTTGCCATCGGCGGCACTGTCACGGTGTTCAAGGGGTCAATAATCGCGAATGTTGGACGCATGAAGCGATGTGAGATGCCAGTCTTCACCTTCAGGGAAAGGACATCCATAATCGCTATCGCCGTGGTCTCGCTCCCCGTACCAGCCGTTGTGGGGATTGCCAACAGCGGCTTGAGTGGTCCGGGGACAGGTACTCCTTTGCCGACAGGTTTGTTAATATAGTCCATTACTGGTGCCGGGTAGGTGCTTAGAAGATTGGCAGCCTTCGCTGTATCAATGCAGCTGCCACCGCCAACCGCGACGATTCCATCGTAGTTGCGTCCCTGTACGTATGAGCCGATGGCTTCAAAAGATGTATCAGTTGGCTCAACGTGCACATCGTCGTAAATCTCAGCATTGATATCTGCGTCCTTGAGCAGTGATCGCACACGCTCCGGCAGGCCGATTTTCATGATCCCGGGATCGGTCACGATGAGTGCTCGCTTGACTCCCAGGCGTTTGAGATCATATGCGACCTCATCGGTCGCGCCCGGCCCAAACTTGATTGGGGTCATCTCCATTGTGAAGACAGTTTCGTTGGGAATATCGAGGCACCCCATAAAACACTCCTCTCTCGCTTAGTCATAGAACGCTTCAGGTGCCAGGAAGATCAAGAAGATCCGCCCGAGGTCGTGCCCGAAGATGATCATTGCTTCTCTAAGATTTGCAAAGCCGCAGATACGTTCAACTGAGTCTAACCAGCCCAGGCTGGACCAGACAATGGCCGTGCCTGAGGGACACACAAAAAAGGTTTATGATCGATTATACATTACACGGTTCTTCCATCGGGAGAGCGTATTGTTCTACTGACATGGCAGGCGCTTCGTGCTCAAAAGTGCTATTGTGATGGGGTTGTGATGCTCACTCTGTATGAAATAGTGCAACATATACGTCATTGTCTGCGTATATGAGAACAGGAAACTGTCTCACCAATCTCGGAAGAAAATATTTGTTGCTCTGTCACAGTTCTTTCGAGATAAAAATAGAACTCTCACCACTTAATAAACATCAAGATGTGCTTTCAAACGCTGTGTACGTTTATGTATCCTGTAAAGATCTGACGTATTGCATCTCATAATCAAGCTTTAAACGCCATTGAAAATGCTCTCGCACTATTGCTTTTGTTAATGACACAGGTATTGTCATTGTCAGAGCAAAAGGAGTTATCATATGAGTAACCAGGAATCTATGTTTACTAATCAAGAGCAACAGCCTTACAGACCTCAACCGATAAATACAGATCCTCGTGAGCAATCCAGCGAACAGCGACAGTGGCAGGTACCGCCTCAACAGGAAGGGTACAGAGGACCCTATAATGAGTCCGGACCTCAACAATGGGACGGTGGGAAGATTCGCCCTCAGCAACCGCAGAGACGCAGGCGTGGCCGGGGCGTCTTGCTCGCCATCATCATACTGATCGCCCTGATGTTGGGTGGTGCCACTGCCTACGGCGCTATCGCTTATAGCACAGCCCCTACTACAGTAACACCGCATACCTTCAACATAGTAGGCAACCGACCTACGTTGGTTATGAATGTGGGGAGCGGCGCGATCCATGTGCATACAGGTAGCGGGCAAACTGTTATCGTTAAGGAGACCACGCGCTCGGCTGGCTTTATAACCTCCTCTGATAAAGTGAACTATAATCAAAATGGTGATACGATTACTGTTCAGGAGGAGGGCAATTTTGGGATTTCCTTGGGTTTTAACAGCCTTGATTTCGATGTAACCCTACCCAGTACTTCAGACCTGCAATTGCAAACCGGTTCGGGCCAGGTCGATATTACTGGCGTCAATGGACAGGTGAACGCACAGACGGGCAGTGGCTCGATCAATGCTGATAATGTAAGTGGACAGCAGGCAACATTGAAAACGGGCAGTGGCTCTATTACTGCTAATAATGTAAATGGTCAGCACGAGATATTAAGTACGGGTAGTGGCTCCATTACCGCCAATGGCTTGCGCGGACAGGTAACATTGGATACTGGTAGTGGTTCGGTTACTGTGACACAGGGAGCATTGAGCGGAAACTCAATCTTGAAGACTGGCAGTAGTACTATTACTTACACCGGTTCTCTCGATCCGGTCGGCAATTATCGCTTTGAGACGGGAAGCGGCGGAGTGAATCTAAACCTGCCATCTTCATCATCGTTTAGCCTCGATGCGCATACCGGCTCTGGTTCGGTAAATAACGGCTTTGGAAGCAATGAAGTAGGCAATAGTCCGCGTGCTCCATTGTCGGTTAGCACAGGTAGTGGTTCTATTAATATAAACAAAGGATGAGGGAAACGCCTATGAGTAACCAGGAATCCATGTTTACCGATCAGGAGCAACAGCCTGAATCCGGTCAACAATCCTATAAACCGCAAGGTGTAAATGCTGATTCGCTCCATCAAGCGTCCAGACAGGAACCATTGCAGGCACCTTCTCAGCAAGGCGAGTACCAGGAGGGATATGCCGGGAACAATACTGATCCTCGTGAGCAGCCGCAATGGCAGGGAGGGTATGCCGAACCCGGCTCCCAGCAGTGGAACGCCGGGAAGATCTATCCGCAGTCACGACCTCCCAGGCGGCGTCGCGTGCGTTGGGGCTGGATTATTGTTGCCGTGCTGGTCTTCATTTTCGCGTTCGGCGGCATGATAAGTTATGGAGTTAGCTCGGCTTTCAACGCTATGCCCCATTCATCCGCTCCACTCGTATCACAGCCACCGCAAACCTTTGTGATTCCTGTTGATGCACGCCCAACACTGGACGTTAATGTTAATGCAGCCACCGTGCATATCCATACAGGCAGCGGTACAAGAGTCACCGTTGAGGCTTCTACACCATCTGACCAGCCTGTAGAATCTACGCAACAGGGCAACACAATTAATGTTCAGGAGCAAGGGAGATCTGGTCTCCCTATGGGTGACAAAAATGCCAATGTCGATATAACGGCACCTGCGGGCACCGATATTCAGTTGAATGCTGGTGCTGGTGAGGTCGATATCAATGGCATAAATGGCCAGGTGAACGTGAATACGGGTGCTGGTGCGATTAATGTTAACCAGTCGACCTTGAGTGGACAATCCAGCTTGCATACTGGTGTTGGCGCTGTCAAATTCGATGGTTCGCTCGATCCCAATGGCAATTACCATATGGATACTGGCGTTGGTGCTGTCGATGTAACCCTTCCTGCTAATGCAGCTTTTGACCTCACTGGAGATGCCAATATCTCCAATGATTTTGGCAGTAGGACTGTTGGCAATGCGCCACAGCCATCACTTAATCTTCACAGCGGCATTGGCAAAGTTTCTCTACACAAGAGAGCATAACCCGTAGGGGCGCGATTTATAAGCCCGTGAATGTTCTTATCGTGCTACAGCCGGGCTTATAAATCGCGCCCCTACAGGTTATCTGTGTGCTGCTTTACCCCAAAGCTGCTGTCCTGGGAAGAGCTGCATCGACCTCTTCTAACCTGCGCAAAAACTGGCGGTCACCCAGCTTTTCCAGCACAGCACGAGCGCGGTCCAGTTGTGTTCTATCCCCTGTACGCTGAGCAAGCACTATACGCATACGCGCTGCATGCACGACCATATGGTTTGCTTCGGCATTGTCTATTGCCTGTGCCAGTCGCTCGTTATCTCCAGCTTTTAGAGCCCTTGCAATCGCGGTGCAATTGAAAGGTGCGGTACTCTCGCCATGATGACTGCTTACCTCAGCAAGGAGTATTTCCGGAGCGATTATACCGCGCTCGTTACAAAAGATCACTGTAGCCATCATTGGACGCAGTCCTATCTGTATGAGATTGTCATCTATGTTCAGTGCGCTCTCGTCAAGAATCGCTGAGAGCAGTACGCGCTCCTGGCAGCATGAATCCGGGAATACATGCTGCAGTATCGATATTGCTGTATCCGCTGTCGCACGATCTTCGCGCGCCAGAGCTACCTGCAGTACGTCATAATAACCGGCCACGACATACGACATGGCTCCGGGATCGTACTGAATCTGTTTCCACATTTCCTTCAGTGTAGGGGCGATTTCATCGATGACGGACCAGCGCCCACTCAGAAAAGCGGCGTTGATAGCATAGGAGATCCCTGAACCAAGATGGATGAGCGGCTGACCCGGACGAATATTGGCAAGCGCCTCCTGTATCGTAGCGATCGTATTATCATAATCTCCAAGCAACATATAGGCTTTGGCGATCATCTTAATAGCGTCGCCTCGTTCAAGTGCGGACAGTTCAGGGGCTGTCAGGCGACGTTGCGATGCCTCCAGGGCTTCCTCATAGGCTCCAATTCGCATAAAGAGAGCTGCATAGCCGTCCAATGCTTCGCTAAATGCGGCCCAGTCCCCTTTGCGTTGGAAATGGGCTGCAGCTCTCAGTGCTGTGTGTTTTTGCTCCTCGATGTTTTCTGTTGTGAGAGAGTTGGATCTGAAACAGCCAAAGATGTCGGTTATGCGGATACGCCAGAGTTCATCTTCGTCTTCGGCTGCCTCTGCTAATCGCTGGGCTTCTTTACGCAATGTGCTCATGGACTCATCGTCCATGATCCGGCTAGAATAGCCACGGGTGTAACAAATGAGCAACTTGCGCATCAAGCGAGCTCCCATCAGCGGGTCATGCGCTCCATTCTCTCTCCAGAGCGTTAATGCTTTGTCGTACGCTTCCGTCGCTTTGTCGCCCCAGATGAGACTGTCGCCTAACTGTTCGTAAAGGGTTGCTTGCTCCGCTTCTGATGCTATATCAATAGCATTCCGTAAATGACTGTACGCATCTGCAAAGGCGCCAGAACGTCCTGCCAACTCGCCAGCCCGCTTAAGATAGCGGATCGCCCGCTCTGGTGCTATGGGACTTTCTAATGGAATAGCCGACTGCCGTGCCAGCACGATGGCCTCACGGTAATGATAGGCGATCAGTTCGGCGTACTCGTCCAGGTGTTCCCCTGCGTTTGCTTCGATGCAAGCGGCAATCTTGCTGTGCAGCCGGATGCGCTCAGGTCGTGAGAGGGTACCATAAGCTACATCTCGAATCAGAATATGGCGGAAGGCAAAAGATCCGGCTTCGGCAGGTAGAATAAAATCTCGTATCAGCAATCCATCCAGCGCGGCATCAAGTTCCTGCTCTGTAAAATGATCCAGAATTATTTGCAGCATCGCGGGACGGAATGGACGTGACAGAACTGAGGCAACCTGTAAGACCATACGTTCCTGCCCTGTGAGACGATCAAGGCGTGCCAGGATGGCTGCATGAACGGTATCCGGTAGCCCATCCAGTGTGGCAACTGGTTCTGTGAGTCCACGCTCAGAAATGCCACGTAGCAGTTCAAGTGTGAAGAAAGGATTCCCACCCGCACGCGCAACGATCTGCTCGCGCGTTGCTTCAGAAAGATCCTGTGCAAGGCGATTCACCAGGTCGCGTGTTTGTATTGTTGTGAGCGGTTGCAATGCCAGTGACGTAAAGTTTTGACGCCCACCGCCCCAGGTAGGACGGCGATCCAGCAACTCCGGACGCGATAGTGTGATCAGCAAAACAGGAGCCTGTACACGCAGGTGAATGATATATTCGACCATGTCGAGCAGACTATCGCTGGCCCAGTGCAGATCTTCAATGATGATAATGCGTGGTGTCTGTTGTGCAAAGACCTCAATCAACGAGCGCCAGGCCGAAAAGATGCAGTCGCGTTCGACGGTGCCGTCTTTTTCGATGCCTAGCGCGATCAGAGCATGATCCGTTATGTGAATTGCATCTTTCTCTGTATATCCTTCGCGGATAAAGACTTGAATGATCTTGTCTCGGGAGATCTCTTCGCCCAGCAACCCGGTTAGCAGACCACGCAGAGGCCAGTAGGTCAGGGTCTGACCGTAGGGCAGGCAACGTACAGTGGCGATCTTGAAGCCATCAGTTGGATCAAGACGGCTCAAGAATTCTTCCAAAAGGCGCGATTTACCTGTGCCTGCTGGTGCTATAATCGAAATTAGCTGCGGTTGTTGTTCTTCAAACACGCGTGCCTGCAAGAGCGATAATTGAAGTAGATCCTGGCGTCTCCCAACGAATGGTGGCCGTTCAACCTTGCGTGTGTGACGAGCGCACCTGAGTAAGTAGACACGTAACGGCTGGCGTTTCCCTTTGAATTCGACCAGCCGTGCATCCTCGAAGAGAAAGGCTGTCCGCGCCGCATTCACCGTGCGCTCGCCTACCACAATCTCGCCAGGGTTTGCATGTTGTTGCAAGCGCGCTGCAACATTTACGGCATCGCCCGTGATCAGGAAATCGCCACGAGAAGAGTCATTGGTGGCAATTACTTCGCCTGTGTTAACTCCAATACGTATTGAGAAGGATTGTGCCAGCAGCGTATCCGTTGTCACTGCATCTTGTAAAGCCAGAGCGGCGGCCAGCGCACGCTCAGCATCATCCCCATTCGCCTGCGGTAGACCAAAGACGGCCATTACCGCATCCCCAATAAACTTTTCTAAGGTACCACCATACAAAGGAATAACGCGACGAGCATGCGTATAATAACGGCTCATGAGAGCTCGCACATCTTCGGGATCAAGTGTATCGCCGAGCATGGTAGAACCAGTTACATCGGCGAAGAGAATTGTGACCAGTTTTCTCTCTTCAGGCATATGTTTATCCTTTAGTGGGGCAGCCTTTATAATATCTTGTTAGAAAGATTATTCTAAGTCTTCTTAATTATAACAAAAATTATAACAAAAAGGGGTCGTGTTTTATGTCATAACCCCGAATGGCTAACGTTCTGCAAAATTTCTACAGAATTTACGCCGTCTCCCCCTTGACTTTGCGCATTAGGGCGTGCTAATATCTGAGTGTTCTACTAGGATTTACCTGTGCTGGGAGGCGGTTTTACCTCTCAGTGAAGAGAGGATATTGTGTATTATGATAGCGGGATTAGTTGCATCGTTTGTGCTTTTCTTGCGCGAGGGGCTTGAAGCAAGCCTGATTGTCAGCATTCTATTTGCCGCACTGCGTCAGCTGGGTCAGTTGAAGCAGATGCGTGCCGTATGGATCGGAATTGCAGCCGCTGTGCTGGTATCTCTGGGTGGTGGTGCAATTATCTATGCAACGATTCGCGAATATGACGGCTCAACCTTCCAGACCATTTTTGAGACCGTCACCTATCTTGTCGCGGTCGTCCTGCTCACCTCAATGACATTCTGGCTGCAGAGGCATAGTCGCTCTTTAAAGAAAGAACTCACCTCCCAGGCTAGTATGGCCGGATCAGCCTTTGGACTCAGTCTGCTAGCCTTCTTCACCGTTGGACGCGAAGGTCTGGAAACGGCTGTTTTCTCGCTGGCCCTGGCATTTCAAACCAGTGGCCTCTGGCTTCTGCTGGGTGCTCTGCTTGGTCTGTTGACTTCGCTGGTTTTTTGCTGGTTCATCTATCGCCTGGGACATCGACTCGACTTCCGCGTCTTCTTCCGCGTCATGGGTATCCTGCTCCTGGTCTTTGCCGCAGGATTGTTGGCCAACGCTGTACAAAATATGCAGGAGCTTGGTTGGATCTCCTTCGGTACCGCCCAACTCTGGAACTCCGCTAAATTTCTGAGCCAGGATAGTACTCTTGGTGATATCTTGCATGCCTTCATTGGCTATGCCGAGGCCCCCAGTGTATTACAGGTTGCTCTCTACATTGGCTACCTGCTCCTGGCTGGATCAGTCTTTGCCTGGATGACGCGCAAGCCCTCTATTCCCGCTAGATCTGCCATCTCTGTCTCACACATCACGTCGGATCAAAGACATAAATCTATAGGTTGAGGCCGTGTTAAGCTGTTAACCTGAGCAACGGGTCGTCTCATTACTCAGATTAACAGCTTATCTTATGTTCTTCGCAAGAAGCGTTGTGTTATAGTTGTATCAGGGTCCCAACGGAACGTGACAACTGCCAGCACCACTGCAAACACGGTATAAGCTGCCAGTATCCCCACTGGTGCCAGCATACCCGCTGCATTCCCATCCAGCGCCGCATGTATGCCATCGATCAGGTGATTGAGTGGAAGTATATTACTCAGCACTTTTAGCCACCCTGGAGCGCCGTTCGGGCTGTAATGAGATTTTCAATGACCGTCAAACCCTGGAAGAACGGCGTTGTCTGCAGTTGTACGCCAATCTGACGACGTGGATTATCGATCCAGAACTCGACTGTATCACTATCCGGTGCACGCAGGCCCAGGATCATCTCCAAGGCATGCCTCTACGGGAACGTTATTGTTGCAATCTCCTGTCATTTGCGGTATTCTTTTAATAGGAGGTTAACTGTTGAATGGTTTCCAATCTTAATAGAGAAGCAGGAAACTCCTCATTTTTGGAACCACATCGCTATCCAGGGCGGCTCGTAGCTGCTGAAGGACTGGATGGCTCGGGTAAAAGTACTCAGCTCCAGTTGCTCAGCTTCTGGCTACGCTCAGAAGGCTACGAAGTTATCATTACGGAATGGAACTCCTCCAAACTCATCAAGCGCACACTCAAAGTTGGCAGAAAACAGGGGTTGATGAATCCGCAGTTGTTAAGCCTTCTGCATGCCGCCGATATCGCCGAAATGCACCAGCGCGATATTCTACCTGCTCTCCAGCGTGGTGCCGTAGTGCTGGCCGATCGTTATCTCTATACTGCCCTGGCTCGCGATCTGGCCCGTGGCGTTGCATCCGCGTGGGTCCAACACGTCTACCAGTTCGCGGCTCGCCCAGACCTGAGTATCTACTTTCAGATCAGTGCTGAAGATGCTTTACAGCGTTCGTCAGGCGCTCATGCTCTACTGAAGTACGAGCATCATTCAGGAATGGACCTGGCTTCGCGTTCCGATCCTTTAGACAGTTTTCGTAGTTTCCAACAGCATGTTTTGCGCGCGTATGAAACGATGGTCAACGAGTTTTCGTTCTTCTGCCTGGATGCTACCTTGCCTGTCAAACAGCAGCAGCGTCTGTTACGTGAGGCGATCCAGCATATATTACCAGGCGAGGATGTGTAAAGAGGAGATGTTATGGAAAATGAGCAGTGGTGGATAGGTGGAGGGGATCGTGATTCTACATTCTCCACCACTCCGCTACTTCATCCTGAACCAGCTAAATTGATTGTTCTGGAAGGCATCGACCTTTCGGGACGCACTACACAGGTTCACCTCCTACGAGATTGGCTAACCGCTCAACATTATCAAGTGACTACTACCGCCTGGCGCACCTCTCCTCTCATCTCTGACGTGTTGGCACGTGCACGCACTAAATTGCCGTTGCGCCCCCTGACCTATAGCCTGCTCTACTGCGCCGATCATCTTGACCGCACGGAGCGTGTGATCAAGCCAGCGTTAGAGCGTGGCGAGATTGTCCTGGCCGATCGCTACACGTATACAGCGTTCGCGCGTGACGAGGCGCGTGGGCTGGATAAAGTGTGGGTGCGCAATCTCTACTGCTTTACTGTAAAACCGGATGTTGTCTTCTACTTGCATATCAATCCAGAGGAGGCCGTGAGACGACGCGTCGCTCTCCAACAACAGCGCGCAAGGGTAGTGGAGGAGAAACCCAAAAAGCAAAGCGAGAAGAAACAAAAAAAAGTGCAACGGTCTGAACGGTCGGCAACGACCATTCAGTTACCATCTTTGACGCCAGAAGCGATGGAAAGTTTCCACGACTTTGAGATGAAGATGTATAGTCAGTATCAAAGTATGCAAAAAGAATTCGATTTTGTCGTTATAGAGGGCAGCCAATCTATTGATCTTGTACAGGCTACTTTACGTCGTGCCGTGATGCGCCTTTTATTAGAGCTATAACGGTCACCGTTTTCGCAGGGCGCGATTGTGTAGGGGCACAATTGATAAGCCCACAAGTAGGGGCGCGATTTATAAGCCCGCAACGCGATTTATAAGCCCGCAAATAAGAACATTACGCTAAATGTATGGGCTGTTACGAAGGAGTACTATACCACAATGAAGATCCTACAAATTTCCGATATTCATTATCGGGAAGCATCTGAAACCTGGGCGCTCTTAAAAGAGGCTGGACGGCAATTTGAAATGTTGCACCCCGATCTGATCTTGATTACAGGGGATCTGACGAATGATGGGCTGGATGAGCAGTTCTTGCGTATGAAGCGTTTCGTGGCTTCACTGGACTTCTGCCCCGTGCTAATTATTCCAGGGAACCGTGACCTGGCAAAAACAATTGTCCCGATACCCGCAGAACGCAGCGATCTTGAGTACTTCCTGCTGACACATCCTGAGCCTGCAGCTATGCTTGATGAGATGGACACCCTGGAGGATGTCAATCATGGGCGGCAGGGTAAATTCTTTGATCACTTTTCCGCGACCGAGTTTTTCTATCGTTCGGGTGCTGTCGCTGCTGTAGGCCTCAATAGCACGCCAGAGATTACGCCGCGCCAGATGGAGATGACGGTGCAGCACTTCAACAAAGGGCTGTCCGGCGAACTGCGCATTTTCTGCGCGCATCATAGTTTTCTGCCCGTTCCTACCAAAAAACTCAGACCCGGTGACGTTGTCCCACGTTCAGCAGATATCCTGCAAACGCTGATCGAGTTGAACGTTGATCTACTCTTCTGCGGCCATATCCATCGCAGTCATGTATGGGAACTCTCCGACGGCAGGCACCGTCTCCTCTGCTGTAACGCCGGTTCCTTGCTGGATACCTCCGGCAAAAAAGATAATGGCTACCTGGAGGTGGACATTGAACGCGATCTCTGTATTACCAAACGTTCGTTGTTCTCTCGTCGCAGCGAGGTTCTGTATGAGCGTCCGCACTTTGGCGCCGCATTACAGGACCGTCAACATAGCGCATCTGGCGCGTTAACCAGTCTCAACGAACTGGAGGACGCCCTTCAGAACGTTGCTAACGATGGTAGTGGTAGCCGTACAAAAGTAAAGAAGGCAAAAAGTAAGAAGTAATCAGACGCGCGGGATTGCCCCGTAGAGGCATGCCTTGCGTGTGCCGAGTGTCTCCATGACCATAACCATGCTCATTCGGCTCCCGAGCACTCGGCACACGCAAGGCATGCCTCTACGGGGCAGCACAGGGAAAAAATGATGCAAAATGTACCATAAGTTTCCCTAACGGAGATATAAGAGTGTATAGTTTCTATAGCAAAGAAGGATATGCGAAAAATAGGAGGGGCACTGTTGCTCTAGAAGGTAGAGAAGTATGAATGATCAGGGACAATCTCCTCATAATGAGGAGGAGTTGATAGGCAGTGGAAAGAAACTGCGTAAACGTGAACAGCGCGTGAGAGATCGTTTGCAGGAAGCGCAACTGGCTCAGGCTAATGCCCTGGAGCGTCTACGCCGTGCTGAGGCCCGTTTTCAGAAACGCGCTATGCGTGTACAGCGCTTAGAGGGACGGCTGAACCTCATTGATCAGCAACTGCGAGCCTTGAATGCGCCACCATCGACGGTGGTCACGCTCATTACCTCAGTTGCTGAATCTTCCATATCGGAGGTAGAGGAGCCACATTCTTCCGAGAAGACGAAAACTCCTCTTGCAGCGAACACGCCTGCCCTCCAATCAGCGGAGCATGATCTGAGCGAAGATGTTGTATCAGGGCAATCCGCTGAGGTGGAAATCCCAACTGAGATGATGGCAGGAGAGGCTGAACAGCAATTTCTTGACCGTTTTTCAGCTACTGAGGCTATTGAGTCACCATCTACCGGAGAGGAAGTGAGTGCTGAGGAATCTTCTTCCGCCTCTGACTTTGAGGCGGTCGTTATGCGAGCCAGAGAGGCGCGGGCCGTTGCTGAAGCAGCTGAAGAAGCTGCGCGTATTGCTATTGAACAGGCAGCTGATGTTGCGATATACCTGGAGCAGGTCGGCTCCGCTCGTCACCTGATGCGAGAACTCGAACTCATGGAGGCCGAGGCCAACAATGCTATTGCCCTGGCTCGGGAAGCAGAGAACGCTGCTCTTGCTGCTGAGCGCCTGGCTGCAGAAGCTGGGGGACTTGCACAGGATAAGGAAGAACAGGTGAAGTTGACTGCCGAAGAGCAGCAGATCATCGCCTCAATCCCCACTGAGGAAGAGTCGCTTCCCCATGCACATCCAACTCCAATCGAGATTGCACAGGTCGAGGAGATTGATGAGGAAGAGGAAGTCATAGAAACAGTCGCTGCAATGATTATTGCAGATGCCGCTGCCATTGCCGCTGCCGAGGCTGAGGCTCTGGCCGAAGCAAGCAGCGCGCGTACACACGAGGCTCGTGCCGCCGCTCAGCGGGCAGACCAGGCTCTAGCATCCGTGCAACAGGCTATTTACGCTGGCCTATTGGTAGGAGAAGCTGCCGCGGAGGCACTAAAAGCCGCCGAACGAGATGCGACCCATGCCCATGCAGTACTGGCCGATGCCGAAGCAGCGGAAGAGCGCGCCCGCAATACGGCCATGAATGCCGAGGCCGAAGCCGAGGTCGCGGAAGGTATGGCCTTCGCCGCTGGCGATCAGAACGAGCGTGACGAGAAATTACGTGACGAATATGGCTCTGCTCATCCCACATCAGTGAATGGAACCGCTCCTATGACTGCAGAAACAGGGCCGGACAACGATGATGAGGACCTCGAACTCGACGATGAGGACGATGAGGACGATGAAAAGGAAGAGGAAGATGAGGAAGATGATGATACCTTAGAGATGCCCGCTGTGCACCCGGAGCAGGCATGAGCGTGCGCTCTATACATGAAATGTACCCATTAGCATTTCCCGACGAGGAGGCAGTGGCCCGCTACTGGTGGACGCTTCCTCCTCAAACTATGCTCCCTTTAAGCAATGGAGATGCCTACCAACTCCTCTTTGCCGGACGTTCTGGCGGCTCGGCGGGACCTGATGTGCGTGATGCTGTACTCTGTAGCATATGTCCTCGTCTGCCCCTGCTTGACCAGGGCATACGAAGAATTACACATGCACAAAAGTACACTGGTGACGTAGAATTTCATATGCGCTCAAGTGATTGGGTAACACATCAACATCACAATGATCCCCGTTACAATAATGTTATATTGCATGTTGTTCTGCTCTGCGACGATTCTGCCCCAACTACGCGTCAGGATGGACGGACTGTGCCCGTCTGCTCTCTCTATGACCTGCCCGGCCTTCCCTGGATCTCACCGCTCGCCAGCGCAACGCAGAACAAGACTCCCTGGCCATGCCATCATGTCCTGCAACATATGAGTGTGGAAGAGCGTAACAGGCTACTGGAACATGCCGGACTACTTCGCTTCGAACAGAAGACGCATGCATTTGTTGAGCAACTCCATACCATCGCCCTTGCACATGATAGCTATGATGCCTGCCTGATCCCTGCCCTGGCTGAAGGATTGGGCTATGGTCGTGATCGAGCCTTCTTCCATGCTATCGGCCTGCGTTTGTTGGGACGAAGAGAAACGCTCCCCGAGCCCTCAGGTCGTGCATCATCCCCTGCGCCACTCGACGCCATCCGTATGCGCAGCCTGCATCACCTCATCGAACGCTGGCGTGTGCCCGGACTGTGGCAGAAACTGCGCACAGTATTGCAACCATCTCAACCATCTGCTAACGTAAATCAACCCTTATCCGCATTACGCTCATTATTCAGCGACACAGGTCTTAGTCTTGCGCGTACTGATATACTCATCATTAATATCATATTACCGTTTGCCGCTGCGGTAGGCTTATTGGAACACAATCCATGCTTGAATGAGCAGGCACTGGCGCTCTATAAGACGCATCCGGGTCTCCCCTCAAACAGTGTTACACGCATGATGAGTGCCCAGTTGCAGTTGACGACAGAGCCAACTGGCAGTTGTCGCCAGCAAGGTCTACACCATATTTATCGCGAGACTTGCCAGAAGAAGCATTGTGAGGTATGCATTATGGGCAGGAGTTTGAATCTATAATAGTTAAAGAATGTACGGTATATCCTTGTGGGAAAGAGACATATGACTGAACAAGAATATGAAAATGGCGTAGAGCAAGAACGGGGAGTGCGTCTGTCGCGCTTCCTGGCCCATGCTGGTATTGCTTCACGCCGCCATGCCGAAGCTTTGATTGCCTCAGGACGTGTACAGGTCAATGGCGCAACAATCACGACACAGGGGACGCGTATCGATCCTGCACACGATCATATCACCGTCGATGGGAAATCTGTGCAGGCCGCTGTGCAACATGTCTATCTCTTGCTTAATAAACCGGCAGGCTACCTCAGTACAGTGGGTGATCCCCAGGGACGACCGACAGTGCTCGATCTCTTGCCACAAGAAGTACGCCAGTTGCGTGTCTATCCTGTCGGTCGCCTGGATATTGATACCAGCGGCCTGCTCTTACTCACCAACGACGGCGCTTTTGCCTTGCACCTGGCTCATCCCCGCTACTCAACCGATAAACACTATGAAGCCCTCGTACCCGGCTATCCCACCGCTGCTGCGCTGACGGCACTACGTAAGGGTGTTGTATTTACCGAAGATAACGGTGCTCGGCACAAAAGTGCCCCCGCTCAGGTAAGCATATTACGTAGGGAAGGTGCGAACACCTGGCTATCCCTTACCATCCACGAAGGACGTAAACGCCAGTTGCGTCGCATGCTCGCTGCCGTAGGCCATACCGTCGTATCCCTGGCCCGTGTTGGCGTAGGCCCGCTAACATTAGAGAATCTCCCTGTCGGTCAGTGGCGCTATCTTACCCCTACCGAAGTGAATGCTTTCGTCCCGTAGAGGCACGGCCTTGCGTGTGCCGAGTGCGTCCGTGGGAGCCAGATGTGTCCATACACGCGGACCCGGCACACGCAAGGCCGTGCCTCTACGGGTTCCGCCCCTGGTTATGATATAATCCCACAGGATTTGTTTCTCATCAATCAGTGGAGGATTCATGCAAGGGCCTCGACGCATCGCTATAGATGGACCAGCCGGCTCAGGTAAAAGTACAATAGGTGAACAGTTAGCTCGCCATCTGGGCTATCTTTATATCGATACAGGTGCTATGTATCGTGCCATTGCCTGGCTTGCGGAGCATGAAGGTGTGGATGCCAATGATGGGCCGGCGCTAGGAAGATTGGCTCAGGGTGCAGAGATTGTCATTAGCCGTCCCCAGGTCGCTGATGGGCGGCAATATACAGTGACCCTTCATGGTCGTGATGTCACCTGGGACATTCGCAGTTCGGCGGTTACGCGGGCTGTCTCTCTTGTCTCCTCGCATCCAGAGGTACGCACTGTCCTTATTGCACAGCAACGAGCAATGGCGCAGCAGGGACAGGTTGTTATGGTAGGACGTGATATTGGCGCGGTAGTACTGCCTGACGCCGAACTCAAAATTTATTTGACGGCCAGCCTGGAAGAGCGTGCACGCCGCCGCCACTCCGAACTACTGGAGCGCCTGGGTGAACACAACCCGGCCTTACCCTCATTCGAAGAAGTAATGGATGATATTCGACGACGCGACAGTATTGATCATGATAATATGCAACCAGCCAGGGACGCAGTTGTCGTGGAAACCGATTCTCTCAGTGTCCAGCAAGTTCTGGAAACTATCTATAAGTATGTGGAGGAAAGATATGAAACAGGACATCAGTCCCGTGGCTGACAAAGCGGTCAAGCCGGACAAGTCAAAAAAGCCGCGGAAAAATCTGTATGAACCCTATAATACACCGCGTGTACTCTATGAAGCCATACGCTGGTTTGCCATCTTTGCGTTTTCCATCGTTGCACGCGTCCACCTGCGCAATCGCTTTAACGTCCCGAAACACGGACCTTACATTATTGCCGCCAACCATCTCTCGTGGACCGATATTCCTCTGGTTCCGGTGTACCTGCCTGGCAAAGTCGTCTACATGGCAAAAGAGGAATCATTCTCAGGCAAGACGGGCTGGCTCGTACGTTTCCTGGGTGCCTTCCCCGTCAAACGCGGCGAAGGTGACCGCCAGTCGCTCCGGGTCGCTCAAGAGCAGCTCAAAAAGGGCAACATCCTGATCATTTTCCCCGAAGGCACGCGCAGCAAAACACATACACTGGCGAAAGGACACGCTGGCCTCGGCATGATTGCCCTGCGCTCCGAAGTTCCTGTCATACCTGTCGCCATCTGGGGCAGCGAAAACGCCCTGAAAAAGTTCGGTGCTGACATCACCATCTCATATGGTGAACCAATGATCCTGAAGCCAAAGGGGGCGAAGATCACACGCGAAGACATCAACAACGCCACCGAAGAGGTAATGAAGCGCATCGCCGCGATGTTGCCCGCCGGGTATCGCGGCGTGTATGGCGAAGGTTAAAGGTACATCCGCTCAATCGTAGAGATACTTTCTACAATGGTAGGCGGTTCCGTTGGTATGAGCCGTTTTCGTCAGCAGGCTTTATCGCATCCTTGTGAGCGTATTCAATTGGTGATCGATGCTTTATATTGTGCTACTAACGGGTTCGGGTTGACTGTAATCCTCTGCCTCCTCGATGCTGATGCCGGGGATCTGGCTGCGTTCAATGTGGTCGGCGGCCTGGGAGAGGATGCTCAGGCGCTGTTCGATTTCCCTGGCTTGCTGGTGCAGGACGCGTAGTTGGGCAGCCAGTTCGCGGAATTGGCCGTTGATGACGGCGACCTGTGGATCTTCTCTTACAGCAGGCAGGTGTTGTTGTGCCATGTGTTCTTTTTCTGCTTCTGCCGTGGGTCTGGCAGAGGTGGGCGTCTGTTTAGAACTGGGGGCTGTGGTTGCTGCTGCTTTTTCTTCGCCCATTGCCAGGAAGATTACTCCGACGATGGCTAAGAGTCCGACGGCCATGAGTCCGGCGATAATTAGCATGCTCATAATTAAAAAGCACCTTTCGTTAAGTGTTGTTGAGGTACCAGGCTATCCGCAATGAGTTGTTCTCTACATATTTATTACGAGTATCTCATGTGAAACGGGGAAGGGACGATAAAACGTGGAGATCGTAAACGTGGTCCCTACCCCGAAAAATGAGATGTTCAGTGGGGAGGGATGCAGTAAATGTGATCCCTCTCCGCTGGAAACAGGTTCTCTGAACAGTGCCAGAGACGTTCTCTCTTACTACATTACCATATTCGACGACTAATGGATATGGATTGTGACATTTGCGCTCATGCCGGGTACGATATCATTGCCTCCGTTGCCGTCCATACTGACGATGACAGGGATGCGCTGGCTGACTTTGGTGAAGTTGCCACTGGCGTTGTCCTGCGTGGGCAGGAGCGAGAAGGTGCTCGCCGCAGCCTGGACGATCTGCTGGACGTGTCCGGTGTAGGTGGTGTTGTAGGCGTCGATTTTGATGTCGACGTCCTGTCCGACTTTGACGTTGTTGATGGCGTTCTCATCGACGTAGGCAGTGATGTTGACGCTCTTCAGATCGGTCAGTTGGAGGATAGTGAGTCCAGGCGTGACCGTCTGGCCCTGTACAGCAGACGCTTGCAGAACAGTCCCATTGATCGGGCTGGTGATGTCCGTGCGGGTGGTTGTGGAAGCAGCTGCACCTGTTGTTGCGACCGTGGCAACCGTTTGACCCGCTGTAACGGTGTCGCCCTGTTTGACGCTAAGAGTTTGTAACTGGCCAGATGCTGGAACGCTTACGTTGACGATCTGAGCCGAGACCAGAGCATCGTCAGTGCCATAGTACATATAGCTGTTGTAGATCCAGTAGGCGACGCCACCAACGATGGCGAGCAGAGCAACTACAATCAATACTGGAACCAGAATTATGCGACGCATGGTGGTATTCTCCTTTGTTGTTGATATTATTTATTTCGTTTCTTATTAAAGGACGAGATCGTTCATCTCGAAGCGGGTGGGGGCAAGCCCGACCCCTACGACAATGGTAATGGTCATCGAGTTGGTGTTAGCCGATGGCCAGTGCGGGAGCAGGAGTTTCCTGTTCGGTCTGTTCTGCCGTTGCATCCTGCGCTGGTTGTGAAGTTCTGCGTACGCCGCGCACAAAGAAGGTGGCAACGATGGCGATGAATGTCAGGATCAGAGTCAGGAAGAATGCATCGCGCATGGCTAGCAAGTAGCCCTGTCTGGTTACGTAGCCTGCGATTACCTGCAGTGCAGCACCTGCGGCTGAGTGCATGTCTGCTCCTCGTAACAGGAACAGGCCCTCGATGCGGGGCAGCAGTTGCCCGATGGGTGAACTGGCGGTGACCTGCTCAGCCAGGTGGGTAAAGTGCACCTTCGTTTGTGTCTGCACCAGCGTTGCCAGGACTGCGATACCTAGAGAAGCGAAGACCGAACGAACGACAGTAATAAGCGTGGTACCATCGGCGATCTGTTGTGCATCGCGTATTTCTGCCATAGCAGCGACAAACAGAGGTTGTCCCGAAAGGCCCAGGGACAGTCCAAACACGATCAGTCCCGCCTGGAACCACCAGTAAGGAGTGTTCAGGCTCAGGGAGGTGGCGAAGAGCCAGTTCCCGATTGCCAGCAGTAACAGCCCTGCGATCACAACGATGCGCGGTCCTATGCGGTCAACCAACCGCCCGCCAATGACGACGGAGACCATAGCGGCCAGTGCCAGGGGGAGCAGTGTAATACCAGCCTGGAATGCACTCAGTCCGCGCAAGACTTGCAGGTAGATTGGTAGCAGGAATTGCAGACCAAAGAGACTGAAGGTGACCAGGATCAGTGCAACCGTGCCAGCCGCAAACGAACGATTGGCAAGCAGGCGCAGATCGAGCAGTGGTTTTGCTTCACGGCGCACAAGCCTCAGTTCAGTGAATACAAAGGCGATCAGCGATAAAGAGCCAGCAACCAGAAAGCCAAGCACATTGAGCGATCCCCATCCGGAGGTACTGCTCTCCGAAAAGGCATAGAGTACTGCTGCCAGGCCGAATGCCGCCGTAATGAAGCCTACGACATCGAAGCGAATCGCTTCCTCTGCGCGAGCCTCGTGCAAGAACACCGTGGCCAGGATGACGGCGACGATGCCGATGGGAATATTGATGAAGAAGATTACCTGCCAGCTAGCGAAGGTAACCAGGTAGCCTCCGACGATTGGACCGAGCGCTGGAGCAATCAAGATCGGAATGCCCAGGCTTGCCAACGCAACTCCGCGCTGCTCAGGTGGAAATTCGCGGAAGAGCAATGTCATCGATAGCGGTAGCAGCGCCGCGCCGCCCAGACCCTGTACGACGCGGAAAAAGATCAGCATCGGCAAGCTCCATGAGAGACCACAGAGCAGCGATCCGGCAGTAAATGCAAGCAACGAAATGATATAGGTGCGTTTGATGCCCAGAGTATTGGCCAGAAATGGAGCGACTGGTGTTATTGCTCCCTGTGTCAATAGGTAAGCGGTTGCCACCCACTGGACAGAGTGAATATCGGCCCCAAATGCGCTCTGGAGGCGCGGAATGGCGATATTGACCACTGTCTGGTCCAGAATGCTCATAAACGCACCCAGGATCACGACGCATGCAACCGTCCATTTATAAGGTAAGCCCTGTCTCTGTCGGGCCACGCCAGCATTGACCTGCATGGGTGAACCCTCCTTTCTACAGTTCCGTCGTCCCGGGTTCGACCAGCGTCCCATGAACGACAAACTTTGTTCCGTACATTAACCAGTTAGTTATTAAACTAACTGGTTAAATTGTAATCAGGAAAGGTGAGATTGTCAAGTCTAAATAGGGGGAATTTTTAGGGTGCTAAAAAATCTGAATCCCTTATTGTATAATAGGAGCGTCAAAGCCTAGTTGATGCAACAGTCCTCTGAGGCCGCCAGATACAGTTTGTTGAACGTTGAAGCGCGTAAGTTGGTTGTTTGCAGTTATAAAGGTAACGTCCTCCGTGGGCATAGAGATGCTGCGGGCCATCTGTGGAATGGGGGGCAGGCTCAGTGGAGGGAGGATGAAGCTGTCGGACTGGTAGCCAGCAATCTGCATCGTGCCCGTCACTGTGTTTCCCTGTTCCTCAATGTTGTGCAGATTAAAGATGAGTCCCGGTATACCAGCTTTGAGACCGCCCATTACCGTGAGGAAGTCACTTTTATTAAGCGGTCGTGGTGTCCAGCCACTGAAGATAAAGTTATCAGACAGGTAGCTCTCCGCTGTGTCCTGATCATTTGTTTCCAGGGCTGTAATAAATGCACGAACAGTATCGATTGCTGTGGCACTCATTATTTTGTGCTCCTTATAATCTCGGAAATGGTTGTAAGTTGCGTATCCCTTCTCTAAGTACACGATTATGTAGGAGTATTGGTTTATGCTCTAATATTCAGAGGGGAGTATGTTTAGTACCAGACATCATTTACGGATGCCCGGTACTTTGTCAAGTATAAAAGTACTCATCAAAGAGGTCATTTAGTATCTGGTGTGAGCAATAAGCGAGCGGCTGTTTCATCGGGAGCAACCGCGATTTGTGCTAGCAGGTTACTGAGTTCTTCATCCGTAGAGATATGTCTCACCGATTGCTTTGCCATCTTAAAAAGAGAGGGAAAACGTCCTTTCACAATGACCAGAATTGCAGTCTGCAATCCCTCGGTTCTGCCTTTGGCTTCGCCTTTAGCCTCACCTCTGGCTTCACTTTCAGCACGGATTTTTTGCATTTTAGGATCTTTTTCCATCAGGTCGTCATACATGTTTAATCGCTCCTCGATCTCACGTTTTTCTTCTACTGAAACAATATCTGCACGACGTAATACAATGCCCAACCACCTGAGCTCACGTGCTAATTGGATTTTGTTATCTTGATAATATTGTACCATTTCATCGATGGCCTGACTGAGCAGATGAGCGTTTGCGCCCTCCATAGCAGGTAATAGCGCATACATCGCAACGGCATGTTCTCGTATATACTTCTCTGCGCTTAATTTCCACAGGGGAAATACGCGAAAATGGAAAACAAGAATTAGTTCCCCGTTGCTTGTCTCCTCTAGTGGAGACCTTGCCATCGTCGTCCGAAAGGGATAGACAATAACTGAGATAACTGGAAGCTTATATTTGTGGTACAGGTAGGCATGATAGTCCAATAAGCGCGAGGCCATTGTCGTATCTGTGCCTGTCTCGAACTCCAGGTGCAATATGTGAATCTCCCCTTTGTAGCGTATTTTGTAGACCCGATCTACGCGCAAGAGAGTTCTCATTATCTCCATATTTAAAGTTTCCACGTACACCGCTTCAGTCAGGAAGTAATGGATTACATGTTCTTCCTGGCCTTCGAGAAGTGATTTCAAGAGATTGTCATAAGGTTGTTGTTGTTGCTCTTGCGTTGGGGCCTTGACTCTGGGTTTACGCTTTGCCATGTTTGTTGTATACCGTCCTTCCACCTGACTTTACCTGCACCATAGCACGCTTATTTTCTATAGGAGAGGAAAAATAGTATGTTTTATGTCTATATTATTGTTCTTGGAATACCTGATTACATTATACTGATCCATACAAATTAGCGTTTGAGGATAAGTACCTTGAATTTGCCCATACCCGCGGGATCGGTCAAGAGCATAACACGCTGGCGCACATTGTACCATTGGAGAAGCGCCACCTGGCCCTGATCGCTGGCTCGTGCGCTATCAATCAGAGCAAAATCGTGCGTCCGAACGCGTTCTAACTCCTCGTAAATCCCCATCTCGGTCAGCCATTGACGTTGGGTCGTGAAACTGTGGAGGTGCAGACCCTGGCGACGTCCCTCGTTGATCAGAGCACTAAAATTGACATGCGCAGTGATATCCTGCTCTCCAGGACGTATCAGTGGGCGTCCGGTCAACTGATGCTGGAAGTAGCAAGCAAGCGTACCATATGGGCGAGAGCTTGTATACAGTTCTTGTGCTTTGTCGCCGTAATCGATAGTAAGGATGAAGCCTCGCCGTTTGCGTGTTTGTGAAGGTGCCATGAGACGGCGGGCTGTCTGGGCAATCCAGCGCAACGCGTCCAGATTGATCTCCGCGCGCCATCCATCCTCGAAGGTTTGCCAGGGAATCTTATAGTTATCAAGGTAACAGGCGACCTCCGGGCTACTCGGTTCAGCCAGCAATTCATATAAATGACCATCTGGTTGGACAGTGACGTATACTTCGTATAGTCTTTTATCTCTGAGTTCGACGATATGGACCGGAAACGCGTCCACAAGCTCGTTTGAGAGGATGACGGAAGGATGATCTGCTTCTCCGCTTAACGCGTCCTGGCCTGTATTTATATCTTCGCTGCGGTAGTCGAGAGCAGAGTGGAAGTTGGGAAATTCCTGGGCAGCCCATGCCTGTATGCCCTTGACAAGGTTCCCACGTCCCGCGCCCTGTTCCAGCACGACAAACGGCGTGGGCAGCCCAAGCAATTCCCACATCTGGTACAATTGGCGTCCCATGCTGTGTGCGAAGAAGGTCGAAACGTCGGTGCTGGTATAGTAGTCACCCTCCCAGCCCATCTTCGCTGGCCCGGTCACATAGTAACCGTAGCCAGGTTCGTAGAGAGCCATGCGCATATAGTCAGCGAAGGTGATAGGGCCTTCTTGTTGGATATGTTCAATGATCAATTGTTGTAGTGGTGTCGGTGGCATATTTATATTTCTTTCGTCAAGCACCGAAATTCACCACCAGTAGATCCAGAGCCATCTCTGGAGCCATACGGCTGCGTTTGAGGGCAGCGTCAGTTGCCATAAGCTGGCGATAGATACCCTCTAACTGGGACACGCTAAAGTTGCCTACCTGGCGAAAGCATTTTTCCACAATGAAAGGAGCCATACCCAGCGTGGAAGCGATCTGAGCGGTGCGCATGCCTTTCTGTGCGAGTTCCTTAACAAGTAGCAACGAGCGCACCTGAAAGGTAATTGTGCTGATAAGCTTGATCGGTGCTTCGCCATCTGCAAGCAGATCGTGTAAAATATTCAGAGCCTGTTTATGGTTGCGCTGTGCCAGGGCATCCGTCAGGTCAAAGATACGTGCCTCCTGCACTTGCGCGGATAATTGACGCACATCCTGAATATTGATCGTCGCACCCTGACCCACATACGTTGCCAGTTTATCCAACTCATTTGCCAGCAGGCGCAGATTATTGCCACTAAAGTTTGCCAGCAACGTAGCGGCCTCAGAAGTAATTTTTGCGTTGTTACCCTTTGCGCGATTGATAATCCACTTCTCCAGAGCTGCACCCTTAGGTACCGTACTCTGAATGACCTTGCCGTATTTCTCAGCAGCTTTAACCAGCACATTAGATGCGTCCAGCACCTCATCCAGCAGCACGATCAGCACCGTCGTTTCGGCCATCTCAGCAATGTGTTCCACGAGAGCCTTTTCAAAGCCTGCGCGTGTGAGGATTGTGGACTTACTCGCCTTTTTCCCTTTCTTCCCCTTCCCCCCTCTGGCGGCTCCATCTGTGCTCTCCTGGGTAGTGGAAGCAGGAGTATCGGAAGCTGCCTGAGTTTCACCACGCTTTCTTTTCGGTAGACCGTCGAGGACAACGAGACGCTGTTCGGACAGAAACGGCATCGTATTGCTGGTAATAATCACAGTCTTCAGGTCAACCTCCGAACCATCGTACGTATCCTGGTTATAGCCGAAGTCACCCTGTGACCGTAGTTTCTTCAATTGTTCGTGGCTGCTGAACTCATCGTCGCCATGGAGAAGATAAAACATTATAATGTAATACCCTTAACTTTGTGGCTACTCGTGAGCGGCGGCTGCCTGTCTGATATAGTCGCGGCGGCTCCTGCGTGCGATGAGTAAGTCTGTGAGCATAGCGACAACCAGTCCCAGAATCGAGCATAACAGGACAGAACCGAAAAAGACGTTTCCCCCATTCGCGCCAGGGAGAGGAGTATCATAGATAAGCGTGCCAGCCCAACCAAGCAGTACCAGAAAACCAAGCAACGCGCCTGCGAACGCTCCGACAACAACTGCTGCATGATTCTTAACCGCACTCAGCCAGTATGCGAGAAAAAGAGCGATCGGGAGCGAGAGTATGAAACCGAAAATGTCACCAATAAAAATAGGGTCAGTGACACTGACTTTAAGCGATGGCAAAAGACTAGGATCCATGCTACTAAGCCTCCTATAGGATAATTGACCACATGTACATTTCCAATTATACGGCAGTTCTGGTACTCGTGACAATATGCAATCTCCGTAACGGCATCTGTATTATGCACGCCCGGCACACGCAAGGCGTGCCTCTACGGGGTCAATTTGTGAAAACTCAGCCTTGTGAGCGTCTATAAATATATTATGATAGAAAGTGGTATCGTATTTTTATATTGCCGAGGCAAAGAGGAGGGACTTATGCAACGTCGTCAATGGTTATGGGGGGGAGCCGCGCTGATTGTTGTCTTGCTCCTGATCATGTTGGTGATACCGCTAGGTTCGCAGGTGCTAACACTTTGGGTCTATAATGCTATGGGCGTAAAAACCAGTACACCGCCAACGAATGATCAACTGGCCCAACAGATACAGAACATGCTCAATCTTATAGATTTTGTGGCATTGATCTTTACAGCGGCGTTGACGCTCGCAGGTGTAGTAGGTGTCAGAAGATTCCAGGACTTCGAAAAAGATACAACTGAGCGCAAGAAAGAACTGGATGATAAGCGTAAAGAAATTGAGAATCTCCAGAAAGAAATGCAGGAGAAGATAAACGCTATTGGAGAACTGAGAGTGTATGTAGAGCTACAGGAATCCGTCACAAAAAGCGTTAAGGATACCAATAGAGCATTGTTGTATCTCATACTGGGCAATCAGCTTGTAGAGCAGAAGAAAGTTGCAGCAGCTATTGATGCCTATGAGAAAGTCAAAGCTTTACAACCCAGAGACCCGCAGGTCAACTATATCCTGGGGCGAACATATAGAGGCATCAGCTCTTATGATCAAGCTATATCCTGTCTTGAGACAGCCGTTATAGAAGAACCTGACTTCGCTCCAGCACATCTTGAGCTGGGGATGGCATATCGCAACCGCGCTGATAAACTCTATCAAGTGCTCCAGGACGAATTGAGGCATGAAGAGGAGTATGACAGGGCCATAGAACAGATGAAGCTGGCAATCAGGTTACAGCCGAATGATTGGGAAGCCCTTGGAGCGCTCGCTGGCTTATATCGACGTGCAAAGGATTATCGGCATGCATTGATATACTATAAGCGTGTATGTGAAGTGCAGCCTGATTCTTCGTACGCACTTGGAAATATCGCTATCCTGGCGTGGCATGAGGGAGACAGGCAGACGGCCCTGGAAACCTTCAGGTTTACTGAAGAGCTGGCAACTAGGCGTATAGAGGCAGCAAGCTCGTATGATCCTTATTGGGACTATTACGATCGTGGCATGGCCAGATTGGTACTGGGAAGTAAGAATGCTGCGCTGGCTGATTATCGTGCGGCTATTGGTCTTACGCGCAGCCCAGAGCATTTCAAGTCTGTACTGGATGGTCTCAAGTTTTTCAAAGAAGTAGAAGATAGGTATCCTATAAATGGTCTGGACGAGGTGATAGAGATGGTAAGGTTAGAAAGTAATGAGGCGGAAGCCAGGACAGTGGCGAAGCATGTCGTATAGGAAATTGCTGCTCACCGTAGGGGTCGGCCTCGCGCCCACCCGGCCTATCGAGAAATTTCCTCGCTACCTCATATGATAGGCCGGGTGGGCGCGAGGCCGACCCCTACGGAGGATGAGTTAGACCTGGGGTGTCTCCACCAATGCTGTACTGGCATTTTTCTCTGTATCCGGGCGGTTGTGTTGCCAGTCGGAAAGGGTGCTGCGTAGTGTACTGAGCAGCGAAGCGTCGCGTTGATGAGCGTGATAAAGTGCCCAGCCGATCTTAGGCAAGCCCAGAGTATCTGAATAAACAAGGTAACGGCTCTCCCAGGCGGGCTGGAACTTCTTTTTGAAATTGAAGAGCGACTGATTCTTGGCCGGATTGCCGAAGCGTTCGGTCAGGAAATCAATACTATTGCCCAGGAACGTTTCGTCCTCACTATTCACGTTGCTCAGTGGGGCCAGGCCCAGACTTACCGTCTCAGACCCGCCAGTCTTCATATATTCGATAGAGCGTGCGAGCAAGAGTTCCATCGTACCTGGAGCAGGCTGTGCAGCGCGGCGCATCAGATCGAGTCCCCAGCCCTGACGACCATAAATCGGCACGAAGGTAACAAAGGCGTGCACCTTATTAGAAGCATCAACGGCAACGGCTGTGATCTGCTCCTTATCGCCTTGTGGATCGAAGTGGCCCATACTGAAGCCCATCTCGGAGCCACCTTTACTGGTAAGCCAGGTACGCGAGATCTGCTCCATCTGCGAAAGCTGCCACTTATCACTGACCTGGCCGCGGTAGAACACAACCTGGAGGCCATCCTTCTCAGCACGTTTGGCACTGGATCGTACATTTGCCATTGCGCCTCCCTTCAAGGTGAAATTTTGTGCATCAACGATGGCATCCTCACCAATTTTCAGTAAGTGTAGGCCTGCTGATCGGTAGAGATCAACAAATTCGTCTCGCACCTGCCAAAAGACAATCGTCCAGTCCTGCTCACGGCAGAACGAAATGAATTGTCTCAAGATTACAGCTATTTCGTACTCGGGACCAATCGGATCGCCAGCCACGACAGCGGTACTACCTTCCAAAACATAGCTGATGACAGACTTGCCCGAGTGCGAGAAAAAGTACGACTTACCGGAGTCAAGAGCAAAGTACGAGATAGAATTTTTGCCGTAGAGGCGCACATGACCGGCAGCCAGGCTATCTTTCTCCTTATCGTGCAGTAATACAGCGGCAACCGGGCGGAAAAGTTGCGCCATACCATATAGAACTGCGCTGACGCAGAGGACAGGCAGAGCACGCTGAAAGAAAAATGCAGGCGTCGCATACGCGATATGCTGTAAATGCGCGTGTGTGATGATATGTAGGATAACCCCTTCGATGCCAAAGCGATCGAAGAAAGGTGCGAAGTCGTCATAAAGCGCGATAAAGCCACCGATGGTATACAACGTCACAATGCCCAGGCCCAGCCCGAGAGCCGTGTAGCCGCGCCAGACGGAAGGCGGATCGCTTCTGGCCTTGAAGAAACTGGACAGTGTGCAGAGCAATATCATGAGTGCCAGAGCTACAACGGTTGCCAGTATTGAGCCTCTGCGCTGGACATGCAACAGAGCGGACAGTGCCAGTAAAATAAGTGTAATGCGCCATGCATGTTTTTTGCCACGGGCCAGACCATAGGAGAGCATAATAAGGAAGAAGCCCACAACCACTGTTAATGTCTGTGCCTGCGCGCCATGTACAATAATAGGCCATGCGCCAAGGAGAATATCCCAGTTAAGTTTGGGGACAATAGCAGAGAGCATATCTGCCAGACCCACTATGCCGATAATCAGCCCGATCACGTGCCGTATAATATAGCGGACGCGATCGGCGGAGGGAAATTGTATACCTTTTACTTGTTTTAGCATGCTCAACCTTCATTTCTCACAGAATAAATCATTGTATGACCCATACATCGTCGACTTCAGCGGTTCACATCCTCACTTCTCAACCGGATCTGGGGCATAAAGCGTATAACTATTGTTCGCCTTTAACAGAGACGTTACAGGGTGCTCAAACGTCCCGGTATATACCTTTCAGGCTATAAAGCGACTACACATCATACAAAATTTTTCCTGTACTCATTTTAGCAACTGAACGTTACCAATTTGTTAAGCATGCGCTACATAATCGTAACGGTATAGAGAAACGATGAATTACATGATAGTAGACGTTGTAGACCCGGAAATTGTTACATAAATATAGTTTGAGGTTGCAACACGTTTTCTACCCATACGTATATAGGTCAGTATACTAATGAAGATGAAGGACCTCTGCTGGCATGGTCCGAAAGTTCTAGGAAAAGTGAGGCATGTCAATGATGCACAGAATGACAACACTTGGACTTAATGAGCGCCTGGAACGGGTCCTGGCGTATGCGTTCGGCTGGATATCGGGCCTTTTGCTTTTCCTGTTTGAGAAGAATCGCAACGTACGTTGGCACGCTATGCAGTCGATGATCGTTTTTGGATCGCTCTCCGTGCTGATAGTCGCGGTGAACATGTTGAGATGGATGCTCAGTGGTATCTGGATTCTAAACCTTATAACGAACTTCGGTCTTGGTTTGCTCTCGAATGTGCTGTTCTGGATCAGTATTTTGCTCTGGGTGTGGTTAATGATTATGGCGTGGTTCAAGCATGATTACCGACTCCCATTTATCAGCGAGTGGATTCGCCGCCTTCTATGAAGACCGTAGAGGCATGCCTTGCGTGTGCCGGATGTGCCGGGCGCCTCGATGACCATTACCACTCAATTTCCGGACGCCCGGCACACGCAAGGCATGCCTCTACGGATTCTTAATCACGATAGAGCAGACCAAGCGTCAGGCCAAAGGCGAGGTGACGTAAGATATTTTGCAGGAACGAGGTCCAGTTGGCTAATCTGGGTAATTCGCCGTTTTTGATGAGCGGATGATATTTGTCGGCCAGGGGAGTAAGCCACCAGGCGCTAACAATAAAGATCTCGCCAAAGATCGATCCTTTGAGCCAGTCTGGTCCAGGTAGAAAGCGTTTGACGACCGCTGCATAGAGTTCACCCAGAGCGACGCCGTTGAGCAGATGGATGAGCCATGAGAGGATGAAAATGCGTTTTGAGTGGGCCTCTCCCCCCAACAACCCCTGGATAAAGCGAGTATCGCTGAAGCGGTTTCCTATGATAGCCCTGTCACCTTCCATGACGACACTGTAGACGATGGTGGCAATCAATCCAGCCCATGCAGCTCTGCCTGGACGCCAACCAGGTGTGATGATACGACGTAGCAGCTTCATTTTTGCGTTTCCTTTAAAATGATGATTTCATTATACACTCTGATGACGCTTGTGGCGTCCAGGCAGAGCTGCATGGGCTGGATTGAGTATCATTGCTACAACAGCACCGAACAGAGTGGCTAGCAGGTTGACGACCTCGTTATTTACCCAGGGAAGACCGCGTAGTGCCTGTGTCCTGGTGCCACAATTGTGTACGCGTCGCTCCGTCTCCTTCTGACATTTGGGACAGTAGTACATAGCCTGAATGGTTGCGCCCAGGAAGCTATCAAAGAGGCTGCCGCAGAGGCCGCTGATAAATGCGACGGAAGGAAGCGCGATTCTGACTCTATGACCACGTTGTATTAACCAGAAAAAGAATCCAAGCGATAGCGCACCTGTTGCAGCAGCACTGGTACCCAGGAGCGTTACGCCACCAGAAGTGCCGGGAGTTGTTTGTTTGCCAGTCGTAATTAAGCGCGGTGGATGGGGGCTGAGAACGCCCAGTTCCGTGGCCCATGTATCGGCTGTTGCAGTTGCCAGTGCGCCTGCATATCCTGCTTGTAGCGATGTGTGAGTTGCGGGCGAGGTTGTGAGCCCATGAGCAAGTGCCAGGGCTGTTGCTACTCCACCATTGGCCATAACCTGTAACCAGTCGCGTTGTGATCCTTTGCTGAACTTATCTTCGGCAGTAAGGGCTTTATCACGCTCGCGAAAGTGTGAGAAAAAGGTAGAGGTAACGAAGAAGAAAATAAGCGAGAGACCCCACGACCATCCGCCCAGACCCAGCGTTGTTGTGCCAGCGACAATAGTACCCGTGACACCACTACGACTGAGTGAGTGTCGCCGATAGGCCAGGAGCGCGACTCCGCTACTTAAAAAAAGCCCCAAAAGCAATCTGATACTTTTTTTTTGAGTACTTGCAGTTGTTTTTTCTGATCCAGATCCGTGAAGCGGGGATAGCCCTGCTGTTTGTGACATATAGTAGTACCTCAAAGTAATTACAATGTATTTTGTTACAGAATACCATTGTTATCAGTTTTATTTTAGAGAGGGCACGGTGCAAAGACAAGGAAGCGCATTCAAGTAAGAAGAACGTACTCCTCGTCGAAGGACCAGTCTGGAAGCGCCTCCAACTCAACGTAGAGATGGGGATGCAATGGGTCGATATGTTTCATTAAATGAATGTCAACGACCCTGTTGTCGTTTAATCCTAGAACTGCACAGAGCGCGTCTTGCGTAATTTTGAGACCACCATCGAGATCTCGTTTGAGTGGTGTGGTGAAGTAGAAGTCCAGGAAAAGTGCCAGGTAGCTTTGCTGGAAGTGATTGCGTAGCTTATCGTGCAGCACACCTTGTTGTTCAAGGGAGCGTAGTACATCCCGCACCTGTTGTTTGAAACGGCGGGCCACGAGAGTACTGACGCGATGCCCATCGACTGTCGCATATTGTTCGTTAATACTAGGAGGAAGCGGTAAGGTGAGCTGGAGTATAGAGGGCCTTCTCTGTACTTGCTCGCTCTTGTCCGCCGACTGTTTTGGCATAATAGTCTCCTGTATATAGTACTTTTGGACGGATGGAATCTTGCGTATTGTATCATATCAGCATGTCTTATTCTGTAAGAATACCGTTGTTGTCAAGCTGGAAAAAGAGTGATACACTGCCGTAAAGCAAGGCCTGGTGAAAGTGAGGAGTAATAGTGATTACGTGTAACCGCTGTGGGAATCTGTCCCCGGCTGGCGTTGTGAACTGTCAGACGTGTGGTGCGCCACTCTCTAGCGTGGTTGAAACTGGATCTGGTCCATCGCGCATGGCCGCTCCTCAAGATCAACCCGGGCTGCCATCCTGGCTGGAATCATTACGAGCTGGCGAGCGATCTGCTGCGCCTGCGAATAATAATCCATCAAATTTTTCTCCTGCTGATCTTATTGACGATGGAGCGCTACCGAGCTGGATGCGTTCCGGGCGTCCTGATGTGAATGATGGTGCTGCATCGAGTCCGCATGCTGCATTGCGTTCCTCCTCTACTCCTGGACCGAATACAGATGACTCGAAAGGGATTAATGCTAAGTCATTGATAGATGAGGGTTCGCTCCCTTCATGGATGCAGGAAAACAGGCAGGCAACAGGGCCGATTCCACAGGGGGGGATTGCCGCATCAAGCCTGGTCCAGCCAGACTTTGTGCCAGATTGGATGAAGGCGTTACAGTCGCCGCAATCTCCTGTTTCTGGCCCTATTATGCCATCTACGCAGCCGATATCCCCGCAGTCGTCGGTACTCTCTGCACAATATGGGCAGCCTGTGCAATCGGGAAGGCAAGACGAATTTGCGCAGCAACCCCCACCAGGATTTTCGGCAGGAGGCCTTATCGACCAGCAGTCTTTACCGCCATGGATAACCCAGCAAGAGGGGAAGAATCCTTCTGTTGCTGCTGTTGAATCGGCGGCACCAGGAGGCCTATCTCCTTCTTCGCTTCTTGATATGGATGCTGTACCTTCCTGGATGCGTGAGAGGGGGCAGCAGGAGCAGAGAAGTGGAGGATTTCCGTCTGCGCAGCCGAATCAATCCTGGCAATCAGTGCCGCCAGCGATGCAGACGCCGCCTTTGCAGAATCCGCCCGGCCCGACATCACAGCAGCCAATGCCGGTGCCTCCTGCACCTGGGCAAGGTAACAGTCTATCGGCCTCATCTTTTATCGATCCGAACGCGTTGCCGGAGTGGTTGCGCTCTGAGACTGAGCAACGTCAGGCGGGAAGCCCAATGCCTCAATCGCAGAGTCCTGCGATGAATCCAGGAGCCGGTTACGGAGTACCCCCGCGTGTAGAGAATATACGCGTGCCGAGCCGTCCTCGTGGCGAGATAAATCCCAATGAGGGCAACGAAGCCGCCGCAAACGTTTTTGCATCGATGTTGGGCGTCGCTTCTACAGCTCCTAATTTTCCTGGTTCACCTGCAGGTCAACCATACGGGATGCAGAGTCCCTCTCCTGGTGGTCACATGCCTGCCGGAATGCAAGGGCCTCAACAGCCGCAAGGTTATGTTCCAGGCGGATACAATAGTGGTATCTATCAGACTGGTAATCCAGGTCCGCAAGGTAATTATCAGATGGCAGGAGCAAATCAATATCCCATGGCTGGCATGTCGTCTATGGCGAATGCTGCAGGTATGCCTGGGAACGAGATGGGCGCTAATCAAAGGTCTGCTACGAAACCTGCTAAAAAGGGATTTTTCGAAACGATCCGGGACTGGTTCCGCTAGTTGTTGTCATGAGGAATACCGGAAATGCAAACACAACCCTATCCAGAAGGTGGACGGGGTCCAGCACAGAGTAACAATGCCGCTTCAGCCAATTCGCTACTGGTTGCTGACTGCGGAAGTGTATTTACAAAAGTCTCTCTGTTTGGCCTTGTTGAAGGGCAATATCGGCTGATGGCGCGTGGAGAAGCACCCACCACGATAAGCGCGCCTCAGGAGAATATTACCGAGGGTATTATTCAGGCGATTAATGTCATTGAATATATCACTGGTCGGCGTTTTATCGATGAGCGGCATATTATCTCGCCCGAACAAGATAGTGGGGATGGCGTGGATGTCTTTATCGCGACAATCAGTGCAGGGGGCCCCTTACGACTGGTAGTGTTGGGGGCCGTTAATGCAACGTTTGAGGCCCTGGCTGATCAGGCTATCTCTGGTCTATACGCTGAGATGCAAGCAATCCCGGCACCTTCATTTGTAGCAACATCGGCTCCTGTTTCTGCGGGAGTTGGTGGACCGGCTACATCTTCTCCAGGGTGGACTCCTGACCGTGTTGCCCACGAATGGGAGCGTCAGTTGAGTCGTATGCGCGAATTGCAACCTCATGCGGCGCTTCTCGTTGGTATGGCTGATACTCCTACTGGCCCCAATTCGTTACAAGAGGCATGTCAACTTCTGGTCAACGCCTCGCGTGAGCGCAATGAGCAATATTCGGCCAGCGCTTCCGCTGCTGTTCCAGCGCAAGACGTTGCCGCGAAACAATTCGCAGTCATCTATGCCGGAGCACCACAATATGTAGATGCTGTGCGACGTATGCTCCAGGGAGTTGCCGAGGTGACGCGTGTGGATCCCCTTACCTCCCCAGCACAGCTTGGGCCTATCGGCATGGCTGTTGGAGCCCTCCATGAACGGAATGTCATTCAGCGTATTCCCGGCTATGATCGCCTGCGCGAATGGTCTGGCTCCACACCCGTTGCTACTGCTACCTCATTGAGTAGTCTGGTGCGGTTTTTGGCACAACATTATGCGATGAATGTGACTGCTGTAGATGTAGGAGGTTCGACCACGACCATCATAGTGGCCGGAGAGCAGGGTGAGTTTATTCCGTTGGTGAATTCAGGGATAGGTGTTGGGCCTGGATTGGGAGCTATCCTGCAGCAGGTCGGGCTACGGAACATCGCACGCTGGTTGCCATTTAACGTGAGCGAGGAAGAAATACGCCAGTTTGTGCTCAATCGTATGTTGCATCCACATATTATCCCCAGCAATGCACGCGAATTGCAGCTCTGCCAGGCGTTTGCGCGTGAAGCAATTATGTTGACGGCGGAGGCCACTAGAAAGAATGTTGCGGACTGGCCCGATACCGATCTTATCCTGGCGACAGGAGGTATTCTGTCACATACGCCCAAGTACTCCCAGGTGGCGCTCATATTGTTGGATGCCTTACAGCCGCGTGGAGTCACATCGCTGGTGTTAGATAAGACGATGCTTATCTCGCAACTTGGGGCAGTGGCGACGGTTGCGCCCATTACCGCTGTGCAAGTCAATGAGAATGATGCTGTTACACATCGCCTGGGTACGTGTGTCATCCCCTTCGGAGGATTGCAACCAGGTCAACTTGCTGTGCGCGTCGGGGTAGAATATAGTAATGGACGGCAGCTGACTGTTGACGTTGTGGCTGGTTCTATTGAAGTTATTCCATTGCGACTGAATGAGCAGGCGCTGCTAACGTTGTTTCCCGCACCGACTGTGGACGTTGGACTTGGTCCAGGCGAGCGGGCACGCGCGGCGGAAGAGATCGATGGTGGACTGGTAGGACTGATCATAGATGCACGCGGGCGCCCACTTGTATTACCTTCCGAGGAGACAGAACGCCAGGCTCGCCTACTTCAGTGGGCGCAGGCGCTAGGAGCGTAATACTGGGAGGGTCCCTGCGATGACCTATCGATCTGGTTGGTCTGTGATGGAGCAGACGCTGGTGCGGCGAGAGCGCTGGCCTGGTGGGGAAAATGTGAAAGCTATTCCTCTGGTCTATCCCGGGCAGGAAGTTTTGCCAGATCAACCTGTATTGCGCCTGGAGCGAGGATCATTACCAGAATCTTCACGTCCCTCTGGACCATTGCAGATGGAATTAAGCCCTACGCGAGAACGCAATAGCGGCTCTACTATGAGAAGCGCGGCTGGGGCAGAAACCCTCCCAGCTGGAATGTATGGTCGCGTGGTAGATGTTACGCGGCGCGGTGGAGTGATTATCGAGAGCTGTGCCGCTATTGTGCAGGGTGTTATTGGCGTCGGAAACCAGATAGCCGGTGTTCTTACGATGTGGCAGATCGGAGGCATTGGCCGCACGCCGCAGATTCCTGCTGGCGCGATTCTAGTTGTGCCTGGCCCTATAAACTTTTCGTTTTTGCGCCAGGCCTTGCTCTCCGGCATTAGAGGTATGATTGCTAGCAGTATGGAGCTGCGCGACCTTGAGGGGTTTTTGCAGACGGATCTCATTAGCTTGCTTGACCGTAATGATATAGAGCAGTTGCAGACCTATCTCCCACCAATAACATTGTGCCTGACAGAAGGACTGGGAAACCTGACTATGCCTGCGCGTGTCATGAATCTGCTGACTCATTATCAAGGTGCGGTAGTTTTGCTCTCAGGAATAACATCTACGCGGAAGGGTATTGTTCCCGAACTGGTGATCTCCTTGCCGAAGCAAGAGGGACAAGAGAACCGGCATTCTGTACAACCCGATCCAACCTTCGTGTCAGGAGCGCAAGTACGGGTCTGCGCCGGTGAGCACGAGGGAAAGACAGGGATCATAGACTATTTCTTCGTACATCAACAGGTTCTTCCCACAGGTATGCGTGAGCGCGCGGTTCGTCTCCGTTGCGAAGATGGCTCGCACCTGATCATGCCATTTACCCTGCTAGAGCGCATCGGCCCGTAGAGGCATGCCTTGCGTGTGCCGCGTGGGTGGGAGCTCCATTGAGCGAAGCGGCACACACATTGAGCGAAGCGGCACACGCAAGGCATGCCTCTACGGGTTGGACATAGTGTTTATCCACACGTATTGAAAGTTATCCACATATTCCAACAAGAATATGTGGATAACTTTTCGTGCCTTTGCCAGGTATTTAGTCATAAGTTGCAGATAAAGAATTTATGGCAACAGGAGTGAGCGCCCCTGCATGTCCTTTGGCTGTGGAATACCGAGTATCTGCAGAATCGTCGGAGATACGTCGGCGAGAATACCATCACTACGCAGGTGAGCATTTTCCAGGCCAGGGACTATCAGGTACAGTGGGACGGGAAAGGTGGTATGAGCTGTGAACGGTTTGCCGGTATCGTACTCGATGAGCTGTTCGGCGTTGCCATGGTCTGCGGTAATAAGCAGTCCACCACCAACGGACAGCGCGGTTTCCATGACGCGACCTACGCCTGTATCCACAGCCTCGACACCCTTGATAGCCGCCTCGATCACACCAGTATGACCGACCATATCGGCGTTGGCATAGTTCATGATCACAAGATCATAAGAACCGCTGCGAATGTGCTCGACGGCAGTGTCCGTTATACCTGCCGCGCTCATTTCCGGTTGGAGGTCATAGGTAGGAACTTTGGGTGAAGGTACCAGTAAGCGATCTTCGCCTGGGAATGGCGTTTCGCGGCGACCGTTGATAAAGTAGGTGACGTGCGCGTACTTCTCTGTCTCGGCGGTATGGAACTGACGCAGGCCAGCCTCTGAGATCACGCGTGCCAGCGGCATCTCTACCTCGTCCGCGCGATAGGCGACATCAGCATCGAGTCCTACTTCGTATTCTGTCATCATCACGTACGCCAGGTCGGCCAGGCGTGGACCACGATTGAACTTACCCTCGGCCTGTGGAGGAAGTTCCTTGAGTACGAAGGCTTTGGTAAGCTGGCGTGCGCGGTCAGGACGGAAGTTGTAGTGAATGACGGCATCGCCCTCCTTGACCACTGCCACAGGATGATCGTCCTCCATTACAACAGTGGGAAGGATAAACTCGTCTGTCACCTTTTTGTCGTACGATTGCTGAATTGCTGCCACAGCTGAGCTAGCTTTCAGCCCTTCTCCACGTGTCATAGCGAAATAGGTCATGCCAGTGCGATCCCAACGGTTATCACGATCCATCGCGTAGTAGCGTCCGCTGACCGTTGCCACTTTTGCCGGGTGATCGCCGCCGATCTCGCGAGCACGTGTCTCCAGTTTTTGCATGAACTCAACGCCGCCCGTAGGAGATGTATCGCGCCCATCGGTGAAAGAGTGAATGTAGACGTTCTCAACATCGTGTATCTGAGCCAGCTGGAGCAATGCTTCAAGGTGTGACTCGTGCGCGTGAACGCCACCATCGCCAAGCAAACCACAAATATGTAACTGGGAATGGTTTTTCTTGACATGTTCAATGGCCTTGAGGAAAGCAGGATTCTGGAAAAAAGTACCATCTTTAATCGACTCGCTTACACGGGTGTAGTCCTGTAGAACGCGCTTGCCCGCACCAATATTTTGATGACCTACTTCAGAGTTGCCCATCTGCCCCTCGGGCAGTCCAACCGCCAGGCCGGACGTTCTGACGGCGGTGTGCGGCCAGCTCTGTGCTATCTTATCGATATTAGGTGTGCGCGCCAGGGCGATTGCATTGCCCTCTTTACGTGGATTGATGCCCCAACCGTCCATAATGATCAGGACAAAGGGACGGGGCCGTTTGGAAGGTGTTGTACTCATGTGTATTGACACTCCATACTTGCATTACTAAACTCCGCGGAAATACAATGATAGTTCGTTGCATCCCTGCGCGATGGCTTCCCCTGTAAAATACAATGTTCGTGCTTTTATTGTAGCATGCCTGTAGAGCGAAAACGAGTGGTTCTTACCATTTTAACGATATCCTGGAAACGCGTCTATCTAGATAAGACCAATTTTTTGTAAGCCACGACCCTAAAAAATAAGGAGAAACATCTTGCTTACTCGATCACGCATTATGCTTATCATCTGGACCTCCCTGGCCCTCTCTCTTGGAGCCTGTATAGTATATGTCATAACTATCAATATCATTCCGCTTTATCTTGCATGGGGGCTACTTGTTCCAGTACTCGTATGTTTTTTCTTGCTCAATACTATAATGCGTTTGAGACATCCAACTGTGCGACGTATAAGGGTGCATCATCGTTACTACGGTTATGTAGAGAGTGGTACTCTTTCTGCTCCCGAATAGGCTCCTGTGTTCTCATTTTTGTGATGTAGAGAGCGCAACAATGCAGCACCAGTATCGTATATACTGACAGAATTAAATTAAGGTAAAGTTTGAGAGACATATGTTGGTCTATATGGTAAAGTTGTATAAGGTTAAGAGATTTGCTGGCAGCCGATTTGAGATTTTGAGTGGATGCCCGTTCGTTCTTATAGAATCGTTAAGATAAAGAAGGATGTGCTTATGAGTAAGGAGTATTCACAACCGCTGGTAAGAAGGTTGGGTACCGGTCTGATTGCCATTGTGTCAGCGTTATGCCTGTTGCTAGTAGTTGCTACTGCCGCATTTGCTAATACGGTGAATATCTATGATCGAGCTGGCGTTCTTGACCAGTCCAGCGTGCGCAGTGCAGCATCATCACTGCCATATCCGATAGACATCTACACCATAAACAACTTTACTGGATCTTCATCAAACTTTGATAAGACGGCTGTTAATAGTATCAAAAGTAGTAACTTGATTGTGATAGCGATTGATACTACACACAGACACCTGGCCATTGTTGGTGGCCGTAGTGTATCGCTCTCAAACAGTCAGTATGCTGATGCAAGGAATGCTTTTGCCAGCGACTACCGCAACAATAGTAACTATACAAGTGCGACAATAGCTGCTATTCGCTCGTTGGGTAGTGCTTCTGGTAGTAGTAGTTCTGCAATTCCTGGTACCTCCGGTGGCTTTAACTTTGGAGGGCTATGCGTTGTTGGTCTGATTGTACTGGCCGCAGTTGTCTTGTTCGGCGTGCTGGCAGGTCGGCGCAGAGGTGGTTTCAATAGAAGATCTGTTCCGCCTCCCTACGGTCCAAACTATGGTCAGCCTTACAACCAGGGTGGTTACCCGCCTAACTATGGCCCGGGCTATCCCGGTTACAATCAAAATCAGGGCATGAATCCCTGGGCTGCTGGTGGCCTTGGTGCCGCCGCTGGTGGATTGGTTGGTTATGAGCTAGGCCGTAACGCCGGTGAGCGCGAGGGGCGAGAAGAGCAGGGCGGCTTTGGCGGGGACCAGGGCGGCTTCGGAGGAGGCGCAAGTGGAGACTTTGGCGGAGGTAATGATGGAGGAGGCTTCGGCGGAGGTGGCGGTGACTTCGGCGGTGGCGCGAGCGGAGACTTTGGTGGAGGTAATGATGGAGGAGGCGGCGGTGGAGATTTTGGTGGAGGTGGAGGAGGAGATTGGGGTGGTGGTGGTGGAGACTCCGGAGGCGGTGGAGGCGGCAGTTTCTAATAACGCACGATAATTAATAACAGAGTACTCATTCGACTCGGGGCGCTTCAACCGTCCCGTAGAGGCATGCCCTGCGTGTGCCGCGTCGCTCAGGGAGACTTCCCGACGCTCAATGGTGTTGCTCCCCACCGACGCGGCACACGCAAGGCATGCCTCTACGGGACGGTTTGCTCTTGACTTTTTATATTAGGGCATGCTAATATCTGATCTGTTAACTAGGATATTAGCATGCCCTAATATTTTAAATAAAGATATGTTCTCTATTGTCTCTTTCCGAGAGAGATGCGAACAAGATGTTCGGTGTCTGTTTCTTGTGGGAGGAGTTCTCTATAAAACTAAGGAAGGATTTTCTATGTTTCAGGCGATTTCACTTCGCCCCGCGAAGCTTGTCTTTCGTATTTTTCTCCTCATGGCTGCACTTGTCGTAGTTTCTGTGCTGATGTGGCAAGGGATTACCGCGTCCGGTGCGCCAGATCCCACTGTTCCGCACATTGCGCCCAACGTTGCCATCCTTGATACGGCAGTGCTGGTTTTTCGTGAAGGATTAGAATGTATTCTGGTGCTCTCCGCTATTGTTGCCAGTATGATGGGGTCCAACCAACAGTATCGGCGTCCCATTGCTGCTGGTGTCGGGATTGGCTTCGTAGTCACGGTGATTACCTGGTTTATCGCCGTAGGGATTGTGAGTGATCTGACACAAAACATCTCAGCACTGTACGTCCAGGCTGCAACAGGACTGCTTGCCGTGGTTGTGCTTCTGACCGTGATGAACTGGTTCTTCCACAAAATCTACTGGACAGGCTGGATTTCGATGCACAATCGCAAGAAGCGTGAATTGTTGAAAAGTGCGAGTAATCCAGCCGCCTCAGCAGCAAAAGTTCTGTGGGGATTAGTGCTGCTTGGGTTTGTCTCCTTCTATCGCGAAGGTGTGGAGGTCGTCCTCTTTCTTCAGAGTTTCAGATTACGAATGGGTGGAACGATTATTTTAGAAGGCGTTCTCCTGGGACTCGTTTTCTCAGCTCTTGTCGCCATCTTGAACTTCGTAGCGCATCATCGCCTGCCCTATAAGAAGATGCTCGTCGTGACAGGGGTTATGCTGGGGATCGTGTTACTGGTCATGGTCGGTGAACAAGCACAGGAGATGCAGCTCGCGCATTGGATTCCCACCACACCTCTTCCTCAACTCCAATGGATACCGTCCTGGATGGGATTATGGTTCTCGGTATTCCCAACGGTCGAGACCCTGGTTTCTCAGGCACTGGCCGCCATCCTCGTCATCGGTTCCTATTTTCTTGCCCGCTATCGAACAGTCTGGTTACCACACCGACAGGGAAAAGCACCTGCACAGCGGCCTGAGTCCGCACCTGCTGACTTATCAGTGGTCTAAGCCTGGCGTGGTTGTCAGAGAGGGAAGCGAGGGAAGGCTCAGCCCCGCTAGAAAAAACCAACAGCAATGCCTGAACTCGCCCTTGCCCCTCCTGAATCATCGCTAAACCAGTCTCTAAGAAAGTAGAGGTCTTACTCCTCTGTTCTTGCTGCCTCGATGCGCCGGCGACCACGGCGACCGACCGTTTCAGCCACATGCAAGCGGCTGATAGCGCGTTCGAGGGCACCCTGAAGTTCGGAGCGTTCCTGGTCCGATTGGGCCTGCGCGAGGCGTTCTTCAGCACGGTGACGGGCAGCCTCTGCGCGGGCCTGATCGATCTCTTCGGCGTGTTCTGCTGCATCGGCGAGAACGGTGACATTATCTTCATATACTTCAAGGAAGCCACCCGATACAAAGATCGCGTCTTCAGCACCTTGCAGTTCGACACGTAGCTCACCAGCCTTCAGGAAGGCCAGCAGTGGAGCGTGGCGCGGTAGAATACCCAGGCGCCCTTCGGAGCCTGGAGCATTGACCGCATCCGCCTCACCGCTGTAGAGCTCACGTTCGGCAGTCACGACCTCAACATGCATGGTATTGCCTGCTGCCATCGCTATTGACCCTTCTGCTTGTCAGCTTCATAGGAGTCAACGACTTCCTGGATATTCCCCTTCATGTAGAAGAAATTCTCCGGGATATGGTCGTATTTTCCATCAAGGATCTCACGGAAGCTCTGGACCGTCTCTTTAAGCGGAACCTGCCGACCTTCGAGTCCGGTGAATACGGTGGCGACGGTGAACGGCTGAGAGAAGAAGCGCTGCAGCTTGCGAGCGCGAGCCACGGTCAGCTTGTCGTCGTCAGAGAGTTCATCGACACCCAGGATGGCAATGATATCTTGCAGGTCACGATAGCGCTGCAGGACTTGCTGTACGCCACGGGCAACACTGTAATGCTCCTCACCCACAATCTGAGGATCAAGGATGCGGCTCACGGACTGCAGCGGATCGATGGCCGGGTAGATGCCCTGCTCGAAGATGGCACGCTCAAGCACGATCGTCGAATCGAGGTGCGCGAAGGTCGTGGCCGGAGCCGGATCGGTGTAGTCGTCAGCCGGAACGTACACGGCCTGCATTGAAGTGATCGAACCTTTCTTAGTCGAGGTAATGCGCTCTTGCAGTTCACCCATCTCTTCAGCCAGGGTAGGCTGATAGCCTACTGCGGAAGGCATACGACCGAGCAATGCGGATACTTCAGCACCTGCCTGCGTGAAGCGGAAGATGTTGTCAATAAAAAGCAGAACGTCTTTTCCACCTTCGTCGCGGAAGTATTCAGCGAGTGCCAGACCGCTCAGAGCCACGCGCAGGCGGGAGCCGGGAGGCTCATTCATTTGACCGAAGACCATTGCCAGGCGGTCGATAACTTTCGCTTCCTGCATTTCATGATACAGGTCATTGCCCTCGCGGGTACGCTCGCCCACGCCTGCAAAGACGCTAAAACCACCGTGTACCTTCGCGATATTATTGATCAGCTCCTGGATGATAACGGTCTTGCCAACGCCAGCACCGCCGAAAGCACCGATCTTACCACCTTTCATGAAGGGGCAGATCAAGTCAATAACCTTGATACCTGTCTCGAAGACTTCGATCGAAGCTGACTGGTCTTCCAGGTCGGGAGCTGGTCTATGAATAGGATAGCGCTTTGAGTCCGTCACCTCTGGTTTGTTGTCTATAGCCTCACCTAGCACATTAAAGATACGGCCAAGTGTCTGTTCGCCGACCGGAACCGAGATGGGATTGCCAGTATCAAAGGCATCGGTACCTCGCTGCAGGCCATCGGTAGGACCCATAGCCACACAGCGCACCCAGTTGTTGCCAAGTTGCTGCTCAACCTCTAGCGCAAGATCCTTTTCAGCACCGGAAGGACGTGTCAATATTTCGTTATAAATTTGTGGTAGCTGGTCAGGTGGGAACTCAATGTCTACGACGGCTCCCAGCACCTGCACAACTTTACCCTTCGTGCGAGTCTGTGTTGTCATATATTTCTCCATAGTAGAGGCATTCTAGCGCATGCTAGGCATGTGTCTAGTGAGAACCTCTACTTGTTATCACGCTTCTGCGCCAGAGACCACCTCAAGGATCTGCGAAGTGATAGCGCTCTGACGAGCCTTATTGTATGTCAAAGTGAGATCCTGCACCAGTTCGTTTGCATTATCGGTCGCATTCTTCATTGCCACCATCTGTGCAGAGAACTGACTTGCGATCAGTTCCAGTAATGCCTGGTAGACCAGGACATCCACATAACGTGGAAGCAACGCCTGGTAGATCTCTTTAGGATCGGGCTCGTAGATATATTCGATTTTGCGCCGTTCGCCTTCTTCTTCCTGAGGTGGTTGCACTGGTAAGAGTTGCACGACCGTAGGAACTTGCGTCACGGTGTTCACAAATTTGGGATAGACCATGTAGACGACATCGACCTCCTCTTTCAAGAAGGCGTCCATCGCGACTTCAGCCATAGCGGTAGCATCGTTCATTGATGGTCGATCACCAATATTAGTGAACTCGGCAATCAGGTGTTGCTGTGTGCGTACAATGAAATCGCGTGCTTTGCGACCGACGGTTATGTATTGTATATCCGGGTGCTGACCGCGCTCCGTCAGCGTATTTTGCTGTTCAAGCGCTGCTTGAGCAGCCTTGCGGTTCACATTACTGGGTAATGCGCCACAGAGTGGGCGGTCAGGTCCAAGCACCATAAAAGCAACATTGCGCACAGTACGCTGCTGCAAGAGAGCAACCTCGTTGCCAACATCCTCGGACTGTGCATTGGCAAGGTGAGAGACAAGCTCACGCAGACGATCGGCATAGGGGCGAGACTGTTGTACTCGCTCCTGTGCCCTGCGTATCTTGCTGCTTGCCACCATTTGCATTGCCTTGGTGATCTGAGCCGTATTCTTGATCGAACGTATGCGCCGCCGAATTTCTCGGGTTGATGGCATAAGCCTGCCTCCTAGCGCCCAGCCTGCTGTGCTTGTTGAGCGGCCTGAGCAGCTTGCTCAGGAGATGGTGCTTTCTTCTGCTCCTGTGGGCGTGGTGCTGCCGCCTGTTTGTATTCGTCGATAGCGTCGCCCAGCTTCTTCAGCAAGTCATCGCTCATCTTGTTTCTCTGGTTAACAGACTTGTCGATGATCTCCTGGCCGATCTCTGGATGATTGGCATCCATATAGCGGTAAAGGCTAGTTTCCCACTCTGCGACCAGTTCTAAAGGTACATCGTCCACGTAGCCGTTGTTCGCAGCGTAGAAGATCATGGTCTGCTTCTCGACGGGAACCGGGCGATATTGCGCCTGCTTGAGAATTTCAGTAATGCGGCGACCGCGCTCGATACGCGCCTTGGTTGCCTTGTCCAGGTCCGAGGAGAACTGAGCGAACGCTGCAAGTTCGCGGAATTGTGCAAGATCGAGACGGAGTGAACCAGCCACCTGTCGTATAGCACGTGTCTGCGCGCTACTACCCACGCGCGAGACCGAAAGACCCGTGTTTACAGCAGGGCGCTGACCCGCGTTAAACAGGTCGGTTTCAAGGAAGATCTGGCCGTCGGTGATCGAGATCACGTTAGTGGGAATGTAGGCCGAGATATCGTTTGCCCTGGTCTCAATAATGGGCAGAGCTGTCAGCGAACCACCACCATAATCGTCATTCAAGCGCGCTGCACGTTCCAGCAAGCGGGAATGCAGGTAGAACACATCGCCGGGGAAGGCTTCGCGTCCAGGAGGACGACGAATGATCAGCGAAATGTTGCGGTATGCTTCAGCATGTTTACTCAGGTCATCATAGATGATCAGCGCATCACGTCCGGTCTCCATGAACTCTTCGCCCATCGCACAACCAGCGTAAGGAGCGAGATATTTCAGCGGAGCCGGTTCAGAGGCACCAGCGACCACCAGAATGGTGTATTCCATAGCGCCATGCTGTTCGAGGATTGCGTGTGTACGAGCAACCGAAGAATTCTTCTGCCCGATTGCCACGTAGATACAGATCAGGTTTTTACCCTTCTGGTTGATGATCGTATCGATAGCAATGGCGGTCTTACCAGTCTGGCGGTCACCAATGAGCAATTCGCGCTGACCGCGTCCGATGGGGATCATGCTATCGATGACCTTGATACCAGTCTGTACAGGCGTATCCACCGACTTGCGGGTAATCACGCCGGGAGCAACACGCTCGACCGAGCGGGTTTTGTCTGTATTAATGGGGCCGCGCTCATCGAGTGGCTGACCCAGTGGGTCCACCACGCGCCCAAGCAGGGCATCGCCGACCGGCACCTCAACAATGCGGCCAGTCGTACGTACTTCATCATCTTCACGAATATGAGTATAATCGCCAAGGATCGGGCAACTGACCGTCTCTTCTTCAAGGTTAAAGGCCAGGCCGTACAATCCTGTGCGAGGGAATTCTACCAGTTCAAGATATTTCGCATCTTGCAAGCCATACACACGTGCAATACCATCCTGTACCGCGATCACGGTACCGACGCTAGCGGTCGAAGTGGTATCAGCACCAAAGCCTGCGATGTTTTTCTCTATGATGGCACTGATTTCATCAGCCCAAGATGCCATCTTATTCCTCCTAGTGCTTCCTAGTGACGCCTAATGCTTTGCCTATTATTATCTGATTTCCGTCGTGAGACGAAACGTGAGTGGACATACTATTACAGGGCGGCATATCCAGAATGGACATGCTATACCTGCGCCTGGGACGGAGATGTTGGTTGTTGGGTAATGGGTGTTTCGCCGCTGCGGCCATCCCCGATCGCCTGAGTGAGATCCTCAGAGAAAAGATCAGTCTGGGCGGTTGATACATTGTTCAACAACTGCTGTTGGAGAGCCGTCAGACGATAGCGAACGCTGCCATCGATGACCTCGTCTCCCACACGTGCCACGACTCCACCCATAATACTCGGATCGATCCGAGTATGCATGATAATAGTTTTGCCAGTCTGTTTTTCGAGTGCCTGTTTTACAAATGCCTGCTGCGCTGCATTCAGAGGCGCCGCTGTCGTAACTTCTGCTACTGCCTGATTTCTGTAGTCGAGTACGCGTTGTTCAAGTTCGGTAGCAATGTTCGGCATTGCTTCGACCAGTTCGCGCTGGACGACGAGCAGCGCAAGATTGAGCGAAGTAGGCAGCACCCTGTCCGGCAGAGCCTGGCGAATGGCTGTCTCTTTGCGCTTTGCAGGGATATTCGGTTCGCGTAAGAGGTAGGACAACTTGCGAATAGCAAAGAGCTGAGCTATCCCTTTCACGTCTTCAAGCGTACGATCAAGCGTATTTTGCTTGACTGCCAGATCGAAGACAGCTCCTGCATAGCGGCGTGCGATCGCTCCCTTAAGCATTAGCGTTCCCTCGTCTGGTTGCTACTAGCAGTCACGAACTCCTCCACAAGGCGGCGGTTGTCCTTGTCATCGACTGATCTGCTGATAACTTTGCTTGCAGCTTCGATTGACAGATTTACCACTAGGCGGCTCAACTCGGCGCGAGCACGATTGGCCTCTTGATGAATACGGGCAATTTGTTGCTGACTGATCTGCTCGGCCTGAGCGCGGGCCTCTTCGCGGATGCGATTGGCTTCCTGCTGTGCGGCTTTAGCGGCTCGTTCAATTGTTTCTTGAGACTGTCTGCGTGCCTCTGTCAGGATCTCCTCGGCGCGTGCATTAGCCTCGGCCAAGTCGCGCTTGGCCCGATCTGCATTCTCAACCCCTTCGCGGATCAAATTCTGTCGGTTTTGCATTGTTCTGAGCAGGATGGGCAAGAGCAAACGCCAGAGAACGATAAAGATAACGATAAAGCTAACGAGCTGCGAGACAAAGGCCCAGAGGTTAATCCCTAAGCCCTCGGAGATACCGCCGCCCTGAGCGATGACAAGTGAATGCACAGTTAAGTGCATAATGGACGCCTCCTTTCGTTAGAGGTAGTAATTAGACCATTCCTGTGTAGTACGGAGACGCAGCAAGTTATGTATATGGTAATCTTACCCTGATTTTAAAGAAGAATACAAGACACAACATGCAGCATCTCTGTACCAGAATGGAGCTTAGTATTACTTGACCCCTGGAACGAACTGGATCAGAAGCGCAACCACCAGTGCATAAATAGCGATAGCTTCAGCAAACACGATGGCCAGAATCATATTTGTACGGATCAGCGGCTCAGCTTCTGGATTGCGACCGATAGCATTTGTGGCCTGTCCACCCAGAATACCAATACCAATACCAGGTCCAATTGCGCCCAGACCAATTGCCAGAGCTACTGCAAGTGCTGTCAAAGTCATGATGAAAATCCTCCTTAAGGACGAATTCAGAAAATGTTTGTTCGAGTCAATATTTATGCAATCGCAGGAATAAGTTCTGCGAGTAGCATTACGAATAGCATTACAAAGTACATGTTCAAACGGGTTGAAATCAAATTCAAACCTGGCCCTGATAAGTCTACTAATGAGCCGCTGCCGTCGCCTCCCGTTCTCTATTATGCCCGGTTTCCTGTTCAGCCTGGTGCTCACTGTCGCCATGTTCATGACCGCTACTGGCAAGTTCCATAAAGACCAGAGTCAGTATAGCGAAGACGAACGCTTGAATGAAAGCGACGAACAACTCGAACGGAATGAATATAAGGCTGGTGACAATTGGTAGCAAGAAGGAGAAAACCGCGAGCAGCGTACTGCCTGCGAAAATGTTACCAAAGAGACGGAAAGAGAACGAAATGATACGACCCAGTTCACTGACGATTTCGAGCAGGCCCACGAAGAAGTCAACGATGCCCATCGGAAAATTTGTGAACAACGCCTTGAAGTTCAGGTATTTGCTAATATGCTCTCCTGGTCCCAGATAGTAGAAGCCGAAGCCCTGCGTGACAACGACAGAGACGAGAGCCATAGCAAGCGTCAGGTTCAAGTCAGTAGTGGCAGGACGAATCCAGGGGACAATCATGTTGGAGATTGGTCCGGTCAGGAGAAATCCAGCAAGTGGTTGACTGTGGGCTTGATTAATCGCATTGACATCAAGCGCTCCAATGGTATCTACGCCAGGGATCACATCAAGCAGATTGCAGGTGACGATAAAGATAAAGAATGTGGCAACAAGTGGAAAGAACCTTCTGCCCTTTTCCTTGCCTGAAACGCCCTCTACCAGTCCCAGCAACAGCTCTATTGCCCACTCAAGGAAGTTCTGTAAGCCAGAGGGGATGAGATCGCGGCGACGTGTACCGAAGTAGAACAAAGCGACCAATACAACGATAGAGATCCACGTAGCAAGTAGTGTATTGGTGACCGGAAAGCCCCCGATATGAAATATCTCGTCCGGGGCAATTTTTATTATAGGAAGTTTCCAGAATTGCACTCGGCATCCTCCCTACTCGCCGAGCTCTGCCAGTCCAGTTGGTTCTTAATGGTCTCCCGTCTATCTTATCCAAATACTCTTCTGAATAAACGGTATGCTCCATAGACGCCCGCAATCAGGCCAAGCAGTAGCCCGAGAAGTACAAATAATGGTCTGGTATGTATAAGGCCATCAAGGTAGCTTCCTAAGATGGTAAAGAAGACTATGGGGATAGCTATTGTAGCGCCCATGCCACTCAAAGCCCCTATAGAAGCCAGAGCAGAGGGCGGTGGTGGCTTTTCTTTCATCCTTCATCCCAACTGTCTTTTCTTATATTATACCTATCGGATTATAGCACACCCACCAATTTAATTGCAACAACGGACAAAGAGCAACCTCCATCCGCACCACCCTAAGAAAACTCTCCAGAAGCCAGCCCAACACAGATAGCCATCAAGGTTTTTACTCCCTCAATGGCTCAGATTTTACCAGTTTTTCAGGTTAGTATAGCACACTCAAACACCCCTACATGTGTTATACTTCACTCCTTAAACTTTCTTGATTTTCCCTTTCCTTTACGCTGAGAACGCAACTCAATACTATTAATCGGAGAATGATCATTATGATGCATTCTTGCATTTTTACTTGTAAAGCTCTTTAGATACTTCTCAGTCGTTTTTATACTTTTATGTCCCAACTCCCTAGAGAGACTGAATAAATCCCCTCCCTCCTCAAGGTACATACAGGCAAATGTATGCCTGAACGTGTGAGCAGACAAACGCACATCATCAATACCTGTAGCAACTTTCAAACGCCTGATTAAACCTTGCATACCACCACGACCAAACGATAAACCAGCGTGACCATTACCCACTGAGAGAAACAGGGCAGTTTCACTACTGATAGCTGGATGACGATATTTATGAATGTACCTCCACAAAAGGTTACTTACTTTCGGATGAATACCAACCTGACGTTCTTTACGACCCTTACCGAAAACAGAAATGTAGGTTTCGTGCACATCCTCAACACACAACCTTGCAACCTCAGAGCGACGAAGACCCGTATCAATCATCAAAACAATAACCACATAATCACGAAAACCCGCAGGAGTCGAAAGATCAAAAACTGCAAACATCTGCTCTATCTGCTCTTTTGAGAATGTGTCAATCACTTTCTCGTCAACTTGCGGAAACTCTAAGCGAGTAGCAGGGCTCTTCTCTATTAACTCTTCCTTAAAACACCAGCTAAAGAACGCTTTCCACCGACGAATATAGGAGCGTACAGCCGAAGGCGAAAGCGTTGAACCATTCTCAGGCGGACGGCGAGATTTTTTTACCTCAAGAGGAACATTCAAAAGATGCTGTACACACCGACGAAGACATAGAATATCCACCTGCTCTATATCAGTCACATCACACAAATCAGCCAACAGACGAACCATCACCAAAAGAGAATGACGATATGCAACCTGAGTATGAACAGAAAAACGCCTATTCTCAAGATTGACCAAGTAGTGATTAATCACGCCCTTTTCACCATCAAACCAGAGTTAACACCTGATCCAAAAACCCTATCGACAGAGCCAAGCCAGGCACCACCGCATCATAGCCAGGAAGAGACTCTACTATCACATCACCCTCATTGGAGATGCTTGTCACCCGCCCGAGCTGCACACCCTCACCGCAACCAAGATCAAATGACACCGTTTTGCCTAACCACTTTTGCCGTAGCTGCCCCATATCCACCTGTACCCGCGCCACAAACCGCCGTTGCTGCTTCACTTTTCCTTGCTTACCCATATTCACACCTCCCAAACACGCTGTTTAAACAGCGACTTTTTCTTTTTTGCGCCACCGTTCTTGTCGCAATTGTTCGCCTTGATACGACCAGATGGAAAGCACCCGCCGAGACAAGCACCGCCCATTTGCCACATACTCCTCAACCGCTTCTCTCAACACTTGCTCACGTCGTCGCCGATACTCCCGAATATCATCAGTAAAGGGTACAACCTCTACCAATGCCCACAATGATGCCTGCTCTTGCTCTGTTATCTCTGTCTCTGGCAGAGGCTTTACCTCACCTTGCTCTTGCCCCTCCTCTTCTGCATCTCCATCCGACCCTGCACGCGAGAACAACTTTACACGAATGGCCTTGACCGACTCAGGAAAGAAGCCTTTTGAATAGCGAATACGTCGCGCATGACTCACCTCTTCTGTGACCATCACCCGCCGCCGCTCGACGGGATTGCCGTTCTCATCAAGGCCAAGCTCAATCATTTCGTGTTCCTCGACTCTGACTCCTTTCTCCTCTCGGGTGATATCTTTTGTCAGGTACTTTGTGACGTAGCCAATAGCATGCCCTTTGCCCACACGCTCGACCCAACAATCTGCAACCTTCGTTCCTTGACGTGTTGACTTCTTCGTTGCCGAAAGCAAGCACGCTTCAATATGTTCATGCGGTAAGAAATCTACCCCTACTATCAGGATGTGCCAGTGAAAACCCACCCGCTCAAAGTCCTTGTGACGCTCTAGCACCGCAAAGTACTCAATCTCATATGCTGGACGCGCCCCAATCCGATTCCGTCCTTTGCCCTTTGACCCACGCCGCATCGCCTGTACCCACGTCGTGAGCGTCCTGGCCGCCTGTGCTACTGTGTTTCCTACCATTGTGAGCACCACATGTAATGTTGGTTTGGCCTCCGCAATGACTTGCCGCCATTGATCCACTTTGCGAGGACCACAGTACAGACACCGCCAGGAACCACACCGCGCATGTATCACTTCCCCTGACAGCTTGTTGACAAACCGATGACGCAACGCCCAGGCATTGGGACAGATATGAAGGGTGTCGGTCCCATCCTCAAAGTGCGCCTTGACCCGCTCTTCCAGTGTCGGCACTGGCAACGGATTGACGCATTTTTTCTTCAACAAGGCTTCTACACGATGACGATCAAACACATTCCACCTCTACTTCCTTTCGTGACATTCCCCGACCTTCCACAAACAGAGTGTTTAAACGGCAAGTTCTCTAGTCACCACTTTGTAGTAGCGTTGGACAGACTTTTACCGAATGATGATGCTGATCACCACACTCTCGACAGTCGTAGTAGTTGCTTGCACGATCACGAATGAATGCCTCGTACTGGTACAGGTAACGCAGCAGCCTCACCGCCTCACACCAACGCAGCCCCACCTGTGAACCCGAGCCCGAGATAGAAACACCATCTCCCTGCATAGACACCCGAACCCATCCCATATTCTGGGTATCAAGATTTCGTTCATTGTGTGCTGTTCTCTCATCCATTTCACTACTAACCTTTCGCAGAAAACGAACTTGTGTGACTTACTCTTATTAGGGTCAAGTGAAGACCCTGGCGGCCAGTCGCCCTACGGGTGGGGCCCCTACCCCATCGGCTACCGCCGACGTACGCTGACGCTACTGGCCGCGCCCACCCCACCGAACGCCCACCACTCCCCACCCAATAACGAGGGTCTTTTCGGTTTTCAGGTGGTGCCGATTATGCGAGATGAGACCCACCCATCCACCTCCACCACCCCTCTTACTTGTCAAGGCACCCTGAAAGGGAACCCACCTTGACAAGCGCGTCTCATCTCTATTGGCTACGCCTGCACCTGAAAACCGAAAAAAGAACAGTGGGGGAGTGCCAGTAGTGTCTAGAACGTATGTTCTACTCGGGCAGGTAAGCGGCATGGTGGACAGACACATCAGCACGCCACAGAGCACGCCGCAGCACCCATAAGCCCTGGTAATGCGTCGAGAGCCCCATACAGGCATCCCCCCCACTCCCATAGGCCTGTAGACGCACTGTAAAGCCCGTAGCA
>WNGD01000636.1_pt1 | contig 51472 bp, 47 predicted proteins | sample 5400671 | NCBI WGS metagenome assembly WNGD01 (sample SAMN13153369, study PRJNA577476) | soil metagenome | isolation source: 40 cm soil or saprolite under grassland replicate 2 | place: USA:California | collected 2016-06-15 | reverse complement strand
ACCAGGTTCACTGGGAAGGGGAGACAAGCACGCGAGAGCTGAAACGTCGCTTCGAGGAACTGGTAACCTACCTCTTCCTTGAAAATGACTTCCCAGAAGGCGTTTTGCTCTGCACAGGAACGGCCCTCGTCCCTGAGAATCAATTTACCCTGCAGCCCGGGGACGTAGTTCAGATTAGCATTGATCAGCTTGGCACGCTGCGCAATCCTGTCGTGCGTGGTAAAGGGAACCTGTAAAAGCAGGCGCCTGTTAACAAACAACTACGTAGCATCCCTTGTCGCCTGTTGAGGGTTCTTTCTCCTTTTCTCTTCTTTATATAATCTACATATAATCTACGTTCCCTCTATATTTATCTGAACACGCGGTATATCTTCCTCCTTCAAGACATACACCTGGTGCCAGCCTTCGTTGGGGGCGTCAATGAGGGTTTGTTGGAGGAGGCGGATGTGGTGGGGGATGACGTGCTCTTCGACGATACGGTCTCGCTGGCGGTTGTAGGTGCGGCAGGTGGCTTCGGAGATATTGAAGATGAGCAGACAGGTGGCGTAGTTGTGGCGGGCTGCCACTTCACGCAAGCGATGACGGGACTCTGGGTAAAGAGCGGTGCTATCGGCGACGGTGAAGCGGTTGTTGAACATGCGCTTGTGGATAATGTAATGGAAGAGGTCAAAGGTGTCGCGGTTGACCTGTTGGTTGGTGATGTCATCGCAGATCAGCGCACGGCAATGGTCGGATGAAACGATGATGGTAGGGGCAAAGCGTTGGGTGGCGAAGGTGCTTTTACCGGAAGCAGCGGGGCCGCAAAGAATGAGTAGAGTGCGAGGTGGAACAGTGATAAGGATTGGTGTTGGGTTAGTTGATGGGTGCATTGCGATGTTTGCTCTCCTCTGATATAATGCTCGTGCATACGTGTCTCTTACGTATGGATTCGGCTGCACTTTTTACGCATCCTGCATTATCTTACAATATTGGGAATGTGGCTGTGTTGTTCATTACTATCGTCACAGGTGCAGTATGCAAATGAATAACGAAGATGTAGCAAAGATATCTCTGTGTCGTTGATCATTTTAAGGATATATAGAAAAGACTACGAGAAAGATTAAGCACGAGATGGGTGTGGGTTATTGCGCCCAGAAATACGCGCCGACTCCCATCCCAGCCCACTGGGGCTATGCCCCTATGCTATTATTCGCCTATAATTGAGAGGGGAAATGACGAAGTGTCTGTAGAATTAAAATTGACCAGTACTGAGATTCGGGCGCGTTTCCTGGATTTTTTCGCCAGTAAAGGTCATCTCAAAGTTCCCAGTTCATCGTTGATACCGCGCAACGATCCGACTGTGTTATTGACGACAGCCGGTATGCAACAGATGATACCCTACTTTTTAGGGCGTGAGACCCCACCGGCGTATCGCCTGACCTCAGCCCAGAAATGTTTTCGCACCACCGATATTGATGAGGTAGGCAATGAGCGTACATTGACCTTTTTTGAAATGCTCGGCAATTTCTCAGTGGGGGATTACTTTAAGCGTGAGGCCATCACGTATGCATGGGAATTGTTAACGCAGGTGTTTCAGCTGCCTGCTGACCGTTTACATCCAACGGTGCATCCAGAGGATGATGAAGCTCCTCGGTATTGGAGTGAGATCGTCGGTTTTCCTGATGAGGCGATTGTACGCCTTGAGGATAACTGGTGGGGCCCGCCTGGAGCGTCCGGTCCATGTGGTCCCGATTCTGAAATCTATTATGATCGTGGTGTAGAACATGGCTGTGGCAGGGCTGATTGCAAGCCGGGCTGTGAATGTGAACGCTTCCTGGAAATCTGGAACCTGGTTTTCATGCAGTTCTATCAAGACCTTGATGGCACACGCACACCTCTGTCCAAAAAAAATATTGATACAGGTATGGGCCTGGAACGTCTTGCGATGGTCTTACAGGGAAAGGAGTCGGTCTTTGATACCGATATGTTCCAGCCGATCATTGACCGCTTTGCTTCGTTGGCGCACACGACTTATGGTAGCGATCCCCGGCGTGATATCGCGCTACGGGTGATTGCCGATCATGGACGTGCGCTGGTCTTCCTGGCAGCGGATGGCGTGCTGCCCAGCAATGAGGGACGTGGCTACATCTTCCGGCGTTTGTTGCGCCGGGGGGTACGTTATGGCAAGCTGCTGGGATTAGATAAGCTGTTTTTATCTGAAGCAGCCGATACAGTGATCAACTTGATGAAAGATCACTACACCGAATTGGCGCGGCAGCGTGATCACATCGTCGAGATTTTGAGCCTGGAAGAGAAGAAATTTAATCAGACACTCAACGCCGGTTTGTACCTGCTGAATACTCTGCTAGAAGAGTTGAAGCGCGAGGGACATACAACGATTCGGGGCGAAGATGCCTTTAAGTTATATGATACCCATGGTTTCCCGTTGGAACTGACGCAAGAAGTAGCCGCCGAGCATGGTCTGAGCGTTGATGTCTCAGGTTTTGAAGAGGCCATGCAGCGTCAACAAGAGCGTAGCCGCGCCTCAGCCGTCTTTGTGCAGGGGCAGGATGAGCAGGTACTGACAGATATCTTGCAGCGCGTCGGCCCAACCGAGTTTACGGGCTACGAAGGAGTTGTCGGTCGCGGTAAGGTCGTCGGGCTAGTAGTCAATGGAGCCGAAGTAGAGAGCATCAGTGCGCCCCAGAGAGCGTTGTTGATCCTCGACTCAACGCCTTTCTACGCCGAGAGTGGTGGACAGATCGGCGACCGTGGTGATATTACAGGTCCGATGGGCAGCTTTCATGTCGAGGATACGCGCCGCCCATTGAAAGGGTTGATTGTCCACTACGGCCAACTTCGCGAAGGCTATATGCGTGTGGGTGAGGACGTGCAGGCAGATGTGGATGCGCAACGACGTGAGGATACTATTCGCAACCACAGTGCCACCCATTTGTTGCACAAGGCCCTGCGCACTATTATTGGTCCACAGGTAGAGCAACGTGGCTCCCTGGTCGAGCCAGAGCGTTTGCGTTTCGACTTCACCTGTTCGCGTCCCTTAACTTCCTCAGAGTTAGTTCAGGTAGATGAGCAGATAAATCGTTGGATTCGTGCAAATTTTTCCGTTCATACTCATATCATGCCTTTGCAGGAAGCTCTTACCACCGGTGCAATGGCTCTCTTCGGCGAAAAGTACGAAGATATGGTACGGGTTGTTTCGATGGGCAGCAGTACGGAACTCTGCGGTGGTACACATTGTGCCGCGACAGGTCAGATAGGCTTGTACATCACGGTGCAGGAGACGAGTATTGCGGCAGGTATTCGGCGTATCGAGGCGTTAACGGGGCGCGGAGCAGAGGCGTACTGGCGCAGACGCAGTACACTGGTCGATGCCATAGCCGCAAAGTTGCAGACGCAGCCGGATATGCTCGAAACTCGTGTGCAACAACTAGTACAAGACCTGGCCGCCGCCCGCCGCCTGATAGAGCAATATCAGCATGAGGCGGCACAGCAGCAAGCTGAGGTTCTGGTACAGCGAGCAAAGGATGTGATGGGAGCGAAGGTAATAGCTGCCAAGGTTGATGTGCCGGACGATAAAGTATTACGTTCGATGGGTGATATGATACGGGCGAAGCTGAGTCCAGCAGGAGTGGTGGTGCTGGCTAGCGATTTCGGGGAACGTATAGGGGTGCAAGTGAACGTTGACGCAGCATTAACGAAACGTGGGCTGCATGCGGGCAAAATTGCTGCTCTGGTAGGTCAACGCTTAGGTGGTAAAGGTGGGGGTAGGCCGGAGTCAGCGCAGGGTGGTGGGAAAAATAAGGCTGAGTTGGGAGCGGCACTCGATCTTGTAATAAGTTTTGTCCAACAGAATATCAGGTAATTTTGCGAAAACAGTGTGTTTTGTGCTATAAAATACAAGACATGCACAGCTACCCTGCTGAGAGGCAGGAGGTGAAGCAAGAAGGCGACGCTGCCTGTGCGTGCTGTGTCTTTTATAGAGGGCGGCACTGATCAACATAGTTGGGATGAACGCATGAGAAATCTCTTTGAAGATCTGCGTAACTTCTTTGCGAGAAGACAAAAAGAGAACGGGTCTTATGACCGTGAGGAAGGGTACGATGATGAACAATTCGTACCTCGTGATGGCGACGACTCACGTCATCTATTCACCGCACTCGACATTGGCACAGCCTTTGCCAAAGCAATTATCATCGAAGTAAACGGAGACGAAGGAGTTGTTCTGGGGGCAGGTCGTCATCAGCAGAGCTATACACATATGTCGGATGGTATTGTGACCGATATATCAGGGGTGATTGCCAATTGCAACGAGGCTCTGATCAAGGCAGAGAAAGCCGCTGGTGGGGTTGTCGCGCCTTCTGCTGTCATTGGTATAGCAGGTGAGTTGGTCAAGGGCAGTTCGATCACGATTAACAAACAACGCCAAAATCCCTCCAAGCCGATTACACCGGAGGAATTGGAGGCTCTCATCACAGGGGCACAGCAAAAATTGCTGAAAAATGCCAAGGATCGTATTGCGGCTGAGACTGGCTATCAGAGTATTGAGGTACGTTTGACCAACGCGGCGGTCATTGCGGTACGCATCGATGGGCAGTCGGTCGCTAATCCTATAGGCTTTCGTGGACGGCACTTTACGCTTACTCTCTTCAGTGCTTTTGCTCCCTTGATGCAACTGGGAGCCTTAGAGACAGTGGCGCAAGGGCTAGACCTGACGCTGGTCACAATTGTGGCCGAACCATACGCCCTGGCTCGCTGTCTAAGTACCAACGCAACTGGGGATAGCGGCGCAATCTTTATTGATGTTGGCGGCGGTACCACAGACATTGCGCTGGTACGGCAGGGTGGTATCGAAGAAACACGTATGTTCGCCCTGGGAGGACGTACCTTTACACGGCGTATTGCCACCACCAAGGGTATTGCGATCAAAGAGGCGGAAAAGCTGAAGCTGGCCTACAGCAGTAATGGTATGAAAGGCAACGAGCGCGACGAGATTCAGGCTATTCTGGCTCCCGAATGCCAGACATGGATGGATACAGTCGAATTGCTGATCGAGGAACTAGCAAAGGGTGAATTGCTGCCACCGGCTATCTATATGGTAGGTGGTGGTTCATCGCTACCGGATCTCCCTCACAAGCTAGAAAGTTTTCCATGGACGGAGCGATTGCCGTTTGCCCGTCAGCCGCTCATTGAGCAGGTACAACCGGAGATGGTGGCAAGCATTTCAGACCCAGGCAATCACCTCAAGAACGCACAAGACATCACTCCGATGGCTCTGGCCTATCAGGCGATTGAGTTGCAGAATGAGAATAATGTGTTAGAACGCGCACTCGATCGGGTAATTCATAATATGCACATCTAATAAGATGCTATGATCAAGATGGGCAGCAGGCATTGAACACAACTATTGCAGGTGTACTCCTTGGTGGTACACAAGATTAAGCAGGGGGTGAATGGGTATATGGCCGACGAGCAGATTATCTATCTCAGTCCAGAAGAAGAGCTAACGAATGTACGGGAACGTCTGGAAAAGATTCCGAGCAGGCGTATTATTCTCGTTGTTCCGGGACAGACGCAGCTGCGTAGTCATGTGAGTTGGCGGCTCTTGCACACACGAGCACGTGAATTGAATAAAGAGCTCCTGATTATCAGCTCTGATCGTCAAATTCGCTCAGTGGTGAAGGCTGCCGGTTTTAGAGTGGCTGACTCATTGGAATCGCAACCGTCAGGCCGTTCGCGTATGTCCAGCCGTTCCGGGCGTGCCAGTCTGGGTGGTAAGACATCAGCGCGTTTGCGTACACCGCCGGGGAAAGGGGCCTCCAGTCCCTCAACAGGAGGATTACGTAATCGTCAAGATGCACAATCCGCTCCTTCGCTTCCGCCTATGCAACCTATAGAGCCACCTGCCAATCATCCTGCTCTTGGACCGAAGATCGAGGATTTATCGTCACATAAGGACGATGTGCCGCTGGGACGTATGTCATCATCTGCCCCATCTACTTTTGAGATAGAGGATGTACAAGACGAAACCTATGAACCACCCTTTAATTATGGTATGAGTGCGCCTGCTCCACCTGTGCGTCCTATCAACTCGATGACGCCACTCTATGAGGAGGAAGAGCCGAATCTGTGGGAAGAAGATATTCAACGAGCGCGGCGTATTCGCGAGGCGGCACAAGGGGATGTGCAGAGTGATGGCGATACGATGTTGCCTCCCGTTCAACAAGAGGCGGCTCCGCAGGATAGACCTCAAATACAGGATTTACCCTCGACACCTGCCCCCCGTCAAGCAAGCCCTTCTTTTAGCTACATGGCCAATGATCCAGTTGTGCATTTGCCGGAGCAACATGCTGCACTCCCAATGGATGAGGTAGATGATGGGGTGGCCGATATTGCTGATTATCCGACGGATGTGATCAATATCGAAGATCAAGGGGATATGGGTGATATTGTTCGGCGCAGCGAACCATCGCAGCGTCCCTGGACAGACGAGGTTGAGGAAGACGGGCAAGATATACCGGGGCCTTCGCGTATTCATGGCATGCGCCCACGAGCTAGTCGCTCAGGTAGGGTGATGCCTGAGCCAGCGCAGGATGAAGAGACGAGCTTGCCACCAGTCTACAATCAGCCAACACGCACTTTCCCTCAGCGTCCATCGGGTAACCTATCTCCAGCTGCTTCCGCGGGGCCACTGGGAAGCGCAGGTAACCGTGAGCCACAGCCGGTTGCCCTCCCTTCGCGCATGCAAGCGAACGCGAAGCCTAAACCGACCACCCCTCTCAAGAAGAAAAAGCCTGATGTGCGTACAGCCGCCATCGCGGCGGGAACCGGTGCTGCTGCTGTTGGCGTCGGGCGTGCGAGCAGGCAAGGTACAACGACCCAGGGAAGCAGTAAAGCTAAGAGTAAGCGCGGAGGTGGAAAATGGATTGGTCCTGTACTGGTTGTACTGGTTGTACTCATTCTCGTGTTGCTGACACTGTTTGTGCCATCGGCTGATGTAACCGTCACGTTACTCTCCCAGAACTATTCACTACCGATGAAGCTAACGGCCACGAGGACCAGTCGCCAGGACGTGCTGCATCAAACGTTGCCGGCCCAGATGCTCAGCTTTGATAGTAGTGTGACGGGGAGCGGGACGGCTACGGGTAGTACCTCGGTTGGGAATGCCTCGGCCACCGGCAATATCGTTTTCACCTACAATGGTACTGGTCAAGTCGTCATTCCAACAGGGACGACCGTTGCGACTAAAAGTGGTATAGAGTTTGTTACTCAGGCCGAGGTGCTGGCAGGTGGGCCACCTACACCTGTACAAGCAACCACTGCCGGTACACAAGGCAATGTAGCGGCCAATACCATTACGGTTATTCCAGCGGGGAGCCTCACAAAGATCCAGCAGGATAATCCTGGGGTGAGCGTCAGTGCCATCACTTTAATGGTGACCAATCCGAACGCGACTAACGGTGGTGGGGCAGGGAAGGCCACTGCCGTGACGAACAATGACGTCAACAAAGTGAAGTCCACACTGGCTATTCAACTACAAACACAGGTGAAGAACTACTTGAGTAAGAATGTGCATACAGGTGACGAGCCAGGACAACCGATAATGGTCGAAACCCCAGTGGCGACGCCTGCAGTGGGCGCTGTAGCGACGGGCGGCACATTTGCCGAGACCCTCAAGCTACATATGACCGTACTGGTCGTGCGAGCTCCCAACTTACAAACAGCAGCCAGTGCGCAAATTCAAGCTTCTCTCGACAAGCAAAAGGCGAATAATCTGGCTCTGGTGCCAGAGCAGTCCGTGGTAGTGCAACAATTGAAGAATCTTTCGCCCAATAATGGGCAGTCGGTCATCTTAAGCTTTACTGCAATTGGGCAGGTTGCTTCACGGATTTCTGAAGATATCATACGCAATCAGGTGACCGGCAAGTCAATCGAGAATGCGACTCTTGCCATCTCCCCCAATGGTGGCGTGCAGGGTTTGGAGAATCCGCAGATTACCGTCTCGCCAGGCTTCTTCCATTGGATGCCCTTCCTATCGCAGCGCATCACCGTCCATTTCAAAACGCGATTGGTGCAACCCGCACCCAAACCCAAGCCTAAGAAAAGGTAGGAACGTGATTGATCACGTCCCTCGCTATTAGCGAGTCTATGGCTCATCTTAGTGTGTATCTTATAGGCAGGTATCACCCAAAAACGTAAGGTAGTAGACAAAATCACTTCTGTTTCGTTAGAATGCATAGACAGAGTAGATATTACTATGGGTAAAGATAGAGATACATACAAATGTCACGATTGATGGCACTGGATGTAGGAGAGGCCAGAATTGGGGTGGCAGTTAGTGACTCCACCGGTTTTCTTGCCTCTCCTTATACTACGTTATATGTCTCACGGGACGAAGCGCAGGTATGGGCCGCGATCCAGCAGGTGATCAATGAAGTAGAAGCTGAGAAACTGGTAGTTGGTTTGCCGATCAGTCTGGATGGGCAAATACACAAACAAGGAGAGTGGGTACTCGCCTTTACGGAACGTCTCAAAGAGCATATCTCTATTCCCATGGCTTTTTGGGATGAGCGTCTTTCAACGGTTGAGGCGCAGCGTCTAATGGCTGAACGCAGTGCAAATGGACAGGGGAAACGCACTCAATTTGGTGGGCAGCAGAGCAAGCGTGGTCGCAAGGGGCGCCGCCGTAAGGGTCATGAGATAGATGCTCTGGCCGCGACCGTGATTCTCCAGGAATACCTGGACTCATTGGGCAATAGCACAAAGGAAACATGATCATGAGAGGACGAAGCGCACGCGCTGCTATTATAGCCGTATTTCTGCTGGGAATAGTGATCTTTGGGGGTGTGTACTATGCCTGGAACACGGCCACCGACATCTTTCAGCCCGTCAGCCCTGCTGGAGAGGGGCGCGTCATTCCCATTCAGATCAAGCCTGGCGAGACCACTGCTCAGATCGCTGATGACTTGCAAGCGAAAGGGTTGATCCGCAATGCGTTGGCTTTCCGTGTTTGGGCACGTATCAAGGGCTTGGATAGCCAACTACAAGCTGGTGGCTACAATCATCTCAACACTAGTATGACGATTAGTGATATTATCGATCAGTTGTTGAACGCTTTTCCCGATGTCCTTTACGTCACCATACCGGAAGGATATCGTATTGAGCAAATAGCTCATGCCTTTGCCTCTGTCGGGCTAGTGAAATTCAAGGAGCAGGATTTCCTCAAATATACTAAGCATCCAGATCAGTTCCCTGATGCTGGCAAGTACCCGATTCTAAAGTCCATTCCTAAAGGCGATGGCATGGAAGGCTTGCTATTCCCTGCTACTTATGACATTCCCCTTGATGGTACAGCACGTGATGTGGTCAATCGTATGTTGACTGCCTTTGATGACTATGTGCAGCAAAATGGATTGGTTGCCAAAGCGCAAGCTAACAGACTCAGCGAGTACCAGATGGTCATTCTGGCCTCACTAGTGCAGCGCGAGATCGCTAATATCAAAGATGCACCAGGGGTAGCTGGTGTGTACTGGAATCGTGCGATGAACGTGATACCCAACGATACGGCGGGCTATCTTGGCTCTGATCCGTCAGTCCAATATGCGCGTGACACGGAAACCCCCCCCAAAGTGTACTGGCAACCGCTCAACGATTCGGGCAAAAATATTGCTACGAATAGTCTGTGGAACACCTATACTAGGGTTGGGCTGCCACCTACACCGATTTGTAGTCCGGGACTGGCAGTCTTAGAGGCAGCGGCATCGCCAACAAAAGCGGATTACTTCTACTTTTTTAATACAAAAAATGGCAGTACTGTCTACGCAAAGACCTACCCTGAGTTTTTGCAAAAGCAAAACCAAAGCTCACATTAAAGAGAGACCAGCACATGAATCTGAACATTTGGCAAATAATTTTTCTAGCTCTATTACAAGGCATAACAGAGCTATTCCCTATCAGCAGCCTGGGGCATACCGTCATTCTCCCCGCTCTCTTTGGCTGGGGTGATCTGGTACGTAACGAGAGCTTCTTACCTCTGATCGTGGCTCTGCACCTGGGGACAAGTGTGGCCCTGGTTATCTATTTCTGGCGCGACTGGCTCCAAGTGGGACGGAGCGTAGTGAGAAGCGTCAAAGAAGGTGAGGTGCGCCGGGGAACAGAGGAATGGGTGAGTTTTCTGATCATCATCGGCTGTGTGCCTGCCGGAGTTATCGGTGTCTTTTTGGATAAGGCCTTCAAGACGTTGTTTGCCTCTCCTCTGATTGCTTCGACCTTTTTAATCGTCAATGGTTCGCTTCTCTTTCTAGGTGAACGTTTGCGCCTGCGAGCCGATGCCAAATATGCCAACCTGAGCTCGAAAGAGCGCGAGGCGCAGTTCCGCCCGCTTGCTTCACTAAGTTGGAAAGAGGCTTTGGTTGTAGGTCTAATGCAGTCGCTGGCCCTCATTCCAGGCATCTCACGTTCAGGGGCAACGATGGTGGCTGGTCTAGGAGTCCGGCTGACGCACGAAGACGCCGCTCGCTTCTCCTTCCTCTTGGGAACGCCCTTGATTGGAGCGGCAGCTTTGCTAGAAGTGCCACAACTATTTCACCTGCCTCGCACAACCCTCTTGCTGGTCTTTGTGGGCATGGTGTTATCTGGCGTAGCGGCCTTTTTAAGCACCAAATTTTTGTTGAAATACTTTGAGACAGGACGGCTCTATCCTTTTGCGGCTTGGTGCTGGGGCGGCGGGTTGCTTGCGCTCGTCATCTTTTTAACGGTTTTCCATGCAACATCTTGAAAATAGCCATTTTGGGTATTTTGCAGTAGTTTGTTCAACTTGAGTATCCCTTCCTCGTTTGGTATAATGAAGACGCTTTGGACAAACCAGAGCGCATATTTTCAAGTTAGAAGAGGTAGGTAATTGATCCTAATGAAAAATCCAATCGTTTATTATGCAGTAATTGCACTTGGAGTTATCGCTCTCGCTGTAGGTGTATATCTTTTCGTGAGTGCTACAAAGGCGAGTCCTCATCATTTAAGTAGCTATGCTGCTGTCGGTGTCGGTGCGGTTTTGTTGATTGCTGGTGTGGTTGGCATGTTCGTCATGAAGCCCAAAACTGCTGTAAAGTAGTGTTGTAACTATCTCAGTACTCTTTTGATGTCAAGGAGTGTTTCTGATGAAAAATCCGGCAGTTTTTTATGGCGCGATTGTGGTGGCCGTAATTTCTTTGATTCTGGCCATCTACTATGCTATTCCCGGCATCTATCATGTTGCCACGAGTGGTTCACATCCGGCGAACGAAGCCCAGCCAGCACATATCGCGTTATTCGTGGGAGTTGCCGTCATTTGTGGCATTGCCGCGGCGGTGACGCGACCTAAGTCCAACGTGCGCTAGGATGTTAGATCTAATTTAGGCGAGGAAGATAGGTACGAGTCTATCTTCCTCACCTTTCTATTCCAATACTTCTCCTACAATCTGCCCATACCCTCTTAAAAACTCCTCTGCGCTCATGGCCTTCTTACCTTCGAGCTGGACTTGTGTGACGGCAAGTAGACCGTTTCCGGTCATGATGGCGAGCATTTTGTGACCGACTTCTTCCCGGAGCTTGACGGTTCCTGGCGCGATTGGTTCAGTGAGTTCAAAGGGGACTGCATGAGCGGAAAGAATTTTGAGAAGCTTGCCACGCCAGGAGGTGTAGGCGGCAGGCCAGGGGTTGTAGGCACGTACTTTGCGTGCCAGAACGGCGGCGGGTTGTTCCCAGGAGATGTGACCGTCTTCTTTGTGGAGCATATGTGTGTGCGAGGCTTTTTCAAGGTCTTGTGGTTCGGGCGTAATTTCGCCACCAATCCAGCGTGGTAGGGTTTCGATCAGGGCTTGGGCTCCCAGTTCTGCCAGTTTGGGAGTAAGAGTGCCGGTGGTTTCGTCGCTGGTAAGGGGCATGCTTTTTTTCAGGAGCATAGGACCGGTATCGACACCTGCATCAAGCAGCATGATAGTGACACCGGTTTCGCTGTCACCTTGCAAGATGGCCTCAGAAATGGGAGAGACGCCGCGGTATTTGGGGAGGAGTGAGGCGTGGATGTTGAGCGTGCCATAGCGTGGCTGGTCAAGAACGGCCTGGGGCAGAATTTGGCCGAAGGCGGCCACGATATAGAGGTCAGCGGAATGCTTGGCCAGAGCTTCGATATTGTCGGGCTTTTTGAGGGAGCCAGGCTGCCACACAGGAATGTTGTGCGCTAGAGCGGTTTGCTTGACCGGTGAGTAGATGATCTCCTGCCCACGTCCAACACGTTTATCTGGACGGGTAATCACGGTCACTATTTCATAGCCCTGCTCCAGTACTTTGCCTGGGGCAGCGTTCTCAATCAGGGCCTCAAGGGCCGGTACGGCGAATGGGGGCGTACCCATGTAAATGATACGTAGCATATAATGTGTTCCCTCTCTACATATATCATTGACATATATTAGCATATTCGGGCTATCCGAAGAAGGTTCTCAGATGTGTATAGTATACTTGCTTGGAGAGAGGAAGATCGTCAAGGATACACGCAACGTATGCAAGGCCACAGGCAGATTCCGGATATGAGTCAAATCCCCGTACTAATGCCGCAAAGCACGTATATGCTTGCTACGGTGCGGATGAAGGTGCAACAGCCACGTCGGTTTATCTTCGGTCTTGAGGCCACGACACCTCCATCGACCAATGCAGCAGGCGTGATGCAACGTGGGGATGAGATAAATACGGTGTTACGCATGTTGACCGATTTGCGGGTGAGTGCGGTCATGCTGACAGGCGATGCAGGAGTGGGGAAATCAACACTAGCTGCGTTATTGTATCTCCGTCTGGAGATGACGGCCCAGGCAGGTTTACCGGCTCCTCGGCACTTCGTGTGGGTGACGCTGGGTATACATACCACATTGCCCGATATGCTAGCCTCGATCCTCAGTAGCCTGAATGTGAGTGAGCCAGGCTTTTTTTTCCTCAAGCCTGAACAACAAATTGAACTGTTCTTGCATATTTTGCGCCGCCCACAGGAACCGGCTCTGATCGTGATCGATCAGTTTGAGGAACTGTTTCATCTTGAGACACATCAGGCTTTAGAGGATAGAGGAGCTATCCCTCTCTTTCTGGAGATGCTGCAACAAGATATCGGCTTGAGCCGGTTATTATTGACCGGATATCGCTCTCCCTATGATCCTCGCGCTGTGTCTGAGAGCCGCGTGCGTATATGTCTGATATCGCGGATCAGCATGCCGGAGGGGTTAGCACTCCTGCAACAGCGAGGCACACAGGGGACATATGAAGAACTGTCGCTGATCTGGCAGCGTTGTGCCGGCCATGTCTTCGCGCTGATACTATTCTCTGCGCTGGTAAAGCTAAGCGGCTTGGCATTGAGCTACCTGCTCAACTCGCCGGATTGTCAACCCCTCTGGAACGGTGAAGTCACGAAGAATCTGATTGCGACAGTCTATCACCATCTAAACCCCATTCAGTATACATTGATGCATATCTTGTGTCTGTTCAATGAGCGAGTACCGGCACAGGGTTTATTTACAGCAATTATGGGGGAGAATCCAACGGCTAATCTCTCGCTATTCGAGCAAGAACTGGATATGCTGACCCAATTGGCACTGGTGCAACAGGGAGAGAATCGGCAAAAGCAGCTAAGCTATAGCCTGCATCCCCTATGGCGTGCCTATGTGCTGGAACACTACCTGGAAGGGAGTGGCTTGCATCCAGATAGACAGGGGGCAACATCATTAGGTGTGACCGGTTCGTTAGCAGCATTGACGAACACTGCGGAGGCACGAGAAGTTGCGCTCGCTGCGGGCCATATGCGCGTGGCAGCTTATTATCAGCAATTGGCCGAGGAGTACTCTGTGCCGCGTGAGGAACGGGAAAGTGTGCAAGATGTAGAGTTTTTGCTGACAACGGTACGCCATCTTTGCTTGGGCTGGCACTGGCAGCAGGCGTGCGATCAAATTTTGTCAGAAGGCATCTACGAAAATATGGTGCAATGGGGGGCGTGGAATACCCTGATTGGGTTGTATCTGGGCATGTTACCGCCCAATGGAGTTCTTACACGCCGTGATGAAGGGTTGATCTGTAATCATCTAGGCCTGCTCTATGATCGCTTGGGGAATATACGGGAGAGCTGGACATATTATGAACGCGCACTGGCTGTACAGCGCAAAATTAGTGATACGCACGGCATGGTCATGGCGCTGACGAACGAAGGAGAACTGTATCGTAACCGGCACGAGTGGCAACTGGCACACACAAACTTTGAGCAGGCTCGAGAATTGAATCGGGTGCTGCGCGATCCTTTGCTGGAAAGCGTTTTGCTGCACAATCTGGGCTTACTTCATCATGCGGCTAAAGACTATGCCAAGGCTTTAAGCTACTATCAGGATGCCTTGCGCGTTGCGCAGATATTGGATGAACACTATAACGAGGGCCTGATTTTGACCAATGTGGGGATGCTGTTTTTTGAGCAGGGATTTTATCCTGAAGCAGTGGCGGTGCTATTTACCACGCTTAAGATGCGCCAATCTTTGCACTATGAAACGGTTCACTTTATTGAGCAGTTCCTGACAACACTTGAGAATAAAATGGAGCTAAGCGATTTTGCTCGCTTGCGCCATACTGCTCGCGAGGTGGAAGCAGAGGTACTCTCTCGACTGATGTCGCCAAATATGAGACAATAGAGATCAAAAAGACGAAAGAGAGTTTCCCTATGTCTACTACGACCTCTAGCTCCCACGTAGAGCCAGATGAGAAGGGGGCGGTCGCCTCGACGGCTGGCCGCTCTATACAGGGTTGGTTGCTTGTCTTGCTCGTATTTGTGGCCGGTGCCTGCTCACTGGCGGTAGAACTTTCGGCTTCGCGGTTGCTGGCTCCGTATTTTGGCACCTCGCTATTTGTATGGGCAAATCTGATCGGTCTCATTTTGCTCTATCTGACAATCGGTTACTATGTCGGTGGACGTCTGGCCGACCGCTTTCCGCGACCAGAGGTACTCTATCTGCTGACGACTGTGGCAGCTTTTCTGATCGGCCTGATCCCGCTTATCTCAAGCCCAATTTTGCTCTGGTCGCTTTCCGCTTTTGCGACCTATTCGGTGAGCGTCTTTTATGGTTCACTCGTCTCGGTCATTCTCCTTTTTGCCATACCGATGATTCTGTTAGGGTGTGTATCGCCTTTTGCTATTCGCTTGCGCATTGAGCAGGTAGGCAAGTCGGGACGTACCGCCGGGCAACTCTATGCCATTTCAACGGCAGGCAGTATTCTAGGAACGTTTTTGCCGGTACTCTGGCTTATTCCCACCATTGGCACACGTCTGACCTTCTTTGTCTTCGCCCTTGCCTTGTTGCTCATGTCGATCATCGGTTTAGTCGCGACTCGCTTTGACAATCTGCCACCAGCACAACGGCGTCCACGGCTGGATAAAAGCTTGCTCTCTTTGCTGCTGCTCATTCCCATGGGGCTGGCGATGTTTGGCTCGTCTGGGCCGATCAAGCCAGCGAGTGGCACCAATGGTGGCGTACTGATTACAGAACGTGAGTCGGCCTATAACTACATTCAAGTAGTGCGCTCAGGAGATGAGATGCAGTTGGTTCTGAATGAGGGTCTAGGTATCCATTCCATCTATAACCCGAAGCAGATTTTAACGGAGGGACCGTGGGACTATTTTCTGGTAGCTCCCTATTTTAATAAGCCACCCTTTACGCCTGCGCAGGTACATCGAGTGAGCGTAATTGGCCTGGGAGCTGGAACGATTCCCCGTGAGTTTAGCTCAATCTATGGGCCAATTCCCATTGATGGGGTGGAGATCGATGGGATGATTGTAGACCTGGCCCAGCAGTACTTTCATATGGATGAGCCAAACCTGCATGTAATTGTGCAGGATGGACGTTACTATCTGGAGACTACAACTCAAAAGTATGATGTGATCGGCATCGACGCCTACCAGCAACCCTATGTGCCATTTCAATTAACAACGGTTGAGTTCTTTCGCGAGGTACGCAGCCATCTCTCTCCCACAGGCGTAGCGGCGATCAATGCCGGACGCACCTGTTGTGATTTCCGACTTGTCGAGGCTCTGGCCCAGACCATGAAGGCGGTCTTTAGCAATGTCTATATTATCGATACCCAACGCTTTGAAAACAGTCTGGTGATCGGCACAAATGCCCCAACTTCACTGAATAACTTCTTGGTGAATACAGCCCGATTGAACAATCCGTTGTTGAAAAGTATCGCTGATGCCAGTGTGAACTATGGACATATGCGTGAAGAGAAGACGACGCACATCTATTTTACAGATGATCGTGCTCCTGTTGAGCAATTGATTGACCAGATCATTTTTGATGCGGTACAAAAAGGCCAACCATAGAAAGGGATAGCTATGTCAGCAATTGATTTGAGTAACATGCGCGTGATCGACCTGTCGCAGAACTGGGATATGCATACGCCTGGTTTTGCGACCTATGAGGGGCCAACGATCAAGTGGATCAAGCGTGTGGCCTTTGATAAGGTGGGTGGACAGCATATTTCGTCCACGCTGCATGTGGGGACGCATCTGGATGCGCCGTTACACTTTATCACCAATGGGCAGGATATCGGTAGCATCCCGTTGGATAAGCTAGTTGGCCCAGGCGTGGTGGTAGACCTTGAAGGTTTGGGTATTGGCGACTACGATATTTACACTTCAGGCCATTTTGAGGAGTGGGAGCGCAAGACGGGCTTGCGTATTCAGTCGGGCGATATTGTGGTAGTGCATACGGGCTATCACAAGTATTATCCCAGTAACTGGTATGGCGAGTCGCAGCCGGATGAGACACGCTATTTCATCAAGCATCCAGGGCCGACACGCGAGTTTGTCAACTGGACATTGGAACGCAAAATTTCCTGGTTCGCCATCGACGCTGGTTCAATGGATCATCCCATGAACACAGTTATTCGCAAGGTGCGCCCCGATCTGGCAGTGAAGTGTGAGCAGAAACTGGGTAAGCCACTCTCTGAAATCTGGCCAGAAGAGGACTTGCAGTTGATGCACTATGATCTATTCCCGTATGGTGTCTTTCATGTAGAGAATGCTGGTGGCATGATCGATGAGGTGCTGGATCAGCGTGTATGGATTGGTTGTTTCCCGTGGAAGTTTAGTGGTGGTGAGGCGGCCTTCTGCCGATTAGTGGCGTTTGTGTAGGTAAAGCGAATGTAGGGGCTGAACGCAGCCCCTACAAGTATCCTTCTTCTATACTGCCTCTTCGACGGCAATGCCTGCCAAAGTTTGTTCCATCAGGTATTGTGTCACAGCATGCATATTCCCAGTTTCCTTATAGAGCGCAATCTGTCGATCTGCACCTGTGCCACGGGGATCGTCTACGAGGGAGCGGATGTACTGGAGGTCAGAGCCAGTACCGAGATCGTCGGCTACTTCATCGACCATATCGAGGAGGTTATGGATGGAGTTGCGTATGCTGATGTGGCAACCTGAGCTAAAATCGACAATGTTGGCATCAAGGCCGTAGCGTGTGGCTCGCCACTTGTTTTCTTCAAGGAAGTGGCGTGGTATGATGGGGACTGTCCTCCCGTGCAGGTGCAGCCAGTTGAGTTTAGCAATCAGGGATTGGTAGAGGGCGGCAAGCCCGATCACATCGTTGAGCGTAGCGGGCATGTCGCAAATACGAAGTTCAATAGTCCCGAAGACAGGATGGGGACGGATATCCCACCAAATTTTCTTGCCGTTGTCGATACAGCCGGTGCTAATCAGGGTTTGCACATAATGGTCGAAGTCAGTCCAGGAGGCGAAGCTATCGGGGAGGCCAGTTCGCGGAAGACGTTTCCAGACAATGGCCCGGTAGGATTTGAGGCCGGTCAGACGGCCTGCCCAGAAGGGAGAGTTGGAGGAAAGGGCTAGTAAATGTGGTAGCCATGTTCGCAACTGATTCATAAGAGTGATGGCTAGCTCATTGCCGGGAACAGCGACATGAATATGCAGGCCATAGATCAGGACGGAACGTCCGACGTCTTGAAATTCTTCCAGTATTTCGTCATAACGCTGATGGGGCGTGACTGGCTGCTCCATCCACGTAGCGGTGGGATGAGTGCCTGCGCTGACCAGAGTCAGACCTTCGTCGGCTAAAAGCTGGGCCAATTGTCCTCGCAGACGCTGTGTTTCTGCACGAGCCACTTGAATGTCTGGATAGACGTCTGAAATGAGTTCTACCGTGGGTTGTAACATCTCTGGCTTCAGCTGTTCGCCAAAGATAGGCGTGCCTTTTTCCAGGATCGTCATAATATGGGAACGTAGCTGGCCTGTAATCTGATCTACCGTCTGAAACTCTTCCTCGATACCCAGCGTAAAGTGCGCTGCCATGTCAGATTCTCCTTTGTAGCAGATTTATTGAGGTGCTATAATGGCTGTCAATAGCACTACAAGACAACACTTCTACAGGACAATAAAAGAAGTTACTGGTGAAAGTGACAACAATATCAGAGGCAAGAATATGAGATACGAGGATGGCAGAGTTGAGCGTAAATATACACGCGGAAAAGAGTATAGGAGACCTGGGTATAGGGTTAACAAACGCAAATAGGTTGGTTGTGATGTCTCATGATGCGCGACTGCGCGTGCTGGCATACAAGCTCCTTACGGTGAAAGCTCTGTTGTATTAGTTGCTTTACGGTGCGCCATAAAACCATGCTAAAAGTCCCAGGAATCATAGCGTACATAACAAGTATGCGCTTTGTCAAGTATTTTTCATGAAATTAAGGTTTTTCACAAATTTTTCACGTAGTTCTAAGGAAATCAAAACGAAATCTACTCAGGTGTCAGTTTCCTCACTGCAAGTGACACTAAAGCTGACTGGCGTCATCAATGCCGCCCCTACTATGCCTCTTGAATTCGTACACCCACGTTGCTGCGTTGCTGTTGTCTATAGAAGTATGGTGCATGCGGAAGACTCCACGGATGGTTCACCAGCGTGAGCTGCTCCGTATCTCTTATAAACTGAAAGCATAGGGCAATAAGTCCGCTATAGAGAAATTCTGTGGGACACTATCGATGTAGATGGTGGCATCGGGAGCCAAGTCGGCCAACCATTGACGGCAGGCTCCGCAGGGAGTACGCTCGTGAAGAGGTGCGTCAGGCGGTGTATCGATGCAGGCGACAGCGATCTGGGTGATCGGGCCTGCCCCATCGGAGATGGCGGCAGCCAGAGCTGAACGTTCGGCACACAAGCTGAGGCCATAGCTGGAAATTTCGATGTTCACGCCAGTATAGAGCTTGCCTCCGGCGAGAAGTGCCGCACCTACGCGAAAATGTGAATAAGGGCAATGTGCGCGTAATGCGGCTGTGCGAGCGTGGGCTAGTAGCTCTTCGCGAGTCATGTGCTTCTCCTTTTGTTTCTTATGTACCTCAAGATATATCCGTTGGTGCCGATGTAGTTAGTACAATATAGCCCAAATTGTATCATGATGTTACCGGCATTGCTGCGTCGCGTTACTAGCAATGAGAGCAATTTGAGAAAGACAGAGGCCCATTACCAAGCAGGTTGCGATATACTTATTATAGCGTGTAATGCAGGTCTGTAGGAGGAACAAACGTGAAAATCATGGTGGCCGACGATGACCGCGACATGGTAGATATGCTGAGCTATTGGCTTAAAGGGCATGGTCATGATGTTGTTCGTGCTTTTGATGGGGAGCAGGCCATCAAGCGTTGGCGTGAAACGTTGCCAGATCTCGTCATTTTAGATGTGCAAATGCCCAAACTGGATGGCTTTGAGGTATGCCGACAGATGCGTAGTGAGACAAACGCAATGGTCTTGATTCTAACCGCGCATGACCGTGAGGACGATGAGATTCGTGGCTTAGAGATGGGCGCGGATGATTACTTGCGTAAGCCATTTAGTCCGCGTCAACTGTTGGCACGTATTAAGGCTTTGATGCGTCGCTCATCGGCTACACGTGGTACGGCCAATTCTTCGTCGCTAACGGTTGGGCCTGTCACGTTGGATGCTATGCGCCACGAAGTGACACGTGAAGGCGTAAAAGTACGCCTAACGCCCACCGAAAGTCGTTTACTGCATTTGCTGATTACACATACAGGGCAGGTACTGACAACTGATATGATTATTGAGCGTGTGTGGGGATATGATGAGTCGGGTGACTCTGGACTGGTCAAGACGCATATTCGCCACCTGCGCCAGAAAGTGGAACCTGATCCTAACACTCCACAGTATATTATGACAGTCCCAGGAGTGGGATATACCTTCACGGCCCCTGTAACCATAGAATCATAAATTGATATTTCTTTACTCACGAATGTTTTTGCACACGAGTGAAGTCAAAAAGGGCCTCTGGTTATGCCAGAGGCCCTTTTTGTATACTCATCTTAACCAAAATTACCTCTTCTTAACCGGACTACAACATACTTTTCATACATTCCCTAATTGTGACACTGTATAATTCTTCTCAACCGATAGGTAATGGGGGCGAGAGGGCAAATCCTCGTATCGGGAATGGAAATAAGCAAGTCTGGGGGGGCTTGCTTGTTTCTCCTTCACATACTTTTAGCTCCCAAGTATTGGCCTGTAGGTAGAAACAAGTATAGGTAATAGTACAATATGCATTATAAGAGAAGAGATAGTGTAGCGCGGCCATCTCTGGATGGTGATACGTTTATCACAGAACGTTGCCACTGTCTACCACTCTCTTCGCTACAAAGTGTGCCATTGAGAAATGGTGAGGATGAGGAGAAAGCTGGCAAGAGGTTGATTCTGGCTCCACGAGAATTCAATTTACGTATACGTACACATCTGGAGGCTCTCTTTCCACATACCACTCCACTCAGTCTTTTCGTGGTACATGTTTCGCAGTTAGAGCACATTGCTGTGGTACCACAGGGAGCTATCCTGCATAAACGCCAACGCTATCATGCACCGGCAGGCTTCCTCGAACAAGTCATGGTCAATGTGCGTCGGGCAATTCGGGATAGCGATCAGATACTTGTGCATGAAGGTGTAGGAGCAGCGATTATTTTTCCCCATGTTGATCGTCAAGGGGTAGAGAGCATCTTAGATCGCATCTACAATAATGTCAGCCTTTTGCAGGCAGAGACGGTTATTCCGCCATTGCAACGCGAGACGGATGTAACAATGGGGATCGGTTCTTATCCAGAATCAGGAACTTCATTAGAGTATCTAGTGTATCAGGCGAGTGTGAGGACGCGTCATTTTACCTTACGTCCCGCTATTGCAAATCATCTGTGGGATGTCAAAATGGCGGGTAGTGGAGGAGAAGAAGAGACGAAGACTACAAGGTATGAGAACCGCGAGACGGTAAAACTGGCAAAAGTCGTACCGAATGTGCCCTATATGCAATTGCCAGCTCAGCTCCCAACACGCTTAAAGCTGCTTATTCCGTATCATGTGGCCTGTGAGTTGCGCTGTGCTCCTGTAGGGCGTGATCACCAATGCCTGACAGTGGCTATGGCCGATCCTGGGAATGCAAAGTGTGTACACTATTTACGCGAATTAACGGGTTTAACAATTTTTCCGGTGGCATGCGATCCTACCGCATTAAATGCACTGCTGGCTAATAAATGGTAGGGCAATGGCTATGACTTGCTTGAAGCGGTGGATAGACAGGTGGTGATGAATGTATAACCTTGTAGCCTTTAAAATTAACCGGATCACAACTGAACCTCAATACAAAAATGGGTCAAGATAGGTTACTATAATATGAGATGAGACAATGATTTGTATCGTCTGATACGAGCGAGGCGTTCTATTGCTCGTCGGTATCAAGTGTAGACATCGATCTCTAGCTTTGAGGGGAGAACACTATGGTTGTACAAATGATTCACGAAGATGTCCTTTTAACGTTCAAAGAAGCCATGAGTTATTTACGGGTCAGCCGCTCGACGCTCTATCGTTTGATGTGGTCTGGTCAACTAACCGGTCACAAGGTGGGCAGCACTTGGCGATTCTATCGTGAAGATTTGCGTGCTTGTGTTGGTCGTGAGATATCAATGACCGATATATCGGCGATGTCGGCGAATATTTCTGCTAATTAGATTAGCCCTTTTCGCACTCATACCTTGTCGTCTTGTTGTTATTATAAAAACAGTTGATCTCTGCATAGGTAGAGTCTGAATAATATGGTTTTTATTACATTTGATCACTTCTTTGCCATCTGCGGTGGTGCGTAAGCGTTTTGTCGTGTGAGCAGTACGATTGCAAGCCCTGTTGCTCACATGACAAGCCTATCCATGCTGTCAGGGGGCAGCGTGGAAGCCCACATTTGCATGGTTCGGGCAAGAAGGGAACGCGAGCTATTTGTTACGATTGCTCGCGTTCCCTTCTTGTGATTGGATGAAATCTTATTAGATGCGGTCGTATTCAGTGATTTTCCAGTTGCCGCCTATTTTATCGAGGGTAAGAAGAGTGGTATAGCTATCATGAGTGCGTTTAACATCAACAGTGATGGTTAGGTGTGTGAAATTAGTGCCGGTATTGGGATCGGTGCTGAGGTTGGGTTGTGATGGGACAAAAGAGATAACTGGCCCGTACTGGTGCTCAAGTTGCGTGGCCTCTGTGACAAATTGATCCTGAGTAAGACCGCTGATTTGACCACGGGGAGCCAGATCGCTATATGCTGCCGTATAGTTTTTGGATTGGAGATTGCTATAGTAGTCGTTGACCACATCGATAGAGCCTGTAACCTGCTGATAGCCAGCGTTGACGATGGTATAGATGCCCCATGCACCTAAACCACAGCCGGTCAGGACGCAAATGCTAATGATGCTCACGGCGAGCCACACCCATTTATATGATTTTTTTGGTGGTGGCTGGTCTGGCTGAAAGGTGGGTGGTGGCACATTGGATAGATTATCTGAGCGCAGGCGAGGATGAGTACCGGGCGTGAAATTATAAGCAGGAAGGGCTGCCTGCCTGCGATCCTGGTTCGATGCTGAGAATGGTGGCTGTTGAGGAAGCGGAGGACGTATAGACGATGAGGGCATATTTTGATAGTAGGAGGGTGGAGGTGGATAGACAAAGCCAGGATTGGGTGTACCTGGAGTTGCCTCTGCTGACCCTGTTGGCGGAGTTGCTGTGTCTGCTGTAGCTTGGGCTTCCCCAGCAGAAGGGAGTGGGCCACTGGCGGGAAATTCGTAGAGTGGTGGAGCTTCCTGTTGCGTTACCTGTCTACTTTTCTCTGTATCATCTCTACGGAATTCTTTCACTTCATCTCGTGGTTGCTGATCTGGGTCGTAGGGCTGCATACGATAAGGCTCCTTTATAGTTAGGAAATGCTATCTGCTGTTCAGAGAAAAGTATAGCGGTTTATGAGGGGAAACGCAAGAAAAGAAAATGTTCTGAATCAGGATATTTATTCTTGTCCTTATTTCACATTATCTTGATTGGTCGGAGAGGGCGAAGCGTCGCGCCGCTCGTGCTTGATACGCTCAAGCTCTTCAAACTCCAGTTCCATATCTGAACGAACACACACTTCGGCTTCTTGCCGTGAGACGCCCATTTTGCGTGCATTGCTGATGATGCGGTTGACGTAGGAACGGCCAATTTCGGCACGCTGCCATTTCAAGTCGGGTAGGGGTCGCAGGCTTAATTCCGAAAAGGGGTAGAACTCTTCTTCGTGGAAGGCCAGGGAGAGCAATTGGGCATATTCGACTACAGCCTGACAAGCGATAGGATTGCTAAAGAAGTCAGGTTGGGTGCTGGAGACAATCAGGACACCAGAGATACGTCCACCGCGCAAGACAGGGTAAGCACAGGCACTACGCTCGAACTCATCGACCTCAAATTGGAGGCGTTCAGATTCGTTGAGATTATCCCATGTTTGCATACGTGCAAGCATAGCAGAGACTCCGGCTAGGGTGGTGCTACCCAGGTAAGCGTGATTTTCAAGTGCAAAGGGCCAGGGATAGTTGCCACGCATGATTGCTTCACAGAGCGAATGAATGCCATCAGTACGAGCGGGCATCAATTTAGCGTAGGTGATGGCGAGTCCACGACGTTCTGAATCGAGATGCAAGAGGGCGTATTCAAAGATAGCCTGAGGAATCTGCCAGCGACGTGCATCCGGTTCAGGAGTAGTGGTAACTAATTCCAAAACGCGACAATAAAGTTCTTTTTGTACTTCGCTGATGCCCGTCTCAAGAGAGTCCAAGACACCAGGAAAGGTTTGGTTGATAGCATAGATAAGGTTATTACGATGTTCGGGCAGGACTTCAAGGAGACTTTTCAAGTACGTTGCACGAGGTTCTGAGTTACCGTTCATCCAGCGATAAATAGTGTTTTCAGCGATATCCAATTCTTTGGCTACTCGTGCAATTTGCACACGATCATGTCGTAAGATATGGCGCAGGAGACTACTGAAGACGGAGATATGCTCCTCGGCAATGGTATAGGCAAGTTGTTCATCGGTTGATTGCTGGAAGGAAGAGGCTGGTGGGGATTCTGTTGCATGCTGTGCAGAGGCTCCTGGGGGTGTTTGTACGGCTAGGTGTTTCTTGCGAGGCCGCCCACGACGCTTGAGCTGTTGAAGTGAGTCATCCCTTGGACTCATATCTACGCTTCCTTCCTGACTGCTAATGTCGAAGAGGATAATCTTTTTACTTTAACACAACGATACGTTTAGATAAGTATATCATAGAAAACGTAGATTTGTAAGAGCTTTTGCCTGTTTCTCATCTTTTGTCATGAACGAAAGATACATGATCACCTCATTAATACGTATTTTTTACAATGTGTATACGAAAGTACTACAATGTAATATGTGTATTGCATTTTCATATTTATACATGTTATACTTGGTTTGTCATTACAAATGTTCATTCCTGTACATTTTATCACAGTCGGGAGCAGTATTATGGCAGTAGATAAGCTTGTCCATACTAATGAGTGTGGCTTGCCGTTGAATGCAATTGAATGGTTAGAGACGCATCATCGAAGTAAGGCTGTGGAGCGGGAAAAGATGATTCACGATCTAAACCTAAAAGCCAACAGTTTAGTAGTGGATGCGGGATGCGGCCCTGGTCTATGGACGCCGCTGCTGGCCCAGGCGATTGGTCCACGTGGCCGTATCATTGGGGTGGATATTTCATTAGAGGCTCTAGTGACAGCTCAGCGTCGCAGTTATGGGAAATGGTATCGTAAACAAATAGAATATAGACGTGCTTCCTTGGAAAAACTCCCTCTGGCATCTGGTACGGCGGATGTAATCTTTAGTGCGAATGTCAGTCAATACCTACCAAATCCGGTGGCCACATTTGAGGCTATGGGACGCTATTTGCAACCAGGTGGACGTCTGGTAATCAAAGATATCGATTTTGGGACGATGCGTTTCCATAATATTGATAGGGGTCTACAAACTCGTGTATTTTGTGCGCGTGAACAGTGGGAGCGGGAGAGGGTGAAGCAAGGTTTCGCTTTTGAGGATAGCTGGGTGGGTTCCAAACTGGCTGGGTATCTACGAGCCGCCGGCTATGAAGAGGTAGAGGAAAGGAGTTATCAGATTGTCCGCCGATATCCTTTACCTGACGATTTTCGCTACTATTTGCAAGGTATTGTGGAGTGGTTTGTGTGTGAAGGTGCTCCTTTACTTGCTGGAGAGGACATGCAGGAGTGGCTACGTTGCTTCCTGGATGAAGCGGATAATGCGCTGAATGCAGAGAATTTTATGAGCGAGGAGACGGAGTTTGTGGTATCCGGGGTGTGGAATAGACGAGTTGCTGCACGGATTGTCGACATGCATATGCATCGAAAGCTAGAAACTGTTCACTAGCTTGGTCGAAGAGGGGGAACATTGCGGATAGGGGTAGACTCTACTTTATTATGGACGTGTGCCGGGGGGCCGCTTCGTCATCATAGAGATAGAACTGGCCGCTATCCGCTTTGTCTTGTGATTGCTTGCTTCGTGAACATAAAAAAAGCCCTCATACAGGCCATCGAAAATGCTGGATAATTAGCAAATATGATTTAATGCTGAATGGCAAACTTCACGTGAGGCGAGCGTGAAATCACCTCTTATGTTCGGTGTAAATGAGCGTACGTCATGCGAAGTTTGCCATTCAGCGATTTAATTGTTCGGCAATCATGGCAATAGCGACATCTCCAACCAATGATTGCAACTCACCGTGCAACTGACCCATATGCTCCATACGTCTGGTAATAAAATCATGCTGTGAGGTGCCGCAGGCTAGGCCCGTGAGTCCTCGTTGAGCCGCTTCGTATTCAGCAGTAATTTGTTTGAGCAGGCGTGCCACTTCGCTTTGCTGTTGTTGAGCTCCAAGCATAATTTCCCTCTCCTTGTAGTGCTGAACCATACACATGTATTAACAGTTCTGCCTATTTCCATGTAACAGGCAAGACAAGATGTGCCTACAATGTACATTACTTGTTAGAGCATCTGAAAAAGCGCACATGCATAGTATGCATGATAATATGTGTTCTTGTCTAGAGGAAAACTAGGCAATTTGGGCTATTTTTGTATTTTTACAAAATATTTATATTTTCATGCACATCTGTTTTTATTTGTTTTGAGGAAAATGTTCTGCTAAAGCAGCCTGTCGAGATGGAAGGGTAGATGATCTCCTGTTTTTATTTTATAAACCGAACCTTATCTGTGGTCTTATGAAAAAAAGATAGTACTTTTGGATTTGTGAGAAGAGGTCAAGGGGTGGCAGGTAAGTTCTCTACCTGCCACCCCTTGACCTCTTTACAAAAAATATTGTTGTGACGATGTTTCGTAATATGTTAAAAATTGTGCTTCCTTGACTATTAATTGCGTAAAGGTTTGCCTGTCATCAAAATGGCCTGCATACGTTCCTGAGTCTTTTCCATGCCACAGAGGCTGAGGAAGGCTTCGCGTTCCAGGTCAAGCACCTGCTGCTCGGTTAGCGGTGTAACTGGTGAGCAATCACCACCGGTGAGTACACGGGCAAGGTGGCGACCAATTACTGCATCATGTGCGCTGATTTTGCCGAGGAGCAGCAGGTTATCAATCTGCTGTTCGAGTACGAGCCGCGCTCCCGCTCCTGGTAGCAACATCAACGTTGGTTGGGCTGGCTGCCACTGACCTGTGGCTTGGGCCTCGGCTAGCCGTAAGGCATCAGCTTTGGCATCACGCAACAACAGCTCGCGGTTAACGGTAATCGCATCTGTCTTGCGTAAAAAGCGTAGCTCCTGGCCCTCGACGGCACTGGTGGAGACGGTGGCGAAGGAGATAATCTCGAAAGCTTTGCGCGATGGGGTGAAGGGGCCACCGGTTTTACGCGCCTGCTGGCTTGCCAGACTGGCTCCCTGGCGTAAGAGTAGTTCTTTACAACCACCGCCGCTAGGGACGAGACCGGCACCAACCTCGACCAACCCGATGTATGTCTCAGCATGGACACGAGCATGGTTGCTATGCATCACTACCTCACAGCCACCACCTAAAGCACGACCAGCAGGAGCAGCGACGATGGGGATGGGGCTGTATTTGAGCATTTGATTGACTTGTTGGAAGGCATTGACTGCTCCTTCGAGCAGCTTCCATTCTCCCTGACGCGCCCCCATCAACATCAAGAGAATGTTAGCACCTGCCGAGAAATCGGCGGCCTCATTCCCGATGACTAGAGCCTTGAATTGCTTCTGGCCTTCCTCAACAGCGTAGCGCAACATCTCGATGATACCATCGTCGATGGCGTTCATCTTGGTATGGAACTCAATGCAGCCGACGCCATCACCCACATCGAGGAGGGCTGCTGAGCCGTTGTCACGCACAATAGTGCTTTTATGCGATTTGACCGCAGCCAGCGAGATAACGCCTTCCGGCGTTGGTATGGGTGTATAGGTGCCGGTATGAAAGTCGAAGTATTTTCGCTGACCAGCTTCGCCAATATAGAAAGTACCCTGGCCTTCTTTCTGCACACGCTGTACAAGTTCTGGCAGTGGCCGATCTTGCAGCACTTTGTGCAGAATATCAGGGTGTTGCAGGAGTGTATCCCAGGCCTCGAAACTGCCCATCTCGAAGTTGAAACCCCAGCGCATCGCTTCATCCACAGCTACAATGCTATCGGCGATCTCTGGTGCCAGCAAAGCGGCATAGACAAGTGAGTCGGCGGTGGTTTGCCGGGCTAGCTGTCCGGCGCGATCATCGGCGTCCAGAATGGTCAGCATACGCTTCGCAGGATCGCTGATATTGCGTGCTTGGCCAATGGATGGATAACGAACCTTTTGCTGTGGCTCGTATTCCAAAGTGTTGAGATTCAGTTCCAAGATGATTGATTCGCCATCGGGACTTTTGACACGCTTGTAGAAGCCTGAGCCGCTCTTCTCACCCAGATAGCCGCGCCTGATCATCTCGCGTATTGTTTCCGGCAGACGGAAGGTTTCGCGTTGCGGATCATTTGTCGCATTCTCATAGAGATTGTCGGCCACGTGGGCCAAGGTGTCCAGGCCGGAGAGGTCGACGGTGCGGAAGACTGCTGATTTGGGATGCCCCATTGGTGTTCCCAGAATAGTATCCACTTCGCTAACAGTATAGCCTTCGGTGAGGACATAGTGGATAGTTGACATAAATCCATAGGTACCGATGCGGTTAGCAATGAAGTTGGGTGTGTCCTTACACAGCACGACGCCTTTACCCAGGACTTCGGTGGCAAACTGCTGCATAAACGGCATCAAGGCCGGATCGGTATCTTTGTCGGGAACAAGTTCCAGCAGGCGCATGTAGCGCACCGGATTGAAGAAGTGGGTGATGAGGAAATGACGGCGAAAGTCCTCGCTGCGTCCCTCAGTGAGCATATGCGCGGGAAGGCCAGACGTATTGGAGCTGATAATGGTGCCAGGGGTCAATACCTGCTCTATCTTTGTGTAGAGGCTGTGCTTGATATCCAGGCGTTCTACCACGACTTCGATAATCCAATCGACATCGGCCAACTCCTCCAGGTCGTCCTCGATGTTGCCCACCGTAATCAGGCTGGCTCCACGTTTGCTATAGAAGGCTGCCGGACGAGCCTTAAGGGCTTTTTCTAGGCCGCTACGTGCCACTCTATCGCGATCCTTGCCTGCATCGGGCGGCACTATATCGAGCAGTAAGCTGGGAATACCGACATTAGCGAGATGGGCGGCAATAGCCGCACCCATTACGCCAGCACCTAGGACTGCTGCCTTACGAATGTGATATGGCATCTTATGACATCCTCTCAATAATGGTGGCGACGCCCTGACCACCACCGACGCAGAGGGTAGCAAGGCCCATCGTCTTGTCAGCAGTCTGTAAGTCATTGATCAGGGTGGCGATGAGACGCGCTCCACTACAGCCCAATGGATGACCCAAGGCGATAGCTCCGCCATGAGGGTTGAGCTTCTCTTCGTCAATGCCCATCGCTTGAATGACAGCGAGATTCTGGGCGGCAAAGGCTTCGTTGAGTTCAATAATGTCGATATCACTCAACTGCATCCCTGCTCGCTGCAAGGCCTTTTTCATGGCTGGTACAGGACCAATGCCCATCACGTCGGGGCGCACACCTGCTACGGCCATGGTGTGAATCTTGGCAAGGGGAGTGATGCCTAGCTCACGAGCTTTGGCGGCAGACATGAGTACCACGGCGGCGGCTCCATCGTTTAAGGGGCTGGAATTACCCGCGGTAACAGTGCCATCTTTGATGAAAGCCGGTTCGAGGCTGCCGAGCTTTTCGAGCGAGGTATCGCGGCGTGGGCCTTCATCGATCGTCATAGTTTTGCCGTCGGGAAGCGGTACGGGAACAATCTCGCGCTTGAAGGTGCCATTGTCGGTAGCAGCAATAGCACGCTGATGGCTGCGCAGGGCAAAGGCATCCTGGGCTTCGCGGCTGATGGAATATTGGCGGGCCAGGTTCTCTGCCGTCATGCCCATAGGAATGTAGCTGGAATAGGCATACTCCATCACGCCGGGAGAGGCAGGTGAAACGTTCTCCTCACCCTTCTGAGGTTTGACGAGGCGGGGGTTAAAGCTGGGATTGAAGCCTCCCATGGGTACCCGCGACATACTCTCAACACCTCCTGCTACAAAAGCATCGCCCAGATCAAGCATGATATTCTGCGCAGCCATGTTGACCGCCTGCAAGCTGGAGGCACAGAAGCGATTGACGGTGACCCCCGCAGCTGTCTCCGGCAGACCGGCCAATGCCCCTACCAGCCGTGCCAGATTCATGCCCTGCTCGCCTTCGGGGAAGGCACAACCTAAAATAACATCTTCTATAAGGGAACGGTCAAGTTGGGGGACGCGCTCAACTGCGGCTTTGACGGCAAGAGCGGCCAGATCATCGGCGCGTACATCTTTGAGTGCGCCCTTGTTGGCCCGTCCAATAGGAGTGCGTACTGCACTCACGATTACTGCTTCTGCCATGTGCTATAGCTCCTTTTTGTATGACTCCTCTGCTCTACGCTTGAGTCGTTGTAACGAATCGTTGATGTTGGCCTCCATCGCCTTCGCGCCGAACTTTTCGAGTAGCCAGCCTCGCCATCCAGGCGGGAAGTTGATATCTCAGCCACATTGCACGCGACAGGACATGGCGTCGATAGGCGTGCAAGACATAGTTTCATGGTTTAGCAAGCCCAGAGGGAGCGTTACCAATAGCTCGATCTGGTACTTATCTGGATAAATCTGCTGAATTGTCAGAGTGACATGCCAGTCTCGGCCTAAGGCTCTACTTTTCGCATAGATCACCTGTCCGGCAGTAGCCGGTCCCTCTGGCACGATGCGTTCGGTCTGCGCATCCCACCATTCGTCATAGCGCGACGGTTGGGAGAGGATTGCCCATACTTCCTCGATAGGAGCTGCGACTGTCGCCGCAGGACAAAAACTCAGGCTCATGGCATTACCTCTCTCTGTTAGAAACAGCACGAGGCGTATGTACTGCTAGCTCATACGCCTCGTGCTGTTTCTAGAGGATATCCCTTCTTTTCAACGACAATGTTGGCCAGTTCGCGTTGGAGAGCCACGCCGTTGAGTGTATAATCGCCAATGTAGGTACGCACGCGCTGGAGCTCGATTCCGACTTCGTCCTCGTTGGTGTTGGTCATGATCATTTGATCGAGGTTGAGACGCATGCGGGAGAAGGCCAACCAGGTTGCCAGTTGGGCCAGCTCCACATGCGTGCTGCTATTCTCGTCACCGCGCTGAACGGACTGGGTGGCACGGGCAAGGGCACTATCGACAGCATAGATGTCGATCAGAAGGTTGGCCAGATACTCGATGAACTCTTCCTCCTGTTCAAGGGCCTGCATGTACTTCATGGCGATCTTCATGGCTGTGTAGATGGTGACGTCTTTCGCACGTTCGAGGGCATTGACAGCAGGGCGAAGTTCGGTGGGGATGGACTCACCAGCATTATTGAGTGGCTGACCGGCTTCGACACGCATGCTAATGGCCGGATAGGTCGCCATCAAGTTGACCTTGCCAGTCATAATACGGCGAAAGAGCGTACCGGAGGCCACCAGGCGGTTGATCTCATTCGTGCCTTCAAAGATGCGCTGGATACGGGCATCGCGGTAGGCTTTTTCGATGGGATACTCTTGCATGAAGCCATAGCCGCCAAAGATTTGTACACCCTCGTCAACCACGTAGGCCAGCACTTCGCTACCATGCACTTTAGCGATAGAGGCTTCAACGGCATACTCTTCGATTGCTTTGAAGGCTTCCTCGGTATCGCTGGCACTGCGCCGCGCTTGCTCAATGTTAGCGGCGGTGCGGAAGACCTCGCTTTCAGCAGCGTAGGTCTCGGCGGCCATGCGTGCCAGCTTTTTCTTGATCATGCCAAACGAAGATATGAACTGCCCGAAGGCTTTGCGCTCGGTAGTATACGTTGCTGCCAATCCAAGGGCCGAGCGTGCGCCACCGACAGTACCGGCGCCGAGTTTCAGACGCCCAATATTGAGGATATTGAAGGCGATTTTGTAGCCTTTGTGAATCTCGCCCAGCAAGTTCTCGACCGGCACTTTGGCATCTTCAAAGTAGACCTGGCGGGTCGAGGAGCCTTTAATGCCCATCTTGCGCTCTTCAGCACCTGTGGAGATGCCTGGCCAGCTGGTTTCGACGATGAAGGCTGAGGGTTTCTCATTGCCGATACGGGCAAAGGCGATCATCAGATCGGCAAAACCGGCGTTGGAGATCCATTGCTTGGTGCCGTTGAGGATGTAGTATTTGCCATCGGGAGAAAGTTCGGCACGTGTGGTCAGCCCCATGGCATCGGAGCCAACACCAGGCTCGGTCAGAGCATAGGCGGCGATCCATTCGCCTGTGGCCAGTTTAGGCAGATATTTGCGCTTCTGCTCTTCATTGCCATAGAAGACGATGGGCAGCGTACCGATGGTAGTATGCGCTCCGAAGGCCACACTGAATGAGGCTTCACGCAACTGAGAGCCAACCAGAGAACTGGTGAGTAGTCCTAGTTCCGCACCGCCATATTCTTCTGGCACGTCGACCATCAGCAGACCCTGCTCACCGGCTTGCTTGACAAGGCTGGGCATGACGCCTGGCTCCTGGTGATCAATGGCGTCTACTTTGGGCAAGACTTCGCGCTTAATGAAGGTGGCGGTCGATTCTTCAATCCAGCGTTGCTCTTCGTCGCGCTGTTCCAGGGTAAATATCTTGTTAGCACTTTCGCTGACCGGCGTGGTTAAGAAGGCTGTGCCTGTTTCGGTCGGTTGCATGGTGGTTGACATGGGTTCTCCTTCGGTTGATGGGTGGAGGGCGACCACGAGGGTCGGCCCTAGATTTATTGGTTTGGATGGTGGGCGACCACGAGGGTCGCTCCTACATTTATTGGCTACTACCTTTTAATTCTCTACGCAAGACTTTGCCGATGAGAGACTTGGGCAAATGGTCACGGAATTCTACGATTTTGGGTACTTTATAGGCGGTTAGATTCTGTTTGCAGTAGGCAATGATATCCTGGCGAGTTTCCTCTGAGGCGGGTATGCCGGGTTTGAGGACGATGAAAGCAGCTACAGTTTCGCCCCGGTATGCGTCGGGGACGCCGACTACGGCTGCCTCGGCGATGGATGGGTGCTGGAAGAGAACCTCTTCTACCTCACGGGGATAGACGTTAAAACCGCTGGCCAGAATCAGATCTTTGGCGCGTTCGACAACATAGAAGTAGCCATCGGCGTCCATTTTGCCGAGATCGCCGGTGCGCATCCAGCCGTTGTGAAAGATAGCTGCCGTTTCTTTCTCGCGGTTCCAGTAGCCTTGCATGATATTTGGCCCTTTGACAGCGATCTCTCCAACTTCGCCAACAGGCATGGGTTCGCCTGTCTGAGGGTTGAGAATAGTGGCCTCGATGTTGGGCAAAGGTAGGCCAATACTACCGTTGCGGCAATTTTCGTTCAGAGGGTTGCAGTGGGTGACTGGAGATGCCTCGCTCAGTCCATAGCCCTCGACGAGTTTGCCATGGGTGATCTTCTCAAAATCCGACTGCACCTGGGCCGGTAAGGGGGCGGCTCCACTGATGCAGTACTTGATAGAGCTCAGCTTTTCCGTGTGTTTGCCCACCTCGCGCATAATGGCGATATACATGGTGGGAATGCCGGGGAGCATGCTTGGACGGTACTGGCTGATCGTTTTGACAACATCATCAGCTTTGAAGCGAGGCAGAAGTACCATGGTAGCTGCCGCTAGAATGGAGAGGTTCATACCCACTGTCAAGCCATACGAATGAAAGAAGGGAGCCACACACAGGGTTGTCTCCTTACTATTCTGGACATGAGGGGCCCAGTAGCGCGTCTGCATAGCATTGGCAAGCAGATTACGATGTGTGAGCATGGCCCCTTTGGAGAGGCCGGTGGTACCGCCGGTGTATTGCAGCACGGCCAGATCGTCGCTGGTGGCCTGTACAGGCAGATTGAAGACTTCAATACCTTTGGTGGCATGAACATGGAGAATCTCACTCATGCTGTGCAATGTTTTATCTTCACGCCGCTCTTTATCGGTCAGGCGCGGCTCTGGATGTTTAGCGTTGCGCTGGCTTAAAGGATAGAGGGTGTGTAGGACGGACGGCAGGTAATCGGCTGGGCTGGTAAGAATAACGTGTTCGAGAGCAGTCTTGGCACGAACTGCGCGTACAGTAGGATAGAAATCATCCAGCATGATGAGCATGCGTGCACCTGAATCGGCCAGTTGATGCTGCATCTCGCGCTCGGTGTATAGAGGATTAGTGGGCACAACTACGGCACCGGCTCTTAATGCTCCATAGAAGGCAATGGGGAACTGTGGAATGTTGGGCAAGGCCACGGCTACACGGTCGCCTTTCTGAATACCTAATTTTTGTAGTCCAGTGGCGAAGCGATTGGCCAGTGACGAGAGCTGAGCATAACTAAGTTTTGAGCCATAATAGATGATGGCGGTTTGTCCAGGATAGTGGCTCACTGCCGAGTCGAGCAGCCATGTCAGGGGCTGGTCGGGAATATCAAGTTGTGCAGGGACGCCCTGTTCATAAAAACGTAACCAGGGATGTGTTGCTGTGGTAGCGATACTATCGTTAGATGTCTTTTCTCTTTCGGTTGAGGCGGAAGAAAGATGTTCTGCTTGTGGATTATGAATTGTATATGGGTCTGACATATAGTTCCTCTCAGAGCGATGACAATAATAAAGTCCCCATTGCTTGTATTATAAAACGGAACCCAAGAGAAAGATACGTTGCCAGCTAACAAATTTTGATGCATAATGTGGGAGTAGCTAACGAGAAATGCTTTTTGCTATTGTGCGAGCCGCGGGCGGCGAGCAGTCCAGTATTGAGGAGTTGTTATTAGGTATACAATGGCATCACAATTTGCACAGCTTATCACACAATACCGGCAGCAAAGAGGTATGTCGCAGGGGCAATTGGCGCAGGCGACGCGCCTCTCGCGTACCTATGTTTATCACCTGGAAAAGGGAATGCGCGGCCATCCCTCGCCACGTGTGGCCGGGAATATTGTGCGGGCTTTACAACTGCATGGCGAAGATGTACGCCAGTTTGCCGAGGCATATACGCAGTTGACGGGCCATTATCTAGATAATGAGCAGAACGAGAGTACTCCCCTTGATTTCGGCGATATGGCGCGTTTGTTGGTTCGCAATACTTCCTATCCCGCCCATTCGCTAGATCGACTATGGTTCCTCCATTCCTGGAACAAGGCTGCGATCCAATTGTTTGAGGTCCAGGAGGAGATAGAGCGCAATGAAGAACAGCACTTGCTGGTCTTAATATTTGAGTCACAACGTCGCTGGCATTTTCATGGCTGGGAGAACCTGGCACGCCGCTTAGTGAGCGATTTTCAGTACAACACACGTACCCTGACGCACCTGTCTGAGTACAAAGAATTATGGAAGTATTTACGCACCTTGCCAGAATTTCGTCGTATAGCGGCGGCAACCTATGCTGAAGCTCGACCGGAGCCATCGTTCGTTTTCCAGGTGCAGCACAGCGAACTAGGTAGATTGACGCTGCGTACGGCCACCACGGTATTCACCGGTATTGCTAACTACTCGATGGTTAGTTATGTGCCTGGGGATATGCAGACATTGGAGATTTACCGGAAGAATCAGTGGCAGCGGGAGTGAAGGTCTATGCTATGCTTGCTCATCATTGTTTGCTTCCTCCTCATCCTCTTCTACAGGCGCACTACCCAGAACACGTTGTCTGTCTGCCGTATTTATAATGCCATAGAGATCGAGCACTCGTTCATCAATCTCCCTATCAATACGCTTGATGCCATCCAGCATCTGGCCGATGTATTGTATCTGCCGCTCTTCTGCAGCGAAGAAAGTCTTGAAGGCGGTAGCATCTTCGGGAATGAGCACACTATTTTTAATTTCATCCCATGTTTTTCCCTGCCATTGTGGGCGTTTGAGGTAGCCAAGCAGATAACGCCTTACCTCATCCTCTGGCACCTCGAACCACAATTTGTTATGCCTCAATACAAGCGTAGTAGGATACTTGCCTGGAATATAGACGTTGCTACTGATAGTGGCCTGCCGATGCTGATCTTCATCTAATGTGCCAAGCATGGTTTCCTGCACAAGAGATTTCCAGGTAATATAGTCGTCGTAAACTCGTAAATCTTGCCGATAGTCATGGCGTAAGAGAGCCTGGCGTTCATGCCAGCTAAATCCTTTATCAATGTAGGATTTTAGAGGTTCGCTGATGGCAGGGAACTCATCAAGATTTATCATAGGATACGCTGCTTTAGACCTGGGTGGATACTTGCGTTGGCGTGCCATATTGACAATGGCAAGTATCTTTTGAATCACTTCTTTGGAACTAACAAATATGCGGGCATCCTGCTCTAATTTGACGAGTATATCCTCGATGGCTAGCACTTCCTCCGTTGTCAGTCCCCATACGAGTTGAAATCTGTCCACCAGGATAGTCATGACTCTGGTACGTAGCTCCTTAAGTTGTTGAGTAGCGGCTTCAAGGGCATCATCGCTAAGACGATGGGCTTTCCGCGTGTATTCGTCATAGCGGCTCAAATAAAGTATAGCGGAGTCACCGCAATCTGTACAGGGGTGTATATGGAGTATCCTGTCTCCTCTCATCCTATAGTTCTTCTCTTTCCTCCAACCTTATCCATCTCCACTCGTATATTTTGACGAAAAGCACGCTGAGTTAATCAGGAATAAACCTTGAAGCTAAGGAATAGGACAAATGACACTTTTGCCAGAGGGCATTCTGGCGTATATTTTCCTCTACTATCCTGAACAAATCAATGCGACATTTTGTAAGGAGAAGCACATATGGATGCTCGTTTTTACCACAGCGCGAACTTACAGCTTGAGAAGCTTGCCACTGAGTTAGAGAACTTCTTTCGTGGCCAGGGTTATCAGGTACAGCATATTGGCGACGAAAGCCAGATGATGGTACAATTCAAGAAGGGGGGCGATTTAGAGGCGATGCTTGGAATGCAGGCGGCTCTGACAGTCACGATGCAGCGCAGCACCGGCGGTGTGATGGTGGCGGTTGGTCAACAGAAATGGGTGGATAAAGCAGCGGCAGGCGTCGTCGGCTTTGCTATTCCAGCCCTCTGGCCGTTGTTGGTCACTGCTGGCATCGGAGCCTTTCGTCAGGCTGGACTTGCCAATCAAGTAATGACTATACTAGATGGACTGGTTCATCAACAACAACCCGGTGTGAGAACCGAATTTTCCCCAACATCAGGGAGCAATTTGTAGCGGCCCGATTGATCGCACCCTCTGGAGTCGTGCCAAACACAGCCAATCTGCAAGTTGATATTAATGGGATAACATGCAATAATACTTCTTATCGAGTATGGTCTTATTAGCAAAGAGAAAAGAGAGATTCGGATGGATGCGCGATTTTATAATTCAGATGAGATAGATATTGAACAGCTTGCCAACAATCTCGAAAACTTCTACCGGTCGCAAGGCTACCAAGTGCAGCAGATTGGCAACCGCGACCAGATGATGGTACAGCTGAAAAAGGGTAGTGACTTTGAAGCCCTGATCGGGATGCAGGCAGCATTGAGTGTGATCATCCAACGCTCCAGTGGTGGTGTCATTGCCACGATTGGTCAGCAAAAGTGGATAGAGAAGGCCGCTGTTGGTGCCGTTGGTATCATTGCTGCACCCGTGTTGTGGCCTTTGATGCTTACAGCAGGAGCAGGTGCGATACGGCAGGCTAGCTTGGCGAACCAAGTGTTGAATGTTGTGGATGGTCTGGTACGACAGCAACGTCCAGGGATACAGGTAGGCAATATGCAGCACCGGCCTATCTACCACCGCCGCAGCCACAATATGTACCACCACAGCCTGTGATTGATGCTGTGCCAGCACCAGCTCCTAGCTCAAAGAAATTGCGTTGCCCAAACTGTAACACACCCTACGAGCCAGGGGATACCTTTTGCACGGGCTGTGGCAAGCCCTTAGTGACGCTTTGCCCCAATTGTAAAACTGAGATCAAAGATAACGCTTCGTTTTGCCCCAAGTGTGGTGCCTCTCTTTTCCAATCATCAAGCGGAACGTACACCACGCCAACTGTACAGCCACCTCCACCTGTGCAGCAGGCACCGGCCTATACACCCCCTCCGGTACCACCTGTGCAGCAGACGCCGACCTATACACCGCCTCAGGCACCTATACAGCCAAAGGTAGTGTATAATCCGCCGCCTGTACAGCAGACACCGGTATATACACCACCTACCCCACCAGAGCCATATGTGCCGCCTACGCCGCAGGAACCGCCCGTACAGTCGCCAACGACGATCACCTATACACCGGCGGCCTCCCGGCAGCCGCAAGCTGCACCGCCGCAGCCTCAACGGGAGCCAGAGGTGTACTATACGCCGCCGCCCGACCTGCACGCAACACTTTCCCAGCCTCCGGCGCAGACGCCGCCCGTCAAACCAAAGCCTGCCACGCCAAAACCTGCGCAGTCACAACAGGCCGATGTGCCCTACTATACACCACCTACCAACCTGCCGCCTGTGGCTCCGCAGCCGATTAAGCCCAAAACGACGGCACGACCGGCCTTTGATCCCAAGGCTATCTGGGGCTATCTCACCCTTAGTGATGGCAAGCAGATGAAACTTTCCGGCGAACGGGCCGTGGTCGGACGCGCCGATCACGATATCGGTGGCCTGCAACCAGAGGTGGACCTGAGCGATGTGCAAGGGTCAGATACCGTCTCGCGCATTCATGCTGCCCTCGAACACATTGGCAGCACCTATACCGTGACCGATCTGAATAGCACCAATGCTACTCGCCTCAACGGCAAACGCCTCGAACCGGATAAGGCCATGCCGCTGAACGAGGGCGATAAGATTGAGTTTGGTAAGGTGAGTTGCACGTTTAAGAAAGCGTGATCTTGCTTGAGAAATTGGGAAGATGCTCACGAGGCCCTTCAAGAGCCTCATGGGCATCTTTAATATTTCATACTAAATCAAGATGATCCCATGGGTGTTATAATGAAATAGAATGGTAAGAACAATACTATCAGGAAAGTGCAGATATGGAAACTGACACTACACAGCAACAGGTGGAAATCGACAGCGGCCGACAAGAAAAGGCACGCGAATATGCGCGTTTACGGCGGCAATTGAGCTTTATTAATATGGGTATAGCCGTCATTGGTATCATTTTTATCTTTTGGAGTGAACTGTATATTGGCTTGCGTGACTGGCTACAGCCTCTCTCGTGGCAACCGGTGGCCGGTTGGTATCCCTTGCAGGTTGCGGCCTACTTCCTGATATTAATGCTAGGCTACCAAATCATCACATCTCCCCTTGTCTACTACGGCGGCTTCACGCTGCCTCATCGCTATGAGCTTTCCACCATGACCCTGCGCAGTTGGCTAGCTGATTTCTTGAAGGGCCTCGTTCTGGGCTTAATTCTGGAAACCATCGTTGTCGAACTGATCTATCTCTTGCTGGCAACGCAGCCGCAGACGTGGTGGCTGGAAGTTGCGCTGATTCTGTTGTTCTTCACGGTAGTAATGGCGAATCTGGCACCGATACTCATTCTGCCTCTGTTTTACAAATTTACGCCACTGCCGGAAGGCGAGTTGACGCAGCGACTCCTGGCCCTGGCGAATCGGGCTCACACCCGCGTGCGGGGAGTCTTTACCATGCACATGAGTAGCAAGACGACGGCAGCCAATGCGGCTCTGATGGGGCTGGGTAACACGCTGCACTGGACGGTGGATGTACAACACTACTATCTCAGTTTGACTGATGTTGCCACTATTCCCTTTGTGCTGGTACTCACTGGCCTGTTCGGCTTGATTGTCATGCCCATTGGGAATGGGTTAAGTCGGGCTATCGAATATCAGGCCGATGAGTACGCGTTGCAAACGACGAAGATGGTGGGAGTATTCAAAAGTGCGATGACTCGTCTCGCCAACCAGAATCTTGCTGACGTCGAGCCATCGCCGCTGGTTGAAATCCTCTTCCACGACCATCCCTCTATCGGCAAGCGGCTGAAACATGCCGATGCCTTCGCCGAGCGTTATGCTCTCAATGCGTCTCTCAGTGCGGAGAGTTTGGCTCCCACTTCGTCAATAGAGCCGCTGGGCATGCCCAGTAGCGGCTCGTCCAGGCCCGATTCGGCCCACTGATCGAGTTTCGCTACAACCTCTTGAGGTGTGCCGATGATAGCCGTTGCGTCGATGAGTTCTTGGGGGACGGCCTCGGCAGGGTTTTTGTCGCGGTGTTTCCAGGCTTCCTGTACTGTTTCGACATCCTCGCCATAGCCATGACGAGTGAGCATCTGTGCATAATAGACTCCCATCCTGCCAATATAGAAGGCGAGTGGAGTGGCTGCCGCTAGACGCGCTGCCGCTTTTTCCTGCTCGTCGGCCTGTTCGCTGAGCAGGATGCACGTTAAAGATGGGGCAATGGCTACGCTATGTGGTGGACGTCCAGCCTGGCGTGAACCTTCGTCCAACTGTTCGCGCAGTTCACCCCATTTATTGCCGGGCCAGTAGATAGGCATCACACCATCGGCGATCTCGCCGGATTGCAAGACATTCTTCGGTCCCATGGCCGCAATATAAATAGGCAGGTCTGGCCGCAGAGGTGTAAAACGCAACTTGAAACCACGTTCGAGGTTGAAGATCTCGCCGTGATAGACTAGGCGTTGCCCACGTAAAATCATGCGGATAATTTCAACATACTCGCGTGTGCGCTGCACAGGTTTTTGAAAGGGGACGCCGTGCCAGTCTTCAATCACATTGGCACCCGATGGCCCTAGCCCCAGAATGATACGTCCGCCGGAACGTTCATCGAGCGTAGCAACGGTGCTGGCAAGCAGAGCAGGAGTGCGTGAGAAGACATTGGCGATGCCTGCTCCAACCTGAATGCGCTTGGTAACACGTACTACATCGGTCATGGAGGTGAAAAGCTCATAGCCCCACGATTCGGCCAGCCAGATAGAATTGAAGCCCAGTTCGTCGGCGATCTTGATCTTTTCCATCACCTCATTCCAGGGGCCAGGGAAATTGGGTAGCTCTGCCATCAGTCCGACGCGCTGGCGGTAAGCTTTCGTTGTGCTGGAGGAGTCAGGGTGAGTTGTCATAGGCGATATCGTCCTTTCACGAAGAGTGTAAATAGGGCAAGAGTGCTGTCATTATATCGCGTTTTGGGAAGTGTTGTATGGTTTCGTATCCGGCATGATGGGCGGCCCGCCCCTCCATGATGGCCGCAAGGGCCATCACTACTATATACGGTGCGTCGGTCTATGAAGCCGTCGTATAGTAGTGATGACTCTTGCGGTCATCATGGAGGGGCGGCGGTCATCGTGGACGAGGCTACCATCATGAAATGGCAGTCATCATGCCACCCTTTGTAGTACTCATACCGACTCTACGTCAAAGGTAGCCGCTTGAGAATGAGCCGCAGGCTAAAACCCTGCACCAGCAAAGTAAAGAGGACGACCGCATACGTGGAGAAGATTAAAGGCTCGCGATTGGGTATGTCAAATGGGAGGGCGAGAACGAGGGCTAGAGAGAGCGCACCGCGTAGGCCGCTCCAGAAAATAATGAATCGCCACGAGGGGAGAAGTTTGCCACGAGCGGGTGGTGCATGCCGAGGAAGAGCGAGTACCATCACGAAGCGTGCCAGTAGCACGGCTACGATGGTGATGCCAGCAATAAGTAAAAAAGATGCAATGGATTGAGTGGTGAAAAAGCGTACCGGGTTAAGCTCTACGCCTACTAAGAGAAAGAGCAGAGCATTGGCAAGAAAGGCGATGACGTTCCAGAAGTTGTCAATCGTTTCGCGAGTTTGTTCAGACATGCCGATGCTGCGCCCATAGCTGCCAAGGACCAGGGCTGCTAGAATAACAGCCAGAATACCGGAGGTGTGCAGGGTATCGGCCAGGAGATAGACGCCATAGGCTGTGGTGAGTGTGATGGTCGTCTCGATCAAAGGATCATCGATACGCCTCACAATGCGACTGATGATGAAGCCACAGAGCAGGCCAAGGAGTATACCACCACCGGCTTCCAGCAGAAACATGCCAATGCCGGTGAGCCATGCCTGTATACCGGTTACAGGCGATCCGTGAATAGAGGCGAGAATGAGAGCCAGAAACACCTGGTAGAGTGAGCCAGCCACCCCATCGTTAAACAGGCTTTCACCCTCGATAATTGTGGAGAGGTCGGCGTTTACCTTTAATTGTTTGAAGAGGCCCAGCACCGCAATGGGGTCAGTCGGTGAAAGAATAGCACTCAAGAGAAAGGCGATACTCCAGTCCAGACCTGCCAGAAAATGGAGGGGAATGGCAATCAACACGAGCTCCAATAGAATACCGGGGCCTGCTAACAGGGTGATGGTTAGCCAGTTGGCCTGTAATTGGCGGACGGAGCTCGACCATGAGCCTTCAAAGAGCAGGGCTGGTAAAAAGACAAACAAGACTAAGGTAGGCGTCAGGCGGATAGCTGGTAACAGGTTAAAGATACTGATGAGCAAACCTACTATCACCAGTCCAAGGGTGTAGGGCACAGATAGGCGTTTTGTTGTTAAAATGACCGCCAGGGCGATCAGTAACAGTACGACAAGGATACGTACTACTAATATGGTATCTGTCATGGATTGCCTTTCCTGCTGAATATGCTCCCTTACTCCCTGCTACCGGGTGCAGTTCACTTTTTTGCACGAATCCAAGATACATGGTAGGGGCGGCATTCATGACGCCAGTCCATCTCTGATGAAAGGGTCTGCCTGCGTGCTGACTGGCGTCATGAATGCCGCCTCTACTATGTGAGGCGTTCATTTGACGCCAGTCTAAACTACGATGTATGCTCATAGCAATTATCACACAAGGGGTGAAGCATTTTCCAGTCATTGCTCATCGTCTCAGTCGTATTTCTGGCTTCGCTGCTGATAGCTATAGGTAGCTCGGCGTGGTTCACGCGCCGTCTGGAGGCTATCTGCGCAGCTCTGGACTGGCCGCCGAGCCTGTTGAGCTTGTTGGGAGCATTGGGAGCGAACATTCCTAATTATGCTGCCTCAATTGTTGCCATCTCTGGTCATGAGATGGAGGTGGGGCTCGGAATTATCATTGGCTCTAATATCTACAATATCGCTATCATTCTGGGTATAGTCACATTTGCTGTCCCCCATAGAGACGGTATTGTCTTAAAGGTGAGAATGGCACATGATGTACGTACCGTGGCACTCTATACCTTGATAGGCATGTTCACCACTTCATGCGGAGTATGGTTACTACCAGGAACGCCGTTAGTTAGTCAGTTTCGTGCTCCTTTGCTGTTCACTATCTTACTCACTACAGTGATGGTGACTATGGTCGCATTATTTGGAGGGCTGATACTGCACGCCCTGAGACGCACCCACTATGATCATGATGAGAGCTTGACCGTACCGATGCTATGGCGTATGGCCCGACAAAAATGGGTAAGTGCTGTTCCCCTACGGCAGTTGTTGATCTGGATTGGTGAAGCATTGTTGGCTCTGGTAACAGCCCTGGGAGCCGTTGTGGTTATGGTACAATCTGGGCAAAGTCTCACCTCGGCATTACATATGCCCCAGGTATTAGCTGGTCTGCTCGTGCTGGCGGTAGCCACTTCTCTCCCCAATACTATCGTTGCCTTCATTCTAGCACGCACAGATAGGGAAGCATCGTGTGTGGAGGAGATATTTAGTAGCAATAGTATTAATGCTACGCTGGGTATTGCCCTTCCTGTGCTGTTCTGGCATAGTGTAGTCCATGATCAGCTTCTCTTATGGCTGGATGCTCCGCTTATGGTTGTACTGACGCTAGCGGGATTGCTCTGTGTGCTAAGGAGGCGTGTCGACCGTATAGTTGGAGCTTTGTTGTTGTTAAGCTATGTGGCGTGGGTGATAGTGCATGTGCTGGTGTAAGTGGCGGAGGTGGTAAATAGACTGATGCTGCCTCCTGTTTCCTGTCTTTGTCTTCCTCTTTCCGCCCGACGGCATCCATGACCCGAAGCGCGTCGCGGCGAAGGGTGAGCAGCTCTGCGGCTGCTTCTAGATGCTTGGGACTGACATCCTTCTCTCCATTTGAGCAAAGCGCAAGTGCATGGCTTAGTGCTTTGGAGCGCAGGAATAGCCTTGACTGGCAGCAGCGGCATCAGTCAAATCAGTGCTCTATTGGGTAGTGTATCCTTCGCTAAGGGTTGAGATTGAGAAAGTCAAAATAGAGAGAGGTCGAGGTTTCCCACCACTCTTTCTTTGACCAACGAGCATTGAGGCGCTTGATCTGTAAAAAGATGGCTACTTGAGCTCCCCGTTGGCTGTCAAAGCTGCCGACTTGCCGAAATTTGCGCCGTCATTCGCGATTGGTTCGCTCTAACAAGGAGGTCGTGCGCGTCCATTGACGGGCGAGAGCGGGTAGGGCGTAGTAGGCAATCGTCTGCTCGCGCGTCTCGCTCTAACGTAGCCACCCCCTTGGGTGCCCGCTCACGCCACGTGTCAGCACAGGTGGCCAAACGACGTCTAGCTTCGGCTGCACTTTCCGCTTGGTAAATGGCCCTGGCTTGCTCCAAGAACGGTTTCTTTTCCTCACGCTTCTCCTCGCCTGCGAACTCGCCACGGCAGTTGTCACTCACATTGCGCAGCTTGTGAAAGAGACAGCGCTGCTCGATCACCTCAGAGCCATACACCAGAGCTACGGCCTCTCCTAACCCACCGCCCCCATTACGCACCACCATCTGCAAGCCCTTCTCAGGCCGCACGCCCGTTGCCATAAGCGGGTAAGCAGCGTTTCCCACTCGGTGTGCTCTTCACTGCCTGCTATCTGCCAATCCAGCACTTCGCGCCTCCCGCTGCCATCATTCCAGAAGCCCAAGGCCACTAAGGGAAGTAAGGCAAGGTTCAAAGAGAGGCCATTTTGCTTGACAAGGGTTGCCTCATGTGAGCAGAAAAGTGTCAAGTTCATTTGAACCATGCCTAAAAAGATTAAATTCCCCACCAGACTGTGCTATACTGTCAACAAGAACAAGCTGGAGGGAAAGCATGGAACTAACGGACTCGCTCAAGAGCATCTTGAGGGACACCGCTAAGCAGCTCAAAGGCCGTGCTCGCCGGATCTTTCTGGCGCGCATCGTCAAAGAACTGGGGCCTGGCGGAGCCAGCCGAGCCGAACGCGAGTTGGGCTGGGATCGCAAGACCGTTCGCAAAGGGACCCATGAAGTCGACAGCGGTATCACCTGTCTGGATGCGTTCGGGGCCAGAGGGCGCAAATTGGCCGAAGAACACTTGCCCAATTTGCTGCTGGATCTCAAAGCCATTGTCGACGGACAAAGCCAAACCGACCCGCAATTCAAACACAATCGGCTCTACACGCGCTTGACGGCGGCTGAGGTACGCCGTCAATTGATCAGCAAGTTCGGCTATCGAGACGAGGAACTGCCCACCGCCACCACGATTGGCACCAAACTCAATCAGTTGGGCTACTACCCAACGAAAGTCGCCAAAAGCAAACCCAAAAAAAGGTGCCAGCCACCGATGCCATCTTCGAGCAGCTAAGCGTGGCCAATGCGGCCGCTGATGCTGAGGCGACAGCGATGCGCATCTCCATGGATGCCAAAGCGACCGTCAAGGTGGGAGATTTCTCTCGTGGGGGCAAGAAGCGCGTGCAGGTCAAAGCGGTCGATCACGATGCGCAAACCGAGGGCCACCCTGACTCCTGTGGGCATCTTGATGCCCCAGTCTGATGAACTGTTTGTGGCTTGTGTCACCTCCAAAGTCACCAGTGATTGTCCGGTCGATGTGTTGGAGCAGTGGTGGCACAGCGTGAGAGACCGCTTTGAGCAGGTCAAGACCCTGGTGATCAACCTGGATAACGGGCCAGAGAATCACAGCCATCGCACCCAGTTTCTCAACCGGCTCGTGGCCTTCGCCCAGACCTCTCAGCTCACGGTCCGCTTGGCCTATTACCCCCCGTATCACAGCAAATACAATCCTGTCGAACGGTGGTGGGGGGTCGTGGAGCAGCACTGGAATGGGGATGTGTGAGACACGGTGGAGACCGTGGTCCAGTTTGCCCAGACCATGACCTGGAAGGGCAAACACCCGGTGGTCAGCTTGATGACGAACACCTATCAGAGCGGCGTTCGCTTGACCAAGCGGGCGATGGTGCAAGTGGAAACGCACATTCAGCGCTTGCAGGGTCTTGAGAGATGGTTTGTGGAGATTTCTTCCACTGCTCCTCCATCACTGGGTACTTAATTCTTTTTGAATCCCTTAGGCAACAAGGAGTTTTGAGACACCGGATTTGGCCAGGAGAGAAACTTTGGTTATCTTGCATTCAATATATGCTATAATGCTTGTTAAGTCGAAATGAACGTATGATCTTTCCAGCACAAATGCAGGTGCGAAAAACTTCCCATTCCAGCGTCTTATCGTAAAGGTACACTGTATAATCAATCGCCCGAACAAGGGAGAGAAAAGGAGAACACAATGACACAGAATCTTGTTCCAAATCCGGTCCAGAACGCTCCAGCCCCCACTAACACAGCAAGCAGCTCCCCAAAAAAAGGGATTTCTTCTGCATTATTTACTGATGATACGTTTGTCGCTATTCACGATGCTTTTTTGTTAGGCTGGAGCCTCTTCGAACTCCGAAGCAGGATATTGATTGCAGCAGTTCCTGCCTTTACGACCAATTCTGCCAGTTCAGCACCAGCACAGCCGAATCAGCCAGCCAGTCCGCCTGTCGTGCTGAGCCCACAAATCACAGATGTAGCAGGACGGGCTTCCGAGTTCGTCAGATTATTGATGAATGATGTGATCAACATCGTGGAAAGTCTTCGACAAGCTCAAAAGCTAGTGGCCGATTTCCAAAGACTGCCGACGGACCTGGTCGATAATATTTGGCTGACAAGTGTATGGCACGCACTCTTTCAGAACATCGTGGCAGCGCACAAGAGCTGTCTGTCTGGAGGTGATACCGGTAATACATTGTATGACCCACCTGATGAGTCAGCGATTACTTATCTCTATCCTAAGCCTACTCCTGACTACACTCGCTTTGGTATAACCAGTAACACGCAGCTTCCTGATTCTTTTCGACTCTATGATGTTATGCGGCGGGCACTCAATTGCCTGACGCTCCTGCTCACCGATCCCAACGACAGCCTCATCCCTGACAACATACGCGCATTACAAGACCCGTTGTTGAAAAGTATTACGAACAACGACAATGTCAGTTCTAGAAACTCGAGTGACAAGAACGCTGGCATTAGAATACTCAGTGGGCTGAACGTGACCTTCCTGATGCAGTGGGATAGCTACGTGCGTGAAAATTTGTATGCGAGTTCCAATGTAGGAAACAACGAAATTATGCTCACTGCCTATGAGGCAGGACGCTCACTGGCCTCTCTCTCATGGAGCCTCTCAGCAGTGGCTGTGCCATTAGAGAACGCTGTACAGGCAGCAGGACAAGACCAGGAGAGATTGAAAGACCTGGCACAGAAACTCTCCAAAGCCTGGCTCAACGCTTTTGATGCGCATGATATCGCGTATGTACAGTACCAAATCTCCGCGCTCAGCACTGCATTGGATGATGCCTACTATCGCGTCAATACGAATATACAACGGCCAGACCCCAAGGCTACCCTTGTACAACCGAATCCTGCTCTGCCAAGCCAGTCTATTCATGCCATCACGAATAGCCTCGATTATTGGCAGCGAACAGTTGAACTCATGTGTAATCCTTCTACGATAGCAACCCAGCCACCCGCCGTACCACCTCTCAATTGGGAGCGGTCGCGCAAATTGCGGGGGAAGTTGGTCGAACAAGCGGAGGCCTGGCAATCGCTGCTCCTCTGCCAGCAAACGTTACAGGATTTTACAAGTGAGAAAGTGACTCAAAGAATATTGCAGGACTGCATAGCGGATTTCGAAGATGCAGCCAGGGCTGCTGAAGATGAGGTAAAAGCAGCCATCAATAAGCAGGCACAGAGCTGGTTAGAGACGCATCGGCCAATAGTGATCACAGCGATCATCCTGGGCATTCTCCTGCTTGTGCTTCTAGTAGCTGCCGGAGTGATTCTGTATCAAACGGGTCAGCTACAAGGCCTCGCTACTGCGCTTACTCTCGTTGGTGGTGGCATCTTGGGTCTCTTCAGCGCTGCTATCGGGAGGCTCAATACTCTCTTTTCCCCTGCTCCTGCATCTACAGGACAAGCAGGGCAGACTGCTGGCACCCCTGGGACACCGGACACCAGCAGTCTCACGCAACGCTTAGAAGGTCTTGGTCTTTTCGGTTTAGCTGGCTCAGCACTGGCCTCCTCATTTCGTGATGCTTATGCGCAGATTACGATTGATTTTGCCGGTCTCAATCATAGCGCCGCCATTACTTTCCCGTTGATTGAATTCTTCGTTGAGCATTCTATCGAAAATATAGGTGCTACTCCTACGAGCACCCCAGCCGCTTCCAGCACAAGCGGGGTTGCACAAGCTACGGATAACCTGATTCGGGATGGGTACGACTTCCTCACGAAAGTTATCTGGACGCAGCAGGACCGAGCTGAAGAAATCCAGCGAATTGCCCGTGCGGCCTTTGGCCCGCTCGGTCTATTTCTTGGAGCACAAGTCTCTTCTGCAAAAAAGGCGATAACGGACCAAGCTTCGAGGGCAGCGAGCCAAGCGAACAATTCAAGGACAGCAAGCACGAGGTAGCTTTCATGTAGGGGTAGGAGCCGGACGCCCACATAGGGCGTCCCTATCCCAAAAGTTGTGTAAAGATGTAGAGTAAATAAACTGGCGGAGATGCGAGACAAGTATGGCCTGTCCATTGTGGGAGGGTGTCAAGACGAATATGGCAATCATCGATTACTTATGGGGCGAGGCATTTGCACACCTTGATCTGACACAAGGCTTAGCGACGTTTGAGAAGCCTGTTCTGTTGGGGCTGGGAAGGTACGACTATCTGGTAGGTCCCATTGATCTCTGGAATGAGATCGAACGCGATGAAAATCAGGTAAAGAAAGTCATCTTCGAACGCAGTGGGCACAATCCCATGTATGAGGAACCAGAACTCTTTGATCAGACGCTCATTGACTGGATCCGTCAATCATAAAAAGAAGCCAGGTAAAAAAAGTGATGCAAAAAGTGAAAGTGGGCGCATGGCTCATTGTTGTGTAATGAGAGTCGTAGCATGATGAATACGAAACTCAGCTACGACTCCTCTTTAGCGGGTTGAGAGCCAGACGCTCCCGTGTCTGCACTGGGCTCCGGGTTGTACCAACCTCCATCAGGCTTGATCATCCTGGTCTGCCTCAGCAGGTCCCCAGGTACCGGGTGCATACTCGAAGACGGGAGTCACGTTTCCCAGAATGGGATCCACTCTCTTCCATTGCGCCTCGATGGAGTCCTCACGCACGAAGAGCGTCTCGTCACCCTTCAGAGCACTCTCGAGGAGGCGCTCATATGGTGCCATCTCGTCAGGAGACTGGTGAACCGCGACAAGCTCAACTCCCTCACCATGCATGGCCTCTCCTGCCATCTTGGCCCGGGCACCCAGTGAGATCTTGACGATCGGACTGATGCGGAAGCGGTAATAATCTGAACCGGCTCCTTGCCAAGATAGTGATCAATACGGAAGATGGATGACTCGGGAAAGACAGAATGGAGAATCTGATTGAGGGACTGGGCTGAGGCAAGATCGCGTCCAAATGGTTTCTCAAGGATCATGCGAGCGTTTTTGGCGCAGTCTGCTTGCGCCAGTCCTTCAACAACAGAACTAAACATACTCGGACTACCCTCGTTCGTTCCTCATCTATACGTATGGCAAGACGCTCCTCACGCCCAGTCAGCGGCTTGGCTACGTGGCTCTGCCACCAACGATGCCCGACCGGGAGCAGATCGCAGTGCCCTGGCGCTCTCGCAGCTGGTGACTAGCTTTGCCATCGCGTATGCCCTGCTTATGAAAGTTAACAAAATACTTACGGACGTGGGAGAGGCGGCATTGATGACGCCAGTCCTCTTTACAGGCGGACTGGCGTCATCAATGCCGCCTCTCCCACGTCCCCATAGCCGGATTAATTTGTTAGCTCTCATCAGCACGCGCTGGCCGACCTGGAGAAGCTCTCCATTGACATCGCACACCTGCAGCAGAAGCGTGACCGCATGATCGGCGCCCTGCAAGAGAGGGGCTACTCCTGCTCGTCCAGAGCTTTGTCGCTTGAGCAGCTTGAGGCGATTGATGGCCTATTAGGCCGTGTTGAAGGGGACTAGCTCAAAAGCTCGCGTGACTCGGGGCCCTCTTGGGATGCAAGAGGAAGTGGTGATGGTATCACAGGACGTCCTTTTCGCTCTCCAGGTCATGAGGACGCTGATCGCTCGGCTCTGTGTGGTCGTTCAGCAGCGGGGAGACCTCGGATTGGGCGTGCTGCACCACTGGTTGAATCTGTGGCCCAGCGAGAAAGCGCGAACGCAGAGCCTCATCCTTGATACCCTGCGCCAGTTCCTGGATGATCCTGGCGGCCGAAGCCCAGGCGGTGTGCGCTTGTCCTTGCTCTCCCCCGGCCTCATACACGCTTGCCAACGCCGCCTGGATCGGCCACTGTTCGCCTGGCAACCCGAGGTCCGAGGCCTCCCGGGCCGCCTCGCGCAAGTGGCCGATGGCCTGCTCGCTGTGCCCCTCCCAGGCTGCGAGGGCTGCCAACGAGCGCAGGTAGGGAATGCGGTAGCGCCGATTTGGCCCCAGGCCTTCCCCCAGTCGCTGCACTGCTGCTCGCGCCTGGCTCTCCTCCCCCCCACGCACTAACGCCTCCGTTTCATAGTGAGAGTAGAAATCCACCCCAACGCAGAGGGGGCAAAAGCTCTTACGAAGGGCGACGGCCTTGGAAGCATAGCGGTAGGCTGCTTCCCACTGCCCTGCCACGGCATAGTGCATGCACAGCTGCGACAGGACGGGCACGTGCAGTGATCTGAGATCTACCGTCTCTGCCATGGCTTCTGCCTCTTCGAGCGTGCTGCGCGCCTCTTCCCACTGCTGCAAGGCGTGATACGTCCTCCCCAGGCCAGTGAGAAAGCTCTGGAAGATTGCCAATGAAGGAATGATCCGCGCAAGCGCGACGGCGTGTTGCATGAGCCCAAGCGCCTCTTCATAAGTCCCCGCATCCAGCAATCCATACGTGAGGCCAATTGTACTGATGACTTGTACCGAGTCGTTCTTGATCTCTTGTGAGAGCGCGAGCGCGCTGCGGCTACTGCGCATGCTGCCCAGCACCTGCCCAGCATGCACTTGTGCGAAAGCCAGCAGCGCCGAGCACAAGGTTTCTGACGTGCGATTCGTCAAGGATTGGGTGAGCGGGGCGCCACTCAGAAAGTGTGCAAGTGAAAGCTCCCGCGAAGCGGTCTGCTCGCTGCGAAGGAGCGCATAGGCCTCCAGGGACACTTCCAAACAGCGCATGGCCTCCTCAAAGTCTCCCCCACTAAGATGGATCCATCCCAGCAAGAAGAGACTTCTTGCCTCTAGTTCGTGGTCGAGGCTTTCTCGTGCCAGGGAGAGCACA